>OQVT01000489.1_pt1 | contig 22096 bp, 13 predicted proteins | sample 1691561 | NCBI WGS metagenome assembly OQVT01 (sample SAMN03418260, study PRJEB22391) | human gut metagenome | biome: human-gut; feature: organic feature; material: feces | host: Homo sapiens | place: Tanzania | collected 2013-01 | reverse complement strand
CCAGCGGTTATGGATATTCGCCGCCTTCGGCGACGCTCGCTTGAGATTATTATCCATAACAAATACGAGAAAGTTCAATTTAGTAAAAAAAGAAAAAAGGAAGAAAAACAGCATAATGAACATAAGAACCCTGACGGTGGCTCTCGTCACAGCCATGACAGCAACGGCCGCGACGGCCGGCAACATCATAGGCGTGGTGAAAGACAAGGCCACCGGCGAACCGCTCATCGGCACGGTCGTGTCGGTGAAGGAGCTGAAAGACATGTGGGCAACGACGGGGCTGGACGGATCGTTCACCCTCAACAAGATGCCCGACGAGGGACGATTCACCCTCGTCATCAAGTATATGGCCTACAAGACCGTGGAGGTGTCGGTAGACGTGAAAGACGGCAAACGCCTCAACATACCGCTCGAAGAAGACACGAAGACGCTCGGAGAGGTGGTCATAAAAGGACGACAGGAGAACCGCACCGACAGAAGCGCACTGCTGCAGGAGAAGAACGCAACAAGTGTGCTTAACGTCATGAGCGCACAGACCATACAGCTCTCGCCCGACATGAACGTGGCGGGCGTGCTGCAACGTGTCTCGGGCGTGACCATGGAGAAGGATGCGACGGGAGAGGCGTCATACGCCATACTGCGAGGCATGGACAAACGCTACAACTACACGCTGGTGAACGGCGTGAAGATTCCAAGTCCCGACGACAAGAACCGTTACATACCGCTAAACATCTTCCCCAGCGACCTCATGGACCGTCTGGTGGTGGCCAAGTCGCTCACTGCCGACATGGAGGGCGATGCTGCCGGCGGTGTCGTCGACATGGTCATGAAGGACGCCCCAAGCCGACGCATGCTGCAAGCCAACGCATCGGTGGGCCTGACCGACTATTTCATGCACTCGGACCGGCAGTATCTGTCTTCTGACCGCTCCGACATAACACGCAAGGCGCCCTACGAGGCTTTCGGACCCAACTATAAAGCTACGGCCGACGATTTCGCCGACGGCCCGACGCGCATAGCGGCCCACTCGATGCCGGCACCCAACTTCAGCGCGGGCATAGCGGCGGGCAACCGCTTCTGGAACGACCGGCTGGGCATCATGGTGGCGGGCAGCGTGCAAAACAACTTCCGCGGAACGGAACGAACATACAACACCATGAGCATGGCATCGGGAGAACAGGCCATGTTTGTGAGAGCCATGCAGCACCGCTTCTATTCTATACACGACCTGACGTCGGGCTTACATGCCAAGTTTGACCTACAGACGGGCGGACACAAGCTCGAGTGGTACAACATGTTCATAAGGCAGAACTCGCGAAACACGCGTCTCACGAGCGCAATAACGACCGAGTATATCACGGCTGACGACTATACCCAGAACGACGAGACGCGCTCCTTTGAGCAGACACAGACGGTGCTCGCCACACATCTCAAAGGCACGCACCGGCTGGGAGAAAACCTCACCGTCGACTGGGCGGGCATCTTCTCTGAAGCACGCGAGAAAGACCCCGACCGCACATACCTGACGCTCACCAGCAGCGTCGCAAACGCCGAGGGACAGAGCATGTGGGCAAGCGACAAGACGCTGCTCAAGACGCAACCCATGGACATGGAACGCCGATACCAGCACAACAGCGACAAGGACCTGGCGGGATATGTGAACATAACGTACGCCACGCAGCTGTTTGGTTCCGACATCAAGTGGAAGGCGGGAGCACAGTATCGCCGCAAGAAGCGCGAAAACAGATACTACTCGTACCAGTTTGACCCGTCAGACATATCGCAGAAGTTGCCGGGCAACGGCTTCGACGTGTTCAACGACATAAGCTGGAAATGCACCACCCCCTACTCGCAAGCATCGCAGCTCAACTATAACTCGAAGGAGCACATCGGCGGAACATACGCCATGTTCACCATGAAGAACCGCTACGGCGAGCTGTATGCGGGCATAAGAGCGGAGCACACGAACCAGATCTACACCATGCTGCAGAAGTTTCGCAACATGGGGCAGGTGGGCGAACAGAGCTACTGGGACTGGCTGCCGTCGGCATCGTTCAAGTGGACACCGGCGAAGAACATGAACCTGCGTCTCTCCTACTATCGTTCGATCAACCGGCCGGGCTTCTACGAAATCGTGCCTTACCAGATCATGGGCGAGGAATATACCGAGTGTGGAAACCCGGCGTTGCGACGGGCACGCATCGACAACGTGGACCTGAGATGGGAATGGTTCCCCTCGCCGTCGGAACAGGTGCTCGCGGGCGTGTTCTACAAGTATCTGCGCGACCCTATAGAGCAGGTGTTCGTGACGTCCGACTCGAAGATGGTGACAGGCTCCAACACCTATTACCAGCCGCAAAACCTCGGCAACGCCAAGAACATGGGCTTCGAGGTTGACGTGGTGAAGTTTATCCGACATTTCGGCCTGAAAGCCAACTACACCTACACCCACTCGTCGATAACCACAAGCAAGCGACAGTATAAGCCGGGCAGCGCCGAGTTTGAGCAGGGTGTGAAGCAGACACGACCGCTCGTAAACCAGGCTCCACACACCGCCAACCTGTCGCTGCTCTACCGCGGCACCACCTACGGATGGAACGCGCAGCTCGCCGCCTCATACACGGGCACCCGCCTGGCCATCGTGTCGCCATTCAAGGATGCCGACCAGTGGGACAAGGGCACCTTCGGCCTCGACCTCAGTGCCGAGAAGCGATTCGCCTGCGGCCTCAGCATCTTCCTTAAAGCCAACAACCTCACCGACACGAAGCGCGAACGCTACATCAAGACGGTGAACGAGAGTAACCTGCAGTATGAGGGTCAGAAGACCGACCGCACCGTCGTGGGAACCTACCACTATGGGCGGACACTGCTCATCGGAATAAGGTATAGCCTCTAAATAAAACAAGACATCATGAACAAAACCATAACCCGCCTTGCCATAATAGCAGCAACGGCAATGCTCGCCACAGCGTGCGAGACAAACAACATAAACCCCTACGACTATGCCGACCCCGACAGCGGCGCTGGCACAGAACAAGGATCGGCCGACGTGGTGAACACGGCGTTGGCGCAATATCCCAAAGGTTCCATCGTCTGGACACACGACACCACGCTCACAGAGAGCGTGGAGATCGCTGAAGGGGCGTCGCTCTACATCGAGCCGGGCGTCACCGTGACGTGCAAGGCCGACGTGCAGGTGCCCGTAGAGCTGGTGGTGCTCGGCAACCTCTACTGCATGGGCACGGCAGAAAAGCCCGTGGTCTTCACCTCTGACCTGAAGAAGCCGGCATCATGGGGCGGCATAGTGTGCGGTTACAACTCACAGGAGGTGGTGCTCGCACATGTAGACCTCGCCTATGCAGGAGCAACGCCCACCGAGTCGTCGCCGTCGTTCCAGAACAAGCTCTACAAGACCACCATCGACGGTGGTCTGCCGGCCTTCCATTTCTGCAACACAAACGGCAGACTCGCCATGGTGGGATGCTTCATGCACGACAACTATAACGACCAGACCTACTTCGGCGGCGGACAGGGCGTGATCTACGACAACATCATGGCTGACAGCGGCAACGCCGCCGACGGCGGAGAGGGCATAAACATAAAGGCAGGATGCAAGATGGATGTGGCGAACAACGTTCTCTACAACATCTGCACAAACGGTTTCAAGCTCTCAAACCAAGGCAACAGCGAGACGGTGCCTCTCTCTGAGGTTGTGGCGTACAACAACACCATCGTCAACTGCGGATGGCGACGCTCAAAAAACAAGAAGGGCGGCAGCGTGTGGATAGAGAAGGCGATAGCTCCCGTGTTTGTGGGTAACCTGATCTACGACTGCCGATTCGGCATGAAGCAGCCGGCAAAGAACGGGGCCGACATTGCACACTCTACCATAGCACCCAACTATTATTTCGCTTCTACAGAAACAGGCGTGAAGCAGATGGGCCGTGATGCTGCCATGGCGGTGTGGAGCGACCTCGACATAAAGAGCACTGTGGCGGGCGACAAGGACCCGCTGTTCACCGCCTTCGCGCAAAACCCGAAGATGAACATCAACTGCGAGGTCGACGACACCGAAAAGGGCGCTCCCCTGCCCTTCGACCGCTCGTGGTCGTTCCGTCTGAAGGCCGGCAGCCCCGCTCTCACAGGAGCGCCCGTCGACGTTCAGCAAGTCTTCCCCAAAGGTCTCGCCTTCATCGGCATGAAGAAGGTGATCTTCAACAACACCAACGAGGACCAAGACTACCGCTTCTGCGCTCCTGCACCAACAGCAAGGTTTGGAGCGGAACTGTAGACAGATGTGAGGGGCTGACATTCAACCGTGCTGGGAGCTAACAATCAACTTTTTTACCGTATGGACCATTATGGACTTGTTTTGTGTTTCACCTTTTTGTAATTTTGCAAAAGTGTTAATAACGTTTTGTAAAATCTAAAATTTATTATTATGAAACAAGTTGTGAAAAAAGCGTCTTTTATAGCATCTGTCTGCATGGCAGTGCTCTGTTGCATGTCTTGTGGAGGAAGCGATGATCCCGTGTCGCCTGTAACCCCACCCACCACGCCCGACAAGCCGTCGGCTAAGATGCCTATAAGCATAAGCACCAACATAACACGCGCCACGGAGACAGCGTTTGAGAGCGGCGACAAGGTGGGTCTGTTTGTTGTGAACCGCAACGCCGATGGCTCGCAAGCAGCCCTCTTCACCACAGGCAACTATGTGGACAATATGCTCTACACCTACACCAACGTGTGGACACCTGCCACGGAAATCTACTGGAAGGACGACAAGACACATGCCGACTTCTATCTCTATTACCCCTACCGCCAACAGGTGGAGAGCGTTACGGCTATGCCGTTCAGCACAAAGGCCGACCAAAGTGCGGAGGCCGACTACAAGAGCGGCGACCTGCTTATAGGCTCTACGCTGAACGCGGCTCCTTCGAACACTGCCGTGCGCATAGAGGCCAGACACGTTATGAGTCAGGTGGACATACGGCTCAAGCCGGGTGCTGGCTTTACGGAGAGCTCGCTGGCTGCCGCCAACATAAAGGTATGCCTGAACAACATAAAGACCGCAGCTACGGTAAACATTGCTACGGCTGCCGTAACGCCCACAGGACAGGCATCCACAATAACGCCCTACAATGACGGCTCGGCCTACCACGCCATTATAGTGCCGCAGCAGGTGCCAAGCGGCAACCTTATTACGGTAAACGTGAACGGACGCGACTTTAACCTGGCCAAGGCATTCACCTTCCAGAGCGGCAAGCGCCACTCCTTTACCGTAACGCTCGACAAGACCAGCAGCGGCGTGAACGTTACCATCGGTGCATGGGAGAACGACGGCAACGACAACGGCGGATCGGCTATTTAAGGGAAAAGTGAAAAGTGAAAAATCCTATTGCTTATTTCCTCGTAATTCCTCGTAAGGGGAAAAGTGAAAAGTGAAAAGTGAAAAATCCTATTGCTTATTTCCTCGTAAAACGAAAAGTGAAGAGGGAAGAGTGAAGATGGAAGAAATTGAAAAAGGTATTGTCCGTTAACTTCCATCCGCCTCAGGCGGATTAACTTCCGATACCTTCCGATAACTCCCTTTATTATACACAAACCCAAACGGCTGTTTTATGAACAAGAATCACAAAAACACAATAATATATCTGGCTGCTATGGTTGTTGCCTTGCTGCTTGGCGCCTGCTCCGACGACATGTTTGAAGAGGGTGGACAACAGCACGGCAACGACCGCATACAGCTCTCTGGCGACATCGACCAGCTGGCCGTGACACGTGTCAACGACAACGGCTTTTGCGATGGCGATGTGATGGGCGTGTACATTGTCGACTACGACGGTGGCACCCCCGGCACGCTGAAGGCCAGCGGCAACCGTGGCGACAACGTGCGCCACACGTTCGACGAGCCTAACTATAAGTGGAACTCGGCCTACGACCTCTACTGGAAAGACAAACACACGCATATCGACGTGTACGGATATTATCCCTTTGCCGACCCCAAGAGCATAGACAGCTACCAGTTTGAGGTGAAGCGCGACCAAAGCAAGCCCTCTGAGAACGGCGAGATGGGCGGTTACGAGGCCAGCGACTTTCTGTGGGGAAAGGTGGCCGACGTGGCGCCTACCACCAGTGTGATACGTCTGCCCATGAAACACCGTATGGCCAACGCCCGCGTGACGCTGGTTGAGGGTAGCGGCTTTGCAGCAGGCGAATGGGCTGGAACAGAGAAAACCGTGCTGGCCCCCAACCTGATACGCAAGGCCAGCATCAATCTGGCCGACGGCACCGTGACCGCCAACGGCAGCGTAGAGGCCACGGCCACCATGCCATCGCGCTCGGGCAACGAGTGGCGTGCCATCGTGGTGCCGCAGACCGTAAAGGCTGGCGTAACGCTGTTCAACATCACCATAGGCGGCGTGCCCTATAAGTTTGCCAAGAACGAGGCGTTTACCTATATGCCCGGCAAGATGAGCAATTTCTCTATTCGCGTAGACAAAAAAGCTGGTAGCGGACAATATCAGCTCACGCTCATCAGCGAGAGCATCACACCGTGGGAGAACGACCTCGTGAGCCACGATGCCACAGCAAAGGAGTATGTGGTGGTAAACTGCCCAACGGCTGGAGGACTGAAGGACGCCATTGCTGCGGCTAAGCTCGACTATACCAAAGTAACCAATCTGAAGATTACGGGAGAAATAAATTATATTGATTTCAAATTCATGAAAGAACAGATGTCTTCTCTTGTGGCATTGAATTTGAAAGAGGTAAAAATTACAAAATATGATAATGAAGAAGAGGATGCAATACCAGACTATGCTTTAATTGGAACAAAGCTGAATTACCTTGTCTTGCCCGACAGATTGAAGGGCATCGGTTCAAGAGCGTTTAGCGATTGTAAATATCTAGTCGGCTCATTGGTCATACCCGAAGGAGTGGAGTACATAGGAAATTCTGCCTTTAATGAATGTTCCAGTATAGATGGTACATTGAACTTGCCCTCTACGTTGAAAGTGATAGGACCTTGGGCTTTTCGTCAGTGTTCTTCTCTTACAGGTGAACTCTCTTTGCCAGAAGGATTAGAGAAGATAGATGATTTAGCATTTTACGAATGTAAAGGGTTTTATGGAGAATTACATTTACCCAATTCCTTGAAAGAAATTGGAAGCATGGCCTTTTTCTGTTGTGCGGGCCTAACAGGGTCTTTAACTATTCCACCAGGAATGACAAAAATAAGTCAGGAAGCATTTTATCAATGTGGCTTTAATGGCAATTTGAATCTCCCTGACGGAATTACAAACATTGATAAAGCTGCATTTTTGAATTGTCGATTCAAAGGAGAACTCGTTTTGCCAAAGAACTTGAAATCGATAGGAGCTAGAGCCTTCTACGTGTGTGGCTTTTCAGGCACCTTGCATCTCCCTTCCACCTTGCTGTCAATTGGCGAAGGAGCTTTCTGTGGTAACGGTCTACTGACTGGCACATTGGTCATCCCCGAAAGAATAACAAGTCTCAAAGAGGAAACTTTTGCGGGCTGTCGTCAGATAGAAGGCTTGGTTCTCCCTGCCAATTTGGAAACCATAAGCAGCGGTGCTTTTGACGACTGTTTCTACATAGGCTCCATCGTCTGTAAGGGTGCCGAACCCGCCTATGTAAAGAGCGGAGCTTTTGACGGCGTGCCGAAAGACAACTTCACGGTAGAGGTGCCCGAATCGGCCGTGGCACAATATCAGACGGCTGTAGGGTGGAACGAGTTTAAACGCATAGCCGCCCACCACGAGTTAGTGTGCCGCCCCTCTATAGCTTGCGCCTTGGCCACGGAACATAAGCAGAGCCTGATAGTGGATGCCGAGGGCGAATGGGAGGTGGCCAGCAAGCCCGACTGGTGCGAGGTGTCGCCCGCGAGCGGCAACAAGAAAACTGAGGTTACGCTCACCATCAACGCCATGGCCAAGAATGGAAGCAGCCGTGAGGGCAAGGTGGTGTTCCGCCTGAAAGAAGAAGAGTATACCCACGAGTGCCGCGTAAGCCAGTATGGCTACGAGTATGGCGAAGACCAGTGGCTCACCCTGCAGAAGGCCACGAAGGGCAAGAAAGGCGGCATTAACATTGTGCTGCTGGGCGATGGCTACGACGCAAAGAGCATAGCCGATGGCAGCTATCTCAAGACCATGAAGCAGGAAATGGAGTATTTCTTCGGCCTGGAGCCTTACACCACCTACCGCGACTACTTTAACGTTTACACAGCCTTCCCTCTCTCTACCGAAAGTGGCGTGGGCACGGTGAACACCATACGCTACAACCGCTTCAACACCACCTTTACGGGTGGCGTGAAGCTGAAGGCCGACTATGACGAGATATTCGCCTACGCCCTCAACGCACCCACGGTGACCAAGGCCAACCTCAACCAGACCCTTATCATCATGGTGCCCAACTCGACCGATTATGGCGGCATGACGCAGATGTGGACCAGCGGTGCGGCCATAGCCTTCTGCCCGCTCAGCACCTACAGCTATCCACTCGATTCGCGTGGCGTAATCCAGCATGAGGCGGGCGGCCACGGCTTCGGCAAGTTGGGCGACGAGTATATCTACCACAACGCCTTTATCGACAACTGCATGTGCAAGGATGGCTGCGACCACGGGTCTGCCTTCAATATGTACAAGGCCCTTGGCTGGTACGAAAACCTCTCTTTCACGGGCAAGATGCAGAGCGTGCCCTGGAGCCACCTCATCTTCGACCCGCGCTACAGCGACCTTGTCGACATATACGAGGGTGGCTACATGCACAGCCGTGGCGTGTTCCGCTCAGAGCAAAACTCGTGCATGAACAACAACATTCCTTATTACAGCACCATCAGCCGCGAGAGCATCGTGAAACGCATCAAGCGCTATGCTGGCGAGACCTACTCGTTTGAAGACTTTGTGAAGAACGACAAGCGCGAGGCTGGCAACGTGACACGCAGCACAGGCAGGAGCGGCAGTGTGGGCAACGTAAACAGTGGCATGCACCAGCACGCGCCCGTTATACACAGAGGCAACCCGCTGAACATGTCAAAGGTAAAGAAGCATCGCTAAGAGTGGAGATATTCGACAAAAATGTGTAATTTTGCAAAAGCATGAACAGATGAACAGACACAAGATAAGCTGCTTCGGACTGGCTCTTGCCCTGCTGGGCTTGGTGGCCTGTTCCGACGACGGCGAACAGCAATATAAGGATGCCAGGCACACGCCCATGACATTCACGGTGACGCACCCAAGCCAGACGCGTGCCACAGCAACCGACTTTGAGAACGGCGACCGCATAGGCCTGTATGTGGCACAAGCCGACGCACCGCTGGAGATAGGCGGCAACCTGGTGAACAACGAGCCGCTGACCCACAACGGCAGCAGTTGGACTGCCGCACGAACGCTCTTTTGGGACAACGGCACCTACAACGCCTATGCCTACTATCCCTACATACAGGGCGTGAGCAGCATAAGCGACCAGCCCTTCAGTGTGGCCACGGACCAGAGCACGGCCAAAACAGGAACAACGCCCGGCGGCTACGAGGCCAGCGACCTGCTTTTTGCCACCAGCAAGGGCATAAAGGCATCGGCATCGCCAATAAGCCTGACGTTCAAGCACATAATGAGCAAGATAAAGATAAGGCTCATTAAGGGCGAGGACTTTGAGGGCGAGATGCCAGCAACAGCAGATGTCTACATCCACAACACCGTGCCGACGGCCACCGTAGACCTTCAGGCAGGCGTGGCAACACGCTATGTCAAAGGCACGCGCCAAACCATAAAGGCGCAACAGGAAGGAGCCTACTCCTACTCGGCCATCGTCGTGCCGCAACGTGTAGAAAACCGCCAGCCGCTTGTAGAGGTGGTGATGAAGGGTGTGAGCTACATGTATGAGAGCAAGTTTGTGTTCAAGCCCGGCGTGGAGCATCTCGTAAACCTCGTCATAACCAACAATCCAGACAAGATAAAGATTGAAATTGGCGGCGAGGTTGAAAACTGGCAATAGGCAGGAAGCCAACGTTAAGCCTTCTTAAGGCTCATAGCAAGCCTTCTTGAAGCTTATATCAAGCCTTCTTGAAGCTCATAGCAAGCCTTCTTGAAGCTCATATCAAACCTTCTTGAGGCTCATATCTGCCATCTTGAGGCTCATATTGACCTTCTTGAGGCTCATATCAACCTTCTTGAGGCATAACGTTTAGCCCCTGTTTAACAGACATTGAATGAAGAAAAGAATTTACATATTGTCAGCCCTTGTGCTGATTCTCTCCATCTGGGCAGTGGCTTTACGGCTGCTGCCCTTTGGAGGTTATAAGAACGTTGCCTCAGAAACAAGCTACGGCGTGAGCGAAGGCATGCAGCTGGTGGAGCAAACCACACCACAGGGCGAACGCCAATGGATGGTGGAGGATGCCGACGGCAACATTCTGTTCCGCATACCGCTGCGCGGATGCCTCTTGGACACGCGCTTCCGCGAGGGCCGTCTGGCGTTCCGCGAGGTGGCAACAGGACGCGAAGGATTCATTGACAGTCATGGCATGGTGGCCTTCGAAAGTAAGGCTGATGACGGAAAGACAGGAATGGGTGCCGTGCCTGAAGACCGTGCGGCAAGCATGGGCAACGCGCAGGAAGGAGCCGCGGGCAACGGGGCAAGCACACAAACGGGCACAACGCCATCATTGTCAGCTGCACATGCCGGGGCGCATGGAGGCCAGCCCTTGCCTGCTGCCGACATAAGAAGGATGGCGCAAGGCAGTCCGTTCTACGCCGAGGCAGCAAAAATCTTAAAGGGACATCTCACCGAGACCGATGCCGCGAGCAGACGACAGATCCTCAACTACTGTGAGCATCTGCGCACGGCATACACCTCCAAGGACATCGACTTCCTGCGTCAGGTGTTCAGCGACAACGCCCTGATAATTGTCGGCAACGTGGTGAAGACATCGAAGGAGACGGGGCGCGTGTCGGCAGACAGCCGCGTGAGCTACGCCCTCCACACCAAGCGCGACTATCTGGCCCGCCTAACCAAGGTGTTTGCAACGAACAGGCAGGTCGACGTGCGCTTCTCCAACTTCCACATCATGCGCCACCCAACGAAGGACGGCATCTACGGCGTGTCCTTGCGCCAACGCTACCACAGCGACCGCTATGCCGACGACGGATACCTGTTCCTGCTGTGGGACTTCCGCAACGCCGCCATGCCGCTCATACATGTGCGCACATGGCAACCGTCGGCCACGGTGGAGGGGAACGACGGCGTGATCGACATTTCCGATTTTAATCTTGAATGAAAGATATGAAAACAAACTGGGAACAGAACAAGACAGAACGTCCGACAACGGCTCTACACAGGCTCATCATCATGATTCTGTGCCTCTGCGCCATGCCGTGCGAAACGTTGCGTGCCGCAACACCGGCAGACAGCACCTTCACGGTGGAGAGTTTCCGCAAACTGCCCACCGACGTAAGCGCGTTCATCGATGCCGTGCACGACCTTAACGGCGAGGCATGCGCCCTTGTAAAGGTGGTTGGACCATCCGACTTTGCGTTCTCCTCGCCCCTCGGCATCGTGAAGCGTAGCGACCAGGTGGGCGAGATATGGCTCTATCTGCCTAAAGGCACGAAGCAGATAACCATAAAGCATCCGCAATGGGGCGTGCTGCGCAACTGGCAGTTGGGCATGAAGCTGGAGAGCCGCATGACCTACGAGCTGCGTCTGCGCACACCTCTGGCAGCCGTTGTGGAGAAGCACGACACGATAGTGTACACGCAAACGGTGGTGGACACGGTGAAGGTGATGCCACAACGCCGCGTGGTGCCGGTGCATGGCTATGCCCTGCTCACCGCCTCGCTACACACCGACGGCCCCTCGTGGGGCGTGATGCTGGCCGTGATGCGTAAGGTGGGTGCCTACCTGCATGTAAGCACCGACCTACATTCGGCACAAAGCACCACGGGCAGCTGTCTGCGCGACGGCACGCTGACCGTTGGTTCGCGCAAACCTTATTTTACAGGACGCACGCAGAACGCCGCCTATAGCATGACGGCGGGCCTGATACACCGCGTGGGCAACCACATCGACATCTTCGAGGGCGTAGGCTATGCACGCAAGACCACAGCATGGCAACTGACCGACAGCGAAGGCGGCGGCTGGCTGCGCAACGAAAGCCTGTCACACAAAGGGGTGAGCGGCGAGCTGGGCGTGATAGCGACAATAGGCAAGCTGAGCATCAGTGCTTCGGCCCTGACCATCGGCGGCAAGCAATGGCAAGGCTGCATAGGCGTGGGCATACGTCTGGGCAAGACCAAGGTGGTGATGAAACCTTTTAAACAGCGGTAGGATGATGAAGACAGGTAACATTGAAAATATAAGAACATGGCTGGGGGCGGCCCTCACGGCTGTGCTGTGCGTGCTGGGCTTAGCGTCGTGCAGCAGCGACAAGCCCGACAATTTTGAGCCTCAGCTCCAGACCTTGGAGGCCATTGACATTACGCGCAACGAGGCAACGATGGTGGGGCAATGCCACACCACGGGGTCTACGGAAATGCCCCAACTGTGGTTCTGCTACGGAGATGATCCGTCCATGAACCAGAAGACAGCGGTGCTGACACCTGCCGACAACAACGGGGGCAAGCCCGACGGCACGGTGGTCTATCGTCTTAGCCAACTGACGCCCAGCACCACCTATTATTATAAGCTACAGGGCGGCAGCGGCAACGTTGTGCTGTCGGGCGAACAGCTGAGCTTTACCACTCAACCCAACGCGAAACCGACGGCGGGCGAGGTGACGGTGCTGGGCATCAGTCCGCTGAGCGCCATCGTGAGCTACAGCATCGGCGAAACGGGCGGCGACCCCATAACGGAAAGCGGCTGCTACCTGTCTCGACAAGACGGGGGAGCCATGGGCGACGCAACAACAAGCAACGGCCATGTGGGCACCGGCTCAACGAGCGATGGCTCCGTGGGCAACGGCTCCAGCAACACCATAAAGCTGGTGCATACCGGCGATGCCGACGACAACGGCATGTTCCGTCTGCGCATAGGCGGACTGCAGCCCGAAGTGGCTTACAGCATACGTCCCTTTGCTGCAAACAAGAACGGCGAGGATGTGGGCGAAGCAGTTTCCTTCGTCACAACATCGACATCAATAATAAACGATGCGGGACAGCTGACCGAGCTTGTTGGCGACGACAAGTACAGATTCACCACCTTGTCTATTGCGGGGTTCTTGAACGGCGATGACCTGCGCACGCTGCGCGACATGGCAGGATGCGACAACGAAGGCAAAGCCACCGCAGGACAGCTGTCAGACATTGACCTGTCGGGAGCGCAGATTGCGGAAGGCGGCAAGGCGTATGCCGAGGGCCACTTCACACAGACCAACGTGGTGGGCAAAGCCATGCTTGCCTCATGCGAGAAGCTGAAGCGCATTGTGCTGCCGTTGCAGACAACAAAGATAGAGGCCGATGCCTTCAGAAACTGCTCTTCGCTACGCACCATTGAGGTGCCTACGTTGGTGGAAAGCATTGAGACATCGGCGGGATGCACCGCCTTAACCGAGATCAACGTGCAGGCTGGCAACAGCCATTACAGCAGCAAGGACGGCGTGCTGCTCAGTGGCGACGGCAAGAGCATTCTGTGGTTCCCAATGGGCAAGGAAGGCGAGTACACGCTGCCCTCAACGGTCACGACGGTGGGCGACTATGCGTTCCGCAACTGCCGGATAGAGACGTTCCATTTTGCCGACGGCCTGACATCTATAGGCAAGTATGCGTTCTATAACAGCAGCGTGAAGGAGGTGTCGCTACCCTCTACCGTCAAGCAGATACCGACAGGACTGTTCCAGAAATGTGCGAACCTCACCACGGTGCATCTTGGCAAGAACACCGAAATGTTGGGCGACTATGTGTTCGACGGCTGTCCGATCACCGACCTCTACATCTCTGCCCCAACGCCGCCCTACTGCTCAAACGACACGTTTGCCTCGTCAGGCAACAACATCTTCTCCACCTGCCGCGTGCATGTGCCTAAGAACCGCAGAATCTATTATAGAGGTGACATGATATGGGCACAGTTCAAGAGAATGGTTGAGGAAGAGAGTTTAAAGGCAAAAAGGCTGACGCCTTGAAAGGGAAGAGTGAAGAGTGAAGAGTGAAGAATTCAATAGCCCTGACTATTTAAGGGAAAAAGAAAAAAGAAAAAAGAAAAAAGGAAAAAGGAAAAAGGGAAAATCAAAATTCGAAAATTCAACATCGGCTAAAAGCCGATAATTCAAAAATCAAAATTCAAAAATCAACATTCCTATAGCGGGGGTGGGGCTTTAAATTTCCATGCAAATAAAAAAAACTTGTAGCTTAATCATAGCAACGCTTTTAATTGTGGTCGGGGTGTCGTGCTCAAACGGCGACAGCCCTGACGGACCCGACGTGCCTGTAACGCCTGTGGGGCAGACGGTCTTTATGTTCTTTCCATGGAGCAACAGTCTGCTTTCCGACTTCAGACGAACGGTAGAAGACATGCAGACGGTTGTGGCTCAACGCTCTATGAAAGACGAGCGCATCATGGTGTTCATGGCAACATCGGAGCGCGAGGCGGTGCTCTTCGAACTGAAAAAACAGAACGGACGATGCCTCACCGACACGCTGCGACGCTACAGCGACCGACCGTTCACATCGCGCCAATGGCTGACATCGCTCTTTTCTGAGGTCATGACACTGGCTCCCGCCTCGCGCTACGGCATGGTGGTGGGATGCCACGGACTGGCATGGGTGCCCGTACAAGGACAACGAAACGCACGGAAAAGACTTGGCTCACAAGAAAGGATAGATGAAGGAGATAACCTATATAAGGAAGAAAAGATAGATAAGGAGGGGCTATATAAGGAAGAAAGGATAGATAAGGAGGGGGACGACCTCATGCACTTTGAGGTTCAAGGCCCCGTGACCACGCGCTTCATTGGCGGAACATACCCCGAAACGCAGATAGAGACCACCGACCTGGCAGACGCCATGGCCGACGCCGGCTTCCACACCGAGTATATTCTCTTCGATGCCTGCTACATGTCGTCGGTGGAAGTGGCATACGAGCTGAAAGACGTAACCCATTATCTCATAGCCAGTCCGACAGAGGTGTTAAGCTACGGCTTCCCCTACATCACCATGGGCAAGCATCTGCTCGGAACGCCCAACTACAAGGGCATTGCCGACAGCTTCATAAGCTTCTACTCGTCTTATTATCAACCCTACGGAACCGTGGCTGTGACCGACTGCACACAGCTCGATGCCTTGGCTGCCATAGCACAACAGATCAACGCTGCAGCCGAAGAACCGACAAACGCCGCTTCTGCAAAACATATAAACGCGGCAGCCGAAGGAAAGCTCAACACCGCAACATCAGGAAAGTCGGCCCCCAACGGCGTGCAGATCATGGACGGCTACAGCCCTACCCTCTTCTACGACCTCGGACACCTCATGTCGCTAAAGAACGCAGGCACGGTGCTGACCACAGCCTTTGCCGAACAGCTCGACAAGACGGTGCCTTACAAGGGCCACACCGACCAATATTTCACGGCATTGAAAGACGCACCCGTCAACATAAAGCACTATTCGGGCTTGAACACCTCGCAGGGGAGCCTCAACCGCTTGGCTGACAGATTAAGCGAGACGGCATGGCATAAAGCCACCAATTAAGCAGGTAAAACAGCGCAAACAAGGAGGCAAAACAGCGTAATGGCCGAACACATCGGCACATTATATTTTATTAACCACCCAACCCAATAAATTTCCGCGTTAAAGTTCTTTTATATTCTTTAAAATGAGTAACTTTGTCGCATTATTTATTTTAGATGTTATTTTAGATGAACGTAATTACAAAGACAGTTTCTTTGCCTGATGGAAGAACCATCAGCATTGAGACCGGGAAAGTGGCAAAGCAGGCTGACGGAAGTGTTGTACTGCGTATGGGCAACACCGTACTTCTCGCCACTGTTTGTGCCGCAAAAGATGCAGTTCCCGGAACCGATTTTATGCCTTTGCAGGTAGACTACAAAGAGCAGTATTCAGCAGCTGGACGTTTCCCCGGTGGATTCACAAAGCGTGAAGGCAAGTCAGGCGACAACGAGATCCTCACATCTCGTCTCGTAGACCGTGTGCTCCGTCCGCTGTTCCCCTCAAACTACCATGCCGAGGTTTATGTGAACATCATGCTCCTCAGCGCCGACGGCGTTGACCAGCCCGATGCTCTTGCAGGATTTGCAGCTTCAGCCGCTATGGCTTGTTCAGATATCCCCTTCGAATGCCCCATCTCTGAGGTGCGCGTAGCACGCATCAATGGCGAGTATGTCATCAACCCGACCTTCGAGCAGATGAAAGACGCCGACATGGACATCATGGTAGGTGCTTCTGCCGAGAACATCATGATGGTGGAAGGCGAGATGAAGGAGGTGAGCGAGCAGGACATGATCGGTGCTCTGAAGGCTGCCATGGCAGCTATCAAGCCCATGTGTGAGCTCCAGACAGAGCTTTCAAAGGAGCTTGGCACCGACGTTAAACGCGAGTATTGCCATGAGGTGAACGACGAGGACCTGCGCCAGCAGATGAACACCGAGCTTTATCCCAAGGCTTACGACGTGACAAAGCAGGCTCTTGAGAAGCACGCACGCCAGGAGGCTTTCGACAAGATTCTTGCCGACTTCCAGGAGGCATACGATGCCGCACACACCGACCTCAGCGAGGACGACCTGGAGGAGAAGCATGCAGAGATGGAGCGCTACTATCACGACGTTATGCGTGACGCCATGCGCCGCTGCATCCTCGACGAGGGCATTCGTCTCGACGGCCGCAAGACCGACGAGATCCGTCCTATCTGGTGCGAGGTTTCTCCGCTGCCCATGCCTCACGGAAGCGCCATCTTCACCCGTGGCGAGACACAGAGCCTCTCTACCTGTACGCTCGGCACAAAGATGGACGAGAAGCTCGTTGACGACGTGCTCGAGCGCGGCTACCAGCGTTTCCTCCTCCACTACAACTTCCCTCCGTTCTGCACAGGCGAGGCTAAGGCTCAGCGCGGCGTAGGCCGTCGTGAGATCGGTCACGGCCACCTGGCATGGCGCGGTCTGAAGGGACAGATTCCTGAAGATTTCCCCTACACCGTGCGTCTGGTGAGCCAGATCCTCGAGTCGAACGGCTCTTCATCAATGGCTACCGTATGTGCCGGCACACTCGCCCTCATGGACGCTGGTGTACCTATGAAGAAGCCCGTCAGCGGCATCGCTATGGGTCTGATCAAGAACCCCGGCGAGGAGAAATATGCTGTGCTTAGCGACATCCTTGGCGACGAGGACCACCTGGGCGACATGGACTTCAAGACCACCGGTACAAAGGACGGCTTGACAGCAACACAGATGGACATCAAGTGCGACGGCCTGAGCTTCGAGATCCTGGAGAAGGCTCTCATGCAGGCAAAGGCTGGACGCGAGCACATCCTCAAATGCATCACCGACACCATCGCTGAGCCTCGTGCAGAGCTCAAGCCTCAGGTTCCCCGCATCGTTCAGATCGAGATTCCTAAGGAGTTTATCGGTGCTGTCATTGGCCCTGGCGGAAAGATCATCCAGCAGATGCAGGAAGACACTGGCGCTACCATCACCATCGACGAAGCCGACGGCGTGGGCAAGGTGCAGGTATCAGCTCCCAACAAGGACGCCATCGACGCTGCCCTTGGCAAGATCAAGGCCATCGTTGCCATTCCCGAGGTGGGCGAGGTGTACGAGGGTACCGTTCGCTCAATCATGCCTTACGGCTGCTTCGTAGAGATCATGCCTGGCAAGGACGGTCTGCTCCACATCTCTGAGATCGACTGGAAGCGTCTGGAGACTGTAGAGGAAGCCGGCATCAAGGAAGGCGACAAGATCAAGGTTAAGCTCATGGAGATTGACCCGAAGACAGGCAAGTATAAGCTCTCACACCGCGTGCTTCTTGAGAAGCCCGAGGGTTACGTTGAGCGCGAGCGCCGTCCCCGTGGCGAGCGCGGTGAGCGCGGCGACCGTGGTGAGCGCCGTCCCCGTGGCGACCGTCGTCCCCGCGGCGAGCAGCGTCACAACGAGGACTAAGCCTGACGCTTGCTGACTACGACTCTGATTTGTAGATTTCAAAATCAGCATAAACACACACAAGCTCCCCGCACCTGCCCACAAGGCACGGTGCGGGGAGCTTTCTTTTTATTTTCATTTATGAACCATTATGAACTTGCTTTAATAATAATTTTTTCTTACTTTTGCAAAAAGTTAAGTTTTAACAAAAGTTTCACACCCCAGCGGCTTGGAATCTAACAAATTATGAACACACCGGAGATTGAGGAGCTGAAAAAGCTCATTGAAGAAAAATATGGAAAGAAGTTGTCGACAACGACCGACTTCGACGAGTTCTCGCTCTTCCTGCAGCGCAAGAACGACATCAACGTGTCGTCATCAACGCTTAAACGCCTTTATGGATATGTGGGCGACAGTCATAAGCCACGCGTCGTGACGCTCAACGCCCTCGCTTCCTACTTGGGACATAAAGACTATGCCTCGTTCGTGGCATGGCTGAAGAAGAGCACACGTTACAACTCGTCTTTCTTCGATGCCAACCAGCTGGTGAGCAACGACCTGACAACAGGCGACGTTGTAGAGATAGGATGGGCGCCAAACCGCCTGCTGCGCCTTGTCTACAACGGCAACAGCATCTACCGCGTCATAGAGACGCAGAACAGCAAGGTGAAGGTTGACGACATGTTCACAACAGGCTGCTTCATACACGGGCAACCGCTTTACCTCGCCTACATTGAACGCGACGGGGAGCGCACACCGCCCTTCGTGGCAGGTCGCAACGGCGGACTGACCATTGTGAGAAAACTCTACGTTTGAGCATTGGCTAAAGCGGCATTTGAGCATTGGCAGAAACAGCATTTTTATACATTACCGAAAATCTTTTGAGCATTGCCTAAAAACAAAACAGCAACATTATGAACGAATCAGACAACCCTTCTTCGGGATTCATCAAAGACATAAGTAGCGAGATGACATCGGCAGCAGCTTGCATGGACAACGGGTTCAGCAACCTGCAAGAGTGTTATGTCTCTAATTCGGGACCGGCACGTCTGTTCACAGCCATACGCTACGGCAAACGCTTCATGCTGAAATGTCTGAAGACCGATTATGCTCTCACCCCCATCTACCGCCAGGCCTTGCAGAAGGAGTTTGAGATAGGTCTGCAGCTCGACCACCCTTTCATCTGCCGCACCATAGGCATGGAGCAAGTAAAGGGGTTGGGCGACACCATCGTCATGGACTATGTCGATGGCGACACCTTGTACACGCTCATCAAGCGCGGCGCTCTGTCCGCCAAACTGGCAATAAAGATTGTGAACCAGCTGCTCAACGCGTTAGAGTATATGCACGACAAGCAGATTATACACCGCGACCTGAAGCCCGCCAACATCATGATCACACACAAAGGCAAGGACGTGAGGCTCATCGACTTCAGTCTGTCCGACAGCGACGCGTTCTGTGTGCTCAAAGCGCCAGCCGGCACATGTGGATACATTGCGCCTGAACAGCTCAAGAACGAAGGCAAAGCCGATGCCCGCTCCGACATCTATTCGTTAGGAAAGGTTATCGAGGACATGGCCAACGCCACACACAGCCGCACGCTGGCACGCATAGCAGCCGATTGTGCCTGTGCCGACATCGACAGTCGCCCATCAAACATCGCTCAGGTGCGGGCGCTCTTGTCGGTGGCGCGTCTGCCGTGGCGCCTCCTGACGGCGTTGCTGTCAGCTGCCGCCGTCGTGCTGCTGTTGTTCATCGGCTCAACGCTCTTCAACCGCAGCAAGGCTGCAACACACAACACCTTAAAGCCCAGCACGACAAAGGTCGACACCACCTCTTTGAACAACGGTAACCAGGTGCTCGACCGCAATTATTGGCCGTGAAAGAGCTTAGGCTTGATGAAAAAAGACGAACGTATGATGCAAAAAAAGAAGAACGTATGATGTAAATGTGAAGAACGACCGCATAAATGTTGCAAATGCCAAATCTATTGCTTATTTTTGCACAAAAACCAATTATCCACAAAAACATTTGCATCATGACAATAAAACGTAAGATAGACCAACTGTTGGCAAAAAGCAACGGCATGCAGCTGGTGTGGCTCATGGGCGTGTCGGCCCTGTGTCTTGGCGTGGCTCTCATCATGGCCTATTTTGTTTATGACGACGCCGAGGTAAAATGGCAGACGGTGGTGGCGATCTTCCTCGACCCGGGCTGCTTCGGCGGCGTTACGGGACATCACGACTTCTTCCGCCTCATCATCGCCCTGCTGAGCATTTTCCTCTTCTCCGCTCTGCTCGTGAGCGTGTTCTCCAACCTCTTCGAAAACATACGCGAGGCGGCACAAAACGGTGAGCGACGCTACAAACTGAGGAACCATGTGCTCGTGTTCGGTGCCGACCGCCGAGTGGAGGCCATCGTGAGAGCGATAAACGAACAGGGCGGCACGGCGGTGGTCATGGCAACGGAGAAGCCGGAGCTGAGCGACGACCTGACGTTCATCTTCTACAAGGGACGGCGCGACGCCGAAGCCGACGTGCTGTCAGCACGACCGGACCACGCAAAAGCGATATATATAATAGGTGAGGAAAACGAGAGCGACCACGACAACCGCAGCCTGCAATGTCTCGACATCCTCACGGAGGCATCGCAACAGGCTAATCATAACATTCGCTGCTTCCTGACTTTACGCGACTATGCCTCTACCGAGGTGTTCCAATATCTTAAGACGAAGCCGATGGGCCGACTGCTGCTTGTCGACACCATAAACGACTACGAGTATATGGCGGAGCAGTTGCTCGTCGACACCCACCGCGCCTTCACACCCGTCATAAAGCAAGGCGACAGCAGCAAGGCCCATTTCATAATCATCGGCACAGGACCCATGGCTCAAGCCGTGGCTTACACAGCAGCACACATCTGCCATTATGCCAACTACACAGAGCGCGGCACGCGCACACGCATAACGTTCATTGCCAAAGACATGGAGCAATGGCGCGACCACCTCATGGCATCACGGCCAGCTCTCTTCGCCCTCTCCCACACCACCTTCGTCAGCAACGACGGCACGGTGACCGACTCGCTACCTCAAGGCGACGACTTCATGGACGTGGAGTGGCAGTTTGTCGATGCCGACGAGCACGCACCTCTGGCACGACGCATCATGGAGGAACAGACAGACAAGGCAACGCGCATCATTGTGTGTCACGACAATGCCGACCGCGCGGTGAACGCTGTGCTCCACCTGCCGCGTAAGGTCTATCCGCTGGCAAAAGTGGCGGTGAGCATGACGCATGAAAACAAGCTCATCGACAGGGCCAACGCCACCGGCATGTTCGGACAGATCGAGATCTTCGGACAGACAGACGGCACCATCGACGACCCGCTCTTCGCACGCCGCTCGCTGCGCGGACAGCGCGTCAACTACATCTACCATTGTGCTTATGCCGAGAAGAAACTGCCATCGGCAGAGGAGGCATGGTTCACCATCAGCGAGGCCGACAAATACTCGAGTATCTTCTGTGCCAACGCCATGCCCCTGCGCCGACAGTGCTTCGACCTCAACGGCGACCGCCGACCCATCTATGAGGCTGAGCACCGCCGCTGGATGATGTCGGAGCTTATCATGGGCTTCGCGCCCGCCCCACAGACCGACAAGAAGCGGTTCCTACATGCCGACATCGTGCCCTTCGACGACCTCACAAAAGAGGAGCAAGACAAGGACAAGATTCTTATCGATGCCATCGATTATATCATCGGAGAGGAATAAAGGGGTGAGGCGTCAGCAAGCCTTAACCCCAACAGCATGGCCCTCTGATTTTTGATAATAACGAAACTTTCACAAATGAACAGCAAGTGTTCCATCAGATAGTTACAAGCTTAGATAGCAGCTAACCATGTGTATAAAAGAACAATATTTTTTTTGCGCTTCGCGCATTTTTTTTAACATTAATTTCCATTAATTGAACATTCTTGCGCTCCGTGGGTGCTCAGGCGCTT
>OQVT01000486.1_pt1 | contig 22146 bp, 24 predicted proteins | sample 1691561 | NCBI WGS metagenome assembly OQVT01 (sample SAMN03418260, study PRJEB22391) | human gut metagenome | biome: human-gut; feature: organic feature; material: feces | host: Homo sapiens | place: Tanzania | collected 2013-01 | reverse complement strand
ATCCTTTACATTCTCCACGCGCTCGATCCGTTTTCCATGGTCAAACACCAGCTTGGAAGAACCGCCTGCTCCAAGAGCGATGATGGGCTGTTTTTCTTCCATAATCAGTATATTGTAAATCCCGGCTTTGTCAACCTTTGCATAGCCTACATTTTCAAAATTTCCCTTCATGTTCTTCTGACGGTACAGATAGTAAGGTCCCATTTCCATGGAATAGGCGGTCTGCTGTGTCAGATCCATGATCTCCTGGTTATTCTCAAATGTCATTTCCTGATATTTGTCCTTAAACATATTCAGGCGGGCTGCCCGTTTCACAGCCAGGGAATGTACAGTAAGACTATCCGGGGAAAGCTCTTTTACTTTCTCCAATGTGTATTTCACCTTAGAAATATCTTCTCCAGGCAGTCCTACAATGAGATCCATGTTAATATTGTTATAATCCAGTTCTCTGGCAAGATGGAATGCTTCTATGGTCTGCGCCACAGTATGACGTCTTCCAATGATCTCAAGAGTGTCCTGATTCATAGTCTGGGGATTAACAAATCCGGTTCCGGCAGTCCATGTGTATCCAGCATTTCCCCAAAAGATTCCTGCGTGATATCCTCCAGGGAAAGTTCTCCATCACAAACCTTCTGACATGTTTTCTTTACTGCCCGAAGAATTTCATCACGTCCACCATAATTCAATGCAATTTGAAAATGCAGTCCATCATTATCCTTTGTTGCCTCTTCCAGCTCATTAATTCGTTTCCGGATGTCCTCATCCAGTCTCGTTTTATCCCCAAGGACCCTGACACACATACGGTTCTTCTTTGCTGTTGTCAGGCACGTTTTCATATAGTTCCGCAAAAGTTTCATCAAAGCATCTACTTCATCCTGCGGACGGTTCCAGTTTTCTGTACTGAATGCATAAACCGTCAGATATTGAATGCCCATCTTATATGCTTCTTCACAAATCACCTCAACATTTTTTGCACCCTGTACATGCCCATAATTTCTTGGCATTCCCTTACTTTTTGCCCATCTGCCGTTTCCGTCCAAAATAATTGCCACGTGAAGAGGCATTTTCAATTCCTTAGTTTCTGCCATTTTCATATCCTTCCCTGTTATGTATCATTCAAAAACTGCTATCAACGCACAAAAAGGGGCTACACGATTAAACCGAATCGCCTGCCCCTTATAAGTTTTTAAACTGTTAAAATTTCTTTCGATTTCTCTTCCATCAAGACATCTACGTTCTTGATATACTTGTCTGTTAATTTCTGAAGTTCTTCTTCTAACTGCTTAATCTCATCTTCAGAAATTTCAGCTTTGGCAAGCTTCTTAAATGCATCATTTCCATCTCTTCGTATATTACGAACTGCTACTTTGCATTCTTCCGCTTTCTTTTTAACTTCCTTTACGAGGTCCTTACGACGTTCCTCGGTAAGCTCCGGAAATACCAGACGAATTACGTTACCATCATTCGAAGGAGTAATTCCAATATCGGATGTCATAATTGCTTTTTCAATATCTTTAATTAATGATTTCTCCCATGGAGCAATCTGAATCATTCTTGCTTCCGGAACAGTAATGTTTCCTACCTGCTGAAGAGGTGTTGGTGTTCCGTAATAATCAATTTTAATTTTATCTAATACATGAGGATTTGCACGTCCTGCACGAATTCCCTGATAATCTGATTCCAGATGTTCAAATGTTTTTACCATTTTTTCATCATAAGCTTTTAATCTCTCGTCCATTTTACCCTCCTGTTATACCAAAACCTTGGTTCCATTAAATTTACCATTCATTGTATTCACAATGCTGTTTTCTTCATTTAAGCCAAATACCCACATGGGCATTTTATTATCTCTTGCAAGAATGGATGCGGTCATATCCACTACCTGCAGGTTTTTCTCAATAACCTCATCAATCGAAACTTCACTGTATTTCTTTGCATCTGGATTTTTCTTCGGATCACTGTCATAAACTCCGTCTATGGATTTTGCCAGAAGAATTACCTCCGCTTCTACTTCAATGGCACGAAGCACAACTCCTGTATCGGTTGAAAAATAAGGATGACCGGTACCACCTGCAAAAAATACGACCATTCCATGGTCAAAGTATTTATTTGCTCTGTCTTTTGAAAACAGTTTTGTAAAAGAACCACACTCAAACGGAGTCAAAACAGCTGTTTTCATTCCAACACTACGGAAAATTTCCGAAACATAAATACAGTTCATCACTGTTGCCAGCATACCAATCTGATCCGCTTTGGTACGGTCAATATTTTCACTTGTTCTGCCTCTCCAGAAATTACCACCACCGGTAACAATTCCAACCTGGATCCCTTTGTCCACAAGCTGTTTTACCTGCAGGGCAACTCCCTGTATCGTCTTTTCGTCAAAGCCGGTTTTCTTATCTCCTGCCAGAGCTTCTCCACTCAATTTCAGTAAAATTCGTTGCATAATCTCTGCCCTCTTATTTCATTTTCTTTAATTCTTCGAAGAAGGATGTCGGATTTACCTCTGCATAACACTGAGAACACATACCTTCAATTACAGCACCATTATTAATCTGTACGGACTTGGACTTGATATTACCCATTACAATTGCGGACGCATCAAGAATTACCGGTCCCTTTACATCAATATCACCTTTGATAGCTCCGGCAATTACCGCACTTGTTGCATAAACATTACCAATGATAACCGTGCTCTGTCCTACCTTGATTGCACCAAGGCTTCGAATTTCACCGGTAATTTTAGCGCCTTCTGCAAATACTTCTGCAGCACGGGAATTACCCTGAATGTTTCCTGTTACATTTAATTTACCAAGAGCCTCTACATCACCAACAATGCTTCCCTTGATTTCCAGAGAACCTTCAGTAGCTACATTACCATTAATAATCATGCTTTCCATAAATACGGAAACTTCATCACTTGCAACTTTATTTAAATTCAGGGAATCCATAACGGGTTTTTCCACAGAAGCAGGAGCGACATAAAACTCTTCCTCTTCAGGCATCTGTGTACTTTCCTCTTCCACATTGTCAAGCATATCGCTCAAATCTGCATGAAAATCATTTTCAGGGGTTTCTTCTTTTTCTACTGCTTCCCCTTTTTCCATTTCTTCTTCCGGTATCAGTTCGTTTACTGCCTGTGATAAATCATCCTTTAAATCTGAGAAAAATCCCATTTTAAAATTCCTCCATTCGTATCTTATATATTTTTAGTTCCTATTTAACAGTTGCCACCCTGTGCTGGACCGGCACTGTATCATCCGTAATCGGTAAAATAACTGCGTCTCCACGCTCTTTAATTGCTTCGATAATCTGTGGAAGTGCCTCTACCGTAGTTCTTTTTTCTGTAGCATCATGAAACAGAATCACGCTCTCATCCAAATTGTCAATTTTGGAAAGACTGTTATTCACAATTGTCGATATCGGAAGCTGTTTCGAAACAGCATCTCCGGAAGCAACGTTCCAATCGTAATATACAATTCCCATATCAGATAAATATTGAATCAACTCCTGCATATCAACACTGCTTACCGTATTGGAGCTCCCCCCCGGAAAACGATAAATCCGTGGCCACACTCCGGTAAGTTCATACAGATATTCCTGCAGTTTATTTATATCTGATACAAAAGCTTCTTTGGACGCATATATTTCCTGATAGCTATGGCTGTAGGAATGCATTCCGAGTGTATGCCCTTCCTCCACAATTCTCTGATATAGTGCCTTGGATTTCTCATCCGTTTTACCAACTACAAAAAAAGTCGCTTTGACCTGATATTCGTCCAGAATATCCAATATCTTATCGGTATTGGTACTTGGTCCGTCATCAAACGTCAGATAAATCTTTTTTACATTTTCTTCTTCCAGATGCTCTGCCTCTTTTTGAGAATCCGTGCCTTCTTTTTCGGAAGAAATCACTTCCGATGTTGTATAAATACCGGATAGTTCATCGAATTTTTCTTCGCTTTTCTCCGTTAACTGCAACACCTGTTTTTGGAGATTGTTTACTTTAACAAATAAGATAACGCACGCTATTATAGGAATCAGAATTGCCAGAGCTATGGTTCCAAGGATGAGCTTTTTCAATCGTTTTACCCGGTTGCTCCGATTCTGTATGTCCGTCATAAGTCTCAACCCTTCTATAGCGAATCTGTGTTTTTACATCCGGAGTAATTGTAACACAACTTATTACTGTTTGGCAACAATCTTAGCACCTATTGAAAAAGCTGAAGTACAATCTGCACTATCCAAAAAAGGATAAATACCCCCATTCCCCAATTCAACAGTAAGGTCTGAAATGCCTTTCCTTTTGGTATTGCAACAATTCCCATATGTGAACAATGAAAACGCTTACGATAAACAATACATAAGACAATTCCTGTAATTGTCAATGCCAGAATGAACAGTACATAACCTATATAAATCAAAATCGGAATACTGTATTGCACCACAAGCCGCGTCATTTCTTCCGGTGATTGTGCATTTGTAATTTCATCAAGCGGAATTATGTCGAGAACCAATAGTCCCATAACAGTTCCCATAAAATTAATCATAAAATGCAAAATCATCGTATAGTGAATACGGCCGGTTTTTACATAAATAAATCCAAAAAAGCACCCAAGACAGAATGCATACATAAACTGATTCAGATTTCCATGAAACAATCCAAACATCAGTCCGGACATCAGAATTGCAGCGGTTTCCCCATATCGTACCATACGGTCTATTAACAGCTTTCTGAAAATCAGTTCTTCAAATATCGGTGCCAGAACCACCGCAAAAATAATCGTCAATGCCGGATGAATGTTTCCTACTACATCAAGAAGTGCATTGTTTACCGGTGTTCCTTTCAACAATCCAATCACCAGTGTGATAATTGTTCCGAACAGATTGGAAACATACATAATCGCATAACACATTATAAATGCCAGGATAAACTGCCCTACGGTCATCTTATGCTTCTGGATGCTACATTTTTCAAGCCGGCTAATCAAAAACATCATGATAGGATAAACCACAACAAACAGCGGTGCCATCATTGCTAAAAATGCCATAGACGTGTTTTCGGCAACCTGCGGGAAAAAATATACAAGTAAAATATTGGCACCATACTGCACCCCAAATGCCAGTAATGTTCCTATAAAATAAAACAGACCAAATTTCGTCATATAGGAGCGCTCTTTTTTTAAGTTAAATTCATTCATGTCTCATCTTTTTCCTTTTGGTATAAATTTTTAACAACAAATGCAAGTGCTACCATAATCGCAAGTAATACGATTTCCAATATTAAAGTTCCATAAGTAAGAGCACTCAGATAACTTGAAAGTATTACAGTCAATGCATCTACCAGAAAATGAATGCCAAATGCCAGAAAGTAAAACTGCATCTTCTGATATTTAACTGCGCGATATACCAGATAAGAAAGTGCAATGTGAAGTATGATTGCAGAAATACGCTCCAGACCACTCATATAGAACTGGTAGCTTGGCAGTGTCCATAAAACAGTCAACTGTTCCATTACTGTACTCTTCTCCGCATCATCAAGTCCGACTAGCAGAGATTCTATATTTCCTGCATTAATAATAAATGCCGTTGAAATATTATAGATTGCAGCCATACCTGCCACAAGAATTGCCTCCATCCCTCCATGTCCAATACCATACATAATGGAATTCTGCTTTGTCAAAGTCTTCTGCATATAATACTTCATGGCAATATATCTGCCGGTTTCTTCAAACAGACCTGCTGCAAGACCTCCATACAACGCATAAAGCCAGACATTTCCGGTAAGCAGATCACCGGTTGCCGTTACTACCAAACTGTGCATAATGGATTCTAACATGGTTACAAAAACAATAAACGCAACTGCTCCAATCAAAACCGGACGCAGTTTTGCATTTAATTTTTTTCTTGCGATGATACACAGCGCAATCGGTGTGCCAAATGAAATAATCAGCGACACCACCATTCCTAAAATTGATAATTCTGGTACATGATACATTTTTTCATTTCCTTTCCTCTGGTTTATTTTTTATTACGGTGTAACAGTTTATGTTCGTTTCCCTTAATCACATTTTCATAGGTCTGTCTGATTACCGGGTTTTCGGAGGTAAAACGTATATGGGACTGTTTATCCACACGATAAATCCCCTCGGTACGTCCTTTTCTGGTTCTCGGTCCCATCGGAAGTGGCTGTCCTCCGCCCAGAATGCATCCTCTTCTACATGCCATTACCTCTACAAAATCGTACGATGCTTCTCCGGATTTTATCCGTTCCAAAAGTCTTCCAGCATTTGCAAGTCCATGAACTACTGCAATACGCACTTCTTTTTCGCCAACCTTCGTCGTAAACTCCTTAAATCCTTCGGTTCCACGTACTCCGCTGTAACTGATTTCATCAATCGTAGTATGACGTGTAGAACCGGACAGATAACGAAGTACCGCTTCCGTCACGCCACCGGTAACTCCGAAAATCGATGCTGCTCCGGATGCCATGCCAAACGGCATATCCGGTGCTTCATCTTCCAATTCTTCAAATTTAATTCCAACCTGACGAATCATACGAATAATTTCTACGGTTGTTAATACAAAGTCGGTATCCTGTCTTCCATCCGTATAATTATCCGGTCTTAATATTTCCCTTTTTTTGGCTGTGCAGGGCATAATAGAAACTACAACCGTTTTTTTCTGCTCCTCAATATCTTTTTCCTTATAATACTCTTTTACAACAGCTGAAAACATTCCCTGCGGTGAGCGGCAGCTCGATATATGTTCTGCCATCTCCGGATAATTGTCTTCGCAATATTTTACCCATCCCGGACAACATGATGTAAACAAGGGAAGTTTTTCTCCCTTTTCAAGTCGTTCTGCCAATTCTTTGGCTTCCTCAATAACCGTCAGATCTGCCCCGAAATTGGTATCATAAACCTCGTCAAATCCCATCATACGAAGTGCTGCAACAAGTTTTCCCATGGAATTTTCACCCTTAGGTAAATTAAACTTATCACCAACGGCAATTCTTACTGCCGGAGCAATCTGCGCCACAACACGAATATCGGGATCATTGATGGCATCCCACACTTCCGTAACATTCGTACGAATGGATATGGCAGCCGTCGGACACACAGTAAGGCACTGTCCGCACCCAACACATTTTGTATCTGCAAGCTGCTTATGGAACGCCGGTGTTACCTCCATATCAGCACCACGATAGGCAAAATCCAGTGCTCCGATTCCCTGGATTTCTGAGCAGGTTCTTACACAATCTCCACACAGAATACATTTGTTGGGATCAAGCACAATACAAGGCGAACTCATATCCAGCGGTTTCTCTTTTTTATTATTCAAAAACCGGACCGCATGAACACCTACACGATAGGCAAGGCTTTGCAGCTCACATGCCCCATTACGGTTACATGTTGTACAATCCCTGCAATGGGCTGATAACAATAACTCAATGATCAGTTTTCGATATTGCTGTAATTTTTTTGTGTTTGTCTGGATTACCATTCCGGGACGTGGCTGTTCGGAGCAGGATGCAAAAATCCTGCCTCTATCATCTTCCACAACGCACATTCGGCATGCTCCGTAAATAGACAGGTCCGAATGGTAACAGAATGTCGGAATATCTATTCCTGCCTTTCGGATTACCGAAAGTACATTTTTCTCCCCTTCAATAGGGACCAGGCGTGAATCAATGGTCATATATTCCATCAGCATTTTCCTCCCCGGGCAGAAATTGCATGAAACGCACAATTTGCTTCACATGCCCCACACTTAATACATTTGCTCTGATCAATTACAAATGGAGAACGAATTTCCCCGGTAATGGCTCCTACCGGACAGTTTCTCGCACATTTGGAACACCCCTTACAAAGCGTCGGATCTATGACATAATGCTTTAAGGACTGACACGTTCCGGTACGACAGAATTTATCCTTTACATGCTCCTCATATTCCTCCCGGAATACCCGGAGTGTACTCAATACCGGAAGTGCTGCACTTTTTCCGAGTCCACAGAGTGCTGTATCCGTAATGGCCTTGCCAAGCTCCTCCAAAATATCCAGCTGCTCCATGGTTCCTCTTCCTGCTACAATATCCTCCAGGATTTCCAGCATCCGCTTTGTTCCCTCACGACACGGTACACATTTTCCACAGCTCTCATTTTGGGTAAAATTCATAAAAAACCGTGCGACCTCGACCATGCAGGTGTCCTCGTCCATTACCACAAGACCACCCGAACCAATCATTGCACCTTTTTTCTTAAGGGAATCAAAATCAAGTGTAATATCCAAATCGGTATCTATCAGACATCCGCCGGATGGTCCTCCAATCTGAACCGCTTTAAATTCTTTTCCTCCCTTGATTCCACCACCAATTTCATAAATAATTTCCCGCAGGGTTGTTCCCATCGGCACTTCAATCAATCCTGTATTATTAATGCTGCCCGTTACGGCAAAAGCTTTTGTTCCGGGACTTAATTCTGTTCCGATTTTGCGATACCAGTCTGCACCATTTAAAATAATCATCGGAACATTGGCATATGTTTCCACATTGTTCAAAACCGTAGGCTTTGCAAACAATCCCTGCTCTACGGTACGGGGAGGTTTTGTTCTCGGCATCCCCCGCTCTCCCTCAATCGAAGCCGTAAGTGCTGAGCCCTCACCACAGACAAAAGCTCCTGCTCCCCGATTGATATGAAGCTGAAAAGAAAAATCTGTTCCTAATATATGGTCTCCAAGGAGTCCGTACTCTTCGGCCTGTGCAATGGCTATCTTTAAGCGGGCAATTGCAAGCGGATATTCTGCACGCACATAAATATATCCTTCCTGTGCTCCGACTGCATAGGCAGCAATCAGCATTCCTTCAATCATCTTATGTGGGTCACCCTCCATAATGGAGCGGTCCATAAATGCCCCCGGGTCTCCCTCATCCCCATTACATACCACATAACGGGTTTTTTCCTGTTGTCTTGCCACCTGTTTCCATTTGTAACCGGTCTGGAAGCCACCGCCACCACGGCCTCTTAAATTAGACTCATAAACAACATCAATTACATCCTGGGGCGTCATTTCAAACAACGCCTTGGAAAAAGCCTCGTAGCCACCAAATGCAAAAGACTCCATAATATTTTCCGCATCAATATGACCACAGTTTTTTAATACCAACCGTGTCTGTTTCGCATAAAAAGGAATTTGTTCCTGTGTTTCATATTTTACACCATTCATCTCATAGAGAAGACGCTCTACCGGTTCTCCGTTTCGAATGGTTTTTTCATAGATTTCCTCACAGTCCTCGACACGAACCTTTGTATAAAGATAATTATAAGGCTCTATTCTCATCAGCGGACCCATTTCACAAAATCCATGGCAGCCGCTTCTTTTTACTCCAATTTCATTTCTCGGATGTGCTGCTTCTTCCTCAAATGTAATATCCACATTTGCATTCTGCTCTGCAAGCTCACACATTTTTTCATAAATATGTAAAGAACCTCCCGCCAGGCATCCGGTTCCGGCACATATCAGAACACGGCACTTCTGTTCTTCTATCTGCTTTTTTGCTTTTTCCCGAAGTTCACACAGTGCCTGCAAATCCGTCAGTCTATTCATCCCCTTCACCTCTCAGTTCTTTTATCAAATCGGTCACCTTGTCCGGTGTCATGGATGGATGCACCACATCATTTACGGTCAAAACCGGTGCTAACCCGCAGGCACCAAGGCAGGAAACAGTTTCCAGGGTAAACATCATATCATCTGTTGTACGTTTTTCTGCTGATAAATGAAGTTCTTTATAGATTCGTTCCAGAATATGTGTAGATTTGCGCACATGACAAGCTGTGCCATCACATACTTTTATCACATATTTTCCCTTCTTTTCAAAAGAGAAATTCTCATAAAATGTTGCTACGCTGAATGCTTTCGCCTCCGTAATGCCGATTTGCTCTGCAACATAAGTCAAAAGCTCCGGTGGCAGATAATGATACTCGGTCTGAATATCCTGCATAATCGGAATCAAAAAACGCTGTTCTTTTCCGTAATTTGCAATAATCTCATCTGCCTTCTCATAATAAGACTGCTCTAACATGCAATACCCCCTATAAAATATGTAACTCCACCCAATAAAACACTCTTTTACTATTTTATCAGTAAAACTATCAGCTTATCAATTGTTTTGTGCAAAAACTTATCATTTAGGTAGTTTTTTTTGCTGCTTTTTAGTAAAATACGATTATCAATATGTATTTTCGAGGTGTGCCATGTATTCTATTTTATTAGTGTTGATTTATATAGCATTTATCAGTCTTGGATTACCGGATTCCCTATTGGGTTCCGCATGGCCTGTTATCCGCACACAGTTTGATGTTCCTATTTCCTATATGGGATTTATTTCGATGATTATTTCTGGTGGCACCATTTTATCAAGCCTGCTCTCTGACCGCCTGACTCACAAATTAGGCACTGCAGTTGTAACCTGCAGCAGTGTATTGCTCACTGCCTGTGCATTATTTGGATTTTCTATTTCCTCAGAATTCTGGATGCTTTGTCTATGGGCAATTCCATACGGTCTTGGTGCCGGTGCCATTGACGCGGCACTAAATAATTATGTTGCACTGCATTACAGTTCACGCCATATGAGCTGGCTCCACTGCTTTTGGGGAGTTGGCACCATCGTCAGCCCCTATATTATGAGCTTTGCTTTAGTCTCTTCCTATAGCTGGAATGGTGGATATCGAGTTGTTTCAATACTGCAGTTTATCATTACGGCCATTCTCTTCGTAACGCTCCCCTTATGGAAAAAGGTTCCTGATTATCAGGAAAATTCTCCTCAGGATACCAAACCGCTGAAGCTTACCCATGTGTTGAGAATTCCGGGTGTTCCGCTCATTTTGATTGGATTTTTATCGTATTGTGCTGTAGAATCTACGTTCATGCTTTGGGCAAGCAGCTATCTCGTACAATCACGAAATATCCGCTCCGAAAAAGCGGCGGCTTTTGCCTCGCTTTTCTTTATTGGAATTACGACCGGTCGTTTTCTTGCCGGCTTTGTTTCAGAAAAATTGGGAGATAAATTGCTGATTCGCATTGGAAGTGCCATTATTCTTGTCGGAATTCTATTGATTTTACTTCCGTTTTCCACAGACTACATTTGCCTGAGCGGCTTTATTATCTGTGGTTTCGGATGTGCTCCGATTTACCCGTCCATCATCCATTCCACTCCACATCATTTTGGTGCAGAAAACTCTCAGGCAATCATCGGAATTCAGATGGCAAGCGGCTATGTGGGTTCCACATTTATGCCGCCGGTTTTTGGTTGGATTGCAAATAACATCAGTATCCGATTGTTACCCATTTTTACGGCATTCTTTGCATTATTAATGGTCTTTATGATGGAGCGATTGAATCGTCTGATGGAACGGCGGTAGGGGGATATGTAGTATGTAAATATATCATGCGGTCTGATGTGGTCTTTTTCGTGTTGTTTTCCCTAAGGATGGCAATTTTCGCATGGATCATATCCTTCTGAAACTATTTCATCTCTTGTTTTAGCCGAAAAAAGCTTATTACTCTCGGACATCAATTTAACACTTTTGCAATCCCTCTTATGAAAAATTCCACTTCTTTTATTTATTACATATGTTGCCGTATTTTCATCTGATGTACCCTGTGTTTCCTCTGCTCCCCATGTATAATTCTCGCCATTATCCACACTGCTATTTTCAACTTGATTTTCTATGTAACTACCGGTATTTTCCTGTGTTGTGCCTATGGGTTCACCCGCTATCCAGCTTTCTGAAGGTGCACAGTTAAACGAAATATTCTGGCCGTCACTATAAGCAATAATACTTCCCTGCTCATCCGTACGATACACACTGATTCCTGCGGCACGTAATGTATTCAGCACCTCTGCCGATGGATGTCCATAAGAATTGTTCGCCCCACAACTAATAACTGCATACTGAGGTGACACAGCGTTTACCAAATTCCAAGAGGTAGATGTTTTGCTTCCATGATGTGCTACCTTCAATACTTCTGCCGAAATATCCAGACCATTTTGCAGAATATCCCTTTCTGCCTCTTCTTCTGCATCTCCCAGAAATAAAAAACGATTGTTTCCATGAACCAGGAGAATTCCAATCGAAGAGTTATTTGTATCCCCATAGTTACGATTAGGAGCAACGATGGTAAATGTAGCATCTCCCAGAATATATGTGTTGCCAACAATCGGTGGCGTATTTTTATACCCCCAGTAATTCATTGCATCTATAACTGCTTGATATGTTTTTGTATCATTGGCTATCTCCGGCATCATAACCGTTCCGCAATCAAATTTTGTTAAAATAACATCCATACCGCCTATATGATCTGCATCCGGATGTGTTCCAATCATATAGTCAATCTGCGCTATATTTCTATCATACAAGTATTTCTGAATTGCAGTACCTTTGCTATTATCTCCGGCATCAATCAACATAGTCTGACCGCCACAGGTAATCAGCGTACAGTCTCCCTGCCCAACATCAATGTAATGCACCTGCAATTCCTGTAACGTGGAACTCGTTGTTTCATAATCATTCACCGGTAACATAGTTTCCTGCATGACGCCATCTGTCCCATTTTCCACATCAGCAGGTGCCTCCGGTAGGTATGCTTCCTGCCATGTTTCAGTCGGCAGACTTGTCGCATCCATGAATGTTTCCGATGAATTTGTTTCTTCTATCATTGTATCCCTGGGACTTATCTCTTCATTGAATGTACTTGATAAAGCCACTGTTTCCGAAGACGCTTCTGGAAATACTTCTGGTAAATTATTTTCTTCTGTTGATTCTATCGGTCGACTTGCCTGTTTAAGTTCTGTTTCCGGCAAATATGCCGCTGCCACTTCTGGGGCGTTTTCCTCTGATTTTTCAATGGATATATTTCTTGCTGCTACTATACCTCCATCCTGCCAAAGTACCGCTATACTTACTGCCATCATAATTCCCAATGATGCCAGTGATTTCCAGATAATAGTTCTCAAATTTTCTACTATAACACCCAAAAGCAAAAACACGAGTGAAGTTGCTACTCCAAATGATGATAGTAGAAAAATCACAACTCGAAATGTATCCATCTTTCTTCTCCTTTCTTTTATTATACTATCATACTGCTTTCCTATAAAGTAAAATTTCACATCACTTTGTGTCATAGTTTTGCAATATTAGTACAACTTATAATGTAATAAAGATTCTAAAAAGGAGTAATACAATGAACAAATTTATTGTCACCCCAAAAGAAGATAAAGCGGTAACAATGACGATTCGTATTGACCGCACTTTACAGGAAAAATATAATGAATTGGCAGCCAAAACAAATCATTCCCGTAATGAACTTATTGGCATGGCATTGCAGTATGCCCTTGATAACATGGAAATTCACGAAAAATAACTTTTTAGCATTTTTATATTGTTGCATAAAAAAGGAGCAGTTCAAATGAACTGCTCCCAATTTTTACATTATCGTTGTAAATCTTATAAACCAGCCTGTGCTGCAACTTCTGCTGCGAAATCGTCCACTTTCTTTTCAAGACCTTCGCCTGTTTCGAAACGAACAAATCTCTTAACGGAAAGATTTGCACCATTTTCCTTAGCAACCTGTGCAATGTACTGTGCAACAGTCTGCTTTCCGTCTTCTGCCTTAACGTAAGCCTGCTCTAATAAGCAAACTTCCTTTAATTCCTTATTCAAACGTCCAACAACTGCACCTTCGATAACCTTTTCAGGCTTACCAGCCATCTTAGGATCATTTGCAATCTGAGCCATAAGGATTTCTTTTTCATGAGCCTTATATTCTTCAGAAACATCTGCAGTAGAAACATACTTAGGAGAAAGTGCTGCTACCTGCATAGCAATATTGGTCATAGCTTCTTTGATTGCATCATTTACAACATCAGTATCAGCTTCTACGATAACACCGATACGTCCGCCACCATGTGTATAAGAAACAACACATCCGTTTTCAGCTACTACCTTTTCAAATCTTCTGATGTTTAAGTTTTCACCAATCTTAGCAACCTGTGCAACAAGTGCATCTTTTACGGTCATGGAAGCATCTTTGTTCCACTTTTCTGCCATAAATGCATCCATATCAGCTGCAGATGACTCTAATGCCTGCTCTGCTACTGCTGCAACGAACTCCTGGAAAACTTCATTCTTTGCAACGAAGTCTGTTTCAGAGTTTACTTCTACAACTGCTGCAGTCTTATCATCCTTAAGAACAACCTTGCAAAGACCTTCTGCTGCAATTCTTCCAGCTTTCTTCTCTGCTTTTGCCTGTCCGTTCTTACGAAGGTATTCTACTGCTGCATCCATATCGCCATCGGTTTCTCCGAGAGCTTTCTTACAATCCATCATACCTGCTCCGGTTAATTCTCTTAAGTCCTTAACCATTGCTGCTGTAATATTTGCCATGTTTTTTACCTGTCCTTTCGCAAAAAGTGATTATTCAGCGTCTGCTGCTACTTCTTCTACATCTGTAGCTTCAACTTCTGCATCTGCATTAGCATCAGCTGCAGTAAGGGCTTCTTCACCCTGGTTTGCTTCGATTACTGCATCAGCCATTTTAGCAACGATTAACTTAACGGCTCTGATTGCATCATCATTACCAGGAATAATATAATCAAGTTCTTCAGGGTCACAGTTGGTATCACCAATACCGATTAATGTAATTCCAAGAGAATGTGCTTCCTGAACACAGATTCTTTCCTTTTTAGGGTCAACTACGAAGATTGCATCAGGAATTCTTGTCATGTTCTTGATACCACCAAGGTTCTTCTCAAGCTTTTCCCATTCTTTCTTAAGTGCAATTACTTCTTTCTTAGGAAGAACATCAAAAGTTCCGTCCTCAGACATGGTTTCGATTGCTCTTAATCTTTCAATTCTGCTCTGAATGGTCTTGAAGTTGGTAAGCATACCACCTAACCATCTTTCATTTACATAGTACATTCCACAACGCTCAGCTTCTGTCTTAACAGCATCCTGTGCCTGCTTCTTTGTACCTACGAAAAGAATGGTTCCACCCTGTGCAGCAATTTCAAAAATTGCACGGTAAGCTTCATCAACCTTACCTACAGACTTCTGTAAGTCAATGATGTGAATACCATTTCTTTCGGTGAAGATGTAAGGAGCCATTTTAGGGTTCCATCTTCTTGTCTGATGTCCAAAATGAACACCTGCTTCGAGTAACTGTTTCATTGAAATAACGCTCATTTTCTTTACCTCCATTTGGTTAGACTTCCGCATATTTTTATTTTGTACTTCCGTACCCTGCAAACCTCCGAGCTTGAGGCACCTGCAGCAAAAACATGCGTGTTTATTTGTTCTCTGTTACCATTGCAGTTCTCTCCACAATCGCAACGCTGATATTTTATCATAAACAATTGCCTGATGCAAGGCTTTCTTTTAAGTTTCTTGGTTTTTGGGTATATTCTGGAAATTTTTCTTTTTATACCCTCCATTTGTGGTTTCGTTGGGTATATTATGCCTATTTTCTTTTTTATACCCTCCTTGCTCGCTTTCTTTGGGTGTTTTCTGATATTTTCTTTCTCTATACCCTCTGCCGGCAGTTTTGCTGGGTAGTTTTTGTTATTTTTCTTCTCTATACCCTCCGCTTTCGATTTCATTGGGTAGTTTCTGCTATTTTTCTTCCCTATACCCTCTCCCCTCTTACACAAAGGGTAGTTTCCAGCATTTTTCCTTCCTTATGCCCTTGCACCACTTATACCAACGGGTAGTTTTTAACATTTCTCCTCTCCATACCCTCCGCCCCCAACACCAGCGGGTAGTTTCTCCTATTTTTCTTCATTATACCCTCCAACACAAGCCAGCCTGTCCTTCGCGCCCACCTGTCTATAGCAATACTAAGTTTACAATAAAAAGTACCGTGCTTACATAAAACTGCCGTGCCTACATAAAAGTACCATGCTTACATAAAAAATACTACGCTTGCACTAAAAAACTACTGTGCTATTTGCACAGTAGTTTTGCAATTTCTTCTTTTGTTGCTCCGGATGGAATCTTGTGAATTCCTGCGTATATCTTCGTATGATATCCATTCTCGCACAAATACGTATCAAACGCCGCTGCATCATCAATCAGTCCTGCCTGTTGCAAGCGCTTGCATATTACATAAGAATCTTCGCCTCGATTCACCTCAATTTCAATCATATCATCCTCAGAAGCTTGTGATTCCGCTGCCGCCTGCGGTTTCTCTGTGGCTTGCGGCTTTTCCGTAGGCTGTGGCTTTTCTGTAGGCATCGGCTTCTCGGTTGGTTGTGGACTCTCCGTAGGTTCTGCAAGCGGATTCTTCGTTGCAGTTGCTTTCGGACTTTCTGTCGCCTGTGGTTCTTCGGTAGGTTCCGTCGTTGCGGATGCTTCCGGACTTTCCGTTGGTTGTGGTTCTTCGGTCGGCTCCGTCGTTGCAGTCGGCTGAATCGTTTTCTCCAAACTTTCCTCTGACGAATCTGTCTCAAGAAAATCTTCCGGAGTAGATTCTTCTACACCATCCGTCAACACACCGGTCTGTTCTACCATTCCCAATTCTTTTGCTTTTTGTTTTATTTCCTCATTGCTCATCTGGTCTTTGGGATTGCCTAATGCAATTCCAAGAATCAGCGCTGTTACAATCGTACCGATTCCAAGACCTCTCAGGTAATATTTTAAATTCATGATGTTTCATTACATCCCTTCAAACAAGTCTATCACTAACTTTACTTCGCCAATTCCAAGACCAAGCTCCTTGGCAATTGCCATATTGGATTTTCCAGCCTTGTGAAGCTCCAAAATACGCTCATTGCTGTTTCTTCCACCGGTTCTGCCCACCTGGTCAAGCGAAACGGTCACATCCGGCACTTCTGCTGCATCCGGCTTAACTGATTTCGCACTCTGGGATGCAGTAATTGCATCTTTTGAAACATCGTTAGCAAGTTTTAAAGCATCTGAATTTTCCGAATCTATGAAACTTTCTGAATTTCCGGAACTATCTGAATTCTCTGTTAATTCTTCTGCCTCTTCCACTTTGGGCTTTGCCGCACGCTTCTTACGTTCCGGCTTTGGTTCTTCCTTGGGAAGCTCGATGCTCTGTGGAATAAACGGGACAAAATTTTCTGTTGTTTCCGCCTGTTTTCCGGCTTCTACAGATTCCATGGCAACCTTTGCCTTTTCCTCTGCTTCTTTTGCGGTGATTTCAGCATCCTTTACGGTCTGCTTTACCTCACTGGCTTTCTTTTCTGCCTCAGAAACAGTATTTTTCAAATTCTCATGCTTGTCATTTAACATATCATATAAGAAAACGACTTCTTTATGATTTTTATCAATTTCGCCCAAAACGGTATCGGAGTATTCGTTTACTGCCATCATCTTTTCATTTGTCAGACGGTCCATGCTTCGTTCTGTTTTTTCCATCGCATACGTTATGGTTTCATCTACAATATCGTTAATCTGACTCTTGGCACTCTCCACTTCCTTATCGACCATCTTGCGAATCGTTTCCTCATCTACCTGCGGTGCCGATGACTTCTTCTCCTTCGATGGAATCAAAAAGCTTCCTATAAAAATGATTGCCCCAAAAACCAGTAATACAATTTCAATTATTGACATTTTCTTTCTCCATGTATTTCATACGGATATTCTATATTTTTATATCGAATCCGCTTTGTCCCTTCAGGAATACTTTACCGTCTTCCTTTTCCTTTTTATTGCGATTCTTACCACCATCTCCGGAATAGGTTCCGCTTCCCTCTTCTTTTGCATCAAATTTTTTGTTCTGATTCTCAGCAGCATCCCCGCGACGGACCTGATGCAAATGCTGCTCAATATTATGATTGATCTGTGTCTGGAAATTGGACTGGTCCACGATTCCCTTTTGATCTTCGTTTTGTTTTATTGTCGTAAAATCCTGTGCCCGCGTAACCTGACCCTGAAGTTCAATTCTGCTAATCGTCATAATACTGCACCTCTTTATAAAACGATTATAATGCTACCATTTTAACATCGCCCTGTGACTTGATAAATTTACAATAAGTCATCGGGTTCTTTACAATCATCGAAACATCTGCAATACAAATTTTGGTTCCACTATATACCTCTCCGGTAACTTCCACCTTTGCAGCAGCACTTTCGTCCAAAATAACCTGCAAACGTTCCATTTCCTTTAAAGCAGTTTCCATTTCCTGCTTCTTTGCATTCTCTTCCTGAAGCATTTCCTGGAAGTATTTCAGCTGTTCGGGTTTCATCTTAACACCTTGCTGGATTTTCTGCAAGGTAGCTGTCAACACCGGATGTGTTGCATCAATTGACTTTTTATGCTCCACAACCATTTTCTGGAGTTCCTGCATACGTACTTTCACAGTAGGGTCTACGCCTACCTCTACAATGGTATCTGCCCCCATCGGAGAACCAAGTGTCTTCACGTGAATCAGATTTGTTGCGCACACTCTTCCTCCCGTGATAAACCCTTTCTTTCCGGTTACGTTAATCTCGGTTCCCGCCATGACCGTACTATGAAGAATGGACTCTGTGGAAACATAGCCCCCTGCTTTTACCGAAGAATTTTCGATAAACTTGGATACAACATTTCCGCCTGCCTTCAAAACTCCTTTGCCCATACCGTTCATACCGCGTTCGATGATAATATCGCCATCGGCTTCAATTTCAGCCCCTTCCACGACACCACGTACCTGTACATTTCCTCTGGCACTTATTTTAAAGTTGGTGCAGACGTTTCCATTTACCTGCACACTTCCCTCGTAATCAATATTTCCGGTTGCTGTATCCACATTTTCCACTTCAAGGACATTCGATACAAACACCTTGTCATCTACCAGCATGACATGCCCGTTTACCTCGGAGGTAATGACACAGCGGTCCTCGGAAAGCTTGATGTTTCTGCCAAATTTCAGGCTCTTTCTCTTTACCTCTCTTGGTTTAATATGTTCCCCATAAATGCTGGTGCCGTCTTCTCCCTTATCTTCAGGATAAAGGCGTGCCAGAATGTCATCCTTTTTGCAGTGATTTATGGTATTCAAATGGAAGAAATCCACACTTCCGTCTTCACTCAGCGTAGGCTTTGCACGCAAATCTGTTTCAAAGAAATATTCAATTCTTGCGTCCGACCCCTGTCTTGGTTCCTCTCCTTTTGCTACTACAAATTCGGTACAATAGCTCGGAGTCTTAAAGAAGTTTTCAATTGCCTCTTTCTGGATACCAAAAATAATCCCCTTATGCGTCAGGTCATGAATAAACTCATCTGCGGACATTCTCTGTCCTTTCACGGATGGCGGATAAAACTTCGCCACTGCCGTCATTCTATCCTGACTGATGTTCAGAAGATAACTTTCACGAATTTCCGGAACAAGATCCTTATTTACCAAAAATAGGAATTCATTCTTTGCAGCAACTGCCGCTTCCTGAATTCCCCTTGTAATTGCTCCCGCATCATATAAAATTCCATGTAGTGTAAGATAATCTGCAATTTCCTTTGCAGAAACAAACTTTCCACCGTCTTCTGGTTTTACGACCTTTACAATGGTTCCACCATTGCTGCAGCCGATTTGAAAATAACCATTTTTCATAAAGAAAATACCCCCATGTAATTTCCCATCCGAACCTTCATTTTTTGCAGTGCTCTCGTATGAAGCTGTGAAATTCTGGATTCTGATACTTCCAGAATATTACTGATTTCCTTTAATGTCAGTTCCTCATAATAATATAATAAAATGACCTTCTTTTCTTTTTCTGTCAAAAGCTCCAATGCACCTGCAAGTACTTCCTTTAATTCACTCTTTTCAATGACTTCTTCCGGACTTTCGAATCGGTGCTGATTGCTCTTTTCTGCCGGGACATCACTTCCGGCTTCCATAAATTCATTCAATGAAACAACGCCGGTAATTTTCATCTGAGACTGCCAGTCCACATATTCGTCTGTCGAAATTCCAAGACTCTGTGCAATTTCATCATCTGTTGCAGCCCGTCCTGTCGTTGCCTCAATTTCTTTCATTGCCGTATCAATACGCTTCTGCTTCTGACGAATGGTTCTCGGAATCCAGTCCATTTTTCGAATCTGATCCAAAATAGAACCACGAATACGAAGACTTGCATATGTTTCAAATTTAACTTCCTTCATGCTGTCAAATTTATCAATGGCATCTATCAATCCAAAAATACCATAACTTACCAGATCATCATATTCCACATTGTATCCAAGATACATGCTCAGTCTTCCTGCAACTAATTTTACAAGAGGTGCATATTCCAGAATCAGTTTTTCTCTGACTTCCGGCGATTTTGATTTTGCATATTCTGCCCAAAGCTTGTTCTTATATGCCTCGTCCATTGCAACCTCCTTTTTCTTCCGAATTTATTTTTTATTTCGCCTCTTCCTGCGAATTTTCCTGCGGTTTTTCTTCTTTGGACTCTTTTTCGTCCGTTTCTTCACCGGGAGCTTCCTTTTCGATAACTTCCCCTTCTTTTGCTTCTTCTTCCTTAATCTTTTTGATAAACTTTGCAACCTGACGCTGCAGCAGATAACCTATGATATAAAAAAGCACCATAACAAGAATCAGAATCCACAGCATCTGCTTGCTGTCATAATGATTGCAGTACATCATCACACTTGCAATCAATCCAGCCAGAAGCATTAAGAAAGGGGCAAATAATTTCCCCTTTTTCATATCATCTTCTCCGGTTTTCCTACTGCTCGAATTAAGAAATTTCCATTCTCCGGGTAAAAAACAACGGTACGACCATAGGTTTCACCCGTATCCTCTGCCAAAAGAGGGATGTTCATTTCACTCAGCTTCTTTTTGCTTGCCAGAACATTTCTTTCGCCTACACGAATCATATCACTTTTGGAACTGCCAAATGCAAACATCTGCGCTCCGCCTGCAATCTTGGCAACAAGCTTATTTCGATTTGCCCCCTCTTTCACCATTGCATCCACCATATCGGCAATGCCTGTATCTGCAAACTTGGGTCTGTTTGAATTATTTCTGATTTCTGTACTGTCGGGAAGCATTATATGTGCCAAACCACCAATTCCCGTGCCCGGGTCCCTTATCGCAATACCAACGCAGGAACCTAAGCCAAGAGTGGTAACCCCATCCTGCCCGGAACAAATTTTCCAGTCAGCCATACCAACTTTTATTATCTCACTCATGCTACATAACTCCTAAAGATGAGAGAATTCTCTCATAAGATTCCATATCAGGTATTAAAATAAAGTAGCCGTCCAGCTCAATATCATCCGAAAATTGTGTCTGAATCAGCAAAATATTATCTCCATAAACACCAAACTCTGCCGCCGGAACACTTAATATGGCACCTGCCATATCAATTCCAAGCTGTGGCACGGACGGAAATATCTTCATATTGGTCAGTGAAGACAACGCATTCAGATAAGCACCGGTAATAATGTTTCCGACTTCCTTGATTGCTGAGCATTCCATTTCTCCAAATTCACATTCTTCAATATTTTTCTCATCAATGCCGAGCATTCCGCACATCAGTTTATTTACCAGATGCAGTGCCGCCTCTTTTGTCAGAAGAAACATCATGCTTCCATCAATATCACCTTCCACCTGAAGGTAAATACTTACAAGCACCTGCTCTTCACCTCCAAGAATCTCACCGAGATCCTTGAATTCCAATAATCGTACCTGCGGCACTTTCATATCTACTTTACAGTTAATCAACTGTGCCAGAGCTGTCGTTGCGTTTCCTGCTCCGATATTTCCCAATTCCTTCAACACATCAAAATATTCATGTGTCAATTGTTCCATACTAAGGTCCTTCATGGTCCCTCCTAATAAATGCTGATTGTTGTTCAAACTGTTTCTTATTTCTCGACTGCAACTGCATTTAAATCAAGCAATGAAATCAAATCATCCTGATATTTTCCAATACCGGATACAAAGTTCTGCTTGTCTTCATTTCCATCATATGCAACTTTATCAATCTGGCTTTCGCTCAAAGTAACTACTTCACATACCTCATCTACGATAAATCCGATGGTGCCATATTGCTCCAGCTTCAATATAATAATTCTCGTTGCCTTTGTTGCTTCTTTTTCCTCAAGATTCATCTTCAAACGAAGATTCATAACCGGAATTACTTCTCCA
>OQVT01000480.1_pt1 | contig 22236 bp, 18 predicted proteins | sample 1691561 | NCBI WGS metagenome assembly OQVT01 (sample SAMN03418260, study PRJEB22391) | human gut metagenome | biome: human-gut; feature: organic feature; material: feces | host: Homo sapiens | place: Tanzania | collected 2013-01 | reverse complement strand
CCGTTGGTATCGTGCTCGTGATTCTCCGCGTTGTGTATGGAGTAGCGGCTGGTGGACGTAAACGCTTTTTGCAGCGTGCCGGCGCGGGAAGTTTCATCGCTCGTTATGTCCGGTGCCGTGTAGTTTTGTTCTTTGACGGTGTACTGCTCGCCCTGATATCCTTCGACAACCCATGTGTAGGTTTCCGTGTCTTTGTCATACGTTGTATAGCCAAGGCTTGTGCCGTCACTCGAACTCGCCGCGTTGAGCGTCAGCGTTCGCGTGTCGCTTGGATCATCGCTTTTTGTGACGGTAATCGAATAGTTATTCTTGACCAAGGCAATCGCTTCGCTGTCGCCGACAAAGGTTTTTTTAATGATAACCTTTGCGTTTTTTTCGACCAGCACGCCGTCAATGTGCCAGCCGTCCGAATTCTGATATTTTAGAACGTACCAGCGAATCGCATACTTATCCGTGGTCAGATTTTCTTTCGGAATGGTTACTTTGCTGTTCGGATCGTTCGGATTGTTCGGATCAGATTTGTAAACCTCTTCCTTGCTGTTTCGGATTTTTCTGAAAATTTCTTCATCTGTCGGCATGCTGTCAACGGTGATCTCCGCTTCGGAATATCCGCTATCCAATGGACAGTAGATAGATGTATCAGATTGTGTGGATGTTACGCGAAGCGGTCTGTTATTTGCCGCGTTGCGGAGCGCCTCATCCAACTCGAATGCAGTGTGCTCGTTCGCCGCATCGGCAACATAAATACCTGATGTATGTCCCTGTTCATCCTTGAGATCATGGCCTATTACGTGATCCGTGCCGTGAATGCGGGTGGAATACACGGAGTCTTTTGTGAAATTCTCTGTGGGCTGTGGCTTTGTATTGCCGCCATAGTCCAGAATTTCACAGCCTAAGTTGACGAAAAAATTGACGGAATCCGGACGCCCCTTTGCATCTCGCAGCTTCCACTTCGCCTGCAGCTGCACCGCGGCGTCCTCATTCGCATACTCCTGCAGCGTAGTGTAGTCCAGCGTATCTTCCGCCTGAATCGTTATCTTTTTTCCTCCAACGGTGGTCACTTCCCAGCAGTCAAACGTGTAGTAGTATTGCTTGGAATATTTCTTGTCATTTACCACTGCATAGTCGTCATCCGGACGCAAAACCGTATGCGACGTATTCTCCTGTATTTCGGATGTCGTATAGGTTGTAGAACCCTTGATGTGGCATGGCTGCACGACTTCTTGGTAAACTTTTTGACCGTTCTGTGAAAAAAGATTCTCCAGTGAATTTTCTTTCAACTCGGTGTTATACACCACGCACAGCTTTTGATTGGCATTTTTCGGCTCAAAGATATACTGCTGCCGGATACCGCCTGTTTGATTCAGCGTGTAGGTTGTAGTGTAATCTGTGTTGCTCGTTTGCGTAAAATGATCCGTGCAGTCCTTGCCGTCTACGTCCTTTGCCACCCATTGAATGGCACTCTCCGAAAAGTTCGGCAGGGTAATAGAAACATTTTCTTTTGTTCCGGTATTAAAGAGCACTTTTTTCGGAAGTGTTGCGTTCTTATCGACATAGCCGTAGCCTTTTTTGTTGTTCGCGGATATCGAGTATTTCAGACAGTTTTCTTTCAGTGCGTTTGGATCATTTTTTACCAACCCATCCTTTCCACCTGTTTTTTTCGGCGTGTAATAGATTGTCGCGCCGTTGTTTTTATTCGACGTCTGATACAACGGGATGCATTTTTCACTTCCAATTGTGAACACTTTTGTATCCGCCCAGATTTTTGAGGAATCCTTTGACCGAATCATTTCGTGCGCGAAATGATTTGTATTTCCAACCTTGATGGAAGAATCATACTTTGCAAAAATCTGTTTTAATTGTGTCTCGGTGATATAGTAGCGCTCGTTGTCGCCCGTACCAGTCGTTTGATCTTCCGGTATCGTCAGTTTGCCGCCTGTGAATTCTTTGGCAGTGCTGTCCCATGTCCATTCCTGTTCCACCGGTGTCCATGTGTTATCTATGGAGACATACGCATTGATCGGCAGTGGCGGAACCTCCGTTGTGAAGGTGGTCTTTTGGTTGACGGTTACGGTATAGTCCGCTTTGTCGCCATTGATATTCTTCGGTTCCACTCGGATGCCGTTGACATACCATCCCACGCCTTCCTTGTACGGCAGGGTCATTGTGACGGACTTTCCGTTCAAAATGCATTGATTCTCCGGCATTACAGTGCCGGCGTCAAATTTTTTCGCATCGTCTTGCGCTGAGACGGTGTAGAAGCTGTTGCTTTTGAGAAAATCTGTACTAGTCTGAAAGGAGTTTCCACTTATGGTGATATCTTTTGTCCAAAAATCTTTTTTTCCCGTATTGTTCGGGATATAATACACGGAACAACTCCCATACTGTTTGCCGTCATCCTTAGAAATCATCGGGATTTTATATTCACCGTCGACGTTTATCGGCTCGATATCCGCCCACATTCTGGCAGAGTTATCATAGATGGTAAGGTCTTGGTCATAGAATCCAATCGCAAAATTGTATTTCTGGGCAGCCGTTGTATCCGGAGCATATTGGCTCGCATCAAATCCGTATTTTTTGTATACGGTTTCCGCCTGCGCCGACGTGATATAATAGCGCGTGTAGTTTTTCGGTGTGTTCGATGAACCCCATGGCGCATTGTATTGCGTTTTCGTTGTCGTCAGCAAGCCGACCTTTTTCGGCTGTTGGTCAATCAACACGAAGCAATGTACCTTCAAGCCTTCCGCTTTCGACTGATCCGTGGTCAAAAGCACTTGTTCGTTAATATTTTTGACCGTAACGGTTACGGTGTTCTCATCTTTCTTTGTGATGGCAGTTACATCGCCGCCCTTTTTCGTATACCATGTGACGGTGTTTCCGTTTTTGTCCTTGGAAGGCAGCTCAAATGTCGCTTCTCCGCCGCTCAAAATTTTCGTATCCGGAAGGACGCCATCAGAAAACTTGTCCTTGTCCGCATCATCAACGGAAATCGTATAGAACGAGTTGTTCTTGAGGACATCGGCATTGTCTATCGTCACATAACCCGTGGTGTTGTACGGGGTGTAATAAATCGCCAGATTTGTTGTAGTAATGTCCTTGGTGTCCTCTACAAGGGGAACGCGGAACTGGGTGCTTCCTTCCGCCTGCTTCGGCATCTGGCGATTGTATAATTTATTGTCATTACCATAAGCAAATGGAAAATAGCCGTTTTTGTCTTTGCTGGTGATGCCGTCTTTAAAGGTTACATCCGTGCCAAACCCGTAGTCGCTGTATGCGTTCTCTAGTTCGGCATCCGTCACATAGTAATTGAGCGCCGGACCGGTTCTGCCCCAGACATCCACGCGGTCGGTGTCCATTTCAATGGTACTGATTTGCTTCCATTTACCGTTCACAGCGACATAGCACGGAATCTCCTTTTTGGACGCAGCCACGCCGTCCGCGCGAAGCGTATAGTTTCGGGTCAGACCGTTTGACAAGGCAGCGGTATCCGCAGCTTTTCCCTCATTAACATCTGTCCATGTAACACCTGTTGAGTATTGAGTCAAAAAATCATGGATAGATGTATCCGCTTCGTTCTTGTCAGAACCGTATTCAATGCCGTCGCTCTGTCCCTCGCGGACAATCAGGTCTTTGTATGTACTCTGAGCTGTAATCAGCCGCAGGCGATACGAGTACGTGTATAAATCTATATTGTCGTTGATTTTTGTATCAGAATTAAGTTTTGTTCGCGGGTTGTTGCCGTCTACGCCGCCGTTGCCATGACCGTCTGCGCTGTCTTCGCGCGTGTACCATACGCAATCGCTGGCATCGGCAACGGAAGTCATGGCGTGTTCGTCCGGCGTAACTTCTTTCTTGTACACGCCGGTGTCCTTCAGGCTCTTTGTGCCGAGTGTTACGTTATTATCTCCCATCAGAGCCTTTTCTAATGTTGTGCCCTTTGGTACTTGAATTGTGCGGGCATGCTCGGATGCTTTCAGGCAATCATCAAGGTTTGTTCCGTCCGGCAGAGCTTCTTTTCGGTCGATATATAAATCATGCAGTGTGATGGTAACCGTGTCGTCGGTTTTTGCATCGTCTGCTTTCGCGTCCATGCCAATGCTGTTGGAGAGCATCGACACCAGCAGACACAGCAGCAAAAAAGAGAGCGCGCGCTTTCCGCGGTTCTTTCCTGTCAAATCATGTCGGAAACGCATTCGACCATCTCCTCTCTAATACGACACAAACGACAAAAAAACTGCTTAAAATTGCAGCTCGTCAGTTAGTTACTAAAAATTTTAACATAGTTAAACACGAATAGTAACTATTTTTATCGTTCGTTTTTCCGTATAGACTATCGGTTTTCCGTATGAATCGAGGAAACACGAGTTCATATATGTAAAGACCAACTACTTTACAGAACAAAAAAACAAGAGATTATCAGCGAAATTTGCTGATAAGCTCTTGTTTTGCTTGTATTTTTTATTTTTCGGATGTATTTAAGATACTATCTGGAGAATTTGCAGGTATAACGCTGCCTTCAACACACGATGATGTTGCTTCCAAAATGAGCATTTTTATTTAGATGATAGATCGCTTGCATATTCAGTATTTGAAGGAGGATTCCGCCAAGAATTCTTGTAATCACTTTTTACCCTCTTTTTCTTATTGAGAAAACGGCTTTGTTCTCTCGCCGTCAATTTCAATCCGGTAATTTTGCCAATGGACGCTAAAATCGTTTCGTATGGATAATAACTTCCTGCATCAAATTTTATCAGCTAACAAAGAGGATGGCAAGCAGATTATACCTCAAATTTCCAAATCGAACAAAAAGAATACCGCGAAAAACAAAATTCTATATTTTTCTATAGTTTTCGAATTTTTGGTACTATCTTCGAAATTCTTTGGATATTTTCTACAATTTCTTTAATTTTTCTCTTGATTTTTTCCCCAAACATTCTATAATAACAGGTAAAGAAAGCAGAGCAAATCGGTCGGAATGTCTGCCTCTCTGCTTATATGTGAAGGAGGTCGTTTTTATGTTAAGCTTCATTCTTTGTCTGGCTCTCCTGATTGTCGGCTATCTTACCTATGGTAAAATTGTCGACAACACCTTCGGTCCGGATGACCGTGAAACCCCTGCTGTGCGCATCAACGACGGCGTTGACTACGTTGTTATGCCGCAGTGGAAACTCTTTTTGGTTCAGCTGCTGAATATCGCAGGCCTTGGCCCGATCTTCGGCGCGATGCAGGGTGCTCTGTGGGGCCCTGTTGTATTCCTTTGGATCACGTTCGGTACGATTTTTGCCGGCGGTGTTCACGATTACTTCTCGGGTATGATCAGTGAGCGAAACGATGGCAGTTCCGTCGCTGAAGTGACTGGTAAGTATCTGGGTTCCGGTATGCAGAACGTTATGCGTGTGTTCTCCGTTGTTCTGCTGATTATGGTCGGCACGGTATTTGCCGTTGGTCCTGCCGGTCTGATTGTTACGTTATGTAAAAACGGCGGTCTGTCCGGTGTCGTTACCACGACATTGTTCTGGCTGATTATCATTCTGGTTTACTACTTTATTGCAACGTTTATCTCGATTGATAAAATCATTGGCAAGATTTATCCAATCTTTGGTCTTTGCTTGATTATTATGGCAGTCGGCGTAATCTTTGGTATCTTTACCAATCCGGATTACACCATTCCTGAAATTTGGAGCCATATGTACAACATGCATCCGGCCGGCACCCCGATTTGGAGCTTCATGTTTATCACGGTTGCCTGCGGTGCAATTTCCGGTTTCCATTCCACGCAGTCCCCACTGATGGCTCGCTGCATGAAGAGTGAGAAACAGGGTCACTTTGTATTCTACGGCGCCATGGTCGCTGAAGGCATTATCGCATTGATTTGGGCTGCAGCCGGCTGTGCTCTGTACAAGGTCACCGGCGGCGTAAGCACCGGCCTTGCAGCTGCATTGGCAGAAGGTCAGTCCGCAGCAATCTATGATGTATGCTCCAAGACAATGGGCGGTGTTGGCATTGCCCTCGCAATGATCGGCGTTGTTGTATGCCCGATTACTTCCGGCGATACCGCATTCCGTTCCGCTCGTCTGACGCTGTCTGATTGGTTCCATGTTGATCAGGGCTCTTATGCAAACCGTCTGAAGCTGTGTATTCCGGTTTTGGGTGTTGGCGCAATCCTTGGTATTGGCAACGCAATCGGCGCAATTGATTACACGGTTATCTGGCGTTACTTCAGCTGGACGAACCAGACATTGGCTATGATCGTACTGTGGGCAGCTTCGATGTATCTGTTCACCGAAAAGAAGAATTTCTGGATCACAGCAGTGCCTGCTACATTCATGAGTGCTGTTTCCTGCACCTACTTCATTCTCGCACCGGAGTGCCTCGGCAGCTTGATTAACTCCAAGACGGCTGATGGCGTGACCATCTACAACACAGCTGTTGCTTACCCAATCGGTATCATCTTCGCAGCTGTACTGCTGATTATCTTCCTGCGTGCAACAAAGAAGCACTCTGCGAAAGCATCTCAAGCATAACCGCATGATCTGCGTTTTTCAGCCAGCTGCTGCATAGTCAGCGGCTGGCTGTTTTCTCTTATTCCATATACAAGCGAGGTTGTTATTATGATCTTCAAACCTTCTCCACTGAGCAGAATTACCGTGGATGACCAAGAACTGGTGCCGGACAAAAAGTCCTGCCGGAAAATTGGTCCGTGCGGTGTCGGCAAAAAAGCACTGTATCTCAATAGTTTTTTCATTGATCGAAAATACTATGTTCCCTTTCAGGCAATCCAGCGCGTATTTAAACGCGTTGCCATGAGTCAGGGCGGCTTTTCCGGAAAGGGCATGTTTGCCAGCATGGCATATCTTGTTGTTGAATTTGATCACGGCAAACAAAAGCAGTGTAATTTCAAACATGAGAGAGAAGTGGATGATTTGTTGGCCTTGCTTGCACGGGAACAGCCGCAAATCAAGAGAGTCAGTGCGCAGGCAGAACAGCGGCTTGCTGCGCGCGAAGCACAGCTTGCCGAAGAAGAACGCTCGCGTCCAACGTTATCCGCTGCCGCTCAACAGGAAGTTGACGAATTACAGCGTGCCATTGACTATCTGGAACAAAAGCCGGAGCTGAGCGATCAGCTGAGCAAATCCGCAAAACGGAAGCGCGCCTATCAGTGCACCAGTCCAAGTTATCGCTGGGCAGCGATGGCAATTACCATTTTGGGACTCGCCGCGTTGGCATACGGTATTTTTTCCTTCCTGCATCACGGCACGTTTGCCATTTACTTTACGCTGTTTGGTTTGGCTGCTATTTTTACTTTTGCAGGCTTCAGCGTACTCCCCACTGCAAAAAACAACAAAAAGTCCGTTTTGCAGTACGATGAGCAGGCACAGCAGCACATGGAAGTGTATTTGAGCAAGTATCCCGCCTTCCCTGTTCCGGTGCGATATGCGCACCCGATTGTATTGAAGCGGATGCAGCGCGTTATCATCCAAGGCCGCGCACAGACAGCACAACAAGCGTTGGAAATCGTCAAAGCTGACCTCAAAGCGCTCAACGCCGATGTACAGGTATCGCAGGAGGAGCATGACGAAGTGGTTGCCATTAAGCCGATGTTCCTGAACGCTGCGTATGAATAACGAAAAATCCAGCTTTTACAGAGCGTGTCCGTAAAAGCTGGATTTGTTTTATTTTAAGAGGTTTTTTCTTTGCTTTGCTTTTTGTTTTAGGCTCTTTGGCGCGGTCATTAAACTGATGCATGCATCATCATAAACCGAACGCAATTGTTGCCGCATATCGTCATTTGCGTTGACAAAATCTTCTGCTTTATCAGCCAAATCAAACCAAACGCTGCAATTTTCATTCAAATCCCAAAGATCATTACTCCGTTGTTCTTTCCTTTTTGTTTTGGTGAGGGCAATTCATCGTACATTGCCTCAAACAGCTTTGCAAGAAACGCTTTGCTGTCGACTTCATCCACCAGAAGCATTTCTTTTGCCCCTTCATACGGAAGAGCGCAAATTGCCTCGGGCATAAGTTCTAAAGAGGTTCTTGTTTTCTTTACAAGCAATCGGTCATCATATATTCCGCCGACGATTTTACCGCGATAATAAAGGATAAATTCTCCCATCATCGACCGATAAGAAACCGCATTCAAGTCGGATAACTGTTCTAAAATGAAATGAAGATACTCTTTCCTGGATGCCATGATTCCTCCTGTTTAACACAGCTGTCCCGGCAGCTTCTGCTTTTCTTTTGCTGGAAAGGTGGATTCAAACTGTTCAAACCCCTCTGGGTTTCTCTCACAGACAAAATACCCATCGGGGTCTTTGTAAGTGCCGGAAACGCCGTCCAAAAAACCGAGTTTCAGTTCTTTTATGAGAAAATAATCCGCCTCCGGATCGTCGGCATAGCGCACGCCCTTGGCTTTGGCCGGAACAAAGCCAGACTTGCCGTAAAAGTCAATATTGCCGGTAATGGCAAGCGCCCCTGCACCCATCTCCTTGGCTTTTTCCATGGAATAGTCAAGCAACTGCTTTCCATAGCCTTGCCGCTTGTATGCCGGTGCGATGCCGATGGGGCCGAAGGTCATGATCGGCACCTTTCGTCCATCGTCACAGTTGATCTCCGACCGTACATAGATAACCTGCCCGATCAGCTCACCGTTCAGCTCCATCACGAAGTCCAGCTCCGGCACAAATGCTGGGTCATCCCGATAACAGTGCAGTACATAGTGCTCCATACAGCCGGGCCGGTAAACATTCCAGAACGACTCACGGGTCAGGTTTTCGACGGCTCTGTAATCGTCTTTCGTTTACAGACGGATGATACGATTCTTTTCTGACATAACGATTCTCCTTCTATCAATGATTTTGTCTGCTGCATTCTCTGATCCAATGATTCAGGAACTGCATCTGTTCCTTGGTATGGAACCAATGCTCTCCGCCGGGCATGACGGTCAGTTCCGCACGGTGCTGCTTGGCAAATGCAGATACCGTTTCAATGGATGTCAGGTTGTCATGCTCGCCGTACAGAATGCAGGTGGGAACATTCCAGATAATCGGATGCTTCCGCACATAGCAAAGATACTCCCAAGACAGCGTCTCTCCGAAATCTGTGGCGATTTCCCTTTGCTCGGCAAGCTCCTGTTCGGTCACATTCGCCCATTGCATCATATTGCAGATCAGGGCTTCCATATCCACGACAGGCGAGATCAAATAAGCTCGGTCAACCAGCGTTTCATCCAGCGAGGATAGCGCAAAGAAAGCTCCGATGCTGTTTGCAACCAAGGTGAGATACTCACACTGACTTCTCTGTACGGCAAAAAATGCAGAAAACTCTTTCTTAGCTTCCCAAGGCGTTTGCGAACGGTAATCAAACCCGATTACTTTGTCCTTCGGAAATAGCGATTTATAGTACTCAGCTTCCCCAGCCGAGCCGCCCTTTCCGTGAACATATATAATTAAATTTTTCATTTTATCTTCATGTCCCTTTCTCAAAACAGCGGGATTTCGCCGTCAAAAAATAATCCGTGCAATCTCCATCGTCACGATTTTCAGCACTGCGCCACTTGACATCACATAGAACCATATCTCGCGCATCTTTTGCGTTCCTGCAATCGGCGTAGCAATGGCGGCAACAATAATCAACAGTGCGCCGACACAGCCGACAATGGTAGGCACGCTGACGAGCGGGAACAGCCCCGGTGCACAGCTACCGTCAATGGCATGTTGAATGGTCTTGTCCAGCCCGTCCCGCGCCGCTGCAAAGCAGCATACTACAAGTCCGAATACCAGTAGAACTGTGCTCCTGCGTCCCCAATATTGAATGCTCGTGCGGTTAAGAACCGACCAGCCGATAAAGCCAAGCAGGACAAGGAGCATCAAAGTTGTCGCCGTAGTTATCGCATTTCCAAAATAGAGTTTCATTTTTCCTGCACCTCTCCATACTGAATCATGATCGTTCTGCATGCATCACAGCAGCAGGCTTCTACGCTGGTGCGGCCGCCAACCTTCAATCCGGTGAGCTTTACAAAGCCATCCGTGTTTTTTGCATTTTCCAAGGCACTCGGCACTTCGCTTGCAAAGCTGAACGCGCCGTCCTTGCTGCTGAACAGGTAGCCTTTTCTCATTTCTTTCCCGCATTTCGGACACATCATCATCATTTTCTCCTAATCGTTCATGTTGTTCTTTCCTTGTTTCTGTAATCAGATTCAACCTTTGCAATAAAACAATCAATATGTGTCGCCAGCAAAGAAGAAACAGAATCTTTTTCCTCAGCACTGTCGTAGACACTGTATAAAAGATACATTGGCCCATAGAATTCCAACGCCAGCTGCATAGCGTCCGCATCAGAATCTGTCAGCTTGCGGAAAATGGCCGCCATGTACTCCAGCGGACCGCCCGCCAGATAATCGTGGTGAAGCCGTGCAAGCTTTGGATCACGGTATTGCTCCAGCGTCAGCATTTTACGGAAATTGGAAGAAAACGGTTCCTTTGTCCAATGGTCAAACTGGGCAAGGCTGTATGTGCGAATTTTTTGGATTGGTATGTGCATATAAGCTTCCGCAAAGCCGTCCGGTTCCGTTTCCGGCATTTCATACGCCTCGGCGCGCTCATAGTCCATCTCGTTCATCCGCTCCACGATCTTATCTAAGATTTCCTGCTTGCCGGCATAGTGCTTATATAATGCGGCTTTCGTAAATCCCAACCGCCCTGCAATATCATTCATAGACGTCCCCAGATAGCCGTTCTGCGCAAACAGCTCCAGCGCTATTCTCAAAATCCGTTCCTTTGTACCCTCTGCCATAATTATCTCCTTTATCAAAGTAACCACTTGGTAACTACATTATAGTTACCAAGTGGTTACTTGTCAAGAGCTAATGAAAAAACGGTGCGCAATTTTCTCCTGGAATATTCATTAACTGTCACTTTGCATCTCCGTTTGTTTCATTTTTTGTGCTGCCCGCACATCTTCTTGAAAGGATCTGAAGCAAGCATCCTCCCAAAACAAACAGCATTCCGATGATGGCGTAGGGTTCGATTGGCTCTCCGAGTGTCATATAAGAAATCACCATAGCAACTACAGGTGTCAAATAGGCAAGATTGGACAGAAAACCAACCTCTGCCATTTGAATTGCCGCTCCCCATGCAAAGATCGCCAAAGCGTCTATAAACACACTTAGCCACAGCATTCCTGCCCATTCAACTCCAGACATGGGCACAATATCGCCGGTCACCAGCAATATCGGTGCAGAGCAGACCGCCGTTACCGTAAAATATACCGCTGTGCAGAGAAGCTGATCTATCCCTTTTTTCTTGTTCAGTACATTGAACACACCGTAACATACTGCGCCAGCAATGCACAGCAGAATGCCCCGCATATTCGTCAGTGCTATGCCGCTGCCTTTTGTTGAAATGACTGCGACGCCTGCAAAAGAAAGCAGAACCGCAGCCCACTCTGCTGCTTTGATCTTTTCGTGCAAGATGATTGCGGCACAAACGGTCGCAACAATCGGCCAGAGATAATTGATAACACAAGCGTCCGTTGATGGCAGCAGCCGCAGACTCGCATAGTAGAAGGCGGAATATAGGAAGTTTCCAAGGAAACCCAACCCAATTAACTGCCATATATCATGGCTTGTCACTGCGTGAAAAAGTCGGATGCGTCCGCTGGCAAAAAGGTAAATGTAAAGGCAACATGCCGCAATCAGTGAGCTGATGAAAAGCACCTGTATATTGGAAATGTTTGTCAATGTCAGTTTTGTGACTGCTGGCAGGGTTCCCCAGCAGAAAATTGTATATGTCGCCAACAAATATTTTTTCTTCATTCCCGCTCTCCCTTATTTATTATTTGAGAGAATTATAGTATAATCTCAAAGTAAAGACTGTAGCGCATGCCACAATTCAATCAAATAGCAGGTGTTTTTATGGCAAAACTATCGAGCAGATATTATCCGCTTTTCGAAGAAGTTGGAACGGAGTTTGTAATTCGGTCGGGGAATGTTTTATATATGCAGGGAGACCACTCATCCAATTTGTATCTCGTGAAATCCGGGCGGGTGCGGATGTTCTATATTGGCGAAAACGGGAAAGAGGTCACTTATCGAATCATTGGCAAAGGGCAGTTGATCGGTGAAGCTGCTTTTTTGAGCCATTTACAGCAGGCAACCATTTCAGCAGTAACGGACACAACGCTCATCACCTGCTCGATTCAAGCACTGTATCCGCATATCTGTCGCCACAGCGAACTGAACCGGCTTATCTTTGAACTGCTGTCGGCAAACTATACGCAGCTCTGCAATCAGATCAAACGGCTTACCATCAATGACAGCACAAAAAGGGTGGCAAGCTACCTAATTGATCTGACAGAGAATGATCAGGTAGAATTGGGTATCGTCGATCATACGCTTCCCTATACGCAGGAAGAACTATCTGTGTGTTTGAATCTGCATCGCACTACGGTTGCCAAGATACTTGCGGGCTTTGCGAAAAAAGGGCTTGTGCGGCTGGGATATCGGAAGATACAGGTCATAGATATGGCTAGACTGAGAAATGAATTGCAATAAACATTTCGTTTTTCTTCCGCATCCTGTCAAAATATTTCTGTGAGCATGAAAAATTCCTCGGCATTCTCAACCGAGGAATTTTTTTGTGCTTTTTACTTATCCTGATGCTCAGACAGAATCTTAACTGCCTGCTCATCCTGCGAATCACAGCATACCTCTGTGACATCTTCCAGCAGAACAACCGTATCTCCGTCTGGACTGCCATCATCGGTTAACTGATGAATAAAAACCGCATTATCGTCTAGTGCAGTGACGATACCTGTTACATCATAATTATCGCTTTCGCGCAGCTCGATAGATACAACCTTTTGTGTTTCCTGTGCAAATCGAAAGATGGAAGGAATAATTTCTTCCTCATCTTGCACTTTGATTGTTGGATGCTGCTGTCCTCGTAAAGAATAGAGCTTTTGCGCTCTTTTTGCGCGTGTAGATTCTATCTCACAGCGATATAACGCATCACGTTTTAATACCATGAATCCATCATAATTGCCATAGCAATCGATTTCGCTTAACAGCAAAAACTCATCGGAGCATGCAAGAATATAACCGGTCATAAAACGCTCTGTATCTTCTGAACGGTAAATGCTGACCAGCTTTCTTTTCTTTTTTGCTTTTTCTATCAATTCATCCAACATGACAACCCCTCTTTCGTAAGCCCTTGTGAATTTGTACAAGTTTAGTATAGCTCTTAAAAAGAAAGTTGTCAATCGTGAATATTGGTTTATCTCCGTCCCAATCGTTCCTTAAAGTCAGAGTATCCGAAATCGGTCAACTGTTCACACGTGCCGTCTGCCTTTCGCAGATAAATGTTGGGAAGCGGCATTCCGTTGAACGTATTGTTTTTGCAGGTCGTGTAGATTGCCATGTCTCCAAATGCCAGCAAATCTCCTGTTTTCAATGGGTGCTGGAAGCTATACTCGCCAACGACATCTCCCGAAAGGCAGGTCGGGCCGCCAAGACGAACGGTATAGGGCAATTCTTCCGGTTCACCTGCGTGCAGCAGCGGCGGGCGATATGGCATTTCCAGCACGTCCGGCATATGACACGCCGCGCTGGCGTCTAAAATTGCAATCTGGGTTTCATTATTTTGCATGGTGTCCAAAACACGCGTCATCAGAAAGCCTGCATTGAGTGCCCATGCTTCTCCAGGCTCCAGATAAACCGTCACATCCCATTGCTTCTGTGCATATCGGATGCATCGTTCCAGACGTTCTATGTCGTATTCTGATTTTGTGATATGGTGACCGCCGCCGAAATTTACCCACTTCATGTGCGGCAGAATGTCTCCAAAGGTTTTTTCAACCGCTGTCAATGTTGTTTCCAAATCATCGGAATTTTGTTCGCACAGCGTGTGAAAATGCAAGCCATCTAGCAAGTCCAATAACAAAGGGCATTGGCTGACCGCAATATCAAACTGCGCACGCGTTGTGCCCATGCGGCTGCCCGGAGCACACGGATCGTAAATGGCATGTCCCTCTTGCGTAGAATATTCCGGATTGATGCGCAAACCGATGCTTTTTCCTGCGCGCTTTGCCATTTCTCCAAACCGCTTCAATTGGGAAGGAGAATTAAACACAATGTGATCGGCATATGTCAATAGCTCTGCGAATTCATCCTCACGGTATCCGGCGCAAAATACATGCACTTCTTTATTCGGCATTTCTTCTGCACCCAATCGCGCTTCATATAATCCGCTCGCCTCTGTTCCCGCAAGATACGGCTCAAAGAATGGATAGCAATCGTAATTGCTAAACGCCTTCTGCGCCAATAATACGCGGCATCCGGTGCGCTGTGCCAGCTCTCCCAATATTTGCGCATTGTGTATCAGGGCTGATTCATCCAGTACATAGCACGAGGTCGGCAGAGCGCGAAGCTCTGCCGGTATGGCGCCGTCGATTGGCGCGAATGGTGCGCGAAGATCTCTGGTTTCCTGCATCAGTCTACCAGTGCCGGCGCGTGGCTTTCGCTGCGCGGCAGACCGTACTGATCCAGCGCATCGAGGAACGGATCCGGATCAAATTCTTCTACCGTGTAAACGCCCGGCTTCTCCCACTTGCCGGTCAGCATCATCAGTGCGCCGCACATAGCCGGAACACCGGTGGTGTAGCTGATGGCCTGACTGTCAACTTCCTGATAGCAGGACTGATGATCACAAATATTGTAGATGTAATAGGTCTTTTCTTTGCCGTCCTTGGTGCCGGTAAAGATACAGCCGATGTTGGTCTTGCCCTTGGTGCGCGGGCCGAGACTTGCCGGATCCGGAAGCAGTGCCTTGAGGAACTGAATCGGAACAATTTCCTGACCGTTGAAGGAAATCGGCGTGGTGGACAGCATACCGACATCTTCCAAGCAGCGCATGTGATCCAGATAGCTCTGACCAAATGTCATAAAGAAGCGAATGCGCTTGACGCCCGGAATGGTCTTTGCCAGCGACTCAATTTCTTCGTGGTGCAGCAAATACATGTCCTTGTCACCGACCTGATCGAAGGTGTATTCCCGCTTGATGCTCATGGCCGGAATCTCAACCCAATGGCCGTTCTCCCAATAGCTGCCCGGTGCGCTGACTTCGCGCAGATTGATTTCCGGATTGAAATTGGTTGCAAAAGCATAGCCGTGATCGCCGCCGTTGCAGTCGAGAATATCAATGGTGTCAATCTGGTCAAATTCGTGCTTTGCAGCGTATGCGCAATACGCCTGCGTCACGCCCGGATCAAAGCCGCAGCCGAGCAGTGCAGTCAAGCCGGCATCCTCAAATTTCTTTCGATATGCCCACTGCCAAGAGTAATCAAAGTACGCCGAAAATCCTTCTTCTTCACAGCGCTTTTCATAAATTGCACGCCATTCCGGATCATCGGTGTCTTCCGGCTCATAGTTTGCGGTATCCATATAATTGACGCCGCAAGCCAAGCAAGCATCCATAATGGTCAAATCCTGATACGGCAGTGCGATATTCATAACCAAATCCGGCTTGTAGTCGTGAATGAGGTCAATGACCTGCTGTACATCATCTGCATCAACCTGTGCGGTTGTCACGATGGTCTTGGTCTTGCCTGCCAATTTCTCTGCCAGTGCATCACACTTGGACTTGGTGCGGCTGGCAATGCACAGCTCGGTAAATACATCGCTGACCTGACAGCACTTCTGAATTGCAACACTGGCTACGCCGCCGCAGCCGATTACGAGAACTCTACTCATATCATGTACTCCTTTTTTGAATCTCTATGTTTATACGTGCAAGGCTAACAGCAGTTCTCGGAGAACTTTGCAGGCTGTCGCCGTGGATACACCACTGGTGTCCAGCATCGGTGCCAACTCGTTGACATCCGCCGCAACAATGTTTGCTTGTGTGATGGTTCGAATGGCATCTAACAGCTGTAAAAAGCTCACGCCGCCAGCTTCCGGCGTTCCGGTTCCCGGAAATGCCGATGGGTCTAAGCAGTCCAAGTCAATTGTCAAGTAAACAGGCACCTGCGTGCGTGTGAGCTGCTCTGCCAACTCTGCTAAGCCGTCAAAAGAAAACGGATGCATGTCCGTGTGCTGCGCTGCAAAACGGAATTCTGCACGTTCGCCGCTGCGAATGCAAAATTGATGAATGCGTCCATCGCCAATCAAATCATGGCAGCGGCGCAGGACACACGCATGGCTGAGCTGGGCGCCGAGATAGTCGTCACGCAAATCTGCGTGGGCATCGAAATGTACGATGTGAAGCTCTGGATATTTCTCCAAAACGGCACGGACAGCACCCAATGTGACCAGATGTTCGCCGCCTAACAGCAGCGGAAACTTTCCGTCTGATACAATTTCCCGTGCGCGCGCTTCAATATCAACGAGTGCCATTTCACTGCTGCCGAAGCACAGCTCCAAATCTCCGCTGTCAAACACAGCAAGATCTTCTAAATCCTTATCCTGATAGGGGCTGTATGTTTCTAAGCCAAAGCTTTCGTGCCGCATAGCAGCCGGTCCGAACCGTGCGCCGGGTCGAAAACTCGTGGTGGAATCAAACGGCGCACCAAATAAAACAATCTTGGCGTCCGCATAGCTGCTTTCGCAGCCGATAAAATTTTCTACATTGCGCTGCATCGCTTACTCCTCCACTTCTTCCAGCATTTCTTCCAGAAAAGCCGGAAGATAAAACGCACCCTTGTGCAGTCTGGTTGTATAATAGCGCGTGCGCATATTCAGTGCGTTCCAAGCTTCTGCATCCAAATCATCCACAGGATGATACTTTTTGCTGGCAAAGCCAAACAGCCAGTATCCGGCGGCAAACGTCGGAATGTGAGCCTGATATACACGGCTGATCGGGAAAGTGCTTGCAATGCGCTTGTGGCTGCGCTGCATGGCATGGGCATCCTCCGCATAGAACGGGCTTCCCTGCTGATTGACCATAATGCCGTCTTTTTTCAACGCATTGTAGCAGTTTCCGTAAAATTCGCGGGTAAACAATCCCTCAGACGGGCCAAACGGGTCGGAAGAATCTACAATAATCAAATCGTATCTTTCTTCACAGCGACGAATGAACTTCAGCGCATTGCCAAAATGGATGTGCACGCGGCGGTCATCCATACGGCAGGCGTTCTCCGGCAAATACGCGCGGCACGCCTCGACAACCGCCGGATCCATTTCCACCAGATCAATGTGCTTGACGCGGTCATATCGCGTCAGCTCTCGTACAACGCCGCCGTCTCCGGCACCGATGACCAAAATATCTTTTGCCTCTTGATGAACAGACATTGGCACATGGGTAATCATTTCATCATAGATAAACTCATCGCGTTCTGTCAGCATGACATTGCCATCCAGTGTCAGAACACGGCCAAATTCCGGTGTTTCAAAAATATCAATGCGCTGATATTCGCTCTGCTTAGAATATAACTGGCGATTGACACGGATGCTGTGCTTCACATCCGGTGTATGAAATTCGGAAAACCACATTTCCATTTTGTTATCCCTCCTTACGCAAGAACATTCAAGTACTGAATATCCGGATCTTCCGGTCCGGTCACATTGCATCCCTTTGTCTTGGCATATTCAATATAATTCAAGATTTCCGGCGTGATGCGTTCGCCCGGTGCAACAATCGGAATGCCTGGCGGGTAGCACATGACAAACTCACTGCACACGCGGCCTTCCGTTTCGCGCAGCGGCAGACTGCATTTTTCTGCATAGAACGCTTCCTGCGGACTGGTCACAACCTGCGGATCAATGTATTCCTGACTGAGCAAGCCTGTGCCATCTGTCTGGAAGCGACGGCGGATTTCTGCCAAAGCACTGACCAGACGTTCCACTTCCTGTGCGCGGTCACCGATAGACAGATACGCCAGAATATTGCCAATGTCACCAAATTCAATTTGGATATCATATTCATCGCGCAAAATATCGTATACTTCAATGCCAGCAAGACCGATATCCAGCGTATGAACGCTGAGCTTTGTCGTATCAAAATCGAAAATCGAATTTCCGTTTACAAGCTCCTTGCCGAACGCATAATATCCGCCGATGGCATTGATTTCTTCCCGCGCATATTCTGCCATATCTGCAACCTGATGGAATACTTTTCTGCCGCGCAGGGCAAGATTCCGGCGGGAAATATCCAAACTGGACATGAGCAAATAGCTGCCGGAGGTCGTCTGCGTCAGGTTAATAATCTGACGCACATATCCCGCGTGTACATTGGGACCGATCAGAAGCAGGCTGGACTGTGTCAAGCTGCCGCCGCTCTTGTGCATAGAAACCGATGCCATATCTGCACCCGCCGCCATCGCAGAAACCGGCAGACCGCCGCCGAAATAGAAATGCGTGCCGTGCGCTTCGTCTGCCAGACATAGCATACCGGCCTCATGTGCCATTTTCACAATCGCGCGCAAATCGCTGCAAATGCCGTAATATGTCGGATTGTTCACCAAAACAGCCACGGCATTCGGGTGCTCCGCAATCGCCTTTGCGACCTGTTCGCGGCGCATGCCGAGGGAAATGCCCAATCGCTGATCCACTTCCGGATTGACATAAACGGGAATTGCACCGCACAAAACCATCGCATTGAGCACACTGCGGTGCACATTTCGCGGCAGAATAATCTCATCGCCGCGCTTGCAAGCAGTCAAAATCATGCTTTGCACGGAGCTGGTCGTTCCGCCGACCATCAAAAACGCATGCGCTGCGCCGAAGGCATCCGCCGCCAGTTCTTCCGCTTCTCGAATGACGGAGACCGGATGGCACAGATTGTCCAGCGGCTTCATGCTGTTGACATCCACGCCGACGCACTGCTGTCCCAAAAATTCCGTCAATTCCGGATTGCCGCGGCCGCGTTTGTGGCCTGGCACATCAAAAGGAACCACGCGCATCTGGCGAAAATTCTCCAGTGCTTCATGGATTGGCGCGCGGCTTTGATCGCGCGTAAAATGATTTCCGTTCATATTTCCTCCGTTCTGGCCCCGATAACAAGAAAAAACGCAGGTTTGCACAATTTGCAAACCTGCGTGTCATTCCGATTTTCTTGCTGTCGAAAGCGCTTCGGCACATTGCCGCCGCGGCAAGGAAAAGCGAATATGGATGTCTTTTGAGAGTCTATATAGCAATTATTACTTTTACTACTCTTATTGACCGTTTCACAAGTCTGCGCTTTCTGCGCAATTCTGGTTATAAAGGAACCAACTTATAAAATTTGAGCTTCTAACTCAATCAATAAGGCAACCAAAGTTACCAATTCGGCAGTGAACCCGGCTGTCCGTATGGCCTTAACTCCCGGTTGGAGTGGTTCAAAAACAATTGCTTTGAAAAGACTCGTAAACCATATTTTGCCTTTCAAAACTATAATTATGGTATCACAAGGTAGTATTCGTTGTCAAGAAATTTTTCAATCATTTTACAAACGCGGGTATCCGCCGCCGTATTTTGCATTCCTGCGCTGCCATGCGAATAAGAGAACACAGAGTGCAAGCTGTATCCCAATATGAATCACCCAATAGTCGAGCAAAAATCCATCTATCATGCGATTGGGGCGAAACAGCAGCGGAACAATGCTCTCCGCCAACGGCATCGAAACGCCGATATATGCCAGTCCAACGCCCATATTGACGATCGGAGAGCCAAATACATACAACGCAGCCGCAAAAAGCGTTCCCACGCATGCAAGCTGAAAAATCAAAATTCCAACAATGTAATGAAAATGCGGCAGCGCCAGATAGGTCCAGATATAGAGCGGAACATAGACAAGCTGCTGTATGCCCATTAACAACAAGGACGCCGCAGAAATCGGATGCCGATATGCCTGCATGATTTCTTTTGTACCGGATTGATAGACCGGCAGGAAAAATTGAAACAGTGACCACAGCAGCAGCAACGGCAAAAACAGCTGGTCGGTTTTAAAAATCTCTCTGGAGGCCGACATCTCTCCCCATGTTTGTAAACGATGCATCTGATACGGCAGCAAAAACAGATATACCAGTGCCGCAGAAATTCCCTGCCGTGCCAGTATCTGTCTCTTTGGATAGAAAATCAAAGAAAGCGTGCGTTTCATAGAACTCACTCCTTTGCAAGAAGATACAAATACCCATCTTCTAATTGCGGAATGATTGGCTGTGCCGTGACATCTTCCGGCAGAGTATCCGTCAGCGAAAGGACTTTCAACCAGCGTGTTCCATCTGCATCTTCTATGTGACCGATTTGCTTAAACGCCCGAAAATGTTTGCTGTAATCCCGCTCAGACAGCTTCCATACATGCTGCTGCGCGAACTGCGTCAATTGTTCCACTTCTCCGGAATAAATCACCTTTCCCTTGTCCAGAACAATGGTTTGCAGGCAGGTTGACGCAATATCTTCCGCGATATGGCTGGAAATCATCATGGGACAAGTGCCGCGCAGCTGCAGCAGCACATCTTTTAATCGCGCGCGTTCTTCGATGTCCAAACCGACGGTCGGTTCATCCAGCAAAATCAAATCCGGCTTGCCCAAAATTGCCTGCGCGATTCCCAAACGCCGTACCATGCCGCCGGACAATTTTCCGCACTTTTTATCCTTTTCATCGGTCAAATTGGTAAGCTCCAACGCGCGGTCAACCTCTTCTTCCCAGTTGATGCTGTCATGCTTGCGCTGCTTGAGCTTCGCAAAATACAAGAGCTGTTCGCGAGCAGTTAAGGAACGAAAAGCACCGAATTTCTGCGGCAGATACCCGATAGACAATTCTTTTTCTCTGCCATCTATGGTAATGGTACCGCCGTTTGACGAAATCAGTCGCGTCATGATACGAAACAGCGTCGTTTTGCCCGCTCCGTTTGGGCCTAAAAGGCCGTATGTCGAGCAGTCCAATGCAAAGGACACTTGATCCAATACTGTTGCTTTTCCGTATTTTTTGGTAATTCCATCAATTCGCACCATACTTTTGGTTCATCTCCTTTATAAATACATTGTCGTTGCTCTCGTCATGGTCAGAAAATGCGTATTTTGCCAAATCCTTTACCAACTCAGGCCCACGATCTACTTCATGCGCCGCCAAGATGAGGGAAATGATCTGTAGTTCTGTTTTGGAGTAATTTATCTGCTCTATATCCGAGGTGTCTCCATAAATCGCATACCAGTAATCCCAAGTATCCTCCGGAGACTCATCGAATCCAAATCCGGCTCCCAGACTGGTTGCTAAATTGCATGTGCCACATTTTTTCAACAAAATATTATCTGAAAGATCTCGAAACATGCAGTCGGGTGTATTGCCGCAAAGAATATAGTCTGAGAAGATGGCAATGTGATTATTTTGCGTTGTACGACTCATATCATACGATGTCGTAATAATCTTTTTGTTGTCAATCAACGATTTGTCAATTTCATACACATCAAATGCTGTATATACTCTTTGGCAAATCTGTTTGTAATGAGAAATATAGTCGTTATCAGTCGAATAGGCGTTATCAAATAGCACGATATTTGTCAAAGGAGATTCATCTATTTTTTCGATATACCCACCGATCAATGTGATGCTATCGCTGGCTCCACGATATGTGTTTTCGTCAATCTGTTCCAGATTTGTTACATAAGTAAACGGTGCATCGACTTGCAGTTCAATATTTGCCTGTTCAATGCGATTATAGGTGTTATATCCATATGTCACTGTCGCTGTTTCTGGACTATTTTTTAGCCAAATGGTATGTTCTCCTGCCATTGGATACCACGGCAGCCATCCGGGCAGCATCGCACCATTTCGATTGCTGTAGTAAATATCGTGATAGCCTGCGTATTCCATAGAGATAGCAAGCTGCGCAACCGGCTGTGCGGTGTGAATGGTAATATAATCTCCGTCTACAGACCAATCCAGCGGTGTGCCATCTGCACATTGCAAATTTTTGACTGTATATCCACGATATAAAGTCAAAACAAACGCATCCATCTGTTTCTGCGCTTGCAGCTGCATCGTGCCGGAAACCTGTAGTTGCCGATTGCACGTCACTTGCAGTTGATAGTCCGTAATCGTATACGGAAGTTGACTAAAATCAGAAATCTGTTCTATATTTATATCTGAATCTTTTCTCCCATATGTATGTTCATCTAACAAAATTCTACCATTTATATGATAGGTGCTTGCAGGCAAGCTGGTATAAACCAAAAACAGAACACTGACTGCCAGCGATATGACGGATATTGTTCTCTTCTTTTTATGGGTATTCCAGAACAGCAATCCGAAAAACAAAAAAATC
>OQVT01000479.1_pt1 | contig 22252 bp, 19 predicted proteins | sample 1691561 | NCBI WGS metagenome assembly OQVT01 (sample SAMN03418260, study PRJEB22391) | human gut metagenome | biome: human-gut; feature: organic feature; material: feces | host: Homo sapiens | place: Tanzania | collected 2013-01 | reverse complement strand
ATGAGCATTATTTTTAGACATAAAAGAATTTGAGAGGTTTTTCAGTGCCCTCCAATTTAGCCCACGTATTTCTACAAATATGTTTACTATAGGATGCAGCTATCGCATTTCGTATGGAAAGAAACACAGTTTCCAAGATGTGGAATTAGATAATAAAGAGCGTTCTGGAGTCTTGGAATATGATAAATAGAGTTCTGGAATATGATAATCTACTGAGCCTCTTTTTAATGGGGCTCAGTAGATTTGGTATCAATGAACCACGATGGCTTATTTCCTGAATCGTTTGGCGATAGCAGCGTAACCGCAGCGTTGGCAAAGGGGCTCCACTGCCATGTGGTTGGTGAATCCTCGATAGATGGCGAGGGCACGTGGCGATGAAAGAATGTGGTCGAGACTTTGCTCAAATAGATTGCCCAAACTGAGATTTCCACCATGGTCCAGACAGCAAGGCACAACGGTTCCATCTGCAAGAACACCTATCTGGTTGCGCAACGCATAACAGAACGTTTTCTCGCCATGGCATAACTTGAACGAGTTCAGTTCTGCTCATCTGGCTTAACGAAAACGTTCATCTGACTATGGCCACCTTCGTTCCATAGACGTAAAACAACAATACATCCTCGGCGGGCAGCCTCTTGGGCAAATGTCATGACTTCGTCGATGTACTGTTGAGGATTGTCTGTGTTGTTTCCTTCGTGCGAATGGAGTGAAATTTGCAGTTTGTGGGGTAGGGCATCCAGCATGTCAGAGCGTTGTGAAAGGAGAGTACCGTTGCTGGTAACCACTGGTATGAAGCCTTTGTTGCGCGCCTTGTGTATAAACTGTGGCAGTTGTGGATGTAGAAACGGTTTGCCCATGAGATGGAAATAAAGAAACTTGACCGCACCGGTGAGATGGGTGGTCAATGTGTCAATTCCTCCTGAGTCATCATGTGTTTCTTGCGTGTAGTCTTGGGACAAAACACACAATTGAGGTTGCAGACGTTTGTGATTTCAAGATAACATCGGGTGATGTTGTATTTCGTATTCATAGTCCATAGGTCGTTTGAAGTGATAAAGGTAATGAAAAAACTTTGGAAACAAAAATAAAAAAGTAATGAAATAAAATTTTTATTACCGATAGTATTGTTATTCCTGTTTTTTTCCCTAATTTTGCATCATGATGAATATAAACAGATAGATTGCAGAAAAACAATAATAATTAAAAAACACAGAAAACTATGAAAATTAAAGGTTTAATGACATTTGCCCTCCTCGCCATGGCGATGTCAGCGTCAGCACAGGTGCAACTGCTGTTTTTTGACGGTGGTCGCCACGTTATCGAACGTAATAAAAAACTCTACTGGATGGATGCCGGTGACGAGGATCCCTGTTTCGATATTGTGAACTATAAAAAGGCAGGCAATAAGGAAACATTTACACTGAAACGCAAGGAAAAAGAAAATGATGGAAGCCCCGCAACCTATAATGCCACACTTATTGTGGATGGTGACAAAACCGTGGAACTGAACGTTTCGGGCAAGGGATCCTATGGTGTGCAGAAGTTTTCGGGTAAGGTAAGAAACACTTCGGGAAGTGATTATGAAGACAATCGACTGAAAAAATATTTCAATGGATTGGCTGGCAATCCCACTACCGACGCATCTATGCCTGTCGGCAAAGGCAAAATGAATGCTCCTACCAGCGTGAAAGATGTGAAGGAACAAGGTGCCAAAGGAACTGCCGATAAAGTGAAAGATGCGGCTAAAGGTGCATTTGGAAAAGTCAAAGGCGTGTTTGGCAAGAAGAAAAAGTAATATGTTTCGTCATATTACATTTGTATGATGTGAAAGATAGGGCTGGTTTCCCAATGTGGAATCCAACCCTATTTGCTTCTCTTAGCCTTGATTCCACAATGCAAGGCGTGGCGCAATGCTCGCATACAGTAAAATCAGTTTTCAAGAAAATTTCGACCACTCGACCATACCTATAGTATAACATGCAGTAGGTTTGAGATTTAAGTGGTGGTCGAAGCCTAAAATATTCGATCGCCATCGACTACCATCGACCACGCGAATTTTTTTCATCTATCGTAAACAAGATATACTAAGTGGGCCATGGTGTCGATGTCTAATTGGGGTTGCTGATGTTTATCAACGCTTTTTCAAACCTTGATAATATTTTTATCAAACGTTGGATAACACCTTTATCAAACGTTGGATAATACCTTTATCAAACGTTAGATAATACTTTTGTCAAACGTTGGATAATACTTTTGTCAAACGTTGGATAATACTTTTGTCAAACGTTGAAAAAAACTTTGCCAAACGTTAGACAAAACTCTTGCCAAACGTTGGACGATACCCTTGTCAAGACTAACAAACACAATAATATAGGCAACAGGCCCGATCTCAATTCTGTCATTCCCGTTACTACCGGCGCTATGGGCGTCAGGAAACGGATGGCAGAGTGTGAAGTTTGGCAAACCGGCAACTGGCAGATACATCGCTCTACAGTGTTTCGATACACAAGACGGTACTCCGCTCTCTGTTGCTGAGATATATCTGAGAGATGTCAACGGGCAACGCATTGCTCGCGACCAATGGCAGGTGAAATATGCTAATAGCGAGAACGAAAATGGAAATCACACTGGGGACAAAGCTTTTGACCTACAAGAGTCAACGTATTGGCAAACGGAAGAGTCGGCAGAAATGCCACATCTCTTGGTGATTTCTCTGATGTTTTCTTATTCTGAAGAGGAATAGTAAAATGCATAATGAAGAAAAGTATCTGTTATAGGTATGTTTTTTGAACAACATTCGATTTTTTTTTCGTAATTTTGTGGCATAAAATCAAGTAAATATAAGATATGAAAACGATTACATCTGAAACCGGAGAGAAAATTAAAATTGTTGTAGGTGACATAACTAAGTTAGAAGTAGATGCCATCGTTAATGCTGCCAACAAGACTCTGCTGGGTGGAGGTGGCGTGGACGGCGCTATTCATAAAGCCGCTGGTATTGGACTTCTGAAAGAGTGTAGAACCTTAGGTGGCTGTAATGTGGGTCAAAGTAAAATGACAGAAGCATATCAACTGCCTTGTAAGAAAGTCATTCATACCGTTGGACCTGTATGGTATGGTGGCTCTGACAATGAACGCAAAATGCTGGAATCTTGTTATGATACCGCGATGCAACTTGCAGAGGAACATCATTTGAAGAGTATTGCTTTTTCATGTATCAGTACCGGAGTATTTGGCTTTCCGAAAGCTGAAGCAGCACAAATTGCAAAACGTGTTATCTGCGAACATATCCGAAACGGCTACGATGGAGAGGTTATCATTTGTTGCTTCTCTGAAGATGATGCCCAGTATTATCTGTAGGGGAACTGGGTCTTATAGCTCAGCTCCTTAAATATCACTCATTCTGCATCGCAAAGTGTGGCTTGATACTAGAAAAAACATAATTACTCATGTATCGTTCTATTATTGGAAAGGAATAACTAAAAAGAAAATCCGCATAACTCACCTGAGCTATGCGGATTTATCTATCTATACCTTTCGGTAGTTATCTATACTTACTTCACCTCTTCGAAATGCAAACCGTTATTAAACAAGCCATTTGCGTGAGCGTGCTGCAAATGTGCTGCAAATATGGAAATAAGCAACGATAAACAAACACGCACTCAACTGCTGCAAAGGTAGTGCAAATGGAGAGAAAAACAAAAATAAATCACATTTATTTTTATTTCCGAGGTGCAGCCTACCTTATTAAAAGGTAGTGCTTTACCACAAAAACACATGATAAAACGCCCCAAAAACTACAAATGAAATACCTCAAAAATTACAAATGGATTACAACAAAAACTTAAAATAAAACGCATCAAAAATTTAAAATACGTTTGGTTAATCAAATTAAAATGAGTACCTTTGCAGCATAAAACAAAATCGAATATGGCATATCTAAATAGAGTCTTTGACGTGCGACTTAAAGCGCATCTTAAAGCAATGGGAGCAGTGCTCATTGAAGGACCAAAATGGTGTGGCAAGACCACCACTGCCAAGCAGTTGGCCAATAGTGTTATTAGTTTACAAGATACTGACCATCGTGAAGAATATTTGGCTACAGCCATTACCAAGCCCTCATTCTTATTGGAAGGGGAAATGCCTCGCTTGATAGATGAATGGCAAGATGCCCCAATGCTATGGGATGCAGTGCGCACAAAGGTTGATGAGCGTGGCTTGCCTGGTCAATTCATATTGACAGGGTCTAACGCTATTGACGACAGTAAAATCCATCATAGTGGAACAGGGCGTATTTCCCGGATGGAGATGCTGCCCATGAGCCTGTGGGAATATGGTGAATCTAACGGCAGCGTATCATTGATGGAGATGTTCGACAATCCTCAAGAAGAAATCTTCGCTACCTCGGAACTAAAAATGGAAGAAATCATATTTGCTGCATGCAGAGGAGGTTGGCCTGCAACATTGAATTTAGGTGACGACAAGTCAAAATTACTTGTTGCCAAAGAGTATGTAAAGTCTGTATATAAGAATGACATATCACGCATAGATAGAGTAAAGAGAAATCAGAAGTTGGCGCACCTGATAATGAAATCATACGCACGCAACATCTCTACATTGGCGAAAACCACATCCATATTGGCAGACGTTACTGCTTCTGATGATGTAGAATGTACCAGGCCTACGCTTGAAAGCTACATCGAGGCATTGGAAAAACTGTTTGTCATTCAAGACATAGAGGCTTGGTGCCCTTCCATAAGGAGCAAGACAACAATCCAAAGCAGACCCAAACGAGCCTTCTGTGATCCATCGGTTGCAGTCGCATCACTCAACCTGTCACCAGAATCCTTGAAGACTCAATTAAAGACATTTGGCTTTATTTTTGAGCAAATGTGCGCACGAGATATTAGGGTGTATTCAGCTTCTCACGATAGCCGCCTCTCATACTATCGCGACCGCTACGGACTGGAAGCCGACCTGGTGCTTCATCTTGATGATGGACGCTATGCTCTGATAGAGTGCAAACTTGGCAGCCGTGAGATAGAAGAAGGAGCCAAACATCTTTTGGAAATAAAACGACTCATTCAAGTGCATAATGAGACAGAAAAGCAGGTGCCATTGCGCGAACCCGACCTGATGATTGTCATGACAGGTGGCAGCATGGCTTACACACGCCCAGACGGAGTTAAAGTCATACCGCTTGCTTGTTTGAAAGATTAAAAAAACAGTCATCGCTCTCCTTCTCCCTCAGACGCATGTCCAGATAGACATACATCTTCCTGCCATCAACATCTCGCGTATAGTACCAGATGTTTCTTCCCTCGAACGAAAAGTGACCTTCCATTCCGCTTATGCCTCCGGCCATGACTGGAACACAGTCTATGGACTTGTCCGAACGCTTCAATGGGACAATGAACTTCATCACAATCTCGATAAGATTATGTTAATCTTCGCGGATTCGGGGCCGGGACGGTCGCGCCGGCACAACGCCTCCCGGGCGATGATGGCCCCTGGGGGCTGTGGGGGATGAACCAGCGCAAGTCTGTGGCGGGCTTGTCCCGGCACAGTCTTGCGACCGCTTCCCTCTTATGGGCGGGAAGGTGCCAGCGGCGCCGGGTGGGGATAAACCAGCCGCAGGCTGACCGCTTTCAGGCACAGGCCTTCGCACTGGTACGTCGTTCCTTCTTCCTGATACCCCTCGCACCAGAATCGGCGAAGCCGGGGCGCGGAACGGCCTCGAGTCTGTGACTGGAGCGCCTTGGCGCGGAAGGAACAGTCTCGCAGTGGAGCTGCCATAAGTGGAATTCGCAGGGGCGCTCTGTGCCCCGGAGGACGGAACCAAAGCGAGTGAGCGCAGCTTCAGCGGAGCGAACTGGCTTTGACCGCAAATTAATATTTGTCGTTATATGGTGTAGAATCGAATCCCTTTTGTCTCAGATTATTCACCATCTTATCGAGATGACGTTTCCAGAAGTTCTTGAACCATTTTATCTCGCCAAACCAATCCACAAGTTGAGGACTAATTGCATAATATGTTTTGATGAAAGTACGTCCATACCATGTTGAATCCAGAGAGTTATCGCGGAATCTTCTCAGTGTCCATACTTCAGGGCAATCATAAGAACCATATACGGCCGTGGCGATATAGCATCCTCCTGTATTGAATGCCGGCAAAGTATAAGAAGGATTGTATTTTTTTATCCTCTCAGCGTACTTTGTCATGATGTTCTTATTAGAATCCTTGTCATTCAGATAATTAAGGTACTTGTTATGGAGTTTTATACCATCTTCCCAAGATCTGGCGGCAATGCTACCGTAGCTGTCCCCAAACTTATCTATCAAGGTGTTACCCAAGGTGTACATTATGTCCGTTGAAGAACTGGCATTATTAACGTATTCCTGAATGTACTTCCCCTGGATTTGAGCATCGATTCCATTAAAATGATTCTCAGCAGCATTGCTTAGCATCGTGGCGATGATTGAACAGCGAGAATAAATCTCGGAAATGACGTTCTTCTGTTCTTCTTGATCTTCAATTCCCTTTTGAACAAGGGTCAATACCGAATCCAAACACTTTTCCACGGAGGTTCCAGCGCTAGCGATCTCGGCAATTTTACATGACATTGCCTTGAAGTATACAACATAGAAATTGGCTTCCCAACTACTGGGATCTTTGACCATAATCATGTCATAGTACTTATACGCATTTTCATTGTTGTCAGTATCCTTTGCGCGACGAGCGATTTCGTATAAGTTATCAAGCTCTGATGATAATTCTTTTCGTGAAACTCCCAAATTCTCATCTCCTTCAATCTCTACCATCATTTTCTTTGCATCTTCGACGGAGTATTTCGTCCCACAAGATTGGCAAACAAATAAACCGTCCTGCTTAATCATTTCTGTGCCTCCGCACAGTTCGCATCTAATGACTTTCATAATAATAGATTTTATTGTTATTCAATATTTTACAAACTCTCGTTGTCCAGATGTTTGGCTTCCTTATCTTCGTGCTTAAGAGAACGTAGCTCCTCCAGATAACTGGCGGTAATCACACCTGAAGGCAGTGCGATGACAGCAACCCCGAATAAGGAAGAAAGCATACTTACAAACCTACCTATATCAGTTACAGGAATCATGTCTCCATAGCCGACTGTCGTTAGCGTGACCGTCGCCCAATATAGAGCATCGAAAAAATCCTCAAAGGTCACGTTGCCCGTTACGGGATTAATATGTGGTTCTGCGTTAAACATGATAAGGGCTGTAAGGAAGACGTAGAATATCGCAATGCCAAGCACTGTAAAAAGGACACCCTTTTCTTTCCTGACCACTCGTCCCAGAACCTGAATTTTGTCTGAATATCGAATGAACTTAAATAAACGCAGGATTCGGAGCAGTCTTGTTATTCGGAATATTTTAAAGCCCTTACCAAGCATGGTAACGCCAGGCAGAATTGATAATAGGTCGATGATTGCCCAACCAGTAAAAGGGTAAAGAATAAATGACCAGCCACCTTTATTCAGACGATAGTCAGCAGTGATCCATCGCAGTAAGTAATCTAGAATGAAGAATGAAACCGTTATCTGCTCGATGAGGCGGAAGGCCATAGTATCTTCCACAAACATAAGTGGAACGATACTGACAGTAATTGCAATCAACATCATAACATCATATGCGACGCTGATCCTATCTCCGTTACGACCTTGTTCGATTATTTCGTATACCCGTCTTCTTATCATAATCGATTCACTATAAGGGATGTAGATTTGCACTCTGTTTTTTTGATGTAGAGAAAAGCCCGCAGCACTCTGATTTCATTCGGCATTGTTCGCAGAACGGCTCAAAGCTATTCTTCCAGTCGGATATTGACTTTCTGGCAAAAGGCCAGATACTCTCAGGCAAGACACACTGGGACAGATTAAAAATCGACACATCAAGTCCAGTAGATGCCAAATACAATACTGCTTCGCTTAAAGGTTTCGCCATCTCCACAGGATCAATCCACACTTGTTCAGCATTCTTTATGGTGTAACCCGTGTATTCCAACCCCATCAAGGAGATATACTTCACAAATGGAAGATTCCGGTAAATGAAATGAGCAATTTTCGGAAGCCGCTGGTAATTTAGTTTTGTAAGGACTACTCTCAGTTCAATATCGAACGACCATCTAGCCAGGTTATATAGTCCCAATAGCGTTTCAGTATATGCTCCATTTGCCCCAGCAATTAGGTCGTGGTCAATCTGATTATCTGAATGGAGTGGGATTCCCAAGAGAAGCTTTTGTGGACCTATTTCACCTAATTGGCGCGTGAACTGTTTATCTGCGAAAGCTCGGCCGTTAGATAAGATATGAACCTCAGTGTCAGGAAGTGTCGTACGAATTCTCCGAACAAGCTCAAAGAAGCGTTCTCCAAGAAGGGTAGGTTCTCCACCAGTAATGCCAATAGAGGGCAGTTCTTTGGGTGCCGTATCAATAAGATTGAGATTCTTGCCCCATAGAGCATCAATATCATTCTTCTTAGATGGTGGTTGGCAGCACATCAGGCACCGATTAGAACACATTGCTGTAGTAAACAATGCGTTATCGTTGGAATGTATGTCAAACGAATCTCTCATTACCTTGTGCCGCTTATCCAATTCATGAAAATGGGGAGCACCTCTTCCGTACGTTCATCAAGTAGCTGAAAAATGTACTCGATAATAGCCTTATTTTTTCGGCAGATTGTTGAAGCGGGCCTGTACCCATGGGCATCCCCTTGGGTTGAGTAATTCCTAACAGGATCTGCCCCGCAAATGCTTTGATAGGCGCACTCTGAGCATCCTGCGATACACTCAGTCGACCAAATTCTGGACAGCTCCTGGGCCTTCTTACCATAGAACAGATCCTCATATTTGTCGGTAATCTTCCCAATCCTGAAATTGTAGTCTTTATTCTCAGCAAGCATGCGTGACTCGTCTGACGCATAGACGTAGCCATCATAGTTATATACGATTACGCCATTAATGATCCCGGCTGGAGTTTGCAGGTCAACAAAACCAATGGGAAATGGCGTAAGTATCTTCTTGAGAATCAGCGCAGTGAATTCTTCCACGAAGACCTCGCCCTGCTTATTTAACCCAAGGATATATTCCAAGGCCTGCTTATAGAATTCTACGAATGCGTCAAAATAAGCCGGCCAGTCAGAATTGTCGCGTGCAAGGCCATAGGGATTCAATGCGCGGAGAAAAATGCTGTGGAAGCCGTTTCCCCGATATGCATCCACAATCTCTCGAGGATAACGGAGGGAGTCTTCCGAGGTAGTCATCAAAGCCGATACTTTGTCGGAGCCCAGGGCGGCTCGAACTTTGGCTATTCCAGCCATCACTTTCTGGTAACTATCGGTCTTCCCTCTATTATGATTGTGAAGATAATCTGGGCCGTCCAATGATGTGGAAAAAACGACATTGTACTGTTTGCAGAATTCCAAGAACTCATCACTAACGTTCACGCTATTGGAGCAAATAACGTATGTCATCTGTCGACATTCGATTTGATTCTTTTGCTCGGCATATAAAATGCCCTTCTGAATCAAGTCGCTCACCAGCGTGGGCTCTCCGCCCTGGAATTCCATCGTTAGATGCTTTGCCGGAGAACGGAACATCAAATCTATGGAAGTCATAAGGTCGGACTCTTTCATGTCGCAGCCCTTCAAACTACTATCCCGGCTGGAAGCCTGGCAGTAGATGCAATTCTGATTGCAACGAAGCGTCATGACGAAGATATGAAGAGCCGTAAATCCATCAAGGAAACTCTTCCTGGTGGCTAGCCTGGTGGCCATGTTATCCAGAAGATGCGGGACCGGGGTCTCGCTGATAAAAAAGGAAGCGAGAAGGTCCTTGTACAGATCTTCCGCTTGAGATACCTCTCTATTGACTATGCGCTGCACACTTCCTCGTGGCACGATGAGATAGTCACCAAGATCATTGGTGAGAATCTCCGTACGCCCTACGGGTTGAAAATGAAATGGCAGCAGATAGTACATCTCAGTCTTGGAACGTAAATTCTATAAAATCGTCGCTATTGGCAAAAGCTTTGGCAAAAAGCAGGTCGCGAATGTTGGCCGTCTCCTTGGCAATCGTCTGACGATTCTTGTAGTCAATGAAATCGTTGCTTATTTTATTAATAACCATGTTGACATCCGTTGCCGCACTTATAGATTTTGGGGTTAAGACGATGGTCTGAATTCGTAAATCATCAGAATTGTTCCGGGTAATAAGATACTCGGACGACCACCAGTAAAGAACTTTGTCAATAACCCAATCGTCATAGATAGATCGGTCAACAATAAGCTCAATTTTACCCGTGGGAAGAATGTGAAAAGCCATCATGCTATCTCCCCTTCAAGAATGCCACAACAGTAGAATTAACTACACCATTCCATTCTTGACCATTATCGCCCAAATACATCTCTAGCACTTCCAAAATGGTCTCATCGAGCATAGTGGTGTCATATTTCCCTTTCTTTTTACCCATCAATACACCACAATCTATCAGTATGTTTTTCAATTCTGACACGTCAGTGCCCGACATCCCTTTCGTGAGATTTCTGCTGCCTAATTCATAGTAGTTACTTGCATCCTCAGCTAACTTTTTCGCTGTTGACGATGAGAGTTGTCCGTCTTCAGCTAAGCCTCTTTCCTTCTCATAGGCTTTGATTGCTTCAACCATGGCACTGTTAACAACAACATATCCGGAAGCATTCTTAGATATTTGAGCGGTCTTCAAAAAACCCAATCTCACCAAATGCTCCGAAGCGGTCTTTGCATCAGAACCATACATATCTTTGGTAAGCGTTCTGCTTCCAAGTGTATATGAAGACGGGGAGGGCGTTGTCGAATACAAACTTGATGTTGTCCCGCTTGATGTTGACCGGCTGCTTGTGGACGATCCGGAACTTCTTGTAGTAGTGCTTGAAGAGGAGTAGTGAGATGTGTGAGAAGATGAATAATGGGAGGACCCGGATCTATGAGAGCTATGACTTCTGTGGGAGCTATGGCTTCTGTGCCCGGAGAGAGAATAATCATCTTCCGAATTAAATGTTAGCATCAACTTATAGCTAAGATCATTATTAACCTTGCCAATCTCTTCTTGATGTGCGTCATCATCAGAGTCGTTGAATGACACCACCGGGGCAGCCTCTGCTCCATGTGTGCCAGCTATTGCGGCGATTGATGTTGCAACAACGCTCTTAATCAAATCTTTAAAACTCTTTTTCATTCTATTTGAGGCTAATTGAGGTTTCTATATCAATATCATTGCTCACATCGTCATCGTCTAGATGAAGGAGTGCCATCAAATACTCTTTTTCAGACTGTGAGATAACGCCGTCAACTTCAGAGACGGCCTCGAAAAGGTAGTATAGGCATATTCGATAAGTGCGATCCGCTTTGGGGTGCGCCTCTTGGAGAAGCGAGGAAATGACTCTTTCCTCTTTTGATGTATCAATTTGCTCAGAGCAAGCCGACACATATGGTACTATTCCATCAAGATTTATTATGTCCGTAGGGATTGATGCTAGACCGTCATATGTAATGAAATAGTCCGGACGGAAAAGCTTTACTAACAGCATGAAAAGAGCAATACCCTCTGGAGACTGGAGTCTTGTTGGGTGATCTAGGCCTTCATATGCCCGATCAATGTCTACCATAAGCATAAGCTTCAAATCATCGTAATTTTTACGACGACGTGTATTCATACGCTCGTGTAGCACCTGATGCATTTTAGCTTCAGCGATGTACCTTTCATAAAAAGAAACCAGCATGGAGGTGAACTGGTCAACTTTTTCAAAATAAACCGGTGTTGTCTGAGGGTTCGAGATGTCAACAGTAAATGCATCGCCTATTGCATTCCCATTTTCATCAACTTCGGGTTCCGGAATGGCCGTTAAGCGCTCTAATTGCTCATAAAAATCTGTAAAGCAGTCCATATCGTATTATCTTAATTTCCAATCATTCCAGTTACTTTGAGACTCGACATCCTCTTCTAACTGGTCGCTAAGATTCGTAAAAAAGTCATATCCAGTTAAAGCTTCAACATCATTAACGGAAACGACAGCATCCCATACTGACTGCTTTCGCTCATTGTTTTCAAACACAAAGGCGATGGAATGGTATTCTTTCCCATCGTAACGAAGCACAGCTTTAAAAAAACCATCTGGGACGGCCACATTCTGATTACCAATTGTCCCATAATTATTGGCATAGAAATAAGGGCCACATACCACCCATACACTCCCGTACTTTAATGCCCAATCCCGAACATATTTTTCCAATGTATGCCAGTCCTTTCCGTTGAGGTCATGATTCTGCGGACAAATATTGGTAAGGTAGAAGCTTTCATTCATTGCGGATTGAGACCATTTCATATCGGCCGCAGGTGCCATATGCCCTTTGTCCCAGCCAGTATTGCTGTAATCTTCACGCATTGCCTGTCGGCCTTTGTAATCCAGATCCATGCTGAACCCTCTTGCTCTGGGGACCTCTCCTGCGACCTCTTCTGCGGTAATTTCATATGCTACCCAATTCGGGATGAGCTTCTGAGTGTTATAATTTACTACAAAGCCACTGTAAACCAAAATAACATCCTGCCGCGTTATTGCAGGACGTTCAATTAATTTAGTATCAAGGGCAGGCTCGCCGATTCCACGATGTCCCTGTGCCAGCGAAACAACTGGCAACAGTGCCACCAGGGCAGTCATTATGAGCCGCCCTGAAATCCTCATCCTTCTTTCTGATTATTCTGGAGTTTCTTGATCTCCTCCGTCAGATTGTCAATCTTATCGTTCAGTTGCTTTACCTCCAGCTCAAGCGAGTCATTGTTATCACTAACCATGGCGTCCACGAAGATGGAGTTCACCAGAGACAGCCCTATGATGCCGCCCACAATCAGGATGAAAACAAAGTAGATTCGGACAAAAGCCACTCTTCCTGGTGTGAGGCCAACTGACAGCGCGTCCGGAATTTCATACCAACCCTCAACTGTACACAGCCGGAAGGTAGAATAGATGGAATCCCAGGGCGTCCCGAAATACTTGGGCGCCACATCCTTGAAAAAGGCACAATTGAACAGGGAAACCACCAGGATGAGAACCAGGAAAGCGCAGAATATGGGGAGCGAATCCCTTAGTGCACGTCCTAATCCCTTCATTGTAGCTCCAAAGTTCGGGAAAACGTGAGCCAGACGGAAGAGCCTGAAAACACGCAGCACACGCAGAATCAGCAGAATGGACAGATCCAGCAAATGCGCCGGTACAAAGTAGGAAATCAGTGCCGGAATGGACAGGATTACCAGAATACCATCCATTCTGTTCCAACCGTTGGACCAGTATCCCTTGACGCCGAGATGGAAATGCTTCACCACCATTTCGATAATGAAAAAGATGGTGCAGGCCGCATCTATTACATTGATGGTGGGAGAATGAATCCCGCTCTCCTGAAGGAACAGGATAACGGAATTCAAGAGAATCACCAGCAGAACTACGCGTTCCGATGTAAAGATGCTTTTCTTCATTCAGTCTAGTTCAGTATAGAAACCTCTTCCTGCGCCACGCCCTTCAGCTGCAGGAGCGTAATCTTGAACGGCGACGGCGTAGTGTGAATCTGAGGAGCATTGTTGAAGTTCAGGCTGCATGCATCCTCCCAGATCTTCCGGTCCTGTTCACGCTCGGTGTACAGGAACATCATCTTGCAGTGCGTATTGATGCCCTCGGCCTTCGTAGGAGCCGGATTCAGGCGTACAAACGGCGTGGACTTGTAATCCATTTGCTGCAGCAGGGTGTCGATGTCCGTGAACTCGCGGCCCACGTAAGGATAGTCCTCTGTCTTGGTCACATACTTGAAGATAGAGAACCCGTCAATCGCATTGAACAGCATCTTGACCAGCTTCTTCTTCAGTTCGTTCTTGAACTTCACCACCTCGGTCTCTTTCACGTTGTACTTATCCTTGAACATCTTGCTCAGTTCAAGTCCCTCGGTCAGTTTTTCCTTGTTATCGTCGAAATACTTATCCAGGCACTCATTGGAAATAAGCGTCAGGAACGGGTCTTTACAAAGTGGTGTCATCTTCAGGGACTCATTCTCCTGCTCACGCCAGACCTTCAGATTCCCCACGTAGGAGCGCATTCCATTGTACTTGGTATGCAGGTTCCGGCCCAGCTTGTAAAGCGAGTCGATAATCATACCGGCCAGGTGCGTCTTCAGATGGGTAATCTCCTTTTCGCGCTGTCGCGTCGAAATGTCCTGGGCAAGATGCTCCAGCTGGCTCTTGTAGCCCAGATCCATCTCCTGGCGCAGATGCTTGCGGTGACGCATAATCAGCCAGAAAGCTACACTGGCCAGCGCCACAAAGCCGTAGATGTAGAAGCTCACCTTCGCTACCAGCGGCTCCAGGTTCTTAGCCACAATGCAGGCGATGATAAAGCCCACCACCATGGCAGCAATGCCTCCCCAGAACCACCAGCGATACTGACGGCTCTCGAGATCGAAGGCATCCAGTTCACGAAGGCGCTCCTGGTGCAAATCATCCTTCTTGCGGGTCAGATTCCGACATTCAAAGTCAAGACGCTCCTTGGTCCCATCGCAAAGGGCCTCACGGACACCATTGTTGCCCAGCTGCTGGAACAGCTCATTGAACAGGCGGCTGCGCTCAGTCAGTTCCTTGTTCAACTTGTCCAGTTTAATCTTCTCCTCGCGGATAAGGTTCGTCAGAATCTCAGATTTGATATTAGAGTCAGTAAGGTCAAAGGAAACAACGGCCTTCTGGTCGCTGCCTTTCACCTGAAGCTTGGTATCGCTGATTTCCGTGATGATGCAGGCGCCATTGAGCAGCATATCATTCTCAATATAGCCATAGGGGATGTAGCAGTAGCCCTTATCTCCAAACTTACGGCCCCATGAGTTTCGCACCACAAAGAAGTGAGCCTCATCATTATAGCCGCAAATCACCATTGCGTGATTACCGGACTGGTCATGCTGAATCTCATTCTCGCTCGGAATGCGGATGAAACCCTTCCTAGGATTGAAGGAGTTGAAGATTTTCAAGGAAATGGCCACAGGATACCCTTCAGCCACGGCCGATTTGATATGGTGCAGATCCTTCTTCACATTCTTGGCCACAACCACTTTGCGCGTCTGTGCATCGTCAATGGCCTCAATCGGCGGCTCCTGGGACAGATTGTCCGGATTATACGGGAACAGGTGCTCAAGGCAGACACCATCCGCCTTCAATGTCTGGATAATGTCATACAGAGAGCTGCCGGAATCCACGCGGGAAGCACCCTCCTTCTTCCGGGCATTGTAATAAACATACTGTTCGCTTAGGTCGATATCCGGCTGCCGATTCTTCTTTAGGATGTACTCAAAGATGCTCACCAGGGCAAAAGAGGAGCATGCGCCCATCTCACCCTGGTCCTTTATTGGCGTGAAATCCTTACGTAAATCAACGGAGGGAGCAACGGTGGACATCGGGGAGTATTCCTCCTCAAGGTCAATCTCCTGCGTGTCGCCCTGCAGCTTATAAGTATGCCCCTCAAAGACAAAGCCCTCATTGGTCAGACGCTTGAAGCTTTCTTTGTGGTCCTGACGCTGAATATCCAGGCCCTCCAGCTCAATCGTCTTCTGACGGATGTAGTTCGTGGATTCACGCATCGTCACCTTGGTGGCCTTCAGGTCATCCAGGAGCTCGCTCGCTGTCCGGATGGATTCAGCATTCTGGGATAGCGCGGCATACTCTTTAATCCGGTCAACCTCGGGATCTTTAACCAGTTTCTCTTCCTGGGTGTTAGGGTCAACAACCGTAATAGTCTGGTCCTGTATGGCGCAAATATCGTTGTGAGCCTTCACAAACAGGTCCAGAACCTCCCGGCTGCAGTCATCAATCACCAGCTGGCGCTTGTTGAACATGTAGCCGATGAGAAGGTCGTCATCTTCACCCAGCAGCTGGGCCAACGTCGCTTTCTTCTCGGGGAGGGAGAGGTCCGGATTGACTATGTAGGACTGGAACTCCTGCGTCAGACGGGTAATCTCCTGATTCAGGGGTGTACCAATCTGACTGATGATTTCCGTATGATCCAGGTTGTTGTTGAGGCGTGGAGCAACCTCCTTGTCATAGAACTTGGAGAAGATGTTCACGTTCTGGCTCAGCAGTCCCTGGACAATCTGCGACACCTTGTTCACCTCCACTTCCGACTGAGAGACATTCTCCCGGTCCAGAATGTGGGCGTAGGCGCGATGCAGCAGATATTGGACAAAGTAATACTTGTCAAAGCTCAGCACGGAAAGTCCCAGCGCATGCAGCGGCCGTTTCGGATCTTGGGCGGCCGGCTGGTACATCTCCGGATAATGCTTCACAGACAACAAAGCATACTCTCCGGCAATCCGAACGAAGGAATCATCGTTCAATCCCAGCGCGGTTCCGTCAGAGTTGCAGTTCTGCAGCATCACCAGGGAGCCTAGCTTGGAATACTTCTTCCTGGCGGCCAGGATATTCTCCAGTACTTCCTTCGAAGTCTTGGCAAACGCCGTATACTTCTCCGTCAGTTTGTCTTCCTTCTTCTCAAAGAGGAATGCAGTATCGTAGGGCAGGAGGAAAAGATCCACGTTGTAGCTTTGCGGCAGCGCTTCAATCGCTGCGAGGAACTCCTCAACAACAGACCAGTATTCCTTGAGATAGAGAGGCACGTACACGCATAGGTTCATCGTAGAACTGTCTCCCGGCCGATTGATGGTAATGCTCCTGTCATAGAGCGTCCGGAAGAAGCCCTTCAGATAATCCTGCCGGCTGCCGGGAAGAACCTTGTACGGATTTCCCAGCTGCACATCGAACATCTCGTCAATTCCAGCCACAAATACGCTCTCATCGGCCGCAACCGGACTGGCCGCCTCAAAGGTGGCCTCAACGGAAGGGTTCAGTTCAGGGAAGAGGAACGCCTGGAAGTAGTCGTTCACCTCCTCATCGCCGCACTTGATTACGTACTGCTTGATGTCCTTCAAGATGGACGCAGCATCTGCGCCCAGCATGATGTGCGATGTATGCCTCATGTGCCTTACAGCTGTTTAATGTGGGTCAACTCACTGGTAATCAGCTCGCGAATCTTCTCAAAGCCCTTCTTCTTCACTTCTTCCTTCGTCATCTTGATCTGGGAGAACTTGTCATAGTAGTTCGCCTTAACATCGTCGATGATGGACTTGATGGCTGTAGCACCCTGACTGGTGGCCAGGTTGTCCAGGAACTCAGTGAACTCCTTGCGGACGGAGGACTTGTAGGTACGGAAGGCGTCAAAGGCCTCATCGCGGTATTCACCCAGCTTCACCCAGAAGTCATCCAGCGCATCGCCGTGCTCCTGGCTCTTGAAGTAGTAAGCACCGTCTTCATTCTTCACAAGGCCGAAGATAAGGCCCTTCACCCACAGGTCAAGCAGGTCTTCATCGCTGGCCTTCTTGGGCTTGATGCTGAAGTCCTCACGTTTCATGCGGGTCTCAAGGGCATAGTCATAGTGGCAGTCAACGCTGCACTGTTCGTACTCCTTCTTATATTCAGGCAGAGCGGCAATAGTGTATGCAGGGACAACACCAACCTGACGATAGATGATGATACGGTCGTTCACGCCGATGCTGGCGAAGTCCACATCCATCGTACCGGTGAGCTTGCTCTTGAAGTAGTCGTTTTTAAACAGACGGTTATTGACCTTGTTGGGCACACCCACGAAGAAACTGTCCTGAGGACGCTCCTTGGGCATGTGTCCACGGTAGTCATAGCGGAACAGCGGCATAGCCTTCTCAATGGCCATCTTGGTAATGCGCTCGATCTCTTCCGGAGACATCTTGTCCAGGATTTCGTCAATGCCGGTATCCCTCCAGTTGCGAGCGGTATGCAGGCGCTTGGTATACTTCAGCACCTCGGCCTCAATTTCGTCATTGGAAAGCTCAGTAAAGCCATACAGCTTACCCTCCAGGCGGATGCCCTTCACGAATTCAGGAATCTGGATCTCATCGGCCACAACGCCAACGGAATTCAGGGAATTCTGGGCCAGGTCAATCTGGAAGGTGGCCGGAGCCTTGCCCACGTTGTTCTGGATGCGGGCCAGCTTGGTGGCTAGGTTGCGGCTCACAGCCTTCAAGCTCTCGGAGATGAGACTGATCTTGCGGTTGGCCTCAGCAAGAACACCCTTGAGGTTGTTGAAGATGGTGATGGCTGCGGTGCGGCGGATAATCTCCAGTTTGCAGGTGCAAAGGGCACGGCAGGCGTCGCTCACATCATTGGCCATGTCATCCAATTTGCTCTTCTTCTTGAAGAACTTGCCGTCATATTCGGCCAGGTCTGCGCAGGCGGTATCCAGAGCGGACCGCAGCATGGGTTCGCGGGAGAGGAAGTCTTCCTTCTCATTGGTCATCTCCTCCAGGAAGATGTCAATCTGGTCCTCAATGGCTTCCAGAACATTCTCAGCGGTGGAAATACCGCACTCCTGGTTGATGTGCTCAACGATGAGTTTCCTCAACTCGATGCGTACGCGGGAGCAGAGGTCGTTAATCTTCTTATTGACATCTTCATCCTTGATGCGGTTGATGCTCAGGTTCTGCTCAACCTCCGGCTTCGGGTTACCATAATCGTTGACCGTCAGCTCATACTTGGGCATCTTATCGCAGATGTAGTCAATCACGTGGTCATAATTGTTATTCTCACGGATATTGACGTTCGGGCTGTCAATCCAGTTGTTGGCAATCAGGTTGGCATCCTGGCAGCTGTTGAAGAAGCGGTCAATGAGGTTCTTGACTGACTTGATGGCGTAGATATCGCTCAGGTCCTGTCCACGGTAGATAATCTCGCAGACACCCATACCGGCAGCCCAGGCTTTCTTGTTCTCAATATCCATCGAGCCCTCGCGGATATTCTTCTCAATGTTGTCACTCACACTGGCCGACGCAGAGGAAAGCTCACCGGCGGAGGTTACCAGCGCCAGGCTGATCATTTCTGCCAGCTCATCAATGTGCGTGTAGGTATCGCCACGGTCATTCTTGTTGTCGATGAAGATAACAGAGTTGAACGGGCGGTCCTTGATTTCATAGGAGCCGTTGAGGTACTCAAGCTTGATGGGCTTGCTGCCGATACCCATGTGCATCAGGTAATCCAGGTCCACGATGGCGCCGAAAGCGTTCGGGGCAACCTTGGCCATACCGGAGTTGGACATGTGCTTGAACACGTCCGGGAGCACGGCATAACCCGTCAGCTTGCACTGAGGAGCCCTGTCACGGAGCAGGTAAGCCATATTGACGAAAGTGCCGCAGCCGGTACCTCCGCACACAGAGAACACCATGTGAATCTCCGTATTGGCGCCCAGCAGTTCATACTTGTCATTGTTGATGATATGGGCGTTGGTAATCTGAGCCAACACGGTCTCCACCTTGCGGCAGAGGTCGGCATAATTGATTGTGAAGGCAAAACGGCCGTTGGTGCGTACCTGTCCGGCGCCCAGTTCCATGGAGGTGAGGGCGTAGAGGTTCTCTTCCGGAATCCAGGAGAAGGCCTCCTTGTTTTCGTCATAGTAAGGACGTGCCTTTTTCACCAGGATAGGCATCTGCTCCTTAGGGTCAAGAATCACTTCTTCACCCTTGTTGGAAGGGAGAGACTTCTTATAGGCTCCGCCATCGGTATCAATCCCGAGGAAGCCAATCATAGGGGGAACTTCGCCGTAAGTATCAATGAACATCTTCTTGGTGTGAAGAAGAGCGTTCATACCGGTGCCGCCAAGTCCGACGTACAGACAGCGTTTAATCTTTGTTGCCATAGCTACTTATGATATTTTAATTTTTGTCTTTGTTCCGCTTGTCATATTCTGAATGGTGTACTCCTGGTTCTTCTTCAGAACACGGGCGTCAGCCATAAAGTCCTTCGGGCAGCGTAGTCTCACGCTGGTCTTGTCCTTCGGTTCAATCACAACCTCACTGGTCCACAGGTCTTTCGTCTCATACAGGATCTTGCCGGCAAACACCTTGTCAAAGAAACCCTGTTTCGGCCGCTTATTTGTCAAGATCATCTTCCTGTATCCACGCACGCGCTTAAGGCTGTTGTACGGCACAGGGTCGGAAATCTGAACCTTTCCCACACGGAAGGTGGGGAAGAAGATGGCTTTCAGCACAAACAGCCACACCAGAAGCGCTGCAATCAGCAGGATAGTGGTGAGCAGCGAACCCTGGGCCAGTGGATTCATAATCTTGTGCTTCTCAACCTCAATGTCCATTAGGGAAGCATTGTCGGCATTGAAAGTGTCAGGGTCCATATCATTGATACGCTCCAGACCACCGTCATCCACAGCGCGGAAGAACCAGTGATGAACCTTATTCTCCGCATTGTTGTTAAAGACGATGCCCACCTTCAGTTGGTCGGTACCGGGCTCCACGTCGATGATATTGTTTTCGCACTTCTGCCCGTCCACAAAGACCTCCATCTCATTCTCCATCACAGGCAGCATCTTGCCACTGTTGGTTTTCTTGAACAGCCCCAGCCTCAGCGGCTTGTCCATATAGGTCTTGGCGTCCTGGTTGAAATCAAACTCGAGCGTTTTGTAGAGCGTGTCGGGCACGTGTTTCTTCCAGAGGAACTTATCGTAGTAGTTGTCCTTACCCCAGCGGGCAGGGGCATTCGGATCGTTGGCCTTTTTGCCGCATGCAACCACGAGCATCAGAGGGCAGATGACTGCCAGAAGGATGAATCTCTTAGAGCATATGGAACTTCACGGTTTTTTCGGGTTTGTTAATCATCTCTACGGAGGTAGGAGACTCCAGAATGCGGGTCATCGCATACGGAAGCTCATCCATTCCCTCGGCAGGCTCGCTGTACAGGAACATCCGCTCGTTCTCCTCGATGGACAGTGTGCTCATCATTTCCGTCTGGCTCATTAGATACTGGGCCTTCACCGTCACGGTATAGTCGGAATTCAACGTTACCACTTCGTCCACCTGGATATAAGAATTCTCATAGGAATAGACGTGTACCTTATATCCGGCCTGCAGGGTGCCGCTCCCATTATGAGCATACTTGATGGTAATCTCTTTACCATAGTCCTCTCGCACGTTGAAAGCAATATTCTGCTGGGGTGTCAGCATCAGGATGGAAACGTCGGTACCACCCAGAGATGCTACGTCAATGGCGTCAAAGCGGCAGGGGTCAATCTTCTGCAGCACTGTCTGGCCTTCCTTCGCCTGGTTCGTCAGCATGATGTAGAAACCGTATGCATCCTTCTCTTTGGCAATCTGGCACCAGCGTCCCAGCAGGGCCTCATATTCCGCCTGGTGCTCATCAGGAATGCCATCGGTCATCAACTTAAGGATGTCCACCTTGTCCGGGGAAAGCACATTCTTTACAACATAATCCAACGGCTCATAGAGACACGTCATGGTGGTCATTTTTCCATTGAAGTAGTGCAGCGGAATCTTGTATCCCTTTATCTTGGCCACAAGCTTTGCCTTTCCTGCGGCGGTGGCGGGTTCGCGCCACTCATCCAGGGCCTTGTGCTGGAAGGGAATCACGACGATTTCTGTACGGTCGTCGCTTATCTGCTGAATATCCGTAATGATGGCTTCCTTGACCTGCTCCCAGATATCGGGAGCCCCCGGAGCCTTGCCCATCATAGACAGCGTCACGTCCCACAGATAGGTCTGACGCACATCCTTAACGTTTCCACTCTGGGCGAAAGCCAAAGAGAAACTAGCCAATGCAATCAGGGTAGTGAATATTTTCTTCATCTCACCTGTTACACCAATGGCTCTTTGGTGACAATAAGCTATTAATTACGAAGAAAGTGTGAGCCAACTTAGTCATATCCTACCAAGTGGCTCAGGACGGCCGTGTGTGGAGATAAGGGGTCGTTAAAAGCTCACACTTTGCTATAGTGCGAGCTTGAAGCCCAACATATAGCCAGTGCAAGCGATTAAACATTATCCCACCACACTTGAATTGTCCAGATTCCTTGGTATGGAACAAAGCTAAACGCTTTCTTCTATGTAGTTTGCTTTCCTGTGAGGATTGCAATTGCAAATTTAATAAAAAATGATAAGAAAGCATAAAATAGGTATACAACCGAAACATAATCACGTGAGTTTAACATTAAATTGTATTATTAATCCATAGTTCTTATTGTAATAAGTTGGGGAACAATTAAATATCCTCGCTTTTTCCCTTGTATATTCAAATTATTATTTATACATTTGTATAAGTAATACA
>OQVT01000476.1_pt1 | contig 22310 bp, 23 predicted proteins | sample 1691561 | NCBI WGS metagenome assembly OQVT01 (sample SAMN03418260, study PRJEB22391) | human gut metagenome | biome: human-gut; feature: organic feature; material: feces | host: Homo sapiens | place: Tanzania | collected 2013-01 | reverse complement strand
TTGTGGAGGTTATTTTTCTTGCGGCAGCCCTTGCCTTTATTTCTTCATAGCACTCCGCCGTAAACCTGATTGAGCAGCGTTTGTCAATTGCCATAATGCTTATCCTCCTGCATTGAATATTTCCGCGCGTTTTTAAGCATTCCGTCCGCCTTGATGTTCGCGTCGCGGACAATTTTTTCTGCTTTCAGCTGCGCTTCTTTTACCGGTTTTTCTGCAAGAGTTTCTATTGTCTTGTGCAGATACCGGTTCATCACGTTGTCTACAAAAATGTTATAAAGGCCGCATGTTGTAAAAACTCCTGCAAAAAACATCCCTGCGCCGAAAGTTATGATTTTCAGTTTTGTGCGCACTGAAATCTCAGAAATCGCATAGACTGCCTGGCTTGACATAAGTTTTATTTTCTGGACTTTTACCTCCAGGTTTTCAACAAGAATATCAAGCGAATAGTTTATGTTTCTTGCCGTGCGTTCCGCGGTCCGGTTCAGCGATGCAAGATTTTCTGCATATTTTCTTTCCTGGTCTTCCGCAGTGATGTTTTTATCCGCTTTTTCAGCTGGAAGCGGATTGAAAAGATTTTTATTTTCGTTCATAGACTAAATCACTCCGTATTTTTTATAGATTCTATTTTTTTCATTTTCCGCGGAAACATTTGTTTTGCGTTTCACAATATCCTCCACCTGTGCGCGCTTTGCATCCGTCACTTCTCCCATATTTAAGACAACATCACAGCTGTCCTCGGTGATACTTACCACCACATCTGTGAATCCTTTTGCCTCCAAAAGCATTTCTGCCGCATTCTCGCGCTCCGCGATATCCGTCATCGCAATCATTTTATTGATCGCATCCTGCTTTAATTCATCGGAAATCGCATTATTGTTTACAATCTCCAGCAGAGTCTCCTTATTTTTTGAGCGGATCTGTTCACGGTTTAATTTCATTTCCGAAGCATAGTCGATATTGGCAACGGTCGTACTGGTGAGCACCGCCTCTCCCGGATTGACGACTTCCTCTGCCCCTGCTGTTCCATCTGCCACTGTCTGCCCTGTTCCTTCCGCTGCAGGTTCTCCCTCCGTGCCCGCCGCTGTCTCTGCGCTTCCATCCGTTACTGCCGCTGTCTCCGTCCCGTCCGGTTCCTCCGCCGTAAAAATCTCATTCTGCAAAACATCTTCATCCGAAATGTCGTAATCCTCTTCCAGTTCCCCTGCACTCACCTCTGCGCTTGCCGCCTCCGCCGCTGTCTGAAGTTTTCCGTCATCCATATTGTTATTCATGTAACTGAAATACCCTGCAACAGCGATCATAAGTGCCAGTGCCGTGATCACCAGCTGATTTTTTCGAAATATTTTCTTCATGTGATTCCTCCTTGTTTACTCCCTGGAACTACTCATCTTCACTACTTTTATTTTATGTGCCTCCACCCGGAATAATGCCATTACTGTATCGGAAATATCAGAAATTACCCTGGGATCATCCCCGCCCTCTGCCACCACCAGAACGCCCTCCACTTTGGGAAGCACTTCTTTTGTCACATATGGATGCTTTTCATTGCCATTTTCCACATATACGGTTGTCTCCTCCGTCTCCTGATCCGTCGTTGTCCGGGTTCCTCCGCTGGCATCACTTTCCTCGATGCGGTTTTCCTGTTCTTTCTGATCTTTTTCCACGATCGTTTCACCGGAGTCCGACAGCGTAATCATCACCTCTGCCTTTCCTACCCCCTCCATCTGCCCAAGTACCTGCTTTAATCTCCTTTCCAGCGCAGCCGCATAAGCATTCTGGCTGCCCTGTGTGCTCCCGGAATCCGAAACTGCCCCGGCTGTCTCCTGCCCCGCCGTATTCCCACTCTCTGACTGCTTCGGCGATAACGGCATTGCAATGATCAGAATCAGCACACCCGCAAGTGCAATGGCGATCCAGTCACTTTTTTTGAGCTGCCGCAGTCTATTCATACAGGATATCCAATTGTTCTTCCGATAATTGATAATAACTCACCAGCTTTTCTTTTAATTTTTTATATGCGCTATCCTCAGAAGTCTGTTTTTTCTGTTCATCCTCCAGCACAACTTTTCCAATCACGATTCCTTCCCTGACCGGATTGGTCAGTGTCATGCGGATACATTTGATCTCATAATTTTCTGTCATCTCTACTGCGATCTCCTTCACTGCAAAATTTTCTTCCTGTGCCATCTGTGTAACATCAAGTGCAATGGCATCCTCGTACTTTTTCACATAGTGATCATTGTCCAGATAGGTGATTTTTTCTGCATCTGACTGGACCTCCTCCATTTTCTGTAAAAAAGACTGATATTCTATTTTTTCCAGAAAAGCGTCACTCTCTCCCATCCACCCCAAAACCGGATAGAGCAGTCCAAAGACCAGGATCATCTGCGAAAAAAAACGGATATATTTCTGCATGCCCGCCTTCGGAACCATCTCAAGCAGTATCGTGAGCACAAGAAAAAGAATGACATAGCTTTTCAGATAACTAAAAATCTCGTTCATCGGTTTCTTCCTATTATCCTCAATAAATAAATCCCGACGCTGCCGCCGTCAGTGCGATCGTCACAAAAAACAACAGCACACTGTACCCCAGCAGTTTTACATAGAGCATACCTCCGTTTGCCAGACCTTTTAAGCAGCCGGAGATCCGCTTATCCGACACTGGCTCTGTCACTGCCGCTGCCAGTTTGTAAAAGAATGCAAGGCACAGTGCCTTGAGCAGCGGAACAAGGCTGATCAGGACAAGCACCACAAGTCCCGCTGTCCCCACACAGCTTTTCATGACGATCCCTGCGCCAAGGAGCAGCTCGGTCACGCTGCCCACCGCATTACCAAGCCCCGGGATCACAGAAGCCGTTTTTGCAAAAATCCCATGCCCCATCCGGTCTTTTGCCGGACCGATCAGGTTCTGTACTACATTCAGCCCCAATACGAGCACTCCTGCGATTTTTATTCCCCAGTTGATCACCTCAGAAAACAGTTCCGTCAGATTTGAAAAGCGCTCCTCCGGCACAAAATGACCGAATATTTCCAACAGCACATAAATATGGATCAGAGGCATCAGCAGATTTAAAAACAGCCACTCCACCAGATAGATCACCAGAAATGCGGTCTGGTAAAATCCCATCGCGCTGCTCACATTCGAGGCAAACATCATGCTGAGACAAAACGTCGGCACCATGACTTTCATGAATTCCACACAGCTTTCCAGCGACTTTGACACGACCTCCTGAAAGAGAAGAAATGTCTGCAAAAGCATGACTGCCATGACACAATACACCAGCAGAAAACATAAATCCGAGATATACGAAGCATGAAATGCACCTGCAAAGTTTTTCAGAACAGAAAAGCAAAACGCCAACAATACAATTTCCAAAAGCATCTTCCGGTTTGCCGCGATTTCCCCAACGAGCGATGTTTTGATTGCAGAAAATACATGTTCTCCCCACGCTGTGCTCACCCCATCCTGCATCAGTTCTTCCACCAGACCGGAAAAGGAAACCTGCTCCATGCCATAGTCTTTTAAAAATGTATCCAATTTTCCATAGTCCATCTCATCCGAAAGTTCACTCAGATAACTACCTGTCTCTTCTGCATGAACCTTCACCGGACAAAAGAGCCATGCGAACATCAGAAACAGTATGATCTTCCACTGCCATCCCACTTTTCTCATAAAAGGCTTCCTATCGTATCAATAAATGCCATCAGTACCGGGAGACTCACCACAAGGATCGACATTTTGGCAAAGTTTTCAATCTGTCCTGCGATTGCTCCATAGCCGGCATCTTTGCACACATTTACTGCAAATTCTGCCGCGTAGGTAATGCCCACCATTTTGATCACCAGACCAATATAAGCACTGTCAATGGCGATCATCCCCTCTAACTTCTCCACAAATTCCAACACGATCTGAACCTTTGTGATAATATAAATAAAAATGCAGATACAGACTGCCATGCTTAAAAACATACTGTATTCCTGCTTCTCTTTGCGCAGCGGAATTGCCATCAAAACCGCTGCGACACCTAAAATCCCCACTTTTATGATATCCATGTCTTTTTCACTCCCTGCCAGATGGTAACTGCTATATGATCTATAACGTAAAAAGCGACTGCATCGTCTCAAACAGTTCATAAATATAAGGCACTATCCAGAACAACACGATGATAAGTCCTGCCAGACTGGTCAAAAAAGCATGTTCTTCCCGTCCACTGTGTTTTAACACCTGACTCAGCACGGTCACTAAAATCCCAACCGCAGCAATTTTAAAAATCAAATTTACACTCATAAAGTTCCTGCCTTTCCACAGCTTTCGGAGCTTTTACAAAAACAGAAGAATGACGATCAGCCCACACATCACACTGACGGTCTGATACACTTTCTGTTTTTCCTTTTGTTCTCCCCTTACCTGATCGATCACATAATCCAGACGTTTCAGATAATGTTCCAGGCTTTTTTCATTTTCTCCCATGCTTTTTCCGAAAAAGGCACATCCTGCCCCTGCAAAGATTTCTTTTTCCTCCGGAGAGAGCCCCAGCCTTTTCTGCCACGCTTCGATCCGCTCCTGCCAGAGTTCCTGTCCGCATCCTCTTTCCTTCCTCTGTAATCCCTCACCCATCTCCCGGCAGATCTCATTCAGATACGGATTTCTGCTGTGTATCGAATGTTCCAGCACAACCTCCATGGGATCCATCGTATACGCTGTTTCATTTGCAATGTCTAAGAGCAGTTTCCGTATGTCATAAAGCAGCCGCAAATGATTTTTCAGATCCATTTGGATCTGAAATCCAAAACCGACACTTGCCAGAAGGATCAGCATGCTTCCCAGCACCTTTAACATGAGATGCGCTCCATATGTTCGTCATAAACCTGCATTTTTCTCCTCCCATCGGCTTCTTTTTCCAGAAATATAAACCGCTGAAAAAGTCTTCGCTCCATCCATCGTTTCAAATACGGTTTTTCCGAAAGTTCTTTCATATTTCCCGCATGGATTGTGCCTAACACCCTGCTCCCACAGTTCAATGCCTGCTCTACCGCATAAAAATCCGACTCGGCTCCAAGCTCATCCACCGCAATGATCTGTGGTGACATGGACCGTATCAGAAGCTGCATCCCCTCTGCCTTTCCACAGCCATCCATCACATCCGTCCTCGGTCCCATATCATTCTGCGGCACACCGTGAAAACTTGCTGCGATCTCCGATCGCTCATCCACCACACACACCTTCAGCCTGATCCCATATGCCTCCCCATTCGACAATGCCCGGATGGAATCACGCAAAAGTGTTGTTTTCCCGGCTCCCGGCATTGACAGGATCAACGTGTTATAAATGCTGTCTCTCTGCCGGATCAGTGGCAGTATTTTTCTGGCGCATCCACACTTTTCGTGGGCGATCCTAATATTTAAGAACATGATCGGACTGATCCCTGCAATTTTCCCATCCACCAGAACGGTCTGCCCTGCCACACCAACGCGGTGTCCTCCCTCGATCGTGATGTACCCCTGCTTAATCTCCTCTTTGTAGGCGTACAGCGAATAATTGCTGATATAATTCAACATTTCCCGCAGATCAGCCTCGGTCGCATGGTACAGATCTTTTTCCCATCTTCTGTAATCTTTTTCATCACAGAACATTTGTTCTTTTTCTTTGCCAATCAGATAACAGTTATAACTGCCATAGCAAAACTCTATTGGTTGTCCGACTCTCACCCGGATCTCTTCCAACCCACTCTGCCATGTGCCGGTCTGAAAAAATGTTCTCATATGTACCGGAAACAACAATCTTATTTCACACAAGGCGGCACCTCACTTTCTGTTCCATCCTCACGGAATTCTTTTTTTAAGAAAAAAAGCCATGGGAGTTTGTTTTCTCCCATGACTAATTCTATGACTTGTCTTTCTTTTTATGACTGTTATTCTATTCTTTTCTTACATTCTCTCCGGTGCAGAAAATCCTAATACATCGATACAGGTCTCAAGAACAGACTTTGTAAGCTCTAACAGACGGATGTATGATTTCTGAACTGTCTCATTCTCCTCGGACATGATCTTGGTTCCATGATAGAAACTGTTGAATGCGTTGGCGAGGTCATAAATATAGGAACAGATCTTATGAGGTGCTGTCTCCTCAAAAGCGCTCTCCATCACTGCATTGAACTTGGAGAGTTCTAACATTAAATCTTTCTCGCTCTTAGAATGCGCCGCCCCGATGACTGCACCGCTCTCATCTTTTCCAAGACCATGATATTTGTTTAAAATCGATTTGATACGGACGATCGTGTACAGGATGTATGGGCCTGTATTTCCTTCAAAAGAAGTGAAACGGTCAATATCAAAGATGTAATCTTTGCTTGCCTGATTGCTTAAATCACCGTATTTGATCGCTGCAAGTGCGACCATTTTTGCAGTGTTCTCTGCTTCCTCTGTGCTGATTCCAAGGTTCTCCTTTGTCTTCTGGTTCTCCTTGATCTTTGCAAGCATCTCCTCATTAATACCGGAGATCAGATGCTCTAAACGCATCACACCGCCATCACGGGTCTTAAATGGTCTTCCGTCCTTGCCATTCATCGTACCAAAACCTAAAAACTTCAGTTCTGTTTCCGGTTTTACAATACCTGTTTTTCTCGCACAGCGGAATACCTGTGTGAAATACAATTCCTGACGTTTATCCACAACATAAATAAGTTCATCCGGATTGTAATCTTTCATTCTCCATACCATCGTGGCAAGATCTGTCGTATTATAAAGAGAAGCTCCGTCTGATTTTAAGATCATGCATGGCGGAATCTCTTTCGTGTCAGTCTCCTCTTTGACATCCACGACAAGAGCACCGTCGCTGATATAGGCAAAGCCATCGTCCTTCATCTTCTGTACCATGTCCGGAATATATGGCTGTGCGTCAGACTCGCCCTTCCACAACTCAAAGGAAACATTCAAGTTTGCATAGTTTCTCTTTAAGTCTGTCACGGACACATTTAAAATATGTTTTAAAAGTGCCTGATAACCGCGTTTTCCATGCTGCAGTTCAAAAGTTGCCTGCATGGCCGCTTCCTTATACGCCTCATCCTCTTTGGATTTCTTGCTGGCAGTCGGATAAATCTCCTCTAACTCAGAGATTGTAAATGGTGCCTCCTCCGGATACTCTCCGGTGTATGTGTCATCAAAATAAACCAGTTCCGGTCTTCTTTGCTTTAACTCTGTGATGATCAGTCCCATCTGAAGTCCCCAGTCACCCAGATGCACATCACCGATCACATTGTGTCCCATAAATTTGCCGATACGCTTCACGCTCTCACCGATGATCGCAGAACGCAGATGTCCTACATGGAGAGGTTTTGCAACATTTGGTCCGCCATAGTCGATCATGATGGTCTTTGGCGCTTCTGTCTTGTCACATCCAAAACGTCCCTCATCTTCCTGCATTTTTGCAACATAATCTGCAAGGTATGCCTCATCGATCTTCAGATTGAGGAAGCCCGGTTTTACAGATTCTGCCATCGCAAACATCGGGTTTACGGCAAGTTTTTCCACTACTTCGTCTGCGATCATAAATGGGGCTTTTTTGTATTCTTTTGCGGCTGCCATGGCGCCGTTACACTGATATTCACAAAGATCAGGTCTGTTTGATAAAGTAACCTTTGCATATTTTGCATCATATCCGCATTCTGTAAATGCTTTTGTCACTTCATCTGTGATCAAATCCAAGATTTTCTTCATAACTTTTTCCTTTCGTTCTCTCTTATAGATACTGCTAACTATATAGTTTACTTGCGTTTTCAGAAATCGTCAATATTTTCTTAAAAATTATTAAAATGCCATGAGAAAGAGAGTTTTATCTCTTTGACATGGCATTTTTAATAACCTTCACATATTTATTCGTTCTTAAAAATAACATTGCTCACTTTTGCCAATGCATTCAATAAGACAGAACCAAGAATACAGCAGCAGATCACTTCTCCCGCGCCGACGGTCAGCATGTAAAAAGGAATTGCGACATCATGTCCACCAACTTCCATCGCAAGTCCGTATCCATAACGCAATACAAATGGAATGATCACCATATTTGCGATCACCGGAGGAAGCGTACACAAAAACTTATGTTTCCGCAATAAATACGTTCCGACTGCACCGAGTAACGTTGCAAGACTTCCGAACACGACATCATAAACCGCTGCCCCTGTCAGCAGATTGCTCAACAGACATCCGATCGCCAGTCCCGGAATCGCTGCCGGTGTAAAAAATGGTAAAATGGTGAGTGCTTCGGAAATACGTACCTGAATGGCACCGGAAGCTAAGTTAAATGCACTGATAAAAATGGTCAGCACAACGTAGATTGCTGCGATCACTGCAGCCTGGGTAAGAAATAATACCTTTTTGTTTCTCATATGTTTTTCTCCTTTAGTTTTGTTTTTCGTCAGGAAGGTTTCGAACTGACGTTTGATTTTGCAGAATGGTACCTCTGCATGAAAAAATCGTTGTGCTCTTCACACAACGATTTATAAATTACCATATTCTGCCTGCAATTGCAAGACTTTTTTCTGACGGCTCATAAATGCCCTGCGGTCACGGTATTCAAAGCACCACGAACTTTTTCCCGATTCATGCAAAGAAATTCTCCGCCAGCGTAATACTTCCGATATAAACCACAGGTCCTGTCATAAACACGCGGTCGTCCTCTGCAAATTCCACAAGCAGATCTCCGCCCTGCATATGAACCTGCACACGGTTCCCCACCAGTCCGAGTTTATGTGCTGCAGATGCCGCCGCACAGGCTCCCGTGCCTGACGCATATGTGTACCCGGCTCCCCGCTCATAGATTTCAATCTGAATATTTTCCCGGTCAACTACGTGACAGAGCTGCATATTGATCCGGTTTGGAAAATATTTTGAATTTTCCACATATGGTCCTAAATGCAACGCTTTCTTCCTGCTGATTTCTTCCATCATCACGACACAGTTTGGGTTTCCCATGGACACGCAGGTGATATTGTAAAAATTATCACAGAAGAAAACGGATTCATTGATCATATCTCCCTCAAATCCTACTGCATGGATACTGTCTGCTCCAAATGCGGCATATCCCATATCGACTTTCATGCGCGATGCATCCTCATCTAAAAACTCCACCTGTACCGGTCCTGCCTTTGTCCAAAGCTCATAGCACTTTTCTTTCACATATCCGGCATCTTTCAAATACTTTGAAAAAATTCGGATGCCGTTACCGCTTCTCTCAGCTTCACTTCCATCCGGATTAAAAATACGTACTTTTATTTTTTCATTCTCAAACAAAGGACCAGATAAAATACCGTCTGCTCCCACTCCGGTATTGCGCCTGCACAACAGCTGTATCTGCCGTTCCTGTAATAATTCACGGTTTTGATTCGGATCATAGATCAGATAATCATTCCCAAGACCGTGATACTTTTTTAATGTAACCAAAACGATCCCACCATCGCCAGTTCTTACTATTACAATACGTGACAAAATACAAAATGTGCATCTGCCACACATCCCCGCCAAAACAGCTTCCGACTGTGACCACTTTGCTTAACACTCAGGCTTCCTCTATCTCATGCTGTTCATGCGCGATCAGGCTCTGTAATCTGTCATCTTTCTCATGCAGAATCTGTTGAATTTTTGTCTGCGACACTTCATCGATTGCCTCAATCTCTGCCTGTTTTAACTCTGACGCTTCGTCATAGCCATAATTTTCCTGTGGATATGTGTCAGTGGCATGTTCCCGCTCATTTTCTTCCTCTTCGCCGCCAATTGCTTCCGGGGTTCCATAGGAAACATTCCAGTATTTTATGACACTTCTTTTCATTTTTTCCTGTTTATTCTTCTCATCGATCAAATCTTTCATATATGCACCAACTTCTTGTTGTATTTTTCATATCCCATTCAACTCTGCTTTTTAAAAGCAATCTGTCGTCACTTAAACGATTTCCTGACTGTGTATAGTATAGCATTTTTTTCCAATAAAAAAAAGTTTCTTTCTGTATATTTTTTTCTGAAATGCCACATCCTCATTAATAGCATCCGACATCGACAGACCTCGGAGCTGATTCAGATTTTAGAAAAGACCGGAGGATATCATCATGCCTGCATATAAAGTAGAAATCTGTGGCGTAAACACTGCCAAACTCCCAATTTTAAAAGAAGCGGAAAAAGAAGCACTGTTTGTGCGGATCAAGCAGGGAGATTCCGAAGCAAGGGAAACTTATATCAAAGGAAACCTGCGCCTTGTTTTAAGCGTCATCAAACGTTTCTCCGGCAACCACGAAAACATGGATGACCTGTTCCAGATTGGCTGTATCGGACTGATCAAATCCATTGATAATTTTGACCCAACGATGAACGTGAAGTTCTCCACTTACGCAGTTCCAATGATCATCGGGGAGATCCGCAGATATCTGCGCGACAACAATAGTATCCGTGTGAGCCGTTCCCTCCGTGACACTGCCTACAAAGCGATCCACGCCAAGGAAGTTCTGTCCAAAAATTCATTTAAGGAACCTACACTGCAGGAAATCGCAGAGGAATCCGGGGTTGCCGCAGAAGACATTTTATACGCACTGGATGCGATCCAGAGTCCGGTAAGCCTCTATGATCCGGTCTACACCGATGGGGGCGATACCCTCTATGTCATGGATCAGATCAGTGACAAGAAAAATAAAGAAGAAAACTGGGTGGAAAAGCTCTCTCTAAGTGATGCCATGAACCACCTGTCAGAACGCGAAAACTTCATTATCAACCTCCGCTTTTTTGAAGGAAAAACGCAGATGGAAGTGGCGGATGAGATCCATATTTCCCAGGCACAGGTCAGCCGTCTGGAAAAGTCTGCATTGAAAACCATCCGCCAATATCTTACCCTATAATATTATCTCGACCATTTATCACATAATGCATTAATCTGATCTGCAAATTTTGCAAGTTCCTTGTTCGGCAGACCCTCGCACTTATTAATAACCTCAAGCAGCCTCTGTCCTGCCGCAAGAAGTCTTGCAAATACATTGCTGGAAGCTTTGGATGTTCCGTTTTTCTTCTTCTCGATCAGCTCCCTGCTTCCGGCTGCAATCTGCTCTCCCGTCACAAGGTCGAATATATCACCGCTATATGGTGCGTAAGCGTCATATCCATATACATCATGCACATGTGCCGCAAAACTCTCCGTCACTTTATCGTCCCCATGTACAATAAACACTTTTTTCGGTGGTGTCTCAAATGCCCCAATCCACTTTGTCAGATTATTCCGGTCTGCGTGACCGCTGATTCCCGGAAGATTCTCAATCTTCGCATGTACCTCGATGGTCTCACCAAAAAGCTTTACCTGCTTTGCCCCATTTAAAAGAGAATTTCCAAGTGTTCCGGGAACCTGATAACCAACAAATAAAATCGTGGAATCCTTTCGCCAGAGGTTGTGTTTTAAATGGTGACGGATACGTCCTGCCTCACACATACCGGATGCGGAAATAATAACTTTCGGCTGCTCGTCGAAATTGATCATCTTGGATTCATCACTCGTGATTGCCATGCGCAGTCCCGGAAAACCGATCGGGTTAATTCCCTGATGCACAAGCTCCAATGCCTCCTCGCTGAAACAGTCCTCCACATTCTTATTAAAGATCGTGGTTGCCTCCACTGCCAGCGGACTGTCGACAAACACCGGAAAATTCTCAAACTCCGGAAGAAGATGTTCCGTCTTGATCCTTCGGATAAAGTAAAGCATCTCCTGCGTCCTTCCAACGGAAAATGCGGGGATCACAAGATTTCCACCCCTTGTAAATGTATCCTTCAATACCCCTGCAAGTGCGGCGGCAAAGTCCGGCGGCGTCTCATGCTCTTTGTCACCGTACGTAGATTCCATCACGACATAATCTGCATCCCTGATATACTGCGGATTCTTGATCAGTGGACGATTGCCATTTCCGATATCCCCCGAAAATACAACTTTGGCTTCTTCATCATCCTCCCTGATCCACATCTCAATGCTTGATGAGCCGAGCAGATGTCCTGCATCCACAAACCGCACCTTTAATCCGTCACAGATCTCCACAATGCTGTTATATTCACACGGCACAAAGTGTGTCAGCACCCCCATTGCGTCATTCATATCGTACATCGGTACCACTTCCGGTTTTCCGGCTCGTTTTGCCTTCCGGTTTCTCCATTCTGCCTCAAACATCTGGATATGCGCACTGTCTTTTAACATGATATTACAGAGCTGTGTTGTTGCCTCTGTCGCAAAAATCTGTCCCCGGAATCCATGATTATACAATAGCGGAAGCAGACCGGAATGATCAATGTGTGCGTGTGTCACGAACACATAATCCACCGCTGCTGCATTCACCGGAATCTCCTGATTCACATACAGATCCGGTCCCTGCTCCATACCACAATCCACCAATACATGTTTATCCCCGAATGTTACATAATGGCAGCTTCCTGTCACCTCATGCGCTGCGCCCAAGAATTCTATCTGCATCTGTCCTTCCCCCTGTCTGTAAATTCCAGTCCGTTTTCATCTGATCCCCATGCAGTCATCTGCTGCATGTTGTCTCATCTGACCACTGTCTGTTCCCATTGTCAAATAGTTCGACTTCTCCTTTAATTTATAACACAATTATACTCCTATTATTCAAATCGTACAATTTCTTTTTTCAATCTTCCCATAATTTTTTTCTCAAGTCTTGAGATATAGGACTGGGAGATTCCAAGCATATCTGCCACCTCTTTCTGTGTCTTCTCCTCCCCGTCAGAAGTATTCAGTCCGAACCTCAGTTCGATGATCATCCGTTCCCTTCCAGACAGCTTTTCGATCGCAGTCTTTAACAGTTTCCGCTCTACATCCGTTTCCATGTCTTTCCCCACGACATCCTCATCCGTCCCCAGAATATCCGATAAGAGCAGTTCATTTCCATCCCAGTCCACATTTAAGGGTTCATCGATGGAAACCTCCAGTTTTGTCTTGCTGTTTCTCCTCAGATACATTAAAATCTCATTTTCAATGCAGCGTGATGCGTAAGTGGCCAATTTAATATTTTTGTCCGGATTAAAGGTATTGATCCCTTTAATAAGTCCGATCGTCCCTATGGAAATAAGATCCTCTACTCCAACCCCTGTGTTATCAAACTTTTTTGCTATGTATACAACCAGCCGCAGGTTGTGTTCGATCAGCTCCTTTCTCGCCCGCTCTGCATGCACACTATCGAGCATCCGGATACAGTATGCTTCCCGCTCTCCCTCCAACGGTGGCGGCAAAATCTCTGCACCTCCGATATAGTGCACCTCATCTTCCTTTCGCATAAAAAGGCTGCAGATTCCGGACAGAAAATGAACCTTTTCATATCTTGGCAGTACAAGTCTCATGATCATGTTTTGTTCCTCTTTCCTGACACTCCAGCATAGATGCATGAAGAATCATATCATATTCTTTTCCTTCCAATAATCCTTCATTTGCAATTCCAACCGTTGCCGGTCTTATCTCGACTTCGTGCCTTCCATTCTGAATTTTTATGCATGCGATCTCTGTCACCGGCAAAAGCCCCCCCTTCTGCCCCAGGGAACAATAAGGGATAAAATGCACCCTGTCCTTTTTCGGATTTAAGATCTTTGCGGCCACTTTTTTGCTTAAAATACATACTGGTCTATGATTATATGGATCTCTCAACTGATTTCCACTGTCCCAGTATCCCATAGTTTCCATCGCATGCCCCCGATGCACCAATGTCACTGGGAAAAGCTGATTTCCAAACTGTTTTCTACGTCCCAGATACCATGTGACAACCGACAGAACCAGTGCCGCAATGACCGCCTGAATCCAGAAAAATGTCATTCCTGTTGCACTGCTTCTCAATAATTCCATAACCCCGCCAAGGAAAATGACCATCAGATAAATGACTGCCCAGTTTTCTAAAAACTCACGCCACGAACTTTTTCCAAAACACAGAACAACCATTCCTGTATTGAGCAGGAAGTGAATCAGGATCGCCCTGCAGAAAGGCTCCGTAACGGTCAATGTAATGATCAGAGTTCCTATGGATGACAGAAATGCAATAAACCACAGTCTTCTTCCCTTTACCCTGCGCCGCAAAAGACAATTTGCGCCCGCAAGCGCAATAAAATCCATCCACAGATTCTGTAACAGATAGACATCTGCATAAAAAATATATATTTGGAACCACTCCCTCCTTTTCCTTCTCCATAGTCACATTATATTTTTTTAGAACCATCTTTTTTGTCAAAACACTCCCTCTACTTTCAGAAGTTCATCCAGTTTTTCTGACAAAAAAAGACCGTTACACGAAAACCTTATGATCTTCATGTAACGATCCTGTCATCTTCTTATGTAATTATCTTCTGGAATTCTTAAGGAAATCCGGAATCTTGATATCCATCTGCTGTACAGAGCTTTCTGGCTGGCGTGGTTTCTGAATACCAGAGAAAGTCGGTGCAGGATTTGGCTGTACCGGAGCTGTATAACCAGCCTGTGCTGCTGGTCTTGGTGTTACAGGCGCTGTCGGTCTTGGAACAGTTCCCATGTTCTGATACTGCATCTTAGGAACAATCTTGCCTGCTGCGTTTGCACCAGCAGTCTCAAGTCCTGTTGCAATAACGGTAATGGTAGCCTCATCTGTCATAGACTCGTCAAACTTCGCACCGAAGATAATATTGGCATCATCTCCTGCAAGATCCTGTACATAGCTTGCTGCATCATTTGCATCCATCAAGGAGATATCTCCGGAAATATTAATAATAACGTGTGTTGCACCGTTAATAGTTGTCTCAAGCAACGGGCTGGCAACTGCAAGTTTTACAGCTTCGATTGCCTTGTCGTCTCCCTTGGCAGAACCAATACCGATATGTGCAAGTCCCTTGTCCTTCATAACGGTGGAAACATCCGCAAAGTCAAGGTTAATGAGTGCAGGTAAATTGATAAGGTCTGTGATTCCCTGTACTGCCTGCTGTAATACTTCATCTGCCTTCTTCAATGCATCCGGCATTGTAGTACGTCTGTCTACGATCTCTAATAATTTATCATTTGGAATGACAATCAGTGTATCTACGCTCTCTTTTAAACGTTCAATACCACCGGTTGCGTTCAACATACGCTGTTTTGCTTCAAATTTGAAAGGTTTTGTAACAACACCTACCGTTAAGATTCCCTGCTCTTTTGCAATCTTGGCAACGACTGGTGCGGCACCTGTACCGGTTCCACCACCCATACCACAAGTAACAAAAACCATGTCTGCACCTTTCACTGCAGCTGATAACTCCTCTGCGCTCTCTTCCGCTGCTTTCTGTCCAACCTCAGGCTGTGCTCCTGCACCAAGTCCTTTGGTAAGCTTCTCACCGATCTGGATCAATGTCGGTGCCTTACATAACTGTAATGCCTGCTTATCTGTGTTGATACCAATAAACTCAACACCGCCAATATTTTCATCGATCATTCTATTTACAGCATTATTACCAGCTCCTCCAACTCCGATCACGATAATTTTTGCACTGGCATCTGCTTCTGTTGTTCTAATTTCCAGCAAGGTAGTTCCTCCTTCATATCTCCCTATATTTATGTCAAATATGATAACCAGACAAGCCCATTCTACTTTGTTTAGTTATCTACTCTCGAAATCATACTATATTTTGCGTTTTTTAACTCTTATAAACTATAATATAATTTTTCCTACAACAAATCAACCGCTTTTTCAAAAAAAATCAAGTTTTTTTACGGTTTTTATTGTTCCACTGGCGGCATATCCTCCGCCGGTGCATTTTCGGCTGGCTGCTGCTCTTCGGCCGGTGTATTCTCTGCCGGCACATCCTGTGCCGGTTGTTCTTCCGCTGGTGTATCTGCCGACGGCTCCTCAGAAGGCTCTTCTGTCGTCTCCTCTTCCGCATCTGGTTGTTCTTCTGCCCTGTCCCAGATAATGTCGGTCGTCTCCGGTGTCCATGTCTCTAAATGGAGTGTGCCGCTAAGTCCGTCAAGCTGTGGCAAAATAATGGATAACCTCACAACTTTCTGCGACAGGTTGTCCTCAGAACCAATTTTCACCTGAATTGTTCCATAGTAAAGCACCGGCTCCATGTTACTGTCATACTGGATCTCATCCGGGAGCAGATTATATTTTTTCAAAGTCTGTGTCAGGTTCAGTAAATCCCGCAAAATATCACTGTTCTCTAATTGCAGTTTCTCATAAAGCACCACCTCCTCACAGGAGATTCCTGTGATCTTTGGCACACCGTCAATCACTTCCGTAGATGTCTCGACTACAAATCCATCTTTGTCAAAATAAGCATTCTGACCAATGGAATTAATATAAAGATAGCCGAGCATTCCTTTTTCGTAAACTTTAATATGTACGGTATGGGGATTGTCCAGTGAAACCTCCATCGTATCTACAAACGGAACTTCCCCGATATCCACAAATCTGTATTTCAGATCTACATACAGGGAATTCCAGGAATATTCATCATTCAGCACCATGTTTTCAATCTGTGTGGAGCTGTACAGTTCATTTCCCTCCACGACAACATTTTCCACGGTAAAAACATTCATGACAATAAAAACGCCTGCTGCGATCAGCAGAATCAATATCAACAGGATATATAAACCTATCTTTCTGCGCTTTTTTCTTCTTCTCTCTTCTTTTATCATATTTAATTAACCTCAAATTTAATTCCTTTTGCCACGGAAAGCGCAAGCCCCATCTCTGCAAGAAGGAATAAGACCGAAGTACCTCCATAACTGATAAACGGCAGTGAAATACCGGTATTCGGGATCGTATTAGTCACAACCGCAATATTTAAAACAACCTGGATGGACAAATGCGCCATAATACCAACCACGACCAGCGCCCCATAAAGGTCTGACGCATTATTGGCAATGATCATAAATCTCCAGATCATCAGCAGAAACAATAAGATCACGCACACCGCGCCAAAAAGTCCAAGTTCCTCACAGATAACAGAGAAAATCATATCATTCTGCGCCTCAGGAATAAATCCCAGCTTCTGCATACTCTCGCCAAGCCCTTTTCCAAATAAACCGCCGGAACCGATCGCATACAGTCCCTGTAAGGTCTGATAACCCTTCTCGTAGGCTTCCGGATTCAGCCAGATCTTGATACGATCCATCCGGTATGCCTCAAAACTGATGAAAATAACACCTACCACACCGACTGCCGCTGCCATTAACACAAAGTGGGAATACTTCGGACTGGCAACAAACAGCATGCAGACTGCAATTCCGAGAATAATGATCGCTGTACTTAAGTTATTGTAGGCGACCACTGCAACGATTGGAAGCACAATTGCCATTATCTTGACAAGGCTCATGAATTCACCCATTTTCTGTGGTGTCTTATAAATAACCGTTGCCAGAAAAATAATAACAGCAAACTTGGCAAACTCTGACGGCTGGAAAGATAACGGTCCGATCTTTAACCATCTCGCCTGGCCGTTTGCCTCTGTACCAACAAAAATAACAGCGGTACAGAGCACGATAGCTGCCAGATACGCCATGGAACTCCCCTTCATCCAGAACCGGTATGGGATTTTAGATACGATATACATACCCACGATCCCCAGTCCTGTTGCAAACAACTGTTTTTTCACAAAATAGGCAGCATCCCCAAACTTATTAGATCCTGCATAGGAACTGGTGCTGTACAACATGACCAGTCCAAAACACAGAAGAAAAATGATCAGAAACAAAAGACTGTAATCGAAATATTTAATTGGCTTTTTTTTCTTTTCCGTCTGCTGACCTCTTGCCATTCCAATTCCTCATTTCTTATTTACTGCACGTCATGCCATTATGCCTGACATTTTTTATTCTGTCAGATTTCGCACGTATTCCTTAAAAATGCGTCCACGCTCCTCATAGTTTGCGAACATGCCCCAGCTTGCACATGCAGGGGAAAGTAATACCGCATCCCCGCTCACTGCGTTTGCATAACAGGTGTCAATTGCCTCCTCAAATGTATCACAGAGTATGACATCCTCAAAGCCATGTTTCTTCGCACATTCCGCAATCTTTTCCTTCGTCTGACCGATCAGCACGAGTTTCTTCACCTTGCCGTCAAAACTCTCAATCCACTCATCATATTCAGACTGTTTGTCATAACCTCCACCGATCAACAGTGTCGGACGGTTCATCGCGCGGATTCCCTGGATTGCCGCATCCGGGTTTGTTCCCTTGGAATCATTGTAAAACTTCACGCCGCGTTTTTCTGTCACATACTCAATTCTATGCTCGACTGCCTGGAAACGTTTCAGCACTTCCACAATTTTATCCATCGGTACGCCAAAGCTTAGCGACATTCCGACTGCCGCCATGACATTCTCATAATTGTGTTTTCCTAAAATATTCAGCTCATTTACATTGATCACTTTTGTGTCCGTTGTGCCGTCTGCATAAAAAATATCTTCTCCGTCCAGATAAAGTCCCTTTTCCAGTTTGCGCCTGCTGCTGAAAAATACAACTTTTGTCTGAAGTGTCCCGCCAAACTTGCGCAGCACTTCATCCTCATAATTTAACACACAGGTATCCCCGGCGGTCTGATTCTTTGTAATGCTCTCTTTTGTCTCAATATAACATTCCATCGTATGATGACGGTTCAGATGATCCGGTGTGATATTTAAAATAGCTGTCACTTCCGGCGCAAACTCATGTGTTGTCTCTAACTGGAAGCTGCTGATCTCTGCGACTGTCACAGTATCCTCTGTCGTGTCTGCCGCTACCGATGTGTATGGGATTCCAATATTGCCGACCACTTTCACATCGTCAAAATAATTCGCCATGATCTCACCCACAAGCGAAGTTGTCGTAGTTTTTCCGTTTGTTCCGGTAATTGCAATAATTCTTCCTTTTGCAAAATGATAGGCAAGTTCAATTTCGCCCCAGATTGGAATCTGTCTGTTTCGAAGTTCATTGACCATCGGAAGGTCTGTCGGCACGCCCGGACTTAACACAACAAGATCAATGCGCGCCATATCTTCCGGTGCAAGTTCTCCCAAAAGGATCTCTGCTCCGGCAAATACCGGATTTTTCTCGATCAATGCTGTCACATCTAAATCTTTATTTCCATCAAAAAGTACAAATGTGATTCCTTTTTTTCTGAGCAGTTCTGCGGCTGCAACTCCACTTTTTCCAGAACCTACTACTAACACTCTTTTTCCTTCTAAATTCATCGTCTTATCCTTCCAATCTCCTGTCCGAATCCGGCAGGTCATTTTGCAATTTTCCAATGCGATTTATAAGCCTAATAATGCAAGCATGCAAAGCAGTGCTGTCATGATTGCAAACACTGCAACAACTCTCGTCTCTGACCATCCACCAAGTTCAAAGTGATGATGGAGCGGAGCCATTCTGAAAATCCGCTTTCCAACACCTGTTTTTTTCTTAGTGTATTTAAAATAAGTAACCTGAACCATAACAGAAATGACTTCTGCCAGATAAATCAGTCCAACGATCAGGATATATAATGGCATCTGGAGCATATAGGCAGTTGCCACAACAAAGCCTCCCAGTGCCAGAGAACCGGTATCTCCCATGAAAACGCTTGCCGGATACACATTAAATAATAAGAAGCCAAGCAAGGCTCCAGCTACTGCACAGGTGATCGGTGCGATCCCTGCATTCGTTCCGATCGCCACAACGGAGAAAAAGGTTGCAACCATAATGGTAACACTTGACACAAGGCCATCCACACCATCGGTAAAATTCACACCATTTACGGTTCCGATCACTGCAAAATAAAGTAATGGAATCGCAAGCCATCCGATATTTAAGTACTTTCCGCCGGAAAATGGAATCAACATAGTAAGTTCAATTCCGGAATAACGCACCATGTAAACTGCAAATACTGTTGTCACAATAAACTGTAAGATCATCTTCTGCCACGGGAGCAGTCCGTCTGATCTGCGGAGCACTACCTTCAGATAATCATCCAGAAAACCGATCACACCGAATCCTACGGTCATAAAAAGGATTGGGATAATTCTCAGATAATCTTTGACATAAAACAGGGAGGTAATGATAATACTTGCCAGTATCATAAGTCCACCCATAGTCGGGGTTCCATTTTTCTTCAAATGGGATTCCAACTCTTTACGCTCCGTCTGCCCCACCTTTAACCGTTTCAAAAAGGGGATCACGATCGGTCCTAAAATTGCACTGATTGCAAAAGAAATCAAAACTGGTATCACTATTTCATAATCCATGACTAAACACCTCTTGTATTTTTTCTAACGTTCAATTCGCCTAACTAGTATACGTTATTTCATCTCATTTATCAAGGTAAGGCAAAATGTTTTCGAATATTTCCTTCGCCACAGGAGCAGCGATCGTTCCGCCGTAATAAATCCCCTGCGGATTGTTAATGACAACAAGCACAAGCACCTGCGGATCGTCTGCAGGCGCAAATCCGAGAAACGATGAAATGTATTTATGGTCGCTTCTTGGAAGTGTCTGTGAGGTCGCTGTCTTTCCGCCGATGGAAAAGCCCTCGATTTTGGCATTTTTTCCGGTTCCCTCTGACACCACTTTCTCCAGCAGATAGCGCATCGTTTCCGAAGTTTCTGCTGTGCAGATATTCTCATGCGTTTCATAGGAGAACGTTTTTACTGTATTTCCGTCTGCATCCTGCACGCTTACGCCAAAATGTGGTGTCACGCGCGTTCCCCCATTAATAATAGAAGATACCGTCGTGACAAGCTGGATGGGGGTAATCTGAAACGACTGCCCAAACGAGATTGTCGCAAGTTCCACCGGTCCGATATTTTCCGTCTTATGCATGATTGTTCCCGCTTCCCCCGGAAGATCAATATTCGTTTTGGATAACAGCCCGAACTGTTTGAAGTAACCGACAAAGTTCTCCGCGCCTAACCGCTCGCCAAGTTCCATAAAAACCGGGTTGCAGGAGTTCATGATCCCTGTCTCGAATGTTTCCGCCCCATGTCCTGTCGTTCTCGCACACCGGATTCTTCTGTCCTCCACAATTTTATAACCCGGACAGAAAAATGCATCGTCCAGTTTTACCACTCCCTCTTCTAGCGCTGCCGCTGCCGTAATAATCTTAAATGTGGAACCCGGCTCGTAGGTATCACTGATGCACTGGTTTCGCCACATTTTATTCAACAGATCCTGTTTTTCTTCCGCTGACACAGTTTCCCCAATGTCCCCAGCCAGAGTAAACGGATCGTTCAGGTCAAACTCAGGATAATTCACCATCGCCATAAGTTCGCCGTTCTGCGGGTTCATCACGATTACAGAAACACTGTCTGCTGACTTTTTTGTGCAGACTTTTTTTGCCGCCTGCTCACAGTACATCTGAATATTGTAATCTAATGATAAGCAAAGGTCATAACCGTTCACAGGTTCTAATCTGCTCTCCCCGGCATTCTCGATCTCTATTCCCCTTGCATCGGTTAACGTGAGGATTTTCCCGTTGGTTCCCTGAAGATATTCATCATACTTTACCTCAAGTCCCAAAATGCCCTGATTGTCAGCTCCGGTAAATCCAAGCACTTTGGAAGCGAGCGTCCCATAAGGGTAATATCGTTTATAATCCTCATCCACTTTCACTCCGGAGAGTCCATAGGCTCTGATTGCATCCCCGGTCTCCTTTGCGACATTTGTTTTCACACGCTCGATGGAACTGACTTTCTCCACGCGCTTTCTCGCAGTCTCTTCCGGAATGCCAAGTTCTCTCACAAGCATCTCAATGACTTTCTCGGGTTCTTCTATCTGGTTATGGATCACGGAGATCGTGCACACAGATTTGTTTGTGGCAAGCACCGTGCCGTTTGCATCTAAAAGTTTTCCCCGTGCCGCCTTAATATCTCGCTCCCTCTCATGAAGATTCTCCGCTTTATTTCCATAATATTCGGAGCAGAATATCATCAGATAGACCAGTCTTCCAATCAGAAACATCATAATAAAAAAAACTGCCACGAATACGATCATTACCTTTTTGCGATTAAAGGTCTTATTCCGATACATAAAACAAAAACCTCATAAAAGTCTTCCTTGCATTTTATTCCAACTTTTATGAGGTTATGTTTCTATTCACTGTTATCGGATGTTGTTCCTGCTTCTTCTGCATTTACACCATCATTTTCGGCGTTTTCTTCGTTGTTTTCCTCGGCTCCCGGAATATCTTCCATGGTATCCGGCACATCATCTGTTCCTTCCGGTTCTTCCTCCGGAATATTTTCCATATTTCCTGTCACACGGTCTGTCACAGCGGCTGCGCCTGTATCTGTTCCGGTAATATCCCATCCGGAATGTAAGCCGGTCGTCTCCTACT
>OQVT01000474.1_pt1 | contig 22392 bp, 18 predicted proteins | sample 1691561 | NCBI WGS metagenome assembly OQVT01 (sample SAMN03418260, study PRJEB22391) | human gut metagenome | biome: human-gut; feature: organic feature; material: feces | host: Homo sapiens | place: Tanzania | collected 2013-01 | reverse complement strand
TGGCCGCCACTATATTCGTCCCCCTCACTTTGCAAGCAAAGTGAGCTACAGTGCTTCGCCTCAGACCTCCGCCGAATGTCCGCACGAAGCCGCTTGCAGCCATGTCGTACACGCTAACCTTTAATATTTCGATATTGAACACTCTACCCCAAGGCTTCATTGTAGCTCACTTTGCTCGCAAAGTGAGGGCCACGGACACGTTGCGGAGTCTGGGGCATGACCTTGTTATTTTTTTTGCGCGTGCTTGGCCGCCACTATATTCGTCCCCCTCACTTTGCAAGCAAAGTGAGCTACAGTGCTGCGCCTCATGCCTCGCCTCTCTACCAATCTTGTTTTTTCTTGATTTTAAACACCCTACCCTAAGGCTTCATAAAAAGCCGACCTTACCAATGCAAATATTTGCCGGCACGAAGCGCCAAAACAAAAAACAAAAACCGAAACAAAAAACCGAAGCAAATAAAGCACTGCAACGAACTAAAATAGCCTCGCAACCTGTTGGTCGCGAGGCTATTTATATTGACAAACTTCATTGCTTTCCCGTCAGTGTGGCGGGGAGGCAAGAAAGGGAAGATTAATACACTGGGTTCTTGAGGTACCAGTTGCTCTGGTTCTGGAGCTTCGTGTAGAGAGCACCGTTAAATTCGGTCATGTTCTCGTATGGCTTAGCATTAACAGAACGGCGGGCAATGGTCCATGCGAACCAGTTCGTACCGAAGTCAGGAGTGGCATAACCCCAAGTGTCCTTGTTCTTGTGGCGTGCGATACGAGTCAAGTCGTAGAAGCGGAAACCTTCGAAAGCTGTTTCGAGCGCCATTTCGTCGCAAATCAAAGATTCAACGGCGTTGATCTGCTTACCAATGCTGGCAGGGATAACAGGATCTGCGGCTGGCAGCGGTTCGGCTGGAGTTTCGCCAGTTTCGGCATCAGCGAGAGCACCTGTCGGATTATAGACGTCTGACACGTTAGTGCCTTCCTTTTGGAGTAAGTTGGTGTAGCGGAGAACCTCTGCAGGGTTAACAGCCGTGCCTGCTGAGCGGGCTTCTTCTGCTGCGATGCGCTGACCAACTACGACGTGGTAGAGAGAAAGCGTATCTTTGTCGCTGGTGATGTTGCTACCAGTCTCGTGGATACCTTGAACCTTGTCGAAGTAAGACTCGCTGTTGAAGTCAAGCCAAGGCATGTTCTTCGCACGACGCAACTCATTGATGTCGATGTAGCTGGCACCATCAACCACGCGAGAAGCGTAAGGAACAATCTGGTTGTTCTCGTTGATAGAGTCGGTCAAGATTGAAGGAATGGTCTTCGAGCTCAAACCATCGCGCAAGATGGCGTAAGCATAACGCGGATAACCGGCACGGTTGACGGCTTCAGCGAAGCGCAAGTAAATCTGACGCAAGCGGTAAAGCGGGAAAGTGTAGTTGTATGAACATGAACCCGTTCCGATAGAGAAAGAACCGGTGTAATTAGCACCAGAATTAACAAAGGCACGCTTGGTAACGAAGGTCATCTTGCCAACCGTTGTGTTGATCTTGGCGAGATTTCCATTGATACGGCCATCACCGATTTCAGCATACTTCACGTCCGTGACATTGTCAAAACCTTCATTGAAGTGCGCCAACTGGCTTTCACTCAGATTGAGGTAGCTCTTTGAAGCACTTACCTGACGATTCTTGAAGTTGGCAGAAATTGAAATCTTACCAGAAGCAACTTCTTTATCTTTACCGCCATCATCCTTCTCAATAGAAGAAGAGGTCGTTGAGTTGGCATCAAAACCGTAAATCTGGGCAGCACGTGTCAGAACCGTACCGAACGAAGAGTTGGCTGCTGAAGCCATCAAAGTAATGACATCACTACCAACCTTTGAGCCCCTGTCTGCGAACAACAGACTATATGAACCTGCACTACCCCATTCATAAGATTCCTTACCATTGAAAGTGTTTTTGCTAATACCACAATAATCGCCTGACGGGACGTTACTCTTGAGACGAGCTTCTTCCTCAATAAAATTATAATAATACTGAGCAGCCATCTCGTAGTCCTGCTGGTTGTCGCCGCGCATCAAATAAAGGTCGCCCATGATGATGTCTGGCTGGAAGACGAACTTCTTGGGGTCGATGTTCATTGCACCATTATTGACGGAGGGGTAAGCAGGCGTTCCTTTCTTGGAATAGTTGTAAGCCTGCATCAAGCCGGCCTTCATGAGCTTGCTGAGCAGGTTGTCAACACTGACGAAACCTTCTTCAGGATTCTTTTCCCAACCTGTGTTGGCATTGTCAACCGGCTTCGTGATGAAAGGCACTTCGCCGTAGTTCTGCACGAGCTGCATGTAGGTCCAAGCACGTACCATCTGCACCTGAGCGTACTCGCAGCGCATATAGTAATTGTTGTTTTTCTTGGCCATCGTGTCAGCCTTGGCAATGTAGAAGTTACACTGGTTGATGACTTTGTAGTAGGCCGAACGATTCAGCAATCCGTTGTCTCCGTCTTCCACTTTATCGAAATTGGAAATGCGGGCCACCGTGTCGCTCACATAGGAAGTTGTATCGACCATATCGCTGCGGAGGTCGCCCAAGAGAATATTGTTTTCAACCATATCCTGGACGTTGGAGAGGATACCATAGTAGAAATTGATGGTATCACGTCCAGAGAAGTTCTCCGTGTAGAGATCCATGTCTGGAGTGAGCATATCCTCGCAGGAAGTCGTCGTCATGCCCAATCCCAAGAGGGATACGAACACGCCTATAATCGATTTCTTTTTCATTGTTTTATTTCTATTTTGCAGGATCCTTGCATAAGACAGGAGCTGCTCTGCATGGCTATCAAGCGAACTTGGAAGCGCTGCCGACATTTCCTGTCTATGAATAGAAAAGCATGCCCCACACGCTGAAGGTGTTGCCCCACATTGTGCTGGGGCACGCTTGTTATTCAAACTGCTTTTGTTTTCAGATTACAAGTTGATGGTCACACCAAGATTGAAGCTTCGGTTCTTCGGAAGCATGCCAGTGTCGATTCCCTGATAGAGAACGCTGTTGCCAGCAGAAACTTCAGGATCGTTTCCTAAGTACTTCGTAACCGTGAACAAGTTGGTGGCTTCTCCGTAAACAGAGAGGCCTTGCAACCAGCTGAGGTTGACAGGGAACTTGTAAGTGAGACGAACTTTCTTGAGCTTCAAGTATGAACCGTCTTCAATCCAACGGTCTGAGAAGCGTTCGTTGTTGACCCACTCTTCGCTGGTGCTTGCCATGGTACGAGGCATATCCGTAACCTGTCCGTTATACTTCCAACGGTTGACAACGGCAGCGGTCTGGTTGTAAATGCCGTTGGCACTTTCAAGCTGTGAACGCTGGTAGTTGTAGATATCATTTCCGAGAGAGTACTTGAAGTCGAGAGAGAGCGTCAAGTTCTTCCAAGTCAAGTTGGTAAAGATGTTACCATAGATATCTGGGTTGGGATCACCAATCTGAACCATATCGGCTTCTGAAATCCAACCGTCACCATTCTGGTCTACGAAACGAACGTCACCGGCCTTGAAGTCGCGGTAAGGATTCTGTACGAGTCCAGTCGGGTATTTCAAACCAGCAGCCTTGGCTTCAGCATCGCTGGCGAAGACACCGGCGGTTTGATAACCATAGAAGACGCCAGCGGCAGAACCGACAGCGGTCAGGATGTTGTTCTGTCCGTAGATGGAAGAAGTGTAGCCGTGGATGGTCTTGGCCGTGGAGAGGTCCTTGTTGCCGTTGGCATCCAAAGCGTAAGTGGTGATGTAGTTGAGTGAGCCGTCGGGCAACTCAGTGATTTCATTCTTGTAGTGGCCTACGCTGAAACCAGCATCCCACTTCCAGTTGCGCGTGTTGACCAGAACGGCATTAACGTTGGCTTCAACGCCGCTGTTCTTCAACGCACCATCGTTGGCCCACATGTATGGCAGACCAGTGATGTCGCTCACAGGCTTGCGGGTCAAGAGGTTGGTGGTCTTTCCGTAGAAATATTCAACACCAAGGGCCAAGCGGTTGTTCAGCAAATTGGTCTGCAAACCGACATTGAAACGGTGGTTGGTTTCCCACTGGATGGTTGGGTTCTGGATGTTGGCCAACTTCAAGGCTGTGGCTTCCTTCATGAAGCGGAGGTTGCGGAAGTAGGTACGTGCTGCGTAGTAGTCTACGTTGTCGTTACCAGACTCTTCGTAACCAGCTGAGAGCTTCAAATAGTCAATGCCTTTGACATTGAACCACTTTTCAGAAGACATCAACCAACCGAGCTGAACAGATGGGAAGAGACCCCATTTGACACCTGCAAACTTGATTCCCTCAGAGGCTTCCTTACCGAAACGTGAAGAGGCTTCCATCGTTGTACCGATGTTGAGGAAATACTTGTTCTGGTAGTTGTAGTCGGCATTGAGGTAGTAAGCGAGGTTAACCCACTTGTCGCTCGTACCGCCTGCTTCCTTATACTGCAACGACATGCTCATGTTTGGCATCTTGTCCTGGTCGTTGTTGTAACCGACCATGTTGCTGTTGTTGTATGAGAAGGAAGACATACGGAAGCCGCCCAATACGTTAACGAAATGACCGCCGAACTGACGTTTCCAATCGATGCGGAAATCGTTGAAGAGCGTGGTCTCTTTCGTGAACTGCGAACGGAGCGTAGAAGAAACAGCACCAAGACCAGCGACAGTTGTCGTAGGCGTACCGTCGTGAGGCAGATAGTACTTTTCGTTGTTACGCGTCATGATGTAGCTGAAGCGGTTGCTCAACTTGAGGTACTTGCCAATCTTGTATTGCGGCATCACGTTGATGGCAAACTGGGTCTGCTCCATGTTGTTCTTGTTGTCGCCGTCGCCGTTGGAGAGAATCCAATAAGGATTGACATAACCAGCATAGCCGAAGTCCTCAGCGAAACGGTACGGGTTGTTGGCATCCGTATAGTTCTTACCAGAGAACTGCGTTGTGGTGTGGCCCACGTGCAAGCCGCCGTTTTCATAATATACGTAGTGTGCATACGGGCTGATGAACGGAGACTGAATCAATCCCAACACATTGGGTGAAGAGATAATGCTATTTGAATAGTCGGAAGCCCAACCGTTGTCGCGGAGGTTGTATGCGTTACGCACGTAAGAGATGTCGATGGCCGTGTTCAAATCCTTGAACAACACGACGTCGCTGTTGAAGCGGATGTTCAAACGGTTGAAGTCGGTTTTCTTGGCCGTTGCATCAGCAGCGGAGTAACCCAAAGAGAGGTTGTACATGGCGACATCGTCACCACCTTCTACGTTAACCTTGTAGTTTTGGGTGAAAGCGTTGTCATACATGCCGTCCTGCCAGTCCGTGTTGTTGTGGTAAATCGGATAAAGCAGATAGTTAGGGTCTTCGTTCATGAAGGTCGGAACAATCGTATTGTTCTTGAAATAGTCCTGACCTTTCTGAGTTGTTCCCAAGAATTCCGTAACGTAGTTGCGGTATTGGTTGGCATCCATCATTCTCAGCTTAGAAGGGGCCAACTCGTAGCCACCGTAAGCGCGAATGTTGATTCGAGTTACCATGCTCTTACCACGCTTGGTGGTGATTTCAATCACACCATTACCACCCTTGGCACCGTAGAGCGCCGTACCATTCTTAATGACCTTGACATCGGCGATGTCTTCTGGGTCGAGAATGTTGAAGACGTTGTTAACGAAACCTGTGTGGAGCGTTGTACGATCGTACTGCATATCCCAAACCACTCCATCGACAACCACCAAAGGCTGTGAGTTGGAGTTCAAAGAATTCAAACCGTTGATGAACATGGCAGCGCCCTGTGCTGGATTACCGCCACGATTGATGGTGCGGATGGCACCATTCAACTTTGATTCGATGTCTTCTTCGATGGTCAGCGCCGACGAAGCGTTGACATCCATCTTTGGCTGGTTGAAGAGCTGCGTACCATCGAAGTACAGGTTCTTCAAAGCGTTGGAATACAGATAGACATTCTGGTCTTTAAGACCCTTGATTGCATAATTGGATGCGTTGTAGTCACTGTGGTCATCAGGAATGGTGACATACAAAGAGGTGACGAAATCGGGGATGCGAATCGTGTAAGCACCTTTATCGTCGGTCAAAGCGGTATAGAAGCTGTTATTGAGAGCCTGTACTTTAACACCAGCCAAGGGAGCATGCGTAGCTGCATCGTAAACAAAACCGGAAACTTCCTTCATGACATACTTGTCGTGAAGAGCCGTAGCAGGTTTTGAGGGCTTTGCTGCTGTTCCCTCTGTTTGTGCAGAGAGGACGCATGCGCCAGACAACATAAAGAGACAGACGCCTGCACGCAAAGCACTTTGCATCATATTGTTTCTTACGTTCTTACTCATCTTTTCTTTTTTAGAAGTTAACAAGAAGCTAATTAGCGAACTGGTTCAAGAATTACCTTAGCAATACTCAAAGCCTTGCATTTGCCTTTACGCTGCTGGGCATAAGACATGGAAATGCGCAAAACTGGGAAGCTTTCGTAGCCTGAAGGAAGGCCATAATAAGCATACGGGAACTCAAATGCTTCCCAAAGCACCTTCTTCTCAACCTTGTTCTGGTCAACAGAAACGTTCTTGACGGCCATGCCAATCACAGAACCCTTGTCGTCGCGAATCTGCACGTCAAACACTGGGTTTTCTTCAATGACTGTACCGTCTTCCTCTGCGCGGATGTTGTTGATGTTTACACGGTTTGGCAAAAGAACAATGGAAATTTTGTACTTGGTGCTGATAACTCTGTTAAGTTTGAAGTCGATGTTCAACTGGCTGTTACCAGAGACGGGGAAGTAGTAATAAAAGTTGTCTACGCCCAAAGCGTCAACATTGACTTCTGCGTTCTGGTTTTCATTGTCCAAAGTAACGTATTGTGCCTGCTCAGAGGTACTACCTGTTACCTGTGCCGTGTTACGACCATTGATGTTAATCTTTTGGATAAACGAATAGCTGGGGTCGTAATTGTAGTTGTCAACCGCAAAGATGTAACCATTAGAAGCCTTGATGGCATCGTCGGCAGTCTGTCCGTCGAAAATTGGATTGACATTTCCCTTGTCTTTGTTGTAAATGACAAGGCCAACATTGGTGTTGAGCGAGTCGGCCGTCAAAACATGGTTCAAGAAAGCCTGCGGATTGGAAGTCGTGACAGGACCTTCTGAGTTGTAACCAACAGAGAATGAAGAAGCAGAGAGAATGCGATCGGTGACATTATAGGTTGTCAAAGAGTCCGTATTAAACTTCAAAGCATTGGTTCCCTTGTTGGTCCAATCGCGCTTGGAAGCATCCCAAGCATAGTTGTAGCTCTTGGCATACTTGAACAATCCCTGAAGTTTCTGACGAGCAGCCTCGTAAGCAGCATCAGTAGGGATGACAGAAACAAAAAGGCTGTCTTCATCGGTAAGATAGGTCAATCTGGCATCAGAAATCAACGAATTTGTGCGCGTCCACACAGAGTCAACGTATTCCATGCTACCGTTGTGGTTCATAGAACCCTGAGTGCTTGAAGAGGCGCTGAACGTGTAGACGTTATACTTGTCAATGTCGCCATAAATTTTTGAAAAACGGCTGTCGACCTGCAAACGCTCGAAAATGTTATAGGCAAACTGAGATTCGCCGTCCAAAACGTGGAGCATACCGTTTGAAGAGAGGATGTTGGCATTGGCTGCGTCAAGCTTAACACCATTGAATGTGCCTTCTCCTGCGTTGTAGTTAACGATCTTGGAGTTCATCAAAGCGATACGCTGCTCGCCCATGTTCGACTCATAGTTGAAGCGGGCGATGTGGTTGCGTGCGAAACGGTTGGCAACGTCGTATTCAGCACGCGTTCCTGCCATCTCGTCCTTGGCACGCAAGACAGCAGCGCTGTGCAATTCATCAAGATACTGCTTGGCATTGAAAGTGCCGTTTTTAGGCAACCATGCAGTGAGCTGCTGAGACGTGGCGAGAAGCTCAGCATAAGTCTGCTTGGCAGACTTGTCCGTCTGAGACTTCATCACTTTGCAGCGTCTCAAAATCATGGCCACAGAATCAAGATCTGCATTGGCCTCGATGTTCTGCCAAATGGTGTTCGAGCCCGACACCGTGCTTGGCTGAATATCGAAATGATCATCGGTACAAGCAGTGAAGCCGAGGAGCACTGCCGCGCCCAAGAGACCCGCTTTTACCGTATTTTGATAGATACTTTTCATTGTATTTTTGTATTACGTTGATTACCAATTACATTTGATTACCAAATGTCTTCAGCTTTAACACCATTGAAAACTGAAGTTGGAACGATTTCGAAGTAGTCGAGGAAGAGCTGAGAGTCGAGCTTCTTCAAGGCAGACTTGAAACGCAAGTAGTATGTCTTGTCTGAACTCATCTCACTCACGGTGACAATTCTTCGAAGAGCGGCACTTGCACCGCCGATATTACGTACCACGTCGGCAGGGTCGCCCTTACCGTTGGTGATGCAGAAGTAATTCGGCGCCTTCATGTAGCCCTGGTTACGCATGTTCTTGTCGTTTTCAGCATTGACAGAAGCATCGTCGCCGTCGGCTACCCAAGGAATGGCTGCCGTTCCAACAGTCTGGCGCATATCGTAAGGCAGTCCTGCAGGGGCAAGACGGAGGGGATCTGAACCGAAGTAGATCTGGGCCATACCACGCAAGGTGTTGTGGGAAGCACCCATACGGATTTCGTATGTTCCGTCAACAGGGACTGGAGGCAATTTGAGCACGAAGTCGTAAAGACCTGCCACCATGACCTCGTCACCCTGATAGTCACGCCATGCACCGCCAGCAGGAGAGTAGGCATCCATGAGGTAAAGCAGGATGGTGCCGCTCGATTCGCTGGTGATATTGTCGAAATAGCCATTAGGGAATCTGAAGTAACCATTGCCACGCACGCTGTTGGAAGCGATTTCCGGCAACATCGTCGTGATGTCAACACGGATACGTTCACTGCCTAAACGGCTACGGACACCAGAATCATACATCAAGACTTTGTTGATTGGGAAATAATATCCATTGACAGCGCTGTTGTCGAACACGCCGTTGTCTGGAGATATTTTCACGCCTTCGTCTTCAACGCCTGTTTCGGTATAGTCACCGTCAACACCATCATTGTAGATGGACTTACGGTTGGCATAAATGCTGTGGTTGAGGTCACGCTGGAAACCTGTATCACCAACCTGGGTGATTTTAATGAGACCCCTATACTTACCGATGGTTGCGTAGTAGTCCCACACATTGACCGGAAGGTTGTTGGTCTGAGGTTTCTTGTTGTCGCCGTATTTGTAACCATACTCGTTGTAGTGGTGGACAAAACGGTCGTAGGCCATGCGGCCTTGCATGAAGTGGTAAGCAACGAAACGGTTGATGGCATTGTCGGGGTTCTTCAAGTCGCCCTGAGCCATTGTGCCGTAAACGGCTTCACACTTTTCTTTAACAACCGACATTATCTGCTCCCAGTTGGTAACGTTGCCTTCTTCGTCCTTGACCAAGGTGATACCCCACTCTTTTTCAAAGATGGAATCTGGCTCAACCAACGCCGTGTAGCCCATATAACGGTGCTGCATGTATTTGGTGTCAGCGATACCGCTCATCTGGAACTTCTCCGGATAGTCTTCCTTTTCATATTCGTTGTCGATAGCAGGAAGCGCCATCGTGTCGGAATAAGAAGTGGCTTCAATCAGGTGTGCGATGATCTTCATGTTATCTGCAGAAGCAATCAGCTCATACACATTGTCTGATGAAGGTGCGATGACCGAATTAACCTCATGCACCATACCATTGGAAACTTCCGCATTGGTTTTACCGACACGGGCGTTACCATTGATGACATAACTTGCGTTGCCACCTGTGGTGTCTTGTGCACATGTCAGCAAGCGGTCGTTGAAGTTTGGAATGGCGAATGTTCCCGGAGTTGGGAAATCGGATTCTTCATAAGCGTCATCGTTGCCATTGTCGATCAAGCAACTGTAGGCAATCAACTGAGCCTGCTCGTAAGAGAGCTCTGTCACAGCGTTGAGCCCTAACTTGTGGACGTAAGCATCAATGGCATCATTGTTTGGTGCAAAGAGCGTGTAGTTACCACGGGCAGAAAGAACGCTGGTCAAGGATGAAGCATCGTCAGACTTTCCAAGTTTCACTTTGTCGAAAATGTACTTCAAGCTGGAATATTTGGCCGGGTTGTTGGCCAAGTATTCAGACATCGACTCTTCTGACTTTATAGAGTAATCGCCTTCATTGATGTCCTCCTTGCAGGACGCAAGGAGCACACCAAATGAAAGTACACAAAGCCATCCAAAGACGTGAACTGAAGTCGTGAACAGACCTTTAAAACGTCTTGATTTCATAGGCTATTAATTATCAATTGTCAGAATAACGTTTCCAAACAGGATTCTGTTCAAGCTTGCCACCGTAATCAACACCGTTGACCTTCATTTCCTCACTATAGATAGGATTGTAGAGTGAGTAGAGGGCCTTCAGACGGTTGCGAACAGTTGTTGAAAGCGTAATGTAGTTGGTAAGCACATCGGTGTTTGCATTGGTGGCTTCGCACTGACGCACGATGTCGAACCAGCGCTTACCTTCTGCAACGAACTCACGCTGACGCTCATTGTAGACGAGCTTCAACAGGTCGTCGGCGCTCTTGACGTTACCGCTGTGGGTTGCGTAGTCGTCTCTCAGACGGTCACTTCTCAAATCGGCAACCTTGCCATAAGAGTCCGTAGCCTTCATCTTAGGATTGCAGCGAGCGAAGATGGCGTTAACCAAGTTGAAACCTTCAACCAATGCGTAACCGGCATCGGTCTTGGTGGTAGAAGCCTTCGTTGAAGAAGGCAAAGAACGGGCAATGGCTTCAGCCTTGATCAACATGATGTCTGACAAACGATAGATTGACCAGTTGGCATCAGCGTTTGTAGAATAAGATGCATCACAACCCTTTGTTACATCTTCATAATCATCGATGTTAAGGTTGTTGATCACATACTTGTGGCAGATGGGCTGAGAAGCCGATGAAGTCTTATAGTCGAAAGTTTCGAGCAAACGGATGTCGCACTTGCCGAAACCACGGTCTACATTATATGAGCTGGCAGCGCTGCTGGTCAGCGTTGAGCTGCCGACCATGGCACCAACCTTCAACGAACCGCTGCTGTTAGAAGCCAAATAGCTTCCCGGCGTTCCGTTTGACTCACCACTTGTGCTGTTGTACTTGAGCTGCAGGATGTGTTCATACATAGAACTGCTGTTGCCCATAGTTGCGAAATACACCACGTCAGTACCAGAAGTGGTATAGCTGGAAATAGTGGTCATGTAAGGATACTCTTTGTCAAGAGCCGTGAAATTGGTCTGTTCCTTGACAACTGAACCGCCAAGCTGCTTCATTTCCTTGTCATATTCTCTTCTGACATGGTTGAGAACAGAGTCGGCATGAACGATAGACTTCTTGAAGCATTCCTTGCTCAGGTTGTCTAACTGCGCAGAAGCAATCGTATCACCATTCTCGTCGAGGACATAGTCGCCCTTGGCCTTAGACTTCAGGAGCATACATCCTCTCCAAAGATACATATCAGCCAAAAGGGCATGGATACCAGTCTTGGTGAAACGACCTACGTTCTCATTCAGAGAACCATAGTTGTCTGGCGCATACTGCCATTCTTCCTGGCCTTCCGTGTCGAGATCACGAATCAAAGTGCCGAGCAAATTAACGCCCTTCGTTGCAGGAAGCTTGTTGGCACGTGCTTCAGCATCGGTGCGGATTGGGGTCGTGTTGTAAGGCACGTCGCGGTAAGCGCGAACCAAATAGAAATAATAGAGGGCACGCAAAGCTTTCACTTCGGCACGCATTGGTTTCCAGTCGCTCAAGCGGAAGCTTGGGTCGACTTCCTTACCAGGCTGAGTCATGATGTCACCCTGAGAAAGCACCAAGTTGCAATAGTTGATACCCGTATAGAATGAAGACCAGTCGAAGATACCTTCGGTTGGCACCAAGATACCCTGCTGAAGATGCTGGATACCAGTCTTGGTCATATCGTTCAACGCCAAGTTGTCTGAACGAAGCTCACCCCAATAAAGGATTCTCGAGGTGACAGCGTCGGACGCCATCTGACGGTATGCCGCTGCACGGACGTTGTCCACGTCGGTCTTTGACTTCCAGAAGTCATCCTCTGTAATCATGTTTGATGGAGACAGAGTCAAGAAATCTTCACAAGAAGCCAATCCCATGCTGCCGAACAAAAGTCCGACAGCAAGGATTTTATTGATAAACTTATTTGTTTTCATCATATTAATGGTTTAGAAGCCAACATTCAAACTAACTGTAAATGAGCGTGAACGCGGAGTCTGAGAACTGTCCGTACAAGGACTGAAACGAGAAGCTGAGTGGTCTGGGTCTACACCTTTATACTTCGTCCAGAAGATAAGGTTGTTACCAGAAGCAGCCAAACGCAACGAGCTCAAACCATATTTCTTCAACTTCTCAGCCGGGAAGCTGAATATGACAGCGTTTCCGAGTATTTAGAGAAAACTAAACGAATTGAAAAAGAAGTTAGACGACTTAAAAGATTATTCAAAGATATTGACGAAAATAAAAAGAAATTGGCCTTTACCACTATCGAAGATGTTGCTTTCATGACAGTTACTATGCAGGATCTGCGGGAACAGATCATCCGTGACGGAACCACTGTGGAATATAAGAACGGTGAGAACCAGTACGGAACAAAACAGAGTCCTGACGCACAGCTATATCTGCAGATGTCACAAAAACAAACAGCAGCGATGAAGATCTTGATGGATTGCCTGCCGAAGACCGAAAAGCCAGCTCCTAAGTCGGACGGATTCGAGGATTTCATCAATGGCCGGGATGATTAGGTATCCTCTCACCTACAATCCGATACTGGAATACTGGGAGAAGATACAGAAAAAAGAAATCCTGGTATGTGATAAATTGTACAGAACCTATAGAAAGGTCGTACGAGATATCCAGAGCCCAGGAATATACCATTACAGCGCAAAGAGGGCAAATCATATTCTTGAATTCGCTGAAAATTACTGCCGACACTCAAAAGGCAAGTTCGGCGGCAAACGAGTCGAATTGGAACTATGGGAGAAAGCCCACCTTGCAACAATATTTGGTTTTATAGATGATGAGGGGAATCGAAAATACCGAGAGTCCCTGTTGATCGTCGGCAAGAAGAATGGTAAATCCCTTCTTGCTTCTGTCGTAGGACTGTATATGCTTACTGCGGACGGAGAACCTGGACCGGAAGTATATGCGGTAGCGACAAAGAAAGACCAGAGTAAGATTATCTGGCTAGAGTCTAAGAAGATGGTAAACAAATCACCATCTTTGAAGAAACGCGTAAAGACACTTGTGTCCGAGTTGGACACATCTTTCAACGATGGAGTATTCAAACCACTTGCGTCAGATAGCGACACTCTTGATGGACTCAATGTTCACTGCGTCCTGATGGACGAGATCCATCAGTGGAAAAACGGAAAAGCCCTGTTTGATATCATGGCAGATGGAGTCAGCGCCAGAGAACAGCCGCTTGTATATATCACATCCACTGCCGGAACCGTACGAGAAGACATCTATGATCAGAAGTACGAGGAAGCAGAGAATGTCATCAACGGATACGATGATCCGGAAGGATACAAGGACGAACATTTCATCGCATTTATCTACGAACTGGATAACCGTAAAGAATGGACTCAGGAAGAATGCTGGCAGAAGGCAAATCCTGGACTTGGAACAATCAAGAACAAAGCTACACTTCGTTCAAAAGTCGAAAAAGGAAAGGTAGACTACCGCCTTGTTAAAAATATTCTCTGCAAAGAGTTTAATATTCGCGAAACTTCATCAGAAGCATGGCTCACCTTCGAGGAAGCTGACAATAAAGAAACGTTTGATATCAAGGAGCTGAAACCGAGATATGGAATCGGCGGAGTCGACCTGTCGTCAACAACAGACCTCACAGCTGCAAAAGTTCTCTTCAAAGTGCCTGACGATCCCAAAATCTATGTGATACAGATGTACTGGATTCCGGAAGATCTGGTAGAAAAACGGGTTCAGGAAGATAAAATTCCATACGATATCTGGATAGAGAAAGGGTATGTGCGGACCTGCCAGGGAAACAAGGTTTCCTTTAAGGATGTTCGTTCCTGGTTTGTTGAGATACAGGAACAACATGACATATATATCTGGATGGTAGGATACGATGCGTGGAGCGCGACATATTTCGTGGAAGATATGGAAGATTACTTCGGAAAAGGCGTCATGGAAGCGGTACATCAGGGAAAGAAGACAGAATCGCAGCCTCTTAAATGCCTACAGGCGGATCTTCGCTCAAACCTGATCATATATAACAGCAATCCTGTCGACCGTTGGTGTTTATGCAATGCAGCAGTCGACATAGATAAGAACGATAATATTTCGTTGATGAAAACAAGCAAAGCAACAAGAAGAATTGATGGAACAGCAGCGCTGATGGATGCTTACGTTGTGTTGCAGGACCATATTAATGATTACATGAGTATAATTTAATAACTATTAACCAAAATGAAACGCCGTTCATTTTTATGAGCGGCGTTTGTCTTTTTTTAGGAGAAAAATATGGGATTTAGTTTGTTTGGAAAAAACGCACGGAGCAGAGACCCGACTGAAAAGACAAATGAAGCACCGACTAAAAAAGACCAGTTCAAAATGGTCACGACCTGGGGCGAATATTACTATTCCTGGAACGGAAAACTGTATGAATCAGACATTATCCGAGCCTGCATAAGACCGAAAGCAAAAGCAATCGGAAAGCTGACAGCAAAACATATCCGAAGAGACAAGGACGGACTCACAGTAAATCCAAAGCCTTACATCCGGATATTACTGGAATATCCGAACCCATACATGACTGCACAGCAGTTTCAGGAAAAGATGGCAATGCAGCTGTGCCTTAACAACAATGCGTTCGCGCTGATTATAAGAGACGAAAACGGATATCCGATGCAGTTATATCCAATTCCGGCAGTGATGGTGGAAGCGAAATACGACAAAAACGGCGAACTGTTCTTACAGTTCACATACAAGAACGGAAATCAGGGAACGTTTGCATATTCCGACATCATCCACCTGAGGCAGGACTTCTGTGAAAGCGACCTATTCGGAGAAAGCCCGATCAGGGCACTGCAGCCACTAATGGAATGCGTGGGTTATATCGACCAGGGAATTGTAAAAGCGATTAAAAACAGTGGAATGATCAGATGGCTGCTGAAGTTCTCACAGTCACTCAGATCGGAAGATATCAAGAAAAATACACAGGATTTTGTTGATAATTATCTTTCCGTTGAGAGCGAAACATTTGGAGCAGCAGGTGTTGACCAGAAAACAGACGCAAAACAGATTGAACCGAAGGATTATGTACCGAATGCCAGCCAGTCCGATCGAATCACAGACAGAGTGTATTCATTCTTTAACACAAATAAGAAGATCGTGCAGTCTTCCTGGAATGAAGATGAATGGAACGCTTATTTTGAAGCAGAGATCGAACCGGTTGCGATTCAGTTCGGACAGATAATGTCTTCCAGGATATTCAGCCGGACTGAATACTTTTACGGAAATGAAATTGTATACGAAGCCAGCAATCTGCAGTGCGCCAGCCTGAGTACAAAGCTGAATTTTCAATCCATGGTTGATCGTGGAGCGATGACTCCGAACGAATGGCGTGAAACCATGAACATGGCACCAATCGCAGGCGGTGATCAGCCGATTCGAAGATTGGATACACAGGTTGTCGATATGATTGAGACAGCACTTGATAAGATGGATAAAGAGAATTGCTTTGTGGTAGCCGACATGATTGGCAAATTGCTTCAGGCAGCAGTCCCAAAGCGAATAGAAGGAGGTGAGAACAATGCCGAAAAAATATAGAGTGGATATTCGTGGACCTATGATTCCGAACGATTATAAATGGTTCTACGAATGGTTCAACGAAGACAGCACCTGCCCGCGAGATGTTCAGGATGTGATCAATGTAATGGTCGATGGCGACGAGCTTGAGGTATTTATTAATTCCGGTGGCGGTGTCATTGATGTTGGATCAGAAATTTACACAATGCTGAGAAATCAGAAAAATGTGAAAATTTATATTACAGGAGAAGCCTGCAGCGCAGCATCAATCGTGGCGATGGCCGGATATTGCGAAATGGCACCAACAGCGTTAATGATGGTTCATTGTGTTTCTTCCGGAGCACGTGGAAATCATAACGATCTACAGCACATGGCCGATGTGCTTTCAACAGCCGACAATGCCTTATGTACAGCATACATGGCAAAAAGCGGGATGTCCCGAGAAGATGCACTGGCAATGATGGAAGCTGAGACCTGGATGACTGCAGAACAGGCTCAGGAGAGAGGATTGGTCGACAAAATCATGTTCGATGAAGACCCGGAAGAAAAGCTTCCTCTCATAGCTGGAAACATGTTCAAACTTCCGACGGATGAAATGATGAACAAAGTAAGAGAAATGATGAAAGAAGCCGACAGCCACGATGCAGCAGTCGCAAAAGCACGCTTAAGACTGATCGGAATGAAAGGAGATAACAGATTTGAATAGAAAAGAGTACGAAGAAAAAAGAGCAGCGCTCACAAAAGAAGCTGAAAATCTGATTAACGATGGCAAGCTTGATGAAGCCAACACAAAAATGGATGAAATCAAAAAGCTTGATGAGAAACAGCAGGAATATGAAGAAAAAGAAGCCGAAAAACAGGCAAGAGTAAAAGAAGCTATGGCGAACCTAACTGCATTATCAGCCGTACAGGTAGGAGTAAATCTCCAGAATTTTACTGGGGTAAGCCCAGAGGGACTTCAGGACGCAACAGCAACTCTTCAAATGGGATTAGGCAACATGAATAATGATGAAAAAGAGAAAATGTATGCCTCTGACGAATACAAAAATGCCTGGGCGAAGGTGATGATGGGAAAAACAGTCACTGGAGAAGAAGCCAAGATTGTACAGATGGTCAATGAGTACACTCATACCACTGAAAATACTGGAATTGTCATTCCTAAGACCGTCGCAGCAGGAATCTGGCAGTTTATTGAGGAAATGTACCCTCTCTGGAACGACATTCAGAAAACATACGTAAAAGGTAATTACTCTGCTTTGCTTGAGAATGAATCCACAGAAGCGAAATGGTACGATGAAGCAACTGCGGTTGAAGACGGAAAAGAAACACTCAAAGAACTTCAGCTTACCGGATGCGAACTTTCAAGAGCGGTAACTGTATCCTGGAAACTGAGAGAAATGGCAATTGAAGATTTCATTCCGTACATTCAGAGACAGCTGGCGAGAAAGATGGGCGCTGGCATGGGCTACGGCGTATCTCATGGAAAAGGAAAGCCTTCTGCGTCCGAATTCAAGCCGGAACCAATGGGCATTATTACTGCATTGGAAAAAGAAGGAAGCACTCCACAGGTTATCGAGTATAAGCAGGGAGCACTGAAATACAGCGATTTTACAAATGCCAGAGCAAAACTTACTGTTGGCGCCAAAGAGGCAAAGATCTATGCGAACAATGCAACAATCTGGGGTGAAATTGCAAACATTCTTGACACAAACAAGAGACCGATTATGATTCCAGATCCTGTAAACAGTGGAGTAAGCAGAGTCCTTGGCATGGAAGTAAAACAGGATGATTCTATGAAAGATGGAGAAATCCTGATTTCAAGTCCATTTATCGGATATATCGCAAACGTAAATAAGGATATGTCCGTTATGACAGAGGAACATGTAAAAGCCAGAAAAGTAGACTATTGCGCATACGCTATCGTAGATGGCGCACCTACTACAACTAAAGCTCATGTGCTGATGAAATATGATGCGTGAGTAGTTAAGGACAGAAAGGACAAATATGGACGAGCTGATCAATGAACTGAAGAAATTTATCCGGGTGAGCAGCCGGGAAGCAGAAGACGAATTGAAAGCTCTGGTACCGTCCTGTAAGAAAGAGCTGGAGATTGCCGGAGTATACGGAGATGAAACAGATCCGTTATACCGGCAGGCTATCCGGCTGTATTGCAAATCTCACTACGGATACGACGAAAAGACAGAAAGATTCCAAGAAGCATATGAAGCACTCCGTGACTCCATGGCTCTCTCCGGAGACTACAAAAAGCCCACGGAGGTAGATGTATGATCACACTTATCTGGAATGAAATTGACAACACAAAGAAGAATGAAAATGGCTTTCCTGAGCCGGTGAAACATGAGCTGGATGTTTATGCAGAAGAAAAATCCGTGGGGCGCACAGAAAAGTACGAAGCAATGCGAACCGGTATAAATGTTTCAACAGTCTTGTCGCTCAGAATAGAGGACTGGGAGTTGACCAGACATATCGAAGCCGGTAAAACAGCATATGCCAGAAAAGTACTCATAGACGGATGCGAATACAACATTATTCGTGCATATAAAACAGGAAAAGCCAGGATCGAATTGACATGTGGGTGATGGTATGAGTTTTGAAACAACAGGATTCGATGATATTTTGAAAGAATTAAACGGACTTGCCAATTCTGGTGATGTTGCGGATGAAATGTTAAAGGCAGCAGCTCCTGTACTGGAGAAAGAACTGAAAAAGCAAGTAAATATTGGTGCAAACCGAGGCTATGTGAGCGAAGGACATGAACTTGAGAACTCGATCAAAGCAAATGCTCCAAAAGAGAACTCACACGGTCATTTTGTTTCGATAACAGCAAAAGGAAAGAACAAAAAAGGCACCAGGTATAACGAGATACTTGCATACTTAAACTACGGCACTTCCAGGCAGGCGGCCAGAAATGTTGTTTCGAAGGCAAACCAAAAAGCTGAAGAAGAATGTATCGAAAAGATGCAGGACAAATTTAATGAACTGACAGGTGGTGAGTGAATATGAGCATCAATTCAAAAATTGAAGAAGCATTAAGACCGGTTACAAAGAATATCTGGCCGTTATGCTGCCCGTATGAGCAGCCACCTGATTTTTATATTGTATATAATCCGGAAATTGAAGAAGCAGGACTGTACGCAGACAATGAGGATCAGGAATGGATCCAGAACATGCAGGTACACCTGTACACAAAATCTGATTATACGAAATCAAGAAGAAAAATCCGAAAACTCTTACGGGAAAACGGAATGATAGTAACAGATATCACAACCTTATATGAGAAAGACGCTGGGTACAACCATTTGTGTTTTTCTTTTCAGACAGAAGAAGATTTAAAGGAGGAATAAAAATGGCATATATCGGACTTACAACCCCGATTTTTGCGTTAGGCAATTACGCAGCAGCTACACCTACATACAGCAAAGGATTTGTTTGTGGAAAAGCAATGAGTACAGACATTGACCCTCAGTACGCAGAAGGCTCTCTGTACGGAGATAACTCTCAGGCAGAGTATGACAATGAATTTAAACATGCAAACATCACTCTTGGAACCACAACTCTTCCAATCGAGGCAGAATCAGTCCTGTATGGTCACACTGTGGCAGAAGACAGTAAAGAAATCACAGACTCTGCGGGAGATGAAGCGAATTACGTTGGAATGGGCATTGCGACACAGGAAAAAGTAGATGGAGTCAGCAAATTTGTTGCTATGTGGATGTATAAAGTAAAATTCCAGGGTGGCAAAGAATCCTTTAAGACAAAAGGAGATAACATCGAGTACCAGACACCTTCCATCAGCGGGAAAGCAATCGCATTAGACAAAGCTGATTCAAAAGGTAAGAAACCTTGGAGAGACAGAAAAATTTTCGACACAGAAGCTGAAGCAATTACTTGGCTGAAGACTAAAGCCGGCATGGAAGTATCGTAAGGAGAACACTATGTTTGAAGGATTAAATCATATCAATATTGCTGGAACAAAGTATCCGATCAAATGTGACCTGTACGTCCTGGAGCGCATCCAGGACGAGTACGGATCACTTGAAACATTTGAAGAAGGCATCCGGTACCGCAAACAGGCAGACGGAATGGTACCGAAGCTGGATGAAAATGAACAGTCGGTCCTTGACGAGAATAACAATCCAGTCATGGTTCCGGGAAAAGTCTGGAAATATAAAGACCCGGATATGAAAATGATCAATCATGGTCTGGAACTGATGATCAATGAAGGCATTGACATCGAGAATGAAGAATCAAGAGAAAGAATACCCCATGTGACTGCAAGAGGGCTTTCGAGAAAAATGGATTTGAGCGTATTCGAAGTCTCAGATGCTCTCCAGAGAGAATATGTAACCTGCTTTAAGGTAAAAAACCGTCAGACCACGCAGAGTCAGAATCCGGAGAACCAGAACCGATAGATTTTGCGTGGCTTCTTTACATGGGAATGCAGTTCGGACTACAAAAAAAAGAAGTAAAGCAACTGTATCTGGGACAATGGGTAGATCTGTTCCGGGTACATAAAGAAAATCACAATTTCGAAGCGAAACGAGGCTTATACAAGCTTCCACCCGTAAGGGTATCACTTCTGGACATCTGAAAGGAGGGAGAACATGGCAGCTAAAAAAATTGGTGCGATAATTGCATTAGATGGTGAGAAAGAATTCCGAACAGCCGTCACAGATTGCGAAAAAACATTAAAAACCCTGCGTTCTGAGATGAATTATGTCACCGAAGAAGCAAAAGGTCAGGAAGATTCCATGGAATCTCTCCAGAAAGTCCATGAAGTCATGGCAAAGGTTCTTGATGAATCGAAAAACAAACAGGAAGCTATCAATGATGCCCTGGAGCATGCGAAAGAATCCTACAATAAAGTTGGAGACGGACTTGAGACATTAAGAAAAGACTATGAGAAAGCAACTCGAGCCCTGGAAGACATGAAAGACAGTTCTTCTACTACACAAAGCGAACTGGAAGAACAAGAAAAGACCGTTCAGGAGCTGGCAGAAGCGATCCAAAAAGGTGAAAAGAACTATCAGACCGCCGGGAATCGTGTTAAGGACTGGGAAAAGAAACTTAATGACGCAAAGACAGAGACTCTGAAACTTAGCCGACAGTTGGATGAGAATGAAGAAGCAATGCGAAAGGCAGCGGACGCCACAGACGAATGCAGCGACAGTCTGGATGACTTTACCGACAATGCGCAGGAAACAGTTTCTGTTACAAAAGATATCGGAGAAATCGTCAAAGAAAATCTTGTAAATACCGCAGTTGATGCCTTGAAAGAACTGGCAGCACAGGCAAAAGAAACTGTTGCGGAAATTGAAGATGCAACTCAGCATTTCGAAGCCAGCACTGGTACCTCTGCACAGAGCATGAGAGAGTTTTCGAAAGAGATTAAAGACCTCTACGGAAACAACTACGGCGACTCCCTAGGAACTGTTGCTGATGATATGGCAAAAGTTAAACAGTACATGGGAGAAACAGATCCGTCTAAGATTTCCGACATCACCGAAAATGCGATTGCATTGGAAGACGTGTTTGGAATGGACTTCCAAGAATCCATCAGAGGTGTAGACGCACTGATGGACAGCATGGGTTTATCTGCACAGGAAGCTTTTGACTATATCGCAAAGGGTGCGCAGAACGGACTGGATAAATCAGGGGAATTAGTGGACAACCTTGCAGAGTACGCCCCACTCTGGGCGCAACAGGGATTTTCTGCACAGGAGATGTTTTCGATCCTTCAGAATGGTCTTGATACAGGTGCCTACAACCTGGATAAGGTCAATGACTTTGTAGAGGAGTTCGGAATCTCTCTGAATGACGGACGAATGTCAGATAACCTGACTCATTTTTCTGATAAGACGAAGGCAATCTTTACAGCCTTCCAGTCAGGAAAAGCCACATCTAAGCAGGTATTTGATTCTGTCGTTGCTGATCTTGCCAATGCTACAAACCAGCAGGAAGCTCTGACTCTTGCAAGTAATATGTGGTCGTCCCTTGGCGAAGATAATTCCTTGGAAATGATTCAATCCTTGAACAAGGTCAATGATACATATGAAGATGTCTACGGAACCATGAATTCAATCAAAGACATCCAATACGATTCCCTTACAAACAAATGGGATGAGCTGGGACGAAAATTCCAGCTTGAAGTTGCAGATCCTATCACGGAAAAATTTCTTCCGGTAGCAGAAGACGGGATCGATACGCTGATCGACCATATGGATCTGGCAATACCAGCAATAACATCTGTAGGAGCCGCCCTGGCAACACTTAAGATTGCATCCGTATTTGGAGCGGCATTAACGCCAGTTGGATTACTCACGACTGCCCTGGCAGCAGGAAGCGCAGCTGTTATTGCATACGGAGACAGTTGCGGAGAAGTGTCTGGAAAGATTCAAAGAATCGTAGACGCCAATGCCGGCCTTGTAGAATCAGCAAAAAGAACAACAGATTGCATACTACGCCAACTTGAAAAAACAACTGAATAG
>OQVT01000470.1_pt1 | contig 22473 bp, 12 predicted proteins | sample 1691561 | NCBI WGS metagenome assembly OQVT01 (sample SAMN03418260, study PRJEB22391) | human gut metagenome | biome: human-gut; feature: organic feature; material: feces | host: Homo sapiens | place: Tanzania | collected 2013-01 | reverse complement strand
CACAAACGGAGTCAGAGTCCGGTGTGCTACCATTACACAAATCCGCTAAGCGCAAGGAATATTATACTCGTTTTTCGGCTTTTGTCAATACTTATTTTAAAGAAAAAAGGCAATGGTTTTACCCATTGCCTTTTCGATGCTTGTATATCAGACGCTGAAGTCGACGGAGGTCGCACCCTTGTCGTCCTGCTGGAAGACATAGTCCTTACCGGGCAGGATGGCATTGACTGCGATGCCGACGATGGAGGCTACTGCAAGACCGGACAGGGAGACGATGCCGATCTGGATGCTGCCGACGGAGTAGTTGATGCCGATTGCGAGAACGAGGATGAGTGCCGCAACGATGACATTGCGGGTGTTGGAGAAGTTGACCTGATTCTCAACGACATTGCGGACACCGACTGCGGAGATCATACCGTAGAGGATGAGGGACACGCCGCCGATGGTCGCGGTGGGCATTGCCGAGACGAGAGCTGCGAACTTGGGGCAGAAGGAGACGACTATTGCGAAGCAGGCCGCGATGCGGATAACGCGCGGGTCATAGACCTTGGAGAGCGCAAGCACGCCGGTGTTTTCGCCGTAGGTAGTGTTGGCCGGGCCGCCGAAGAGAGCCGCAAGGGAGGTTGCAAGGCCGTCGCCGAGAAGAGTGCGGTGGAAGCCGGGGTCGGACATGTAGTTCTTGCCGACAGTGGAGGATATTGCGCAGATGTCGCCGATATGCTCGACCATGGTGGCGAGGGACAGGGGAACGATGGTGAATACCGCGGACCAGAGCAGTGCGGTGTCAACTTCGCCGGAGAAGAGGCCGAAAACGGTTCTTTCCCAGTGGACGGGGACGCCGATCCATGCGGCGTTAGCAACGGCAGTGGAGACCGCCTCGCGCTCTGCGGGGTCAACTATCAGCGCGAAGATATAGGAGCCGAGGACGCCGAGGAGGATGGGGATGATCTTGGTCATGCCCTTGCCCCACATATTGAAGCCGATGACGATGAGGATCGCAACGATGGCGATGAGCCAGTTGGCACGGCAGTTGGTGATGGCGGAGGAGGACAGCGTCAGGCCGATGGCAATGATGATCGGGCCGGTGACGATCGGCGGGAAGTAGCGCATGACCTTCTTGACGCCAAAGACCTTGAACAGGGTCGACAGGATCACGTACATCAGGCCCGCAATGGCGACGCCGAAGCAGGCGTAGGCCAGCAGGTCATTATTATAGATCGCGGAGCCGTCCGGATTCGTGCCGATGGTGCGCACGGCGTTGTAGCCGCCGATGAAGGCGAACGAGCTGCCGAGGAAGGCCGGGACCTTGCCCTTGGCCAGCAGGTGGAACAGCAGCGTGCCGAGACCGGCGAACAGCAGGGTGGTCTGGATGGACAGGGGCAGGCCGTAGCCGCTGACCAGGATGGGCACCAGCACCGTGGCGCCGAACATGGCGAACAGGTGCTGCAGACCCAGCAGCAGCATCCGGGGCGTACCCAGCTCCCGGGCGTCGTAGATGGCGTCGTGTCCGAGTTTTTTGTTCATGTGACAGTTCCTCTCTTTCTTCATCCGTTTATTTCCAGTTACTTACCAACGCAAAAAAATAACCGGTGAAAAAATCACCGGTCAAAGGAAACACTATTAAAAATGGAAACAGTGGGAGCGTCCGTCCGCTTTTTCGTCGTGTGCTTGCAGGTCATGGCCGTCCCTCCTCTCATTTTTCTTGCCTATTATACGGGCCGCCTCCGGAAAAAGCAATACATTTCTGCGCCAAGAAACCGCCAAAAAACGGCTGCTTTCTTTGACATATCTCACAAATCCATTTCTGCCGCTAATGCCTGTCATCAGCAGGTATCGCTATTTACAGCCCTGCCGAATCGTGGTAACATTACGGGAAAGAGGAGGTGCCGCCATGGACATCCCGGTCTACCACTATGATACGCTGGATTCCACCAACACCCAGTGCCGCCGTCTGGCGGCGGAGGGCGTCATGAGCGCTGTGGTGACGGCGGATTGCCAGACGGCGGGCCGGGGACGCATGGGCCGCAGCTTCCAGTCCCCGGCAGGCAAGGGCCTGTTTTTCTCTGTTCTTTGGCGGCCCGACTGCGCCCCGGAGAAACTCTTGCCGCTAACGGCTCTCAGCGCCGTGGCTGTCTGCCGCGCCGTTCAGCGGGTGACCGGTGTTCGGCCGCAGATCAAGTGGCCCAATGACCTGGTGCTGGGAGGGCGCAAGCTGGCGGGCATCCTCACGGAGATGTCCCTGGAGGGGGAGAGCGGCCATGTGTCCCATGTGGTGGTGGGCATCGGCATCAATGTTCACCAGCAGCCGGAGGATTTTACCGGCGAGGTGGCGGACATTGCCACCTCCTTGGACCTGTCCCTGGGCGGGAGGGTCTGCCGGGCCCGGTTGGCGGCGGCCCTGCTGGAGGAGATGGACTACCTGCGCCGGGAGGTGCTGTTCACCCCGGAAAGATGGCTGGCGGATTACCGGGCGGCCTGCCTGAATGTAGGCAGGACCGTGCGACTCCTTCAGGGCGATGCCCGGGAGACGGTACAGGCCCTGAGAATTGATGAGCAGTACGGCCTGGTGGTGCGCCATGAGGACGGAAGCGTGGAAACTGTGCGCAGCGGCGAGGTGTCGGTGCGCGGACTTTATGGATATACGGAGTGATAGCAATGCTGAAAGATCTTTGGGAACTGTTTTACACCTTCGCCAAGGTGGGCGTCATGACCTTTGGCGGGGGCTACGCCATGCTGCCCATTTTGCAGCGTGAGGTGGTGGAGAAAAAGGGCTGGGCCACCGACGAGGAGCTGACGGACTATTTCGCCATCGGCCAGTGTACCCCGGGGGTCATCGCCGTGAACACCGCCACCTTTATCGGTCAGAAGCATCGAGGTGTGGCCGGGGGCATCGTGGCCACCCTGGGAGTGGTGTTCCCGTCCCTTATCATCATCTCCGCTTTGGCCAAGGTCATCACCGCCTACGCCCACCTAAGCTGGGTGCAGCACGCCTTTGCGGGCATCCGGGTGTGCGTGTGCGTGCTGATCTTCAACGCCGTGCTGAAGCTGGTAAAAAGTGCCATGAAGGACGCCTGGTGCTGGGGTATTTTCGGATTGATCCTGGTTTTGTCCTTTGTGCTTGATGTGTCGCCCATCCTGTATGTGCTGGCGGCGGGCCTGGCGGGCGTAGTGCTTCAGGCCGTGAAAGGGAGGGAGAAAAAATGACCTATCTGCTGCTGTTTTACGAGTTTTTCAAGACCGGCCTTTTCGCCGTGGGCGGCGGTATGGCGACCCTGCCGTTTCTCTATGATATGTCCGCCCGGCATCCGGACTGGTTTACCGCCTCCCAGATTGCCGATATGGTGGCCGTGTCCGAGTCCACTCCCGGCCCCATCGGGGTGAATATGGCCACCTATGTGGGCTTCCAGGTGGGGAGCATCCCCGGTGCCATCGTTGCCACCATCGGCCTGGTGACCCCGTCTATCATCGTTATCCTTATCATCGCCGCCTTCCTGCGCAGCTTCCGGGACAGCCGCATCGTCCAGAGCGTCTTTTACGGCCTGCGTCCGGCCTCGGCGGCCATGGTGGCGGCGGCGGGACTCAGCGTGGCGGAGGTGGCCCTGCTCCATAGCGGCATGACGGGCCTGGCGGCGCTGAACTGGAAGGCCCTCCTTCTGGCGGCCGTGCTGCTGGTCCTCACCCGGTGGGTAAAGCCCACCAAGGGCCTGCATCCCATTCTGTTCATCCTGGCCTCCGCCGTGGTGGGCGTGGTATTCAATTTCTAAAATAAAAATCCCCTACCTGGATAGGGGATTTTGTTATTAAAATTGTTATTGCGAGGGCGGCCACAGGGCGGACAGGGTTCAAACCATCCGTAGGGGAGGGGCTCTGCCCCTCCCGCGGGCGGGGAAATCGGCGAAGCGCCGCCGGTGGCGGATGCAGCGAGCCGGTTTCGAGGAAGTGCCCCGATTGGCGGACACGACAGTGGCCGGGAATCGGTTGGCACGACGGTGGGCAAGAGAACCCCGCCCCTACGAATTCTTTGCAATACAAATTTTGGCAATAAAAAAGGGATGCCGGTGAGGGCATCCCTTTTGAGGTTTTACGCCGGGGCCATTGCCTTGGCGTGGGTTTGCGCTTATTCGATCTCCAGGCGCTTCGACTGCTTGGCCTCCTGGGTGACCTTGGGCAGGATCAGCTCCAGAACACCCTTGTCGTACTTGGCCTTGATGTTGGCGGTGTCGATGCCGGCGACATTGAAGCTGCGGCTGTAGGTGCCATAGCTGCGCTCGCAGCACAGGTACTTGCCGCGCTTATCCTTGTTCTCGTGCTCGGAATGACGCTGGGCCGAGATGGTCAGGACATCGTCGCTCAGATCCAGGTGGATATTCTCCTTCTCAAAGCCCGGCAGATCTGCGGTGATCTTGAAGTGGTCACCCTCGTCGGTGACATCGGTACGGAAGGAGTCGGTGAAGGTCCGGCCAAAATTGGCCCAGGGATCATCGAAGAAGCTCTTTTCGACTTTCTCGATCTCGCGGAAGGGATCGAAAACACTCAGTGCATGATTACGATTCAACATGATGATGACCTCCTATATAAACGGTTTGGAATTACTTTTTCTGTTCCCCTCGGAACAATTATGATTCTACGGCGGAGGTGTGAACAAATCCAGTAAATTTTATGAACAGAATATGAATTTTAGCACTCTTGGCATGAGAGTGCTAATGCGGCGGGAAACGAAAAACCGCGGGGGTGGCGACCCTCGCAGTTTTCCGAGTTCAGGGTTTGCTGTGGCAGCTTTTGCAGGCGCCGCAGGCACCGCAGTTGCCACCGCAGGAGTGCTTTCCCTGCTTTCGCTGGCGAATCAAATGGCGAACAATGAGAAAGATAACAGCAAGTAAGAGAAGGGAAATGACAATGGTTGATAGGTTGGCAGAAAACCAGGATAACATGGGAAAAACTCCTTTCCGTTAGATTTATTCAGACAGCCGCCACAGGGTCCGGCCGGGCGCCGGGGCGCAGGCGGCGGCAGTGGTCTGCCATGCAGGTCATGAAATCGGGAGAGATCATTTCCTGAAGTTAGATTCATCTAACTGTTATGGAGTTTAGCACATCTAACTGATATTGTCAATAGGTTTTTGCAAGTTTTTTTGCGGACGGAGACGGAATTGGGGCAAAAGATTGGAACACGGTCAAATTGCCGTGCTTTTGCACAAAAACGGCTAAAATTTTTTTATATAGTTAAGTGAAACAGCGAAGATTTTCTTGAAAAAAGACTTGAAATAGAAAATGGGGTGTTGTATAATTTAAGGCATGAGTATCATAAAAGTAATATGTGCAATTGTGGGCATACGGAGCTTGCGCTGCGGAGGCCCGCAGGGGCACATTTGCTTAAAAGGGGTATTGTTGTACACCAAAAAAGGAAGGTATGAAAATGAAGACAGCATTCAAACGGAGCATGGCGATGCTGCTGGCCATTGTTATGGCGCTGTCCACGGTGACCTTCACCTGGGCGGAACCGGCTGCAGCAAAAGCGCCGACGAAAACCCTGGGTCAGCTGCTGGCGGATAACTACGACAGGCTGACCGACTCGGAAAAGGACCTGCTGAAGGCGGGGCTTCTGACCGAGGCAAGCTACACCTATACGGCGCCGGATGCAAATAACGGCGGCGATTTGGTGCGCATTGACGCCGAAAACAAGACCGTTACGGCCAAGGCGTATACCAACAATGGGTACACCTGGGAGCCTGTGTCGGCCCAGCTGATGGTGAACAACCAGGCTTACGGTGCGTCCTTCGACCTGACCAAGGGGGAGAACGGGAGCTACACCGGCAGCTTCAGCTTCGACGGAACCTCCTACGGTGTGGCTGTGCAGTACAAGATGTACATCACCGTGGAGAAGGCTGAGCAGAATGTGCTGCTGATGGCGGCCGAGAATCTGAAGGAGGCGAAGGCGGCCTCCGCTGCGGCGAAGAACGGCGCAAATCAGCTGAATGAGATTTTGCAGACGAAGATCCCGTTCAGCCCCAAGAGCGCTATGGAAAACAAAAAAGAGGGTGCGGTCCTGCCGAAAAACCCGGTTTGGGCGGTATTTGACCGACTGAACATGGTGGACGACGAAGAAGGGCCCGGTAAGGGCTTCCCCATGATGGAAAGCGCTGACCCCATTTATGTCGGCTGGGATGCAACGCGGTATGAGGAAGGGGTCGGCGATCAGCTGAAGGAGCTGACCAACGATGCTCAGGACGGCATGGATGTGTGCAAGATGTGGCGTACCGGTGGTCTGGCTGCCGATACGGTGAGTCTGTGCGCGAACTATGCAGCGATTGCTGCCGCTCTGGAGAAGACTTACAGCCAGGGACAGCTGACGCAGAGAGCCGTTAGCGAAATGAATACCTATACCAATAAGGGTGCTCTGAGCACGGCTGTTTCCAATGTGCTGGCCGGTATGATCGCTGACCTGAAGACCGGTGCGGAGTTTGACTGGCTTGTGGTGAAAGGCCTGGTGAAGGATGGCGCAGACGGCGCTGCCCTGGACAGCAAGCTGGATTCCGTCACCACCCTCAGCGGCACCACCGCTACCAAGAAAGAACTGCTGGCTGACACCACCACGGTGACGGCCAACATGGCCCAGGCCACTGTGAATGTGGTGGTGAAGGCCGATGTGATCCCTGTGGGTGCTACGGAGACCACTGCCGTTTCCGCCAACACCGGCGAAGGCTCCACGGTGTGTCTGGCTGCCGAGTCCAGCGAGAGCGCCGTTGCTGACGCTATTGCCGCCAACGGCTTCGAGAGCCGCGTCCTGAACGGCTGGACGGCCTATGGCGTAAATGGGACCAATTACACCCGCACCGTGACGGTTTCCCCGGCTATCGGGGCCGACGGTCTGGTAGACGGCACTGACTATACATATACTATTTCCTATACCCCGAAAACCTTTGCCATTACAGCGGACGGCTGTGATGATATTACCGTAAAGAGTGCGCCCTATGGCTACACTCTGGCTCTGCCTGCCCATGCGGACAAGGACCTGGTTTGGGACTACACCGTGAATGGCGAGGCCTATGACCAGGGCGCCAAGGTGCGTGTGGTGAGCAATACCACGATTACCCGCAAGGCGGGCAAGGCTTGGGGGCAGCATAACCTGGGCCAACTCATCGGCAAGAACTACGCTGCCGATGATGCCGCCGCCAACACCATCCTGGGCCAGAGCGCACTGCTGACCGGCTATGTGCGCCTGCGTACTCCCACCAACGATGATGCGCTGCTGACTGTGAGCGCCGCTGAAGGCGGCTACACGGTGCAGGCTAAGACCTTCAAGGCCAGCACCGACGATATGCTGTGGATCCCTGCCACCGCCATCCCCGTGGTGAACGGTGCGGATCAGGCTCCTGTGACCTTCGCAAAGCAGGAGGATGGGACCTATCTGGCCAACATCACTGAGAGCTTCGACACCGTGAAGGTGCGGTATGCCCTGCAGCTGGATTGGGATACCCTGGGCCTGACCGACCAGCAGACCACCGAAATCCTGAACCTGCCCTATAACCTGGCACAGGATGCCAAGGGCCAGATCGAGGCTCTGAAGGATCTGGCAGATCAGTATGATAATCTGAAGCAGGTAAGCGAAAAGGCTCTGACCATCAAGAACTTTATCTGTGGCGATGACAATATGTTGGAGACCTCCAAGACCGCCGCCAGAGACATGCTGAAAAACTGCTGCGACAGTGAGAACCATCTGCTGCTGTTTGGCTATGTGTCCGCTTATAAAGATCTGAGCGATGCGGCCCGGCTGGTGTACTATTATCAGAATGCCGAGAGCATCCGCACGCAGCTTGCTTATCTGGATGAGTACCTGACCATCATCAAGGTCGATCCCGGCCTGGAGCGGGTGCTGGTTTCTCAGGGTATGGGTGAATACTATGGTAAGATCGACAAGATCAGCAACACCCTGAAGGATACCCAGACAAAGCTGGTGGCGCCCAATGCCGCCATCAATACCGGCGCTATCAATGCGTCCCTGAAGACCTTGGCGGATGTACTGCTGGCCAATGCGGACAGTGTTAAGGCGTATGCTGCCGTAACCGATGCCCCCGTGCTGACCACAGAGCTTACCGCTGTCGGCATCGGCAAGAAGAGCATCACCATTAATGTGACCGTGGAAAACAGCGACGGCACTAAGCAGTCCTGGAGCGCGACCAAGACCTTCAGCGACGACGAGGGCCAGAAGTATGTGACCATTGATGCTGAGAAGCGGGCTGCCATCAATGCCGCTATGGATGACCTGCTGACCAATGTGGACCTGGCCCACTATGTGGTCAAGACCGCGGCTGATATTCCCGCCGAGGGAACAAAGCTGGAGAGCGACCTGACCGCAACGGCGGTCTACGCACCTAAGACCTACACCGTAAACTTCGTGGATGGCAGCGGCCAGGCCGTGGGCGAGACCAGCTTCCCCTATGACCATCCTTCCATCGTCCTGCCCGCCTGCGGCGAGACCGGCTTCCGCTATGATTACTCCATCGGCGGCAAGGCCATCAGCGCCACCAACGGCACCTATACATTTGACGCAGCGGATATCGACACGCTGCTGGCAGATGGCTCCTGCACCATCGTGCGCACGAAGGTGGACACGGCCCGGGAGAAGCTTATGGCTTCCGTGGCAGCTGTGAACAAGGCTCTCGCCTCCGGCGACGGCATGACCACCAACATCGGCGGCCAGGAGGGCTGCCTGCGTGTAGCGGTGATCCCCTATGAGGTGGACGGCAAGCTGACCCTGGTGGTCCGCCTGGCACCCAGCACCGCTATGAAGCCCCAGTCCGCTGTGAAGGGCCTGGCTGAGGAGATGCTGGACTACAACACCATTCAGGTGGGCGAGAACGACCAGTACTTCTTCAATGAGGGCAAGTTTGACCTGCAGGCCATTGTGGATGCAGTGCTGAACAGCGGCGTGGGTATGGACACCATTCTCAACGCCATTACCCCCGAGGGTGACATCGTGGAGAGCAGCATTGAGGGCGGCAAGCTGCTGTGGACAGTCGACGACAAGGGCGGCTGCGCAGTGGACGGCGGCTATGTGAATGCCTTGGATACCATCGGCGGCCAGCTGCTGAGCGTTGACACCAAGTTTGACGGCACCCCTGTCTCCCTGGTGGTGACCATGGAGGACTTCGACCAGAATGCTTCCGCTCTGCAGAAGGCCCGCAGCAATGTCCAGACCCTGAAGGATAAGGGCATCGACGCTACCCTGGATAACGGCAGCGTCAATGTCAGTGTGGACTCCAACCTGCTCTACAAGGCACTCATGGGCTCCGCTCTGGTCCTTAACCGCGCAGATGTAAATAATGTGACGGAGGATACCTGGGACCTGTCCGAGATCGTTCCCACGCTGTATTACAGCCTCATCGAGCCTGTGATGAAGGACGATCGCACCTCTACTACCACCTTCCAGAATACCCTGACTAAGCTGGGTATCACCAAGTATGATGTGACCAAGTATCAGAGATTCTTCCGCATCGCCAAGGCGATCCTGCGGGATAGCGCTTTCTCCGATACAACCGGCGATGCAACCAATTTGGCCACCCAGGTGACCTTTGACATGACCAACCTGCTGGGCAAGATCAGCGACAAGGACCTGGCCGATATGGTGGCCCAGCGCCTGGCCAGCAAGACCCTTAACGGCCGGGTGAGCCTGAAGCTTACCCATTCCCAGGATTATGCGGCTGTGGTTATGCACGCACAGAAGAGTGCCAGCGGCCTGGTGAAGTTTATCCCGTCCTCTGCGGATTCCTCCTTCACTGTGACCCAGAGCAACACCGCCATTGTCCTGATGGATGATTCCTGCAAGCAGATCACTGTAAACGAGGGCTGCAGCAATGTCATCATTGACCTTAACGGCCACAAGCTGGGCGAGGTCGTCAGCAGTGAGAACGATCGCGTGATCGTTATCAACAGCTACATTACCAAGGGCGGCCTGGACAATCCCGGCAATGCCACCGACGGCTCCGCCCTGGCCAAGCAGCTCTACACCGTGACCCGCTCTACCGGCGAGAACGGCGAGAACATCTCTGTATCCCTGGTGCCTGATGCCTCCCTGTGGAGAGACATGGCCAAGTCTCGCCGCAATGTACTGGCCCTGGCTGCCGAGGCTGTGTCCGAGGTGGTCATGAGCTACGGCAACGCCACCAAGAAGGTGTCTGTGAACATTAACGGCACGGATACGGTGCTGTATGACCTGCAGCTTAACGACTTTGCCGACATGGTGGATACCGCCTCCGTGGCCACCACCGGCAACCTCCTGGTAGGCTGCCTGAAGCTGGACGGCATCAACGCCTTGGCTAACGACATCATCCGCAAGCTCTCTGACTTCGATGGCATCAACAGTGCTATTGAGAATAAGGAAGACCTGGCGGCCTACACCGTCACTGCTACCGGCTTCAGCCTGAAGGCAGAGGTGACCGACAGCGATTACATCAGTGTCAGCACCGACAACGGCAAGGCCGATGTGGTGAATCTGAGCGTGAACCTGAACCAGAGCGAGCAGTACACCGGCGCCATCGACCGCATCCAGGGCATCCTCACCGTGTTGGGTGACACCCTGACCGTGGATGAAAGCACCATGGTGGAGCTGCAGAAGATCTTGGTTTCCGGCGACCGCAGCGATGTAAATGTCAGCGCCGAGGGCGCGGCCACAGTGAAGGCCTCCATCGACGCCAAGCACAATATTAACTATGTGATCTTCCCGGCTATGATCGTGGCCAACAGCCTGCCTCAGGATAGCGCACTGCGTTCGGAGCTGGTGGCGGGCATCCAGGATGTACTGGACGGCAATGGCCAGAACGCTCTGAAGACCGCCGTGGAAAAGGTGACCAGTCAGCAGCTCTTCACTGCCCTGAAGGGCTTGACCGCTAAGCCCATCTTCCAGGCGCAGGCCAATAAGCTGGGCCTGTCCATCACGCTGGATACGGAGACTACGGCGCTGATGAGCTCCTTCGGCGATCTGCTGTACGCTGCCGGACGCGGCCTCAGCTACGCCAAGATCAACGGCAACTCCGGCACCTTGGCCGGGCTCAAGACCGACACCTACGGCGAATACAACATCAAATATGTTGATAAGGTCCTGGACATCACCCGGAGCGCTAAGATGCTCACCGGCACTGCCAAGGCAACCCTCAACATTGACCTGATGGCTGCCCTCTTTACCGAGGATAAGGACATCGTGGTGAAGGATCACACCGGCGCATACCTGTATAACGGCGATGTGCTGGCTGAGGCTCTGGCCGTTATCAACAGCGACACCGAGGGCGTGACCCTGGTACTGAACAACAAGACCCAGACCCTTACCGCCGATTTGGAGGTCAGCGTGCCTCTGACCATTGAGGGCCGTACGCTGAACCTGGACGGCCATCGGTTCGTGCTTAAGACTACGGCCGCCAGCGTCACCATGAAGGATATTACCACCGACATGGTTACCACAGATGTGGATGGCTGGTATGTGGATCTGGCCGGTGACAAGGCTTACCTGGTGCAGTTCCCGGTAAAGGCCAACGACGAGTATTATAAGGAGCTGGATATTGCTCTGGCGCGGCTGAACGGCGAGGGCACCCTGGAGGTGTTCACTAATGTGAAGCTGAATAAGGATGTGGAGATCACCGGCACCATGACCGTTATCGGCGCCGCTAAGATCGACCAGGCCGGATTCAACTTCGTGCTGAAGAACACCAACTCCAAGCTGGTGTCTGACGCAGCTCTGAATGTCACCACCGACCTTGACGGCTATGTGGTGAACCAGGAGGGCTTCACCTACACCGTGGTTCCCCAGGAGACCGAAAAGGCTATCATCATCAAGGGACATGACGGCTCCGTGCTGTGGAGCGGTGACGACCTGGCCGAGGCTCTCAAGCATATCAATGAGGATGCTGAGGGCGTGACCCTGGTACTTAATAAGGCCCAGAAGCTCACCGGCAATGTGGATGTGAATGTACCTCTGACCGTGGAGGGCGAGGCCCTGGATATGAACGGCCACCAGTTCGTTCTGAAGTCCACGAACGCCAGCGTTACCATGAAGGATATTACTGCCGCCATGGTTACCACAGATGTGGCTGGCTGGTATGTGGTCGTGTCCGGCAACAAGGCTATGCTCAAGCAGTATGTGGCCAAGGCCAATGGCACTTATTACAAGACCCTGGAGGAGGCCGTCAATGCGCTGAACGGTTCCGGTACCCTGGAGCTGCTTACCAATGCAGCCATGACCTCTGATATCCGGGTCACCGGCACGATGACTGTCAAGGGTGCCGCTAAGATCAGCCAGGGAAGCTACAGCTTCGTGCTGAAGACTACCAACTCCAAGCTGGTGTCCGACGCAGCTCTGAATGTCACCACCGACCTCTCCGGCTATGAGGTCAAGCAGGACGGCTACACCTACACCGTAGCCGCCAAGACCCCGGCTGTGGTAGACAAGGGGTATTTGAAGCTGGATACCCGCCCTGAGGGCATCAATGCGGATCAGCTGCAAACGGCTCTGCGCAAGATCCTGAATAAACCGAATGCAACTGTTAAAGTGGACGCCAACGGTGTGGCCAGCACTGGGCTGGTCAAGAACGGTGCCTCCGCGACTGTGACATCCGATAATGAAGTACTCAAATACACCATTATCATTATGGGCGATACCAACTGCAACGGTCGAATCGAAGCAGGCGATATGGTCCTGATGCGCAGACACTTCCAGGGAGGAATAACATTGACGGGCGCTGCATTTGAAGCTGCTGATACGAACCAGAACAAGAGAATTGAAGCAGGCGATATGGTTCGTAACAGAGTGAAGTTCCAGAAGTGGCCGGATTACAGTACCTGGGAAGGTATATACAGAGTCGACATTTAATGGTGTATAAAATAAAATATTCAGATGTGCAGAAATGGAGAGGTGTGAAGAAATGAAATTAGGCAAAAAAATCATTGCCACTGTGATCGCAGTGGTCCTGGTGCTGACGGTTTCCATGGTCATGGCCAGTGCGGCTGACTACACCGTAAAGCCCGGTAGTAGCGTGAATGTTGTCCTTTCAAAGGCCGTGGAGGGCTTAAACGGTTCTGTGTCCTGCTCTGGTGATGCCAGTGTGCAGTACAGCGCCAGCGAAGGTACCGTCGAGAATGGCAAGTATGCCATGGGCAATCCGGGCACTAAAACCGTGACCGCAAAAGTGACAGCTCCCAGTGGTGCAGCTGTCGGTACCGTGTATACGGTCACATTTGATTACGAGTGCTGGGATGCGGAAGGCCAGCTGATTGAGGCCAATACTGCAAGCTACACTGTCGAGGTTGTCAGCGGCGGCAGCCCCAGCACTCCCTCTACCCCCAGCACCCCGTCCACTCCTTCTACGCCCTCTACCCCCACTACCAAGGTGGACCTGAGCAAGCTGCAGGAGCTCATCGACAAGGCCTCCAACCTCAAGAAGGACGGCTATACTGCGGACAGCTGGAATAAGATGGTGGATGCCCTGACCAAGGCTCAGGCGGCCCTGTCCAGCACCAACCAGGATGAGATCGATGCTGCGGCTAAGGCCCTCGGCGATGCGCTGAACGGCCTGGTGAAGATGGACTACAGCAAGCTGCTGGATGCCATTGCCAGAGCCAAGGAGCTGGGCAAGGACAACGAGGTGAACAGCCTGTGGCTGGCGCTGCTGGATGCCCTGACCAACGGCAACCTGATGCTGGCCAGCGATGACCAGGCCCAGGTGGATGCTGCGGCCAAGCAGATCAATGATCTGATCGAGCAGCTTCTGGACGGCAGCAAGTTCTGCAACATCTCCATCCACAAGGTATGGCCCATCCTGTTCTTCATCAGCCTGGCGGCCAATGTAGTCCTGGTGGTGGTTCTGGTTAAGAAGAACGGCACCAAGAAAAAGAACCAGGTGGACAACACACCTCTGGTAGACTATGACATCAGCGACGACGAATAAACCCACATGACCTGCACCCTAAACCCGGCGGACAGCTCTGCCTGCCGGGTTTAGGTTTGCATTATGCGCAAAGGAGAAGAGAACCGTGCTTGAGCAAGATTGGAAGCGAAAAGAGTACGAAACCTGGGATGAGGCATTTCACGGTCTTGCCCCGGTGATCCGCCAGCAGTCTGTGCGTGTAGCAGCCTATACCCAGGTGCTTTTTGTGCAGGCCTGCGAAAGCGGATTCGCCGCAGACACGGAGAAGGGTCGCCAGCAGATCACCAGTAAATATGCAGATCTGGCCTATAAATGCGGCCTGTATCACCAGCTGGGCAAGGCCCTGGTGCCGCCGGAATACCAGATCTGGAGAAACGATTTCACCGAGGAAGAGGTGGCGGTTTACCGCAAGTACACCACCGACGGTCGGACGCTGATTGCCTCCCTCCAGGAGAGCAGCCTCTCCGCCAAGGAAAAACGCAGCGGTCCCCAGGACATCGACACCGAGAACATCCCCTGGCAGATGCAGCGGGAGAGCTGCCAGCAGCACATGGAGCGCTACGACGGCTCCGGCTATCCGGAGGGCCGAAAGGGCGAAGACATCAGCCCCATCGCTCAGATCGTTGGGCTGGCGAAGGAGCTGGACCGGCTGGCATCGGAGACCAAGAGCGAGGACCCGTTCAAGGAGGCCTTTGAGGTACTTCTGGCCGGGGCGGACAGCCTGTGGTCACCGCAGCTCATAGCCGTGCTCCAAGCCTGCCGCAGCAAATGTCGGGGCGTGTACAACAAATATGTCCACTACACCATGACCCTGCCCAAGACCATTCACCTGGTGGATAAGCGCAAGGATCGGCCCATGGGGCTGCGCTACCGCCCTATGGTGGGCGAAGGCGACAAGGTGGTGGCCTACGAGGCCGTGCCCTGGTTCGCCTGCGCGGCAGACCGTCCGGGCGAGACCGAGACCGCTGAGGAAATGGCGGATATACTTTCCAAGGCGGAGCTGATACAGGAGGTGGGCTTTTACCTGCTGTATGAGGCGGCAGACACGGTTTTGCGTATGCAGAACTGCAAGCTGGACACCTTGGGTGTGCTGGTGCAGACCTTGCCGGGATTTTTCACCCGGGAGAATCAGCTCCCTCACTTTAATGAGCTTTTTGAGGACCAGCCCATTGAGCGCAGCAAGCTGATGCTCACCGTTCCGGCGGAGGATGTGGCCGGGGGCAGCAAGGGCCTGCGGGCTACGCTGAGCCGATATATCCGCAGCGGCATCACCCTGGTGCTGGATGGTTACGACCCCGGCGCCTTGTCCCTGGACGAGGTGCGGGAGCTGGGCTTCACCCATCTGCGGGTGAAGCGGGAGCTGTATATGCAGGAAAGCACGGCAGACTCCCTCACCGCCCTGCACGACATGGGCTTTACCCTGCTGGGCGGCGGTGTGGACGATACCAATGTGCAGCGCTGGCTTACCGCCTGCGGTGTTTGCGCCATGAGCGGACCTGTGACGGGCATCGTTGTGGAGGAGGACGAGCTGATCCGTGACTGCCTGCTGCAGGAGCGAAACGCATAAATTTTTATCAACCCAACATGAGCCGGAAGTATTTTTCTTCCGGCTCATTATTTTGGGAAAGCATTTTTTCGGAAAAAGAAAATGCTCAAAAATGGTGACAATTCAGACAAAATTTGATGCAAATATTTGTGGGACATTTCAAAATTAACCCTTAGAAAATCATGGACAACTTGCCGTTCATACTGTATAATAAAACTGTATTCTCATGGGCTGATATGCGCTTTTTGCCGTTTTCTGTCGGCAGCTCGCGCGAAATGGAAAATAATTCCAGGAGAGCGAACGCGCTGCGGATCAGTCGGGCCTGCCGCGGTGCGGGACGAATAAAAGCAGCATTGCGCCCACAGGGGAGGCGACCCTTTCCCGCCGGAGCATACGCAAGCGAAACAGGAGAGGGGGGCGCCCATGGCAAGGCCATTTGACCACATACCAGACGAGCTGAAGAAGGCGGCCCAGGAGCCCGCTCCTAAGAAGTCCCCCGACAAGGGGGCAAAGCCGGAGCCGGAAAAGGCGCAGTTCACCGCCCAGCGTCGGCACAAGCGGCCCTTTCAAAAGACCCGGGCTGGTGTGCCGCTGACCAAGGACGAGGTCAAGGAGATCCGGCAGGGGCGCAAGGCCCTGCGCAAGGAGCTGCGCAGCCGGGGCATTAAGGACAAGACCACCTTCGAGCTGTACGCCGGAGAGCAGGGGCTTTACTTCGACAAGCGCCGCGGCGGCTTTTTGCTGTGGCTGCTCCACGGGCGCGGCCTGTGGGCGGCACTGGGTCTGGCGGCGGCGGCCCTGCTGCTGTTCTTCCTGGTTTCCTCAGTGGCGAAATTGCGTGGCTTTTTCACCATCAATATGTCCGATGAGATGTTCAAGGACGGCTTTGTCCTTTCGGAAACGCCGGACTTCGCCCTGCCCTCCACCCAGCTCAGCAGTGAGCCTGCGGTGGATGTACCGTGCATCTCCATTGCGGAGATCGCCAAGGATGTCAACGATATTGACGGCCCCCACAACACCAATTACTTTGCCTACACCTTTTACATACGCAATGAGGGCGACAACACCGTGGACTATGTCTGGGATCTGGAGCTGACGGACGAGTCCAAGAATCTGAGCAAGGCCACCTGGGTCATGGTCTTTGAGGACGGCGCTATGGAGTTTTCCGCCAAGGCCTCGTCCTCCGGCGGCCCGGAGGCACTGCCCGCCTCCGATGACAACACCCGGGGCTCCCTGGCCCCGCCCCTGCGCCAGTTTGTCAGGGACCCGGAGCAGTATCAGGTGATAGCCCAGCGAGGCGGCCTGACCTACTATCGGCTGGTGCCCTCGCCCTTCGTGGCTGCGGACATAGTGCAGCAGGGCGGGCAGCAGAGCGTGGCCCCCGGTGATGTACACAAATATTGCGTGGTAGTTTGGGTAGAGGGCGACGACCCCGACTGCACAGACGAGTTGAAGGACGGCCACCTAGGCCTGGCCTTCCAGTTCCGCCTGGTGGACGAGGAGCGCGACACCGGCCCCGGCTGGCTGGACTCCATGACCCAGTTTTTCAAGAAGGAAGACTGAGTAGAGACTGTCATTGCGAAGCCGACGGGGGGATTCTTCTTAGGCAAGGGCGGCAGAGGATTCCCCATTATAATACAGTGTGTTCTCCGCGCCTGCCGGGCGGTGGGTGGCGGTGCATAGTTCTCACCGGGAACTGAAATCACGGGAAATTGCAGAAAGGAGAAGTGTTTTATTGAAAATTGTGCGAACAAATTTGCGCAAGTGAATTTGTTTTCACCGCTGATTTGCGAAAGTGCAGGTTGACCGTGCGGCTTTCAATAAGCAAATCTCTTCGTTCTGCAGATAGACGGGATTTGGCTCTGCTGTGGAATGTATGCAAAAAATTTCCGGCGGGAAGTAAACACGCAAGTCAAGGAAAGGAAGATCTCTATGGAAAACAAAAAGACAACGGAGTTGATGAGCCGCAAGAGTACGCTGAAGTCCAAGCTCATGGCCGCTGTGTCCATGCTGCTGGTCTCGGCCATCATGGTCAGCGTGACTACCTACGCCTGGTTCATCCTCTCCACGGCCCCGGAAGTGAAGGGCATGAGCACCACCGTGGGCTCCAACGGCGCACTGGAGATGGCGCTGGTGGACTATGCTGGCAATCTGAATGATATTCTTACGAATCAGATCAAGACCAATGTGGGCGATTCCAGTGCGGCGGCCAATAAAAAAGTGGAAGAATCCAACCGCACTTGGGGTAACCTGGTAGACCTGAGCGGCGGGTATTATGGTCTTAGTGATAGGAAAATGGTGCTATATCCCTCCGCACTGAATCTAGACGGTTCGAATAAAGCCAAAATTGGAAGTATGGATGCTATGCTGAAGTACGCTGCCTACGGCACCGACGGCCGTGTGGCGGAGCTGAAGGGCGACACCTTTGCGACAAAGTTTGAAAGCACAACCAATAACTTCCAGGGCTATGATGGCTACGGCGTTCGTGCCATCGGTACTGGCGATAAGGCTGACCCCATTGCCTCTGGTCTCGCGGCAGCCAAGAGAAACTACAACAACGCTGTGGCAGCCGTAAAGTCTATTGCGGAGAACTCTTTGAACAACCACGGCCAGAAAATGGCGGCTATGGCAGTGAGAAGCAAAATGCTGGAGAACGAAACTTACACTGAGGCTGAAGTTCAAATCATTCGGGATGCAAAGACGGCCCTGGTTTCGTCTGCGGATCAGATTAAGCTTGCCATTCAGGAAGCCTACAATGCATATATGCTTAGTACAACTAGCAAAGCAGCTGCGGGTGTAGATATCGACAAGATCAAAACTGCGCTGAACGGTGTGGATAAAATGAAATCTGTGTTGGCTTTGATTGATAAGTATAACGCCCTCATTGATACGCTGAATAAAATTAGTGTCCCTACTGCCCCTACAGGGACAGACGGCAAGTATACTTGGCCCGAAATCCAGTCCTCCATCAATGCACTGATGGATTCTGCAACTCTGAAGATCAATGGTAAGGATCTGAGTAGTAGTGATGATTTAAGGGCGGCGGCAAAAGCATTTTTGGATAATAAAGCCACTCCGGAACAGGAGAAAATGATTGAGGATTTGATGAATGCTCCGGCAATCACGGTTGCAAAAGGCGCGTATTGCGAAGTTGCGAATTTTGTAGGCGCATATACATCGGTAAAATTCGATATGCAGATCCGTGGCAATATTCTTAAGGCATCGAATGCAACGATTACGATTGCGGTAAGCAACACGACTGCGGGAGCGACTCCCTACTTCACTGCTGCAACTACGGAAGTAACAAATTTGACGGCTCCCGGGGGAGATAAGCTGGAGAAAGATGTCCTCACAACCGCCTATGGTTATGTTGTGGACCTGGCGTTCCGCACCAATGCGTCCAACGCAAAGCTGATGTTGGCCAAGCCTGATACCCAGAGAGTTGATGGTGCCACTGACCTCCAGGGTGGCGGTGCTACCTTCACTGTGCCCGATGGCACGACTGCGACTAATGTGAGCAAGCTGGCCGATGCTCTGCGCGTGGTGTTCATTGACACGGCGGACAAAACCATTTTGGGTGTGGCTGCCATGGGTAAGACACCTACAGAGACCGGCGGCAATACCTATGCCCTGCACATGTATAATTATGAAATCACCACAGATGGCACAGTGAATTTGAAAGGGCAGAAAATGACTACGGCTGCCGAGGGAGAAACTGCAATGGCTGACGATACCATCGTTTCTCTGACTGGAGACGCGCCCAAGGCTATCTCCGCCCTGGTGTATATTGACGGCGGCGCTGTGGATTACGCCATGGATGAAGTGAGCGGCACGATGAACCTGCAATTCTGCACGGATCAGACGCTGACTCCCATGAGCTATAAAAACTACGCCACCACTCCGCTGACCATCGCAGATGACGCTGTGAAGACGGTTACGGTAGGCGGCGAGGCTGCTCTTCCCAAGGTGACCTTGAACGGCAGCACGATTGCAAGTGTGACCTGGACTGCTGATCCTGCGGATAAAGTAACGATTGCAAATGGTAAAGTTACGGGCGTGGCTGCTGGTGATGTGACCATTACCGCTACCTATAAGGACAATAGTGGTACACACACCGGCTCCTACACCTTGAAAGTTTCCTAACTAATCTCTATAATATACCCCCAGCGGCGCCTCGCAAGAGGTGCGGGGCGCCGCTGATTTTTTCCGTTCCCCCGCTCCCTGTCATTCCGAGACAGTGACCGATGTCACTGTCGTGGGAATCCGTTCCCCCTTTTACTGCGGAATCTCCTCCATAGTAAAGGCCTCAATAATGTCGCCTGTCCCCATGAAACGGGGTTTCATGGGGGCCCCGGATTAATCCCTCTTTGGCAGAAGTGAATTCCGCCAAAGCAAGGTTTTGCTTTGCAAAACACTTGTACGCACTTCGTGCGGCGCAGCCGTGCTGCGCAGGAAGGCGACCGGGGTTATTCCTGTCTCGGCAGCTTTTCCTTACTGCGGAATTTCCTCCATAGTAAAGGCCTCGATAATGTCGCCTTCCTTAATATCATTGAACTTCTCAATGGTCATGCCGCACTCGTAGCCGGAGGCGACCTCCTTCACCTGGTCCTTAAACCGCTGCAAGGAGGCCAGCACGCCCTCGTGAATAACGATGCCGTCGCGCACCAGACGCACCTGGCAGTCCTTGCGCTGGATCTTGCCGTCCTGGACATAGCAGCCCGCCACGGTGCCCACGCCCGAGACCTTGTAGGTCTGGCGCACCTCGGCGTGGCCCAGCAGAGCCTCCCGATACTTGGGGGCCAGCATGCCCTTCATAGCGGCCTCGATCTCATTGATGGCGTCGTAAATGACCCGGTACATCCGCATATCCACATTGGCCCGGGCCGCGCTCTCCCGCGCCGCCGCGTCAGGCCGCACATTGAAGCCCACGATGATAGCCTGAGAGGTGGAAGCCAGCATCACATCGGATTCGTTGATGGCGCCCACGCCGCCGTGGATCACCCGCACCCGCACCTCGTCGTTGGAGAGCTTCTCCAGGGATGCCTTCACAGCCTCCACGCTGCCCTGAACATCGGCCTTGACAATGAGGTTCAGATTCTTCATCTCGCCCGCCTGGATCTGACTGAACAGATCCTCCAGGGACACCTTGCTCACCGGAGCGTTTGCCTTGGCCTTTTCCTCGGCCTTGCGCTGCTCCACCAGCTCCCGGGCCAGCTTTTCGTCGGCCACGGCGTTAAAGGTGGCACCGGCGGAGGGAGCCTCCGAAAGGCCCGTGATCTCCACAGGCACCGAGGGGCCGGCGGAGTTGATCTTCTGTCCCTTGTCGCTGACCATGGCCCGCACTCGGCCTACGCTGGTGCCGGCGATGATAATGTCGCCCTGGTGCAGGGTTCCGTTCTGCACCAAGAGGGTGGCCACAGGGCCCCGGCCCTTATCGAGCCTTGCCTCGATAACCGTACCCTGGGCGGCGCGGTTGGGGTTGGCCTTCAGCTCGCCCACCTCGGCGGTAAGAACGAGCATTTCCAGCAGATTGTCCACGCCCATGCCCGTCTTGGCGGAGATGGGGCACACAATGGTCTCGCCGCCCCACTCCTCGCACACCAGGCCGTACTCGGTGAGCTGCTGCTTGATGCGCTCGGGGTTGGCCTCGGGCTTATCCATCTTGTTGATGGCCACGATGATGGGGATCCCGGCGGCCTTGGCGTGGTTGATGGACTCCACGGTCTGGGGCATGATGCCGTCCTCGGCGGCCACCACCAGAATGGCGATGTCCGTTACCATGGCGCCGCGGGCGCGCATGGAGGTGAAGGCCTCGTGGCCGGGGGTGTCCAGGAACGTGATGGGCTTACCGTGGATCTCCACCTGATAGGCGCCGATGTGCTGGGTGATGCCGCCGGCCTCGCCGGAGGCCACATGGGCGTTGCGGATATAGTCCAGCAGGCTGGTCTTGCCGTGGTCGACGTGGCCCATGACCACCACCACGGGGGCGCGGGGCACCAGATCCTCGTCCTTGTCCTGATGGTCGTCGATCAGGCGCTCCTCGATGGTGACGACGACCTCCTTCTCCACCTTGCAGCCCAGCTCCTCGGCGATGATGGCGGCGGTGTCGAAGTCGATCATCTGGCTCAGGGAGGCCATGACGCCGTTCTTCATCAGGCACTTGACCACCTCTGCGCCGGTCTTCTTCATACGGCTGGCCAGCTCGCCCACGGAGATCTCATCGGGGATCTGCACGGTGACGGGGGTCTTCTTGATGACCTCCAGACGCAGCTTGCGGAGACGGTCGGCCTCCTCCTGCTTGCGCTTGTTGCTGGCAAAGTTGTTGTCGCGGCGCTGCCGGTTATTGCGGAATTTCTCCTTGCCCTGAGGCGCCTGCTGATCCCGCTTGCCGCCGCGGCTGCGGGCGTCGGCCATGTCCTGCAGCTTCTCGTCGTACTTGTCCAGATTCACGTTGGTGGCCTTGCGGGTATCCACCACCTGCTTCTGGGGCACGCGGGACATGGGCTGCTTCACCACCGGCTCGGCGGCCTTTTCGGGGGCCTTACCGGCGGGCGCGGCGTTCTGGGCGGGCTTGCTGCCGCCCTGCTGGGGTGCGGCGGGCTTGGCGTGCTGCCCGTTCTGGGCAGGCTCCGCCTTCTTCTCCGCGGGCTTGGCGCCCTCGGCGAAGATGACCGCGATATTGGAGACCGGATTGTGCTGGGTCAGATACTCAAAGATGAGGCTCAGCTCCCGGTCCTCCAGCACCTGCATATGATTCTTGGGTGTTTCGGCGTACTTGGTCAGGATCTCCGTGATCTCCTTGGTGGAGACTCCGAAATCCTTGGCCACCTCATGCACTCTGTATTTGTTGACGATACTACCCAAATAAAGCCACCTCCATCTTAGTGATCGGCCTGCCCTGCGGCGGGCCGCGAAAGTTCCGTTTGTTGCTGTTTACTTGCCGGTCTTTTTCCGGCTGCCCTTGCCCTTCTTCACCGGCAGGGAGCCGGCGAACCGCTGGCCGGATATCGGCTTTGC
>OQVT01000469.1_pt1 | contig 22478 bp, 17 predicted proteins | sample 1691561 | NCBI WGS metagenome assembly OQVT01 (sample SAMN03418260, study PRJEB22391) | human gut metagenome | biome: human-gut; feature: organic feature; material: feces | host: Homo sapiens | place: Tanzania | collected 2013-01 | reverse complement strand
GATAGTCAACAGACCATTCACTTTGTCGGGATTTTCAAATGAAATGTTCATTTTTCTGTTTTTTGTATTTATTGTTTTTACTTATTATATTCGGTTTGACGGAGTGCGTATTGCCGTTTCAGCTTATAGCTTTTGCAGCTTCAGCTTGTAGTCTTCATATTCGCTGCACTCCACGGAAGTGCAAAATTACACATTAATAATGTAAATAGAGAATATAAAGGTCAAAAATTTGTTTTTTTAACAAGCTCCCGCAGCACCGTTCCGTCCATTCTGCGCACGCGCATCACGCCGTCGTCGTAGGTGGCGAAAGTGGGTTCGTTGCCGCCTTTGGGGAAGGTGATAGAGCCGAGATTGCACACCACGTCGCCCTGCTCCGTCTCTTCGAGCTTCCAGAGATGGGTGTGTCCGTAGATGAATATGTCGTGCTTGAACGTTGGGCGGTTCTGCTCGTTGTATACGTGTCCGTGTGTGAGGAAGAAACGCTGTGTGCCGTCTACGACGAGGGCGTAGTCTGCCATTATCGGGAACTGGAGCAGCATCTGGTCTACCTCTGCGTCGCAATTGCCGCGCACGGCTACGATGTTATGCTTGCGAGCGTTAAGCAGTTCGACGATGCCTTTCGGGTCGATGCCTTCGGGTATGCGGTTGCGCGGTCCGTAGTTGAGTATGTCGCCCAAAATGCAGAGCATGTCATAGTGTTCGCGGTCGTAGAAGCTGAGCACTTGCTGCAGCGTTGGCAGACAACCGTGAATATCAGAAACGAATAATATCTTCATGTCTATTGGTTATGCCTTAAAGTTCTTGTCTATTTACTATTGAAAAATGCGTGTAGCGTGAGTCGCCAAGCCGGCTGCTTATCCTTGCAGTTCGCGGTCGCGGTCGCGCTTACGTTTCTGTTCGTCCACGAGCTGGAAGTCTTTCTTCTTCAGTTCGAACTGCGAACCGAGATACTTCTCGCGCACGATGCGGTTCTGCGCCAGTTCCTCGGGGTTGCCCTGAAAGAGGATGCGTCCTTCGAAGAGCAGGTATGCGCGGTCGGTGATGGTTAGCGTCTCCTGCACGTTATGGTCGGTGATGAGAATACCGATGTTGCGGTACTTCAGTCGCCACACCACGTGCTGTATCTCCTCAACGGCGATAGGGTCGACGCCGGCGAAAGGCTCATCGAGCATGATGAACTTCGGGTCGATGGCGAGACAGCGAGCGATCTCGGTGCGTCGGCGCTCGCCGCCGGAGAGTTGGTCGCCCATGTTCTTGCGCACCTTTCCGAGGTTGAAGTCGGCAATGAGCGCTTCGAGCTTTTCAAGCTGCTGATGGTGCGTGAGCTTTGTCATCTCGAGCACCGCCATGATGTTGTCCTCCACGCTTAGCTTGCGGAACACGCTCGCCTCCTGCGGCAGATAGCCGATGCCGGCGCGTGCTCGCTTGTAGACGGGATAGTCGGTTATCTCCTTGTCGTCGAGGTAGATGTGACCGTCGTTGGGCACAATGAGTCCGGTGGTCATGTAGAACGACGTTGTCTTGCCGGCGCCGTTCGGTCCGAGCAGACCTACGATTTCGCCCTGCTTCACGTTGATAGACACGTCGTTGACAACGGTACGCTTGCCGTATCGTTTCACCAGTCCTTCGGTGCGCAGCACCATGCAGTGGGGCTTGTCCTCTGCAGCAGCTTCTGCCGCCTGACCATTCTTTATGTCGATTTCACTCATGTTCTTGTTATTATAATATTGTACAAAGGTAGTGCAAATTGAGTGCATTACAAAAAAAATCCCGATTTTTTTGTATTGCCGAGATGCCGCCTACCTTATTCAAAGGAAGTGCAAATTGATAGAAAACCCACAAATAAAACATAAAAACTTATGCACAATGCCGAGTTTTTATCTTTTTATTGCTACTTTTGCATCGTTAATACAATATTATATAAAGCGAACGCAACTATGTTGATATTAAAATACTTGAACACACTGGGGCGCTACATCATGCTGATGGGCCGTTCCTTCGCGCGACCTGAGCGTATGCGCATGTTTCTGAAGCAGTACGTAAAGGAGATGTCTGCACTTGGCGTCGACTCCATAGGCATCGTGCTGCTCATCTCGTTCTTCATCGGTGCCGTAATCTGCATCCAGATGAAGCTGAACATCCAGAGTCCGTGGATGCCTCGATGGGTGTCGGGCTACACCACGCGCGAGATTCTGCTCTTGGAGTTCTCTTCGAGCATCATGTGTCTTATTCTTGCCGGCAAGGTGGGCTCCAACATCGCCTCGGAGCTGGGCACGATGCGCGTGACGCAGCAGATTGACGCATTGGAGATAATGGGCGTCAACTCCGCCAACTATCTCATCCTGCCGAAGATACTGGGATTGGTGACGCTGATGCCGTTCCTCGTCATCTTCTCTTCAGCCACAGGTATTCTCGGCGCCTACGGCACGGCGTACATCGGACATATCCTCTCGCCCGAAGACCTGACGCTGGGCCTGCAGCACTCGTTCAATGCGTGGTTCATGTGGATGAGTATCATCAAGAGTCTTGTCTTCGCGTTCATCATCTCGAGCGTTTCGAGCTTCTTCGGCTACACAGTCGAAGGCGGTTCGGTGGAAGTAGGCAAAGCGAGTACCGACGCTGTGGTCTGCTCAAGTGTATTGATATTGTTCTCGGACGTATTCCTCACCCAGCTGCTCAGCTAAGCAAAATGAAGTTGTTGTGGTGAGATGGTGAGATGGTGAAAAATGAAGTTGTTGTGGTGAGATGGTGATGTGGTGACATTACCATCCTAACAACAAATCTCAACAACTCAACACCTCAACATCTCAACACCTCAACACCTCAACATCTCAACACCTCAACATCTCAACACCTCAACACCTCAACATCTCAACATTACAACACCTCAACACAATATGATAGAAGTAAAACACTTATATAAGTCATTCGGCGACAAGGAAGTGCTGAAAGACATCAACGCCGTCTTCGAGGACGGCAAGACGAACCTCATCATCGGACAGAGCGGTTCGGGAAAGACCGTACTGATGAAGAACCTCGTGGGACTGCTCACGCCTACAAGCGGCGAGGTGCTCTACGACGGACGCAACTTCGTGGCTATGACAAAGCAGGAGAAGGTGCATATGCGCCGCGAGATGGGCATGATATTCCAAAGCGCAGCGCTCTTCGACTCGCTCAACGTGCTGGAGAACGTGATGTTCCCGCTCGACATGTTCTCTACGATGAACTACCGCGAGCGTGTGCGCCGCGCCCAGGAGTGTCTCGACCGCGTGAATCTTGGCGACGCACAGCTGAAGTATCCGGGCGAGATCTCGGGCGGTATGCAGAAGCGTGTGGCTATAGCGCGCGCCATCGTGCTCAACCCGAAGTATCTGTTCTGCGACGAGCCTAACTCGGGCCTCGACCCGCACACGTCGCTCGTTATCGACCAGCTGCTCTCGTCTATCACGAAGGAGTATAACATCACGACCATCATCAACACGCACGACATGAACTCGGTGATGGGCATCGGCGAGAACATCCTCTTCATCTACCAGGGCAACAACGAGTGGCAGGGCACGAAGGACGACGTGATGGGCGCCACGAACGAGAAGCTCAACGACCTCGTCTTTGCGTCAGACCTCTTCAAGCGTGTGAAGGAGGTGGAGATGAACAAGCTCAAGCAACTCTAACTACATTACATACATTAGTAGCGGAGGTCTCCGGCCTCCGCAGCAGTTGATAATACATTTGTTTATTCAGTATTATTGCTTGCTGCGGAGGCCGGAGACCTCCGCTACTTTTTTGCTATCTCGTCTACCCTATCCATCACGTTCGCAGGCGGACGCTGATTGAGGTATTCGTTCTTCATGTACTCCATGTAGGGCGCTACGTGCTCGAAGAACTGCTGGTAGCCGCGGCAGAGATAGTTCTTGCCGGGGTTGCCGTAGCGGTCTTTTATGAAGCGGTTCTTCGGACACTCGCCGTGGCAGGCGAACTCCCAGCGACATTCCTTGCACTCCTGCGGCAGCGACTTGTGCTTGAGTTCGCTGAAGCGCTGCTGCTGCTCGCCGTAGAGCATCTCGGTGATGGTCTTCTCGCGTATGTTTCCCAGTCGGTATTCGGGGAACACGAAGTGGTCGCAGGAGTAGACGTCGCCGTTGAACTCCATCACGCCGGCGTGTCCGCACTCCTTGGCGTACATGCAGATGCCGGGCGTCACGCCCACCCAGTTAGCAAGCATGCAGTCGAACAGCTCCACGTATATCTTGCCCACGTCGTGGCGCACCCACTCGTCGAAGATGGTGCAGAGGAAGCGTCCCCACTGTTCCGGCGTGACGCTCATGTCGGAGAGCGGCGCGTCTGCCGGGTCGGTGATTGTGGCGAGATGGCGTCCGTCGGCGTGCTTCACGATGCGCTCAACGATAGGCGTGAACTGCAGGAACTGGCATCCGTTCTCCTTGAAGAAGCGGTAGAAGTCGAGCGGATAGTCGGCGTTGAAGTCGTTCACCACCGCCATTGCGTTCCACTCCACGCCGTGCTTCTTCAGCAGACGTATGCCGTGCATCACCTTCTGCCATGTCTGTGCGCCCGAGGCGGTGCGGCGGAACTCGTCGTGAAACTCCTGCGGTCCGTCGATGGATATTCCGACGAGCCAGTTGTTCTCGCGCAGGAAACGGCACCACTCGTCGTTGAGCAGCGTGCCGTTGGTCTGTATCGAGTTGGATATGCGTCTGCCCGCGCCGTACTTGCGCTGCAGCTCCACCGCCTTCCGGTAGAACGAGAGCGGACGCATGAGCGGTTCGCCGCCGTGCCATGTGAAGAGAATGTCGGGTGAGGTCTGCGCCTCGATGTATTCCTTGGTGAACTGCTCGAGCATCTCCTCCGAGAGCACGCGCTTCTGCGCATCGCGGTAGAGGTTCGACTTCTCAAGATAGTAGCAGTATTCGCAGCGCAGGTTGCAGGCTGCGCCAACGGGCTTGAGCATCACGTAGAGCGGACGCGCAAAGGGAGATATTGTAGACATAGATGGTGTTGAGATGGTGAGATGGTGAGGTGGTGAGATTTGTTATGGTGAGGTGATGATTGGATTTCAACCGTTTTCGGGTGTAATACAAAAGTACGGATAATTATTTTAATAACATATTGATTTGGCTCAATATTTCCTGTAAAAAACAGAAAAAAGACAGAATAATTGCGAATTTTAAACAAATATCGCTTAAATTGAAATAAAAGTGCCAGATAATTTTGCCATATTAGAAAATAAAACTATCTTTGCACACGAAAATTATCATCAGTACATAACAACCTACCAAAACCATAAGACACAAACCGTCTGCGAGCGGTTCTTTTACAGGACGAAGCGAGCAGATAAGTACCTTTTAAACAATCACCTAATAATTACCTTCTCAAAGAATAAGAAAAACTGATAGTCATCACTTTACTATTAATTGAAAAGCCATGTCGCAGTTGATGCAACATGGCTCTTTTTTTGTTATATCATTATCTTAGCATCCAGTTGCCGTTGTGCAGCACGAGTGGCACAACGATCTCCTCTTTAGTCTTGTCGCCGAAGCCGAGCATGAGGTACGCCTCGCCCACGTGCTTCGCGGTGTCGGTGCGTGCGCCGGCAGCCTCAACGCTCACGAGTCCTTGGTGGTCGGTCTTCATCTGCCCTACATACTGCTTTGCGCTCACGATGAGCTGCTCGCGGTAGCTCTCGGGTATGCTGTCGGGGCGGTAGAAGCCGTCGACGTATGCCGCGCAGTCGCCGTGCAGCAGATAGTCGTAGTAGACCTTGGCGGCGCGCGATGCCATCTCGTCGGGGCTGACGGCAGCAGACTGCTTGCCGCAGGAGACGAGGGCCAGACAGCACAAGATTGTTATTAAATATATAATGTGTCGCATAGATTGGTGCAAATAGGTTGGTGCAGATAGGGGGTGCACTTGTCTCAAGTGCACCAACCAGTCAGATTGGTGCAAATAGGTTGGTGCAGTTGAGACAACTGCACCCCCTTAAGTTACTTCTGTCGGATAAAGATGTTTATCGGGCAGCCGTGCATCGACCAGTTTTCGCGAATCTTGTTCTCGAGGAAGCGGCGGTACGGCTCCTTGATATACTGCGGCAGGTTTGCGTAGAACACGAACGACGGAATCTGCGTGTTAGGCAGCTGCGTGCAGTACTTTATCTTGATGTACTTGCCCTTTGTTGATGGTGGCGGGTAAGCCTCGATGAGCGGTAGCATCACCTCGTTGAGCTTCGATGTGCCCACGTGCGCCTTGCGGTTGAGGTATACCTCCTTGGCTGTCTCGAGCACCTTGAAGATGCGTTGTTTGGTGAGCGCCGAGGCGAAGATGATAGGGAAGTCGACGAACGGAGCCATACGCTGACGGATGGCGTTCTCGAAGGTCTTGATGACTGCCTGGTCCTTGTTCTCCACGAGGTCCCACTTGTTCACTACCACTACGAGCGACTTGTTATTGCGCTGTATGAGCTGGAAGATGTTCATGTCCTGCGCCTCGATGCCACGTGTTGCGTCGAGCATGAGGATGCAGACGTCGGAGTTCTCGATAGCGCGGATAGAGCGCATCACCGAGTAGAACTCCAGGTCTTCCGACACCTTGTTCTTGCGGCGGATGCCGGCTGTATCTACGAGGTAGAAGTCGAAGCCGAACTTGTCGTAGCGTGTGTAGATAGAGTCGCGTGTGGTGCCGGCTATCTCGGTCACGATGTTGCGGTCTTCGCCGATGAAGGCATTGATGATAGAGCTCTTGCCGGCGTTCGGGCGTCCTACTACGGCGAAGCGTGGTATGCCGTCCTCTACGTCTTCCTTCACTTCGGGCTTGAGCTTTGTGAGCACGAGGTCGAGCAGGTCGCCCGTGCCGCTGCCGGTTGCCGACGAGATGCACTGCGGCTCGCCGAGTCCGAGTGCGTAGAACTCAGCCGCGTCGTATATCTGGTCGTTGTTGTCGGTCTTGTTAGCCACGAGAATCACGGGGAGCTTTGTGCGGCGGAGGATTGTAGCCACGTCCTGGTCCCAGTCGGTGAGTCCGGTCTGCACGTCAACGACGAAGAGCACCACGTCGGCCTCCTCGGTTGCCACGATAACCTGCTTGCGGATAGCATCCTCGAAGATGTCGTCGCTATTCACGACCCATCCGCCGGTGTCTACTACAGAAAACTCGCGTCCGTTCCACTCGCACTTGCCGTACTGGCGGTCGCGTGTGGTGCCGGCGGTGTCGCTAACGATTGCCTGACGTGTCTTGGTCAGGCGGTTGAACAGTGTAGACTTGCCCACGTTCGGGCGTCCCACTATTGCCACTAAATTTGCCATATTCTTTTAGTCATTCTTTCCTCCGCATCTCACGGAGGCTTGTAGGATGTGGTCTCTGCATCCTTGTTAACGATTTTCCGAAGCTGACCCTACTCCGGCCCTCGCCAGTCTGACGAGAGTGTCCCCTCTTTGCTATTCAGGGGAGTTTATTCCGGGTTATATCCGAAGTTGTCGAGTTCGCGCTGCGAGCTGCGCCAGTCCTTGTCCACCTTCACGAAGGTGTGGAGGTATACGCTCTTGCCGAAGAACTTCTCGAGCGACTTGCGTGCCTCGGTCGACATCTTCTTCAGCGCCACGCCCTGGTGTCCGATGATGATGCCCTTCTGCGAGTCGCGCTCCACGTATATCACGGCGTGTATGTCGATGTGCTTGTCGGTCTCCTTGAACGACTCCACCTTCACCTCTACCGAGTACGGAATCTCCTTGTCGTAGTAGAGCAGTATCTTCTCGCGGATTATCTCCGAGACGAAGAAGCGTGCGGGCTTGTCCGTAAGCTGGTCTTTGTCGAAGAACGGCGGCGAGTCGGGCAGCAGTTCCTTGATGCGGCGCATGAGCATGTCGACGCCGAACTTGTTCTTAGCCGAGATGGGCAGGATCTCGGCGTTGGGCAGCAGCGAGTGCCAGCGTTCCACGGTGTCGCCGAGCGTCTTCTGGTCGCTCTGGTCGATCTTGTTGATGAGCAGCAGCACGGGGATGGTCATGCGCTTCACCTTGTCGAGGAAGTCTTGGTTCTTCTCGGGGTTCTCCACAACGTCTGTCACGTAGAGCAGCACGTCGGCATCCTGCAACGCCGACTCTGAGAATGCGAGCATCGACTCCTGAAGCTTATAGTTTGGTTTGAGTACGCCGGGCGTGTCAGAGAAGACGATCTGCGCATCTTCTTCGTTGACAATGCCCATGATGCGGTGGCGCGTGGTCTGCGCCTTGAACGTGGCAATGCTGATGCGCTCGCCGACAAGCTGGTTCATCAGCGTCGACTTGCCCACATTAGGATTGCCCACTATGTTTACAAATCCTGCTTTGTGCATATTTCTTTCTGTTTAAACAAAAGGGGTGACACTCCCGACGGCGCATCCACGCGTCGCAAGGAATTGGTCTTGATCTTAATTTGCTGTTAATGAATATATACGTATAAATAGTACTATGCTGCAAAGTTACTCTTTTTTTTCAAGACTAAGGCTATAGCCGCACGCATTTAAACGTTTTTTATCGTTTTGGACATCTAGTAGCGGAGGTCTCCGGCCTCCGCAGCAACACATAGTAGCGGAGGTCTCCGGCCTCTGTAGCAGCACATAGTAGCGGAGGTCTCCGGCCTCCGCAGCATCAAGCTGTTTATTACGGAATACTATCTGACTTGGTGTAGATAGATACTATCTGACTTGGGGCAGGGAGATACTATCTGACTTGGTGCTGCGGAGGCCGGAGACCTCCGCTACTATGAGGCTAACCCCCTACTCTTTTCATCGTGCGGCGGACGCAATCTGATCGGACACCGAACGCAATCTGATCGGACGGCGAACGCAATCTGATCGGACGGCGGACGCAATCTGCTCGGACGGCGAACGCGAACGGTGACAAAAGCATAATGTACACACACGCAAAGTTCAACCGTCTCAGGGGGTGCACTTGTCTCCGCTCGGCTTTGCCGCTTGCTAGAGCAAGAAGTGCACCAAAATTATAATGTACGCACACGCGAAGTTGAACAGTAAAGCGTTAATAGTTATTAAAATAAACCATGATATAGCCGAAGTTTAGAACAATTCAGCTAACTTTGCAACCAATTATTCAAGATAATTATGATAAACAAGTTTAAAACAGTATGCTTGACAGCAGCGATTGCCTCAAGCAGCGCGACTTTTGCGGGTGGTCTTCTCACTAACACCAACCAGCACGTCGCATTCAATCGTATGATGAGCCGCGAGGCTTCTATTGGTATTGATGGTGTGTATTATAACCCTGCTGGTGTTGTATTTATGGGCGAAGGCAACCACCTCGCCATCAACTGGCAGGCGGCTTGGCAGACCCGTACAATTAACAACGACTACAAGCTGTTCACCAACAATGTGAACAATCCTACTACTCCACGCGACTTCAAGGGAAAGGCTGTCGCGCCGGTTATTCCTTCTTTCCAGTATGCTTACAACAAGGGCAGATGGTCGCTTCAGGGCAACTTCGCGCTGACTGGCGGCGGAGGTAAGTGTACGTTCGACAACGGACTCGGCTCGTTCGAGAAGATCGTAAGCGAGACTGCAATGGGCGCTATCGGACTGGCTGGTGCTATCGACAACGCACTCGGCGCAGAGATGTTCACCTCTGACCAGGCTTTCGGCAAGAATGGCTCGTACAGCTTCAACAGCTACATGCATGGTCGTCAGTACTACTTCGGTCTCTCGGCTGGTGCAGCTTACAAGGTGACAGACAACTTCAGCGTTTACGCCGGCTTGCGCGGCATCTACGCTACCTGCAACTACTACGGATACGTTGAGGACATCAAGGTGGGCAATATGCCGCTCTACCAGGTGCTCGACCCGTCGAAGGAGAATGCGGCTAACATCGAGCTGAGCTGCGACCAGAGCGGCATCGGCTTCACTCCGATGCTGGCTGTCGACTACAAGACCGGACGCTGGAACTTCTCGGCTAAGTACGAGTTCAAGACTCGTATGCGCCTGAAGAACAAGTCGGTCAACCAGTTGCCGTCTATCGGTAACCTCGACGACAATCTGAAGAACCAGATGAACAAGATTCTCACCGGCAAGTTCATGCAGGCTGGTCTGCCGCAGGAGCAGGCTGCCATCAAGGCAGAGCAGACTTCTACTAAGGTGCTCGCTAACCCGACCGTTGTTGCTACAACAGCAGGACTGAAGCAGCAGTTCGACTCGAAGATCGACAAGGCTATCGGCGAGTACGCCGACGGCAAGAAGATTGCTGGCGACATCCCGTCGCTGCTCACCGTGGGCGTGGGCTACAGCCCCATCGACGAGCTGCGCATCAACGTGGGCTTCCACTGGTTCGACGACTATAACGCCACTTCTTACAACAACCGCAACAAGCTGCTCAAGAAGCGCGGTACACTCGAGTTCAACGCCGGCGTTGAGTACGACGTGACAAAGAAGATTACGGTCAGCACCGGTTGGCAGAACACCAACTATGGCTTGACAGACAAGTACATGGACGATAAGTCGTTCGTTGTAGGCTCCAACTCTGTTGGCTTGGGCGGCGTTTACCACATCACCAAGAAGCTCGATTTCACTGTGGCTTACTTCCACACCTTCTACAATCACGTGAAGACTTCGGAGGAGGTAACTCTCGCGCCGGGCGTGTCTAACACGTACAACACCGACTACACTCGCAACAACAGCGCGTTTGCAGCCGGTGTGAACATCACGTTCTAAGCAAACTCGAACGAAAGCTTAAGTTACATAGCCAATAATAAAAAAGCAGAGCCTCACGCCTTGGTGGCGACATGGCTCTGCGCAAATAAATTCTTCTACAAAAGTATGGGGGACAATTCGCTTACGCAAATTGTCCCCCGCTTCGTATATATAATAGATAAATCAAGTTGCTACTTTACTTTAACTTCACGTCAAGCTACTTCGTTGCTTCTATCTTCTTCGTAAGCTCCTCTACGATGATGCTGTAGAGCTGCGTCATCACGATAGGCTTCGTGATGAACTGGTTGGCACCCAACGCAAGTCCGCGTTCTATGTCCTCGCCGAAGTTCATGCCCGAGAGAATCAGTATCGGAAGGTCGCTCTTGCTCTGCGCCGGAATACGGAACTCGCCGTTGTCGCAACCGTTGCGCACGTGCTCTATCACCTTGAAGCCGTCGATGTCGGGCATCATGAGGTCTACTATGGCGAGGTCGATGCTGCCCGGCGTGCCTATGCGCGACTGTATGGTCTCCAACGCCTCGCGGCCGTTGGCTGCCTTTACAATCTGAAAATCGAACGGCTTAAGCATCTTGTCGAGCAAAAGCAGGTTCAAGGCGATGTCGTCAACGATAAGAATCGTGAACGTATCTGAATTTACGCCAGCTATCTCTTTCATCTTCTTCGGTTGTTGTTTATAAATTTCGTTTACGTTGAATATAATCTTCAAGTTCGGACTGCAAAAATATTCAAAAATAATAAACGAAACAAGTAAAACATAGAAAATATTACTTCTTCAGCATCTTCTTGCCATTCTTGATGATAAGACCCTTGTATGAGTCGTTGACGCGCTGACCGCTTACATTATATATATAGCCGTCGTGAGCAGCCTCGGTCTTCACGGCGTCAATGCCAGTCGGAGTGAACGAGCCGTCGAAGTCGAGCACTACTACCGAACCGTTAGCGCCGGTGAGTGTAGCTACGTTGTCCTTAACAGCCACTTCTGTGAGCACGTTGTCTACGTAAACCTTAGCGTTTGCAAGGTTCTTGTAGTGAACGCGCATTGTCTGACCCTGGTTGTTTGTGAGCTCAACGCGTGTAGCCTCGCCGTTCTTCCAGTCGATGCTAACTGTAACGTCGCCTACAGCCTTCATGCCGTGCATGTGTCCCTCTGTCCAAGCTGACGGAAGGGCCGGCAGGATGCGGATAAGACCAGAGTTGCTCTGCATGATCATCTCGGCGATACCGGCGCAAGCACCGAAGTTGCCGTCGATCTGGAACGGAGCGTGCGAGTCGAAGAGGTTGTAGAATACGCCTGCGCCACCGTTGCTGTGAGCCAGTGCGTTGTTCAGAATCTTGCGAGCGTGGTCGCCGTCGAGGGCACGTGCCCAAAGGTTCATCTTCCAACCCATTGACCAGCCGGTAGCACCGTCGCCACGGAGCTTCATAGAGTTGACAGCTGCGTCGAACAGCTCTGTACCCGGCTCAATCTGAGAGAACGGATAGAGACACATAAGGTGCGACATGTGGCGGTGGCCGTTCTCACCTCTTGTGTATGAACTGTACTTCCACTCGCGAAGAATCTTCGAACCAGTAGGAATTGCCGTGCCGAAGTAGCCTGTGTATTTCTCTGTAGCAAGACCCTTGTCGAGCTTAGCGAAGCGATCCTTGAGTATGCCGAGGTCTGTAGCCGATACTTCTGCGTCGTCACCGAGCACGTCGATGGCAGCGAGGGTGTTGCTGAAGAGGTCGTATACGAGCTGCTGTGCGTGTGCAACGCCGTTCTCCGAGTCTGGTCCGTGCTCAGGCGACCACTCGTTCGGGCACTCGTATGTGCCGTCAGAAGCCAGCTTGAGGCGGTCCATCCAAAACTGCGAAGCTGAAAGCATTGCGGGGAACACGCGCTTCAGATACTCGCGGTCGAGTGTGTAGCGGTAGTGCTGCCAGAGGTGTGTAGCGTACCAAGCGTTAGCGATAACGTAGTTGTTCTTGAATGCGCTTACGCCGCCGAAGATATTGTTCTCGGTGAAGCAAGTCCAACCGCGGTCCTGACCCTGCAGCTTTGCCCACTGCTTCCACTGCGGCTGCTTCTCTGCCATAGCCCAGATATAGTTGAGGAACGGCATGTGCATCTCGCTGAGGTTTGTAGGCTCTGCCGGCCAGTAGTTCATCTGAACGTTGATGTTCGAGTGGATATCAGAGTTCCATGCTACGCCGTTGATGTTGTTCCAAATGCCTTGGAGGTTAGACGGAGAATCGACACCGCGCGAAGAAGAGATCTCGAGATAGCGGCCGTATGCGAAGTAAAGCTGCTCGAGCATAAGTGCGTCAGCGCCGGTTCCGCCGCTGTATGCGTCGATAAGACGGTTGGTAGCCATATCGTTCTTCGTGCCTGCGAGGTCGAAGTCGCAACGTCCGAAGAAGCTCTGATAGTCGGCTACGTGCTCTGCGTAGAGATCTGCCCACGACTTCTCGGCAGCTGCTGCAACGCGGTCGGCAATAGTCTGAGCCAAAGCCGATGTGTTCTTTGTATATGTGCTCTCGTAAGCGTCGAAGTCGGTGCCGCCGCCGAGCACAACCATGATTTCGTCAGCACCGATAACCTCGATGCCTTCCTCGTCAGTTGTCATTGTGCCGCCAGTAGGGATCACCTTCATGCGGGCGTTGTAGCTGATGGTCTCGAGTTTGCCGCTGAATGTGCCTTCGCCGTCAGCGTATGTCGGGTCGGCTGTGATAGAGCCTGCAGCCATAGAGAAACGGAAGCTGAGCTTGCCGCCCTTGCTTGCTGTGTAGTGTGCCACTACGACGCGCGCCGGGTTAGATGCGATGTACTCGCGTGTGTATTCAACGCCTGCTGCCGACTTGAACATGGTCTTGCCGGTTGCGGTTGTGAGGTCGAGCAAACGTACATAGTCTGAAGCTGCCTTGTCGGTTGTGAGGCCGAATTCGCCGCTGAGGTCCTTAGCGTAGATAGAACCGAAGTTCTCGTACTTGCCGTAGCCTTTGCCGCCCTGCGAAGAGCGTGCTGGTGTGCCGCTCCAGAGTGTCTTCTCGTTGAACTGAATCTCGTCTTTGTAGACGCCGCCGAAGAGACAAGCGCCGAACTGTCCGTCGCCGATAGGCAATGCGTACTCCATCCAGTTAGAATAGCCCTGACCGCCGCTGTAGAGCTGTGCGGTTGTAGCCGGCTCTGTGTACCAGAGTGTGAGTTTGTTCTCGGGCTTAAATGTCATTGAGCCTACAGTCTTGTAGTCGGCAGCGCCGAGGTCAGAGTCTGGCTTCACGAAAACCACCACGTTGTTCTGGTCGTTGGTCTTCCAGAAACCGATTGAGTTGCCGTTGCCCGGGTCGCCCCAGAGGTTAACGACGTTGTTGCCCGACTTAGAGTTGGCAACAATCTCCCATCCCGTGCCGTTGTCTGTGTTCGGAGCCACCTGAAGCTTGAAACCGCCAGGCTGCTCTGATGTGCTCGGACGCAACGGATTCGGGTTTGTTGCGCCGCCGTCTGTTGCCGACACGCTCTGCGAGCTTACTACGATATACTGTCCGTCCTTGTTCTGGAACTGGAAGTTATTCTGCGAACCGACGAGACGCCACTGCTGTGAGCTTTCGCCGCTGCCTGCGTAGAGACGGATACAATTGTCTGAGCTGACAGACATCACTTTCTCGTTACGCAAGAACTTAACGTAATAGTAAGTGCCGCCGTCTCCCGACGTTACAAACTCAGGCAGTTTCGGAGAAGCCTTCTTAAGGCCGCCTGCGGTAGCTGCACTAATGCACTCTACGCCTGCGAAGAAGCAAGCGACAAGCGCGATAAAGAACAAAGTAAATTTTTTCATTTGTAGATTGGTTTTTAGAATGTTGCAAAGTTACTGCTTTTTATTGAATTACAGCATGTTTCAATAAAAATAATTAGGAGGCTACGGCAAGAATGCCATAGCCTCCTTAATTACTTCTTCGCTTCGGGATATGATATGCGGGTGTGATATATCGACTTGAGGCGCTCGATGAGAACGAGTTTGGCGAGGGCGAGGTCGCGGAAGGTGATAGGACACTCCTTGAAGAAACCTTCGGCTACGTCGCCGTCGATGATGCGGTTGACGAGTTCGGAGATGCTTTCCTCGGTATACTCGGAGAGAGAACGCGACGCTGCCTCCACGCCGTCGGCAATCATAAGAATGGCTTGCTCGCGTGTGAACGGGTTAGGTCCGGGGTACTGGAACTGCGTGACGTCGACGTTGATGTCGGGATGCTCGTTCTTGTACTTGATGTAGAAATACTTCGTCACACCGCGTCCGTGGTGGGTGAGGATGAAGTCGCGTATGAACGCCGGAAGATTGGCTTTCTCCGCCATGCGCACGCCTTCGGTGACGTGGCGCATCACGATGCGTGCGCTCTCGATGTACGACATGTTGTCGTGCGGGTTGACACCTGCCTGGTTCTCGGTGAAGAAGACTGGGTCTTCCATCTTTCCGATGTCGTGATAGAGTGCACCGGTACGCACGAGCAGCGAGTTGGCACCTATCTTGTTGGCTATCTCGGCGGCGAGGTTTCCGACGGTGATAGAGTGCTGGAACGTGCCGGGAGCCACCTCCGAGAGGTCGCGGAGCAGTCCGCGATTGGTGTTAGACAGCTCGAAGAGCGTTACGCTCGACACGAATCCGAACATCTTCTCGACGACGTACATGAGCGGATAGCAGAGCAGCAGGAAGATGCCGTTGACAACGAGGTGATAGTACATATCGGTGTCGACGAGCGAGAGGTCGTTGCTCTGCATCATCTGCATGGCTACGTAGACGAGGGCGCTGGCGAGTGTGACGAAGAGCGCCGTGCGGAACACTTGTGCGCGGCGTGTGAGTTCGCGCAGCGAGTAGATGGCTACGAGTCCGGCTACGAGCTGTATGATGATGAACTCGTACTGGTAGCGCACGGCGGCGGTGCAGATGAGCACCATCGTGACGTGGCAGACGAACGCCGTGCGCGAGTCCATGAAGACGCGCACGAACATCGGCGCCATAGCCAGCGGAAGTATGTAGACGCTGAGGAAGTTGTGGCTCACCATGAGCGACACGAGCACCGGGAAGAGCGTGATGAGCGTGTAGAGCATGGCGATGGAGCGCGGTTTGGCGAAGTAGTCGTGTCGGAAGAGTCCGAGATAGATGGTGAAGAGCGTGATGAGGAGCGCCACGAACACTATCTGTCCGATGAGCATCACCGCCATTTCGCTGTCCGTGGCGCTGCGCCGTTCCATCTCGCGCTCGAAGGAGTCGAGCACGCGGTAGGTATATTCGTCGACGATGTCGCCGCGGTCTATCACCTTCTGTCCGCTCATCACCATTCCGCTTGCTGGCGGTATCGACGAGAGGAGGTCGTTGCGCTCTGTCTCGGATCGACTCTTGTCGTATATGAGGTTAGGCTCGATGTAGTTGTTGAGGTTGCAGCGCTGCAGTAGCGGTCGCTGTTGCGCGATGATGTCGTCGGCGAAGAGCTGCTCGTACGCCGAAAGCGTGGAGTAGAACTCGGAGAGGCGTATGCTCTGCGCCTTGTTGCCGAGTACGACGCGCACCTCAGTGGTAGAGTCGCGGTATATCTCGTTGTATTCGGGCGTGCCCATGATGCCCTGCTGATAGAGCTTGTGCAGGCGGTTGGCGATGAGCTTCACGTAGAGCGACGAGAGTCCGGGTATGCCGTTGCGATAGTCGGCGAGGAATCGGCTCACCATCTTCGTCTCCACCTGCTTGTCGTAGTTGTAGTAGGGCTGGTAGGTCTCGAGCAGCGAGTCTTCCTGCGCCTTTATGGTGGCGTCGGTCTTGTATACGGGGAAGTCGAACTTGGCTATGAACGAGCCGTACATCCACGGTTTGCCCACGTCGTACTTGTAGCGTTGGCGTTCGTTGTGCGGCAGAGCCCACACGATGAGCGTCACGGTGACCAGTACAAGGAGCGTTCGCGAGAGCATGTTGCGCCAGAAAATTCGCTTTGGTTGGTTCAATCGGTCCATATAAATCAGTTTGTTTAGAGGTTCTACGGGGATTAGTCCGCCGTGTTTGGGGGTTTCGACTGCAATATTACAAAAAAAATCACAAAATACGAAATAATTGCACTACCTTTGCACTGAAAACAAAACAACAAAACAAAATATGTCAGATAGAAAAGTGAGGGTGCGTTTCGCACCAAGTCCAACAGGAGCGCTGCACATCGGTGGCGTGCGCACAGCATTGTACAACTATCTCTTCGCTCGCCAGCACGGCGGCGACCTCGTTTTCCGCATCGAGGACACCGACTCCAACCGTTTCGTACCGGGCGCAGAGGAGTATATCATCGAGTCGTTCCGCTGGCTCGGCATCAAGTTCGACGAGGGCGTGAGCTTCGGCGGCGAGCATGGTCCGTACCGACAGAGCGAGCGCCGCAGCATATATAAGAAATATGTAGAGCAGCTGCTGGCTGCCGACAAGGCTTACATCGCTTTCGACACGCCGGAACAGCTTGAGGCTAAGCGTGCCGAGATTCAGAACTTCCAGTACGACGCACATACACGCGGCGAGATGACCAACTCGCTCACTCTGCCGAAGGAGGAAGTGGAGCGCCGCATCGCCGACGGCGAGCAGTACGTGGTTCGCTTCAAGGTAGAGCCGGGCATCGAGGTGCACATCGACGACATGATTCGCGGTCACGTGGTTATAAAGAGCGACATCCTCGACGACAAGGTGCTCTACAAGAGCGCCGACGAGCTGCCTACATACCACTTGGCTAACATCGTGGACGACCACCTCATGGAGATTACGCACGTGATTCGCGGCGAAGAGTGGCTGCCGAGCGCACCGCTTCACGTTCTGCTCTACCGCGCGTTCGGTTGGGAAGACACTATGCCTAAATTCGCTCACCTGCCGCTGCTGCTGAAGCCGGAAGGCAAGGGCAAGCTCTCAAAGCGCGACGGCGACCGACTGGGCTTCCCAGTGTTCCCGCTCGAATGGCACGACCCGAAGACGGGCGACGTTTCTTCAGGATACCGCGAGAGCGGATACTTCCCCGAGGCTGTCGTCAACTTCCTCGCGCTGCTCGGCTGGAATCCAGGCACAGAGCAGGAGTTGTTCACTCTCGACGAGCTTGTTGAGGCGTTCGACATACACAAGTGCTCGAAGGCTGGCGCACGCTTCGACTATCAGAAGGGCATCTGGTTCAACCACGAGTATATGCTGAAGAAGTCGAACGAGGAGGTGGCTAACCTCTTCGCGCCTATCGTGGCTAACAACGGCGTAGACGAGTCGATGGAGCGCATCACTAAGGTGGTTTCGATGATGAAGGACCGCGTTAACTTCGTTAAGGAGTTGTGGCCGCTCTGCTCGTTCTTCTTCATCGCTCCGACGGAGTACGACGAGAAGACCGTGAAGAAGCGCTGGAAGGCTGACTCGGCTAAGGTGATGGGCGAACTGGCTGACGTGCTCGAGGGCATCGACGACTTCTCGGTAGAGGGTCAGGAGCCGGTTGTGATGAAGTGGGTTGAGGAGAAGGGCTACAAGCTCGGCGACGTGATGAACGCCTTCCGACTCACTCTCGTTGGCATCGGCAAGGGCCCGGGCATGTTCGACATCTCGGCGTTCCTCGGCAAGGAGGAAACGCTGAAGCGCATGCGCAAGGCTATCGAGGTGCTGGGATAAAGCGGCAACTGATTAAGCAGACTGTCTGCTTGGAATGATTTAACAGCGGATTGTACTGCTCGGAATAATTCAACAACGGATTAAGCGGATTAAACGGATTCCTTATACAATGAAGGAGTCTGTTTAATCCGCTTAATCCGTTTTTTCATTATATACCCTAAATCCGTTTAAAGTAAAATCTGTAGGAGACAGCAAATCTCGCTCAGTTGATGCACTTTTCTCAGGGGGTGCAGCAGTCTCTGCTGCACCAACCAAGTAAACGGTGTAATTCTTGCTCGGTTGGTGCACCTCTTGCCCGGTTGATGCACTTGAGACAAGTGCACCCCCTTGAAGGCACATGAAAGTTTCTTAAAGTGTTGTATGCGATAGATACCAGACTTTTCCTACTGCAACTGCGCGATGGTATTACGCACGCGCTCAGCCGCAGTATACATCAGCGTGCCTTCGTCGGCGTCCTTCGCACCCATGTACACGTCGGGATTGATGTACTGCATGCGGCTCTTCACGGGAACGCGCGCAGAGAAGTGGAACTCGCAGACGCCAGTCTCGGTCTGTATCTGCTTTATGTTCTGCTCGTTCACGCCGCAGCCAGCGAGAATGATGATGCGGTCGGCAGCAAGCTTGTGCAGCTGGGCGAGCAACGATGCACCTTCGAGCGCTTTGGGCTGCTGACCCGATGTCAGGACGCGGTCGACACCGAGCTCGATGAGCTGTTCGAGTGCGCGGCGCGGATCGTTGCAGCGGTCGAAGGCGCGGTGGAACGTGACGGACATGCCCTGAGCAGCCTCAACCAAGCGACGGTTGGCATCCATGTCGAGCGATCCGTCTGCACACAGACAGCCTATCACCACACCATCGACGCCCAACTTCTGGCACACGCGTATATCCTCCACCATGCGCTCCACTTCGAGCGGAGTATAGAGGAAGTCGCCGCCGCGCGGTCTGATTATCACGTGGAGGCGTGTCGTGCTGAGCACACGGCGCGCAACCTTAATCTCGCCGTACGACGGCGTGGTGCCGCCCTCGGGTATGCCGGCGCAAAGTTCTACACGGTCGGCGCCGCCTTCCTGCGCTGCCAAACAACTCTCTACGCCGTTGGCGCAGACTTCAAATCTATATTTCTTTTCCATAGCTATTTCCGTAGCGGAGGTCTCCGGCCTCCGCAGCAATCAATAACACTAATTACTTTATAGCGAGTTGTCGTATTTAGAATACAACTCTTCATGCTATACACTTGGTGCTGCGGAGGCCGGAGACCTCCGCTACGTGCAAAATTAACCTTTACGTTTCAATGAGCAAAGAAAATCGGGGACATTATACAGAACGAACGAAAATAATTGCTAACTTTGTACAATAAAGGTGGTGCGATGGTGAGATGGTGTGAAAGGTGTTGCGATGGTGAGATGGTGTTGTGTTGACATTAGCAATGCATATCTCACCACCTCAACATCACAACATCTCAACATCTCACCACCTCAACACCTCAACACCTCAACATCACAACATCTCACCACCTCAACATCACAACATCTCAACATCATATCTCACCACCTCAACATCTCAACATCACAACATCTATAACAAACAAATCATTATGAACAAATCTTTTATTCTCTCGGCAGCTCTCTGCCTCTCGTCGCTCTTCGCTTCGGCTGAGAACGCCCCCACTCCACGCAAACAACTTGCGCCGAAACCGCCAATGGGCTGGATGACATGGAACCTCTTCCAAGGCAACATCAACGAACAGCTCATCCGCGAGACAGCGGACGCTATGGTCGAAGGCGGATTCCGCGACGCCGGCTACGAATATATCTTCATCGACGACCTCTGGCAGGGTGGTCGCGACCGTCAGAACAACATCATTCCCGACCCAGAGAAGTTCCCGTCGGGCATAAAGGCGCTCGCCGACTATGTCCACTCTAAGGGACTGAAGCTCGGCATCTACTCGGATGCGGCGCAACTCACCTGCGGCGGATGGACAGCAAGCCTCGGTTTCGAGGAGCAGGACGCACGCACCTTCGCTTCATGGGGCATCGACTACCTGAAGTACGACTACTGCAACGCGCCTGCTGACAGCGCTACCGCAAGACAGCGCTACCGCACAATGGCTGACGCCCTGCAGAAGTCGGGACGCGACATCGTGCTCGGCATCTGCGAATGGGGACAGCGCCAAGGCGAGGAGTGGTGCGAGGAAGTTGGCGGACAACTCTGGCGCACTTCGTTCGACGTGCGCGACATGTGGAAGGACATCGTGAAGGAAGGCGGCATGGGCATTCTCGACATCGTGAACATAACGGCGCCGCTCGCCAAGCATGCGCGTCCGGGACAGTGGCCCGACATGGACATGCTCGTGGTGGGTCTGCGCGGAACGGGCGGTCCGTCGAGCGATCTCGGCGGCGTGGGCTGCACTCAGACCGAGTATCAGACGCAGATGAGCATGTGGTGTATGCTCTCGTCGGTGCTCGCCATGACCAACGACCTGCGCAACGTGACCGACGACGACCGCCGCATACTGCTCAACAAGGAGATTATTGCCATCAATCAGGACGCTCTGGGCAAGGCTGCGGAGCGCATCGTGAACGAGCCGACGCAGCAGGTGTACGTGAAACCGCTGGCTGACGGTTCGCACGCCGTGGCTATCCTCAATCCGTCGGACGCCGCACAGCGCATAAGCCTCAACTTCTCCACCGTCGGACTCAACGGCAAGTACACCGTGCGCGACGTTTGGCAGCACCGCAACATAGCGCAGCGTGCAAACAAATGGAAGGGCACGGTGGCTGCGCACGAGACAAAAGTATTCGTACTGAAATAAAAAAGTAGCGGAGGCCGGAGACCTCCGCTACTTTTTTTACAAGTCTTCTTATTATTCTCCCTTTTCAAAGTCGAAGCTGTCGTCACTTGAATTGGTTTCATCTACAACGATATCGGTGTCAAGACGGCTCTCCTGCGGCTGTTCGTCCTGCACATCGTTGTCGATTTGTTTCTTCGGTATGCGCTCCAGCTTGAAGTGCTGACCCTCCGGGAAGCCCTCATTGTTGTAGAACGGCATAGGTCTTTCAGGCTTTGCTGGCTCCTCAGCATCGTAAGTTCTGAGCTTCTTCGCGTCAATCTCTCTTGGCTTCTTCGCGTCGAAGTACACATCATCATCGTATTCGCCATCGTTCTGCTGCATCTGCTGACGCTGACGCTGCATAGCCTTCTCACGCTGAATGCGCTGGTTGCGGCGCGCACGCATCTCGCGCTCAGACGGTCTGCGCTGCCGCTGTTCTTCTGTCGGCATGCCCACACTCTGGCGCTGCTTCTTCTCGGCAGCGTCGCCCACAGCCGCACCAGCTGCTGCACCCGTAGCCATACCTATGACCGTACCTATATCGTGTCCGCGCGGTCCGCCTACGATTCCGCCGATTGCGGAGCCGAGCACCGAGCCCATTGAGCCGCCTGCGTAGGCACCCGTGCCTGCGCCAGTGGAGCAACTGCTCACCGTTATCGCTCCACCTAAAAGCATTATCAAACATTTCTTCATAACTCTATTGTTTATTATGAAGGCCGTAGCCTTCTGTTACAGTTTGTAAATTGTCTATTAACTTAATCAAAACGTCGGCATAGCCGTCTATTTCTTCACAGCCGCCTCAATATCCTCCTTATAGTTGAGGTTCTTGAGTCGGTAGATGTCGTGAATATGGAGCATACGCTGCAGGAACGAGTCGAGATTGCGGTTATGATTTGCTTCAACATGATTAGTTTGTTTTTAACACGTTAATATACTTTGCATTACAAAGTTAGAAAAAATAGCAATACAAAGCATACGAATTATAAGAAAACGGCAATAAAAGTTGGCTGATTAGTCAAAAAGAAGTATATTTGCGAATATAATACTACACAGATTTTAATTTATGCAAGAGTATCAGCTGGATTTCATAACTTATTGCGTAGGCAATCTCTCCGAGCGTCTTAACATGAGCGCAAGCAAAGTATACAAAATGCTTCGTTCGTCAGGCATCTTGGACGGATATATTCTGCCTTGCTACGACGTGCTCCACACGTTCAGCAAAGACTATATTATGAACGATTTGATTGATATACTGAAAAAAAGAGGAACTTTAGCATGAAACTATACCACGCATCTAATTGTATCATTG
>OQVT01000468.1_pt1 | contig 22482 bp, 26 predicted proteins | sample 1691561 | NCBI WGS metagenome assembly OQVT01 (sample SAMN03418260, study PRJEB22391) | human gut metagenome | biome: human-gut; feature: organic feature; material: feces | host: Homo sapiens | place: Tanzania | collected 2013-01 | reverse complement strand
GATAAGAGACGGCCATATAATAATCGACGGGAAAACTTATATCGAGGACAAGGAGTTTTCTGAGATAACAAATCCGGGTGTCGCCGAAGAGCCGGTTTCTATCGGAAGCAATGAATATTTTGTTTTAGGTGACAACAGAAATAACAGCGAAGACAGCAGACATCTGGATGTGGGTCTCATAAAAGAGGAAAATATAATCGGTAAGCTCTGGATCAGATTCAGCCCGATGGACAGATTCGGACTTGTGGAGTGACAGATAATGGACATACAATGGTATCCGGGTCATATGACCAAGGCAAAAAGGCAGATGCAGGAGGATATAAAGCTTGTTGATCTGCTCATAGAGATAGTCGATGCAAGAATTCCGCGTTCTTCAAGAAACCCGGATCTTGCCGAGATAGGAAAAGGCAAGGCAAGACTTATCCTTCTGAATAAGTCCGATCTTGCAGATGAAAGAGAAAATAAAAAATGGCATGAATATTACAGGAATAACAATATCTCATGCCTTTTTGTCGATTCCAGAAATAAATCATCTTTAAGGAGCATACCGGCACTTGTGCAGGAGGCATGCAAAGAAAAGATAGAAAGAGATGCAAGAAGAGGCATTAAGAACAGACCCGTAAAGGCTATGGTCGTAGGCATCCCAAACGTAGGAAAGTCTACATTTATAAACTCTTATGCCGGAAAAGCCTGCACAAAGACGGGAAACAAACCCGGAGTAACAAAAGGAAAACAGTGGGTAAGGCTTTCCGCAAATGTACAGCTTTTAGATACACCGGGTGTATTATGGGGCAAATTCGAGGATCCTGTTATAGGAAAGAACCTTGCTTTTATCGGCTCGGTCAATGATGATGTTTTAAATACAGAAGAGCTCGCCGTTGAGCTGATAAGATTTCTTCTGGAAAAATATCCTGGAGCTCTTAGCGCGAGATATTCGATAGAGGAAAGATATGACGCCGCAGGCGTTCTTTACGATATAGGTAAAAAAAGAGGCTGCATAGTAAAGGGCAATGAAGTTTCTTATGAAAAGGCTGCAGCTCTGTTATTGGACGAATTCAGAAACGGAAAGCTGGGCCGGATCACACTTGAAAGCCCCGAATAACAAAAGCACCCGATAATGAAGCTGAGGATGGAGAAGCACCTTATAAGAAAGAATTGATATGGCAAAAAGTACAAAGGATATAGAGATCGAATTAAAGGAAGCCTCAGATGACATTCTAAAAAGAAATGAGCTTATAAGGCTTTATGAGGCTGATGAAAGAAAGAGTGTCAGGAATCTGATCTCAAAAATAAAAAAACAGGAAGAAAAGCTTAACGCCGAAAAGCAGCGGATAGAAGAGATGTGCTTTTTCGAAAACAAATATGCTTCTTTCAGTGCGATATGCGGTATCGATGAAGCCGGAAGAGGACCGCTTGCAGGTCCTGTCGTTGCGGGTGCGGTCATACTTCCTAAGGGCTGCCGGATATTGTATATAAATGATTCCAAGAAGCTCTCGGCAAAGAAAAGAGATGAGCTTTATGATGAGATCAGGGAGCGTGCTATAGCTGTCGGTATCGGAATAGCAGACAACAAAAGAATAGATGAGATAAATATCCTGCAGGCAACCTATGAGGCAATGCGTGAGGCGATCGCATCGCTTAATGAAAAGCCGGATATCCTTTTAAATGATGCGGTGAAAATACCGAAAATTGATATAAAGCAGGTTCCTATCGTAAAGGGAGACGCCAAGAGCCAGTCGATAGCTGCGGCCAGCATTATCGCAAAAGTAACAAGGGACAGGATAATGGAGGCGTTTGACATATTGTATCCCGAATACGGCTTTTCCGGACACAAGGGATACGGATCTGCGGCACATATCGAAGCGCTTAAAAAATACGGTCCGTGTCCGATTCACAGAAAAAGCTTTATTACACATTTTACAGAGGATGAATGACAAAAAGAACAGTTAATAAGCGGTCTGTAGGGACAAAATACGAGAAATTAGTCGTTGATATGCTTACAAACGAGGGATATACTATTCTCGAGTGCAATTTTTGCTGTAAGTTCGGCGAAATAGATATAATAGCTTTAAACAGTGAGGCACTTGTATTTGCCGAGGTGAAATACCGCAAGGGTATCTCAAGCGGATTTCCCGAAGAGGCGGTCGACAGGCGCAAGCAGAGGAAGATCTCTTTATGTGCCGATTACTATTGTATGAGGCATGGCCTTTATGACGATACGGATATCAGATTTGATGTTATCGCCGTCGACGGGGAACATATCAGACACTATAAAAACGCTTTTTTATATTGCGGAAACAATTATTGATCATCAGTGAGGAACATATGGCTATCAATAACTTTTTATTAAAAAAATTCCAGAAAATGAATAACTTATATGTGATCTTTTGTCATACAACACACCTTCCGTATGTTGAGTGTGACGAGGAAACATATGACGATCAGATATTTGCTTTTACTTCAGAGGAAAAAGCAAAGGCAATGATGACAGAGTATCTTGCCGAAAAGAAATTATCGCTTGGCTATGCAAATCTTTCAAAGGCTCAGATAATGCCTTTTATCGGAAGCCTTTACGGCTTTGGCGTAAATACGGTAGTGCTGTGCGAAGAAGACAGCATAAAGATAGAGGTCGAGCAGCTTGCCAAGAAGCCTGACATCGAAAAAATGCGTAATGACAAGATACCGATGATCAATCCGGAGGTACAGCTGTCATGCATGTATTTCCTTCAGAATATAAGAAGAAAAGATGTCGAAAGAAGCAAAGTGCAGCAGATGGAGCTTCATAACCAGGAAGAGGAGATGGCAGTCAATCTCTTCAGGACAAGGTTTATCATCGGGATAGATATTTCTGCAAACGGCGGAAAGCTGGATAAGGATCATCCGAATTTTAAACTTCCGTTTGCAAAGCTTCCTAACGGAAAGACATATACACCGTGCTTTACCGATTTTACCGAATATCAGAAGTTTGCAGGCAGAAATAAAACGCTCAAGCTGAGCCTTATAACGGTCAAATATGATGACCTTGAGAAATTTACAAAACAGACAGAGGGAATAGTGGTTAACCCTGCAGGCTTTAATCTTGTATTATCCTCTCAGCTTCTGGCTAATCTTAAGAAGAATTACGGGGAATGATCAAAATGAGCAAAAAGCCATTACTGATATTTGATCATGACGGAACACTTCATGCATCAATGTATATATTCGGACCGGCAATGAAAAAAGGTGCGGAAATGATAGAGGAGAAGGGATACGGAAGGATCCCGGATCTGACAGACGAAAAAATATCATCACTTTTAGGGCTTACAAGCTATGATATATGGAAAAAGCTCAAGAGCGACCTTTCCGACGAGGCAATAGAAAAGGTTTCTTATTATGTTAATACCGAAATGAGAAAGCTACTTGATGAGGGAAAAGCCAGATGGTATGACGGAGCAAAGGAAGCTTTGGATAAGCTTAAGGCTGACGGTTATCACATGGTGATCTTAAGTAACTGTGACATAAGACTTGCAGGATTCTATTGGGATTATTTTAAGATGGAAAACTGGTTCGATAAGTTTTATGACAGCGAGAGCTATGGCTATAAGCCTAAGACCGAAGTGATAAAATATATCATAGAGGAACGCGGAAACGAGGCCATTATGATAGGAGACAGGGATAAGGACCTTGAATGTGCAAAGGCGGTAGCTATTCCTTTTATAGGATGCGGCTATGGATTTGCGGAAGAAGGAGAGCTTGACGATGCGGATGAGATCGCAGATTCTCCGTATGATATAGCAAGGCTTGCCGAAAAAATCTCAAAGGAAAGATATGGAGCGTAAGAAGGTATAAATATGAACTCAACGTCTATGTTAGTATTCGAGCAGATGTGGGTAATTATCTTTCTTATCACAATAGGATATTTTTCGTATAAGAAAGGTTTTATAACCGATAAGGGCGCGAAGACTATATCTTTTCTTGTTGTAAATGTAACTAACCCCGCTGTAGCCATAAGCAGTGCGTTTTCGGATGACATAGAGATCTCGCATTCGGATATCCTTATTGCCATTGCATTGTGTGCATTCATATATGTGATCATACTGGCACTCGGACATTTGCTTCCGGTTTTTATATGCAAGGACAGGTCAAAAAGAAAATTCTATACCATGCTCTGTGTTTATTCCAATATCGGATTTATGGGGATCCCGGTAGTGTCTGCCGTTCTCGGAAACCAGGCTTTGATCTATGTAACGATTTTTATAATAATCTTCAATCTGATCTTTTACACACACGGCTATATCGTCATGCTTTCTGATGAAGAGGGTGTGGAATTTAAGATAAGTCCAAAGACCTTTATAAATGTAGGAACGCTCTCCGGAATTGCCGCGATACTGGTTTTCTGGTTCAGACTCAGATTCCCGCCTGTTATAGAGGATACCCTTTCGTATTGCGGAAGATCAACGACATTTCTTGCAATGATAATACTCGGAGTGGCCCTTGCAAAGATACCTTTGAAGAGTATGTTCAATGATGTAAGGCTCTGGGTACTGTGGGCGGTAAGATATTTTGCGTTTCCGATCGCTGCAGCCTTTATAATAAAGTCGCTGATGGGCACAAGCCTTATGTCGGGAAGCTTTATGCTCCTTTTGGCGATGCCTGCCGGAAATATACCGGTCATCCTTGCGCAGCAGTATGATATCGATACATCGACGCTTTCGCCTGAGATGTTTATCTCGACCATGCTGTCGCTTATCACGGTTACACTGGTGGCGGGAATGATATGATGATAAAAAAGCATATCCTTGAAGGAACTCTTTAGTTCCGACAGGAGATATGCTTTTTGTTTAAAATCTTATTTATGATTGGATCATAGTACAGCGTTTTGCAAATAACTGTATCAATGCAGCTTCTTCATGAGCTTGTTGATCTTGTTCGTGTTATCGATTATAGGATCAAGCGAAACATCATGATTGATAGCATAGATTATATTTGCTATGTATTTGTTGAGGTTTGCCGAAGCGTACCATTTTCTTTCGAGCAGTGCCGGTGTCTGGTATGTAAGGTCTGTCGTGATGATGAGATCGAACATTCCTTCGCTGTATGCCTTATCAAAAAGATCAAGTCCTTCGGTGAACAGACCGAATGTAGTACAGATGAATACTCTGTTGGCTCCGCGCTCTTTGACCTGTTTGCATACATGGAGCATGCTCTCGCCGCTTGCGATCATGTCATCGACTATGATAGTGTCTTTTCCTTCAAGAGAGGTTCCGAGAAATTCGTGAGCGACTATAGGGTTTTTGCCGTTAACGATAACCGAATAATCACGTCTCTTATAAAACATACCCATGTCAATGCCAAGGACATTGGCAAAATATTTGGCTCTCGACATCGCACCCTCATCAGGACTTATCGTCATAAGATGTTCGGAATCCACCTTGATGTTAGGCACATTTGAAAATAATGCCTGAAGGAACTGGTATGTCGGATAGAAATTGTCAAAACCGCAGAGCGGAACGGCATTTACTATCTTGGGATCATGGGCATCAAAGGTGATGATGTTTGAAACTCCCATATCAGCAAGTTCCTTGAGTGCAAGAGCACTGTCAAGAGATTCACGGCCGGAACGCTTGTGCTGGCGGCCTTCATATAAGAAAGGCATGATGACATTTATTCGATGGGCCCTTCCGTTGCTGGCTGCAATGACTCTTTTCAGATTCTGGAAATGATCATCAGGTGACAATCTGTTTTCAAAATCGTGCATCTTGTATGTCACGCTGTGATTGCAGACATCCGCAAGAATAAAGAGATCGACACCTCGAACCGATTGCTTCAGCTCGCCTTTTGCTTCGCCGCTTCCGAAACGCGGACATTCACAGTCTATGAGAAAAGAACCGTTGTTGTAATGATAAGCTGTTCCCGAACCTTTTTTCATACTTAAAAGCTTTGACTGAAGATTTTTGATATATTCCTCGACCCTGACTGCTTTTTCTTCGCAGCCGGGAAGAGCACATATCTTCAATGGGGCAACTGGAATGGCATTAACCATTGTATCAAGAATAGACATGAGATCCTCCATCAGTTATATAACCGATAATTAATTTTTGATTATAAATGTATGAGAAATGCATACATAATATTTATATCATGTAAAACAGAGCAATGTCAACAAATCGGTGAGAGAACATTTTGGCACCGGGTATATCAGTTACTTGCTTTTTTTGGATTAAATTGATATGATTTAATATCAGACAGACGGAGGAACATATGAAAGATACCGCAAAAAAGATCATTTCGGTCGAACCAAACAGCATAGCCGAAGAAATGGAGATAGAACCGGGTGACGAGCTGGTTTCTATTAACGGCGAAGAAATAAATGATATCTTTGATTATATGTTTCTTACCGAAAATACATATCTTGAGGTTGTAATAAGAAAACCGGATAAAGAGGAGTGGCTTCTCGAAATTGAAAAAGACGAGGATGAGGAGCTCGGGCTCGATTTCGATACCGGCATAATGGACGATTATAAAAGCTGTCACAACAAATGCATTTTCTGCTTCATAGATCAGATGCCGCCGGGGATGCGTGACACGCTTTATTTCAAGGATGATGATTCCAGACTGTCCTTCCTGCAGGGAAACTATGTTACGCTCACAAACATGTCCGAAAAGGACATCGGACGTATAATAAAGTACCACATGTCGCCTTTGAATGTTTCATTTCAGGCTATGAATCCCGAAGTGCGATGTAAAATGCTCCACAACCGTTTTGCCGGCGACATACTTGAAAAGGCAAGGATGCTTGCGGACGGCGGCATAGAGATGAACGGTCAGATCGTACTGTGCAAGGGCGTAAATGATGGCAATGAGCTTGAGTATTCATTAAATGTACTCGAAACACTCTATCCGGCGCTTAAAAGCGTATCGGTCGTACCTGTCGGTCTTACAAAGTTCCGTGACGGACTTTTTCCGCTGGAGCCGTTTGAGACAAAGGAGTCACGAGAGGTGCTTGACCTTATCGGAAAGCATCAGAAAAGTATGCGGGAAAAATACGGAGTAAACTTTGTATATGCTTCCGACGAGTGGTATATGCAGGCCGGATATGAGCTTCCTTTAGAGGAATATTACGACGGATATCCGCAGCTTGAAAACGGTGTCGGAATGATGCGGCTGTTGGATACAGAGGTGAATGAATATCTTTCGGGAATATCGGGAGACGACAGAGAGCGTACTGTTTCTATTGCAACGGGAGTGTTGCCGGGAAGCTTTATAAAGGATCTTGCGGGATGTGTTATGGACAAATTTCCGAATATAAATATAAACGTTTATCCCATTATAAATGAATTTTTCGGAGAACACATTACCGTATCGGGGCTTATAACCGGTACGGATCTTATGAAACAGCTTGAGGGCAAGGAATTGGGAGAAAGACTGCTGCTTCCCGTAAATATGATGAGAGCAGGCGAAAAGGTTTTTCTCGATGACTATACAATAGAAGATGTGGAGAAGCATCTTGATACTAAGATTGAGATAGTTGATTCATCAGGTGAAGCATTCTGCAGAGCCGTTACGGGTGATGATGCTATTCCTATAAAAAGGAGACAGATTTATGAGCAAACCGATAGTAGCAATTGTGGGCAGGCCTAACGTAGGAAAATCCACATTGTTCAATGCGCTCGCAGGAGAGCGTATATCGATCGTTAAAGATACGCCGGGTGTTACAAGAGACCGTATATATGCGGATGTGTCATGGCTTGACAGGAACTTTACTCTTATCGACACCGGAGGAATAGAGCCAGAAAGCACGGATATAATACTTTCAAGGATGCGCGATCAGGCACAGATAGCGATAGATACAGCGGATGTTATCGTATTTATGACAGACGTAAGACAGGGACTCGTTGATTCGGACTCAAAGGTGGCGGATATGCTAAGAAGAAGTTCAAAGCCGGTCATCCTTGCGGTAAACAAAGTAGACAATTACAAGACACAGATACTGGATGTATATGAGTTTTACAATCTCGGTATAGGAGAGCCTGTTGCAATATCGGCAGAAGGCAAGCAGGGGCTCGGAGAGCTTCTCGATGAGATAATGAAATATTTCCCTGACGATGAAGGCTATGGCGAGGAAGAGGAAATCCCGAAGATCGCCATAGTAGGAAAGCCGAACGTCGGAAAATCCTCTATTATAAACAGACTCTTAGGAGAGAACAGGGTTATCGTATCCGATATAGCTGGAACCACAAGGGATGCTATCGACACGAAGATCGTACACAATGACAGAGAATACATCTTTATCGATACGGCAGGCTTAAGGAAAAAGAGCAAGATAAAAGAAGAGCTTGAAAGATACAGTATAATAAGAACGGTATCTGCGGTAGACAGGTCGGATATCGTCATTGTTGTCATTGATGCCGTCGAGGGAATAACAGAGCAGGATGCAAAGATCTGCGGTATTGCCCATGACCAGGGAAAGGGCATTATCATTGCTGTAAACAAATGGGATGCCATCGAAAAAAATGACAAGACCGTAAACAAGTATGCCGATAATATCAGAAATATCTTATCGTTTGCACCATATGCTGAGATCACTTATATCTCGGCGCTTACAGGACAGAGGATGCCAAGGCTTTTCGAGATGATAGATGTTGTCCTTGAAAACCAGACGCTCAGAGTGGCAACCGGTGTGCTCAATGAGATTATAACAGAGGCTACGGCAATGCAGCAGCCTCCGGCAGACAAAGGAAAACGTCTTAAGATATTCTATACAACGCAGGTATCGGTCAAACCGCCGACATTTGTAATATTCGTAAATGAAAAGAAATTAATGCATTTCTCATATCTTCGATATCTTGAAAACAGGATAAGAGAGGCATTCGGATTTAAGGGTACTTCTCTTCGATTTATTGTAAGAGAGAGGACAGAGAAATAAATATGCAGTTCAACAGGGGGATTTTATGGAACGGTTGATATGCTTGGCCGTAGGATATTGCTTTGGGCTTATACAGACATCGTATATTATCGGAAGGATAAAGGGTATAGATATACGCAAAAAAGGAAGCGGAAACGCAGGAACTACAAATGCTATAAGGACCATGGGATGGAAAAACGGTCTTTTGACTATGGCGATAGATGTGATGAAATGCATAGCTGCCGTTTTGATAATGAGATATGTTTTCAGGGATTCGGACATCAGGCTGCTTCTGGGATTATATACCGCAGCGGGAGTCGTACTCGGACATGATTTCCCCTTCTATCTTAAATTTAAGGGAGGAAAGGGAATAGCCGCAACTGCCGGAATGATCATCGCATTCGGAGATATCAGACTTATAATCGCAGGTATCTTATGTTTCTTCATTCCTGTGCTTATCACCCGCTTTGTATCTCTTGGATCGCTCTGCCTTTCAACAAGCTTTTTGATCGGAATGATCGTAGTAGGACAGATGGGCTCATATCTGATGACGCAGGATCGTCTTATAGAGATGTATATTTTAACAGCCGTGCTTACAGCACTCGCATATTGGCTTCACAGGAGCAATATCAAAAGGCTGGCAGCAGGAAAAGAAAATAAATTGTTTTAAGATTTCAGGAGGAAAAAAATGGCAAAAGTCAGTGTTATCGGTTCAGGAAGTTGGGGAACAGCACTTGCATGGCTTTTATGCAATAACGGACACAATGTAACCTTATGGTCTTTTCTTGAAAAAGAAAATGACATGTTTGTCAAATATCGTGAAAACGTGGATAAGCTCCCGGGAGTTAAGCTCCAGGAATCCATTCAGTTTACAAGTGATCTTAAAGAGGCAATAGAGGACAAGGAGCTCATGGTCCTTGCAGTGCCGTCAACGGCTGTCAGATCTACCGCAAGAAATATGAAGGAGTTTGTAAAGCCGGGGCAGACCATAGTCGATGTTGCAAAGGGAGTTGAGGAGTCGACTCTTATGATAATGACGGATATCATCGAACAGGAGATACCGCAGGCAAATGTGGCCGTCCTTAGCGGACCGAGCCATGCAGAGGAGGTGGGAAAGGGTCTTCCTACCACGATCGTCGCAGCGGCGCATGATATGGAAACGGCGGAACATATCCAGAACATGTTCATGAGCCCTGTTTTCAGGGTATATACATCACAGGATATGCTCGGAGTAGAGATCGGAGCGGCGCTTAAAAACGTTGTTGCACTTGCAGCGGGAATAGCGGACGGACTCGGATTCGGAGATAATACAAAGGCAGCCCTTATTACAAGAGGTATTGCAGAGATCTCAAGATTAGGTATCGCTATGGGTGCAAAAGCATCTACGTTTACCGGACTTTCCGGAATAGGCGATCTTGTAGTAACATGTGCAAGCGTTCACAGCCGTAACAGGAGAGCAGGAGTCCTTATGGGACAGGGATATTCGATGCAGGAGGCCATGGACGAGGTCCACATGGTCGTTGAGGGAGTATATTCCGCAAAGGCAGCTGCAAAGCTTGCAGAAAAATACAACGTGGAAATGCCGATCGTATCGGCCGTAAACCAGATCCTGTTTGAAGGCAAATCGGCTTCAAGCGCGGTTTTGGATCTTATGCTCAGAGTTAAGAAAGAAGAAGTTTGATCTTACAGGAGGAAAGTATCATGTTTGAAAATTTTGGAGAAAAGATGGCAAACTTAGGAAATGCGGCAAAAGAGAAAACAAACAGCTTTACAGGAAAAATAGCACTTAATTCAAAGATTGATTCTGCTAAAAAAGATATCAAACAGACATATACCGATCTTGGAGAAAAATTCTTTCTCCAGAATCAGGGCGGCGAGATACCTGCAGGCTACGAAACATATTTCAACAAGATAAATGAACTCAATAAAACCATCGAGGACGCGAAGCAGGAGATAATGGAGCTTGACGGATTAAAGAAATGTCCTAACTGCGGAGCAGAGGTGAAGAAGGATAATCTTTTCTGCACAAACTGCGGAGCCAGATTCGAAGAAGAGAAAAAAGAAGAAGAGCCTTCGGATCCATCAAAGCTCATCTGCAGGAACTGTTCAAAGGAGATCCCTGCAGACAGCGCATTCTGCCCGAACTGCGGAACGAAGGTAGAAAAAGAAGAAGCATCTGCTCCTGAGGCAGAGTCTCCTAAGGAAGATGTATGCCCGCAGTGCGGAAGCAAGGTTAAACCTGACGCTGCATTCTGCACACAGTGCGGCAAGGCATTGAAGTGAAAAGTTTATTTCCACTTTGAAAAATGCAATTTATAAAGCAATGATTATTCTTAAAGAGAGATGAACATTATTCAAAAGAGATTGCGTGATGCGCAAAAAAAATGATTGACATATCCCCGGATATGAAATATACTAGCAAAGTGTGCCAAAATGCATACGTTAAGAATCAAATGTCAAAGCCATTAGCCCCGGCTGAGATATTTACATAGTGATGCGGATCCATACGGACAGTGGAGAACCATCGCAAAATATAGTTGAACAAATGAATCAGACTTAAGGAGGGTTCTATAATGAACACATATATGCCTAATCCTGATACTATCGAGAGAAAATGGTATGTAGTTGATGCAGACGGATGTACACTTGGACGTCTTGCTTCAGAAGTTGCAAAAGTATTAAGAGGCAAAAATAAACCGGAATTCACACCACATGCTGATACCGGCGATTATGTTATCATAGTTAATGCTGAAAAGATCAAAGTTACCGGAAAGAAATTAGAAGACAAGATCTACTACAGACATTCTGATTATGTAGGTGGCTTTAAGCAGATGACCTTAAAAGAAATGTTAGCTAAGAAACCGGAGAAGGTTCTTGAGCATGCAGTTGTTGGTATGCTTCCAAAGGGACCGCTCGGAAGAAAAATGGCTGAAAAGCTTCACGTGTATACCGGAGCTGAGCATCCACATGCAGCTCAGAAACCGGAAGCACTTACATTTTAATTAAGGAGGAAAAAAGATAATGGCAAGTGCAAGATACTATGGTACAGGAAGAAGAAAAAAAGCTATCGCCAGAGTATATTTAGTACCTGGAACAGGCAATATAACAGTAAATAAAAGAACTATCGACGAGTATTTCGGACTTGATACCCTTAAGGTTATCGTTCGTCAGCCACTCGTTGCTACCGAGACATTAGATAAATTTGATGTTATCGTAACTGTTAAGGGCGGCGGATATACAGGTCAGGCCGGAGCAGTTCGTCACGGAATCGCAAGAGCACTCCTTCAGGCAGATGCTGAGTATCGTCCTACTCTCAAGGTTGCCGGATACCTTACTCGTGATCCGCGTATGAAAGAGAGAAAGAAGTACGGTCTCAAAGCAGCTCGTCGTGCACCGCAGTTCAGCAAGCGATAATCTACAGCTTAAAAATGCTAAAAAAGCCCGGAAATACGCCATTTTCCGGGCTTTTTCTATGCCTAAAATCAACCTGATTCCGATGGTGGAATTTGAGAAAATTTGACTTCAAATTAGCCCATTTTGATGGGTTTACCATGGGTTTACGGCCTATTTTTGAGTCTAATGGGTGGGAAAATGGGTATACAGAAGGCCATTTTGGAGGAGTAATTCGCCCCATATCCTTGACAGATTTTTGGTAAAAACCCGGCTGAAATGGAATGAAAAACAATGTCAGGATCGTTTGGCGAGTTCTGACGAATTCTGTAAAAAAATAATATCAGGTATCCTGTTACATAGAGCCTTGGTGGCTCATTCTTTGAAAACAAGAATGGGTCGAGGCTCTATTTTTTTCGCCCGAAATCCGGCGAGACAAATTTGAGCAGGAGGCAGGCAAGACTTTCTTCTGTGCAAGCGACGTGGCGAAAGCGTTGGGGTATGTGAATCCCTGTTGTCCCACAAATTAAACGAGGCTCTTTTCGTCAGATTATTTTGTGTGAAAACTGATACCAAACTTAATGTCACAGAGCTTTAATCTTTGCTGATAAAGCAAATTGTTTTTTGGACTGAAAAACTCCCGCACATTAAATACGGGAGTTGTGATCAACCGAAGGTACTGTCGTTTATTGCTTGCATGACTATGTCTGATGTGATCCTTCCTGCAGACCTACTGTGTCCGATAACCAGTGAAGCATGGCAGAGCTTACTGATAATTCGTGCAGTCCCTTCTGACGCATTTAGGATGGCTTCGATTGCTGCATCCTCAAAAATGGAATCTGTGCATCCAGCTTTTTTCAGCTTCCAATCTATGTATGACCGACCTTCTTCCTTGGTGTACGCTTCGATATTATAATTCATGATTATTCTTTGTCGAAGCGGTTCATGGATTGAAAGGTGAAGGGTATTATTGAGCTGCGGAAGTCCAACAAGAAGGATAACAGCACGGTCTTTTGAGTCCATCTCGAAGTTGAATAGGATCTTCAGATCATTAAGTACTGCATTTTTTATGTAGTTAGCTTCATCAATGATGATCACAGGGGTTTTACGTTTATCAAGAGCAAGACGATCTATCTCATGCTGGATGATATGAAAGTTCTCTGCTTTCCTATAAGACGGCTGTGCTCCCAGTGAAAAAGCAAGATTACGATAGAAATCATTTACGGTTACTGTTGAAAGGCTTGTATATATCACCTTATATAGTGAAGGATTAAGCCCTGCGGACCAGGACCGGACCAGAGTTGTCTTTCCACGGCCCGGAGCACCGGTAAGAAGACCAAAGCCTTTTGTACTTGCAAGGTAATCAAGACGATACTTAGCTTCATTGTATTCAGAGCTCTCAAAAAGTATCTCTTTGGAATTTTTTAAAAAAGGATTAAATTCCATGCCGTAGCGAGTAGTAAGATCCATTATACTTCACCTCCGGTAAGACGAACTTTTTCACGTTTAACAGTTGCGTTTTCCTGCTTGTTTAGAATACGGATCGGAGTCAGGCTTCCATCCGGTTCCACAATAAAGATATCCTTCATATCAGGAGTATAACGCAATGTGATGCGTTGCTTTGCAAAACGGTAATCGACCTCATACTCCACCTGGTCTATCACGATCACAGAATCTGCAGAAACACGCCTTTCGATTTCCAGAAGGAAAGAGCTTTCGATCTTATCTTCCGGAAGCCTGCAGATAAGTTCCGGTTCCTGAAAGAAGCGTTCTTGTGGTGACAGACCCTTAAGCGATGAATGAGGATGCCGGTTATAGTTTCTGATATAGATCATAAGGCTTCCCCGAAGTTCATCAAGAGAATAAAAATCCCTCATATCAAGAGATGCCATCCATTGATCTTTGAGGGTACGGAACCAGCGTTCAATCTTGGCTTTCTGCGTCGGAGTATACGGCCTGCAGTAGCTGATCACAGAACCTATCCTTGCTGCCAGGAGTTCCATTTGTTTATTCTTGTAGGCAGCACCATTATCAAAATTGAAAATTTTAGGTTTCCCGTATTTTGAAACAGCAGACTTCATGACTGACATAAGATTTACAAAAGTGTCATTAAAGAATACATCGGCACCGAGGACAAACCGACTGGCATCATCGATCAGTGCTATTACATAGACCCTATGTTTCTTTCCATCCGGTGTTTTAAGATATGGTCCTGAACTGGAATCACCGCACCACACTTCATTGATGTGAGGACGTTCATAGCGTCTCATATCCCGGTTGTTTGTAAGGCGCTCCTGAAGGGACATCTGGTTTATGAACCTGCAGATAGTGGATTCTGAAAGCTGACCGGAGCGTATACTGCCGTTATCCTGTAATTGTCTATAGATAGCGGCTGCAGACATCCTGGGATAATTATGTTTAAGATATGATATCTGTTCCTTCAGATCATCATCTATCTTTCGACTGACACCGATATCAGATCTGCCGGTGGGGATTAGTGCATCAAAACCATGCTTTTTGTAATCAATGTACCATTTTTCAATGGTTCCCGGCGAATAGTTGCGGAGAGTACCATCAGGTGCCTTGATCCCTCTGGCTGAGGTCACACGAAAGTAAGCACTCAGAGAACCATAGTCATCCTGGGTACCGGTTATTAGAGGTGCAATTGCCGAATAACGCATCAAAGCGATGGCCTGTTTCTTTTCCTGCTCCATAAAAGATAGCTCCTTTGCTTTTTTTACTTATTTTAAAAAAGAAGCAGTGAGATGTCGGGTAATGTTATGTGGTAGGTTCAAAAAAAAGATTAGTACCCCTATGTATCTGCATAAATTGCGTGGAATAATTCGAAAAGCAAAGCCGTATGAGTTCACTGATCGATCGAAGAGAGATACTAAAAGATCGTAGCATTTCATGCCAACGGGATCTGTAAGCTCTGCGCACAGACTTAACATTGTTTTCATCTATAGAAGGATTGGTATCACAAATATCAGAAATGCGACCATCGGTTTCGTAGCAAAGGCAGATCTGTCGTTGATCAGATAAAGACATCTGGCTGTATGGAACAAAGGATGAAAGAAGGACCGCATGAGTAACGCCACACTCAGCACAGCGCAACCGGCAGATACGGATAGATACTTTTCCATGAGGTAGTTTCACGCTTCTCGTGTAATACCCATGGATAGAAAGACAGGCTGCATGTCCGCAGGAACAGGTCAGACGGTGTAACTGAAGAGAATTAACTACAGAATCATAAAAGGATTGTGAAAACTTATTGCATTCTTTGACAAAGACGGTTATCATAACAATCAAATGAGGTATGGCAATGCCATTCCGAGTTTTGGGTGATAGCAGGCCGACTTTCTCAGGGTATGGGCCTGCTGTTTTTATACAACCAAAATATAATAACACAAAAGGCACTGCATAAAGCAATCTGATGTACAATCCGTCAAAATACTTTATGCGGTGCCTTTATTTAATTTGATTGAAAATGAACCGAGTTAAATGCAAATAAAGTAAAGAATAACACTAAATCTCCTTTGCTGCCATCAATTTTAATCACTACACCACCAACTTTTTTACCGTCAGAAACAATACGATATGCTTCTCCACTGTCAATAGACTGCTCTATCGTTTCTCGTGAAATAATTTGTCCATCTTCTTCAAAATGATTATCTCGAAGTCCAAACTCTTCCATTGCTCCATAATTAAAAGCTTCTTGATTATCTGCAATAAATTGCTCTCTATCACTTTCTTCAAGCGGTAACAACTGAACACTATTATTCATTTAAATATCCTCACATTTTCATTTCATATTTCTATCCATTGACAAATCGGAATTTTGTGTTTCCCATTTGATTTATAAATATTTGCTTGCTTCTCTGATGCTCAATTTATCCATCTTGTCTTTATGAGTTTCAACAAAATTTCTTACCCAATCCGGATTTGTCTTAGAATAATCTCTCAGACTCCAACCGATGGCTTTGTTGATAAAGAACTCTGAACTGCCGAAGTTATTCACTAATATTTTTTCAAGCAATTCCGTATTTGTTCTCTCTTTCCTACAAAGCTGGTGGTCAATAGCAATTCGGCGTACCCAAAAATCTTCATCTGTTGACCACTCCAACATTAGGTCATTTATTCGTTCATCTGTAAAATCTATATTCCCGACAATTCTGTCAAGTCCGTCTATTGTGTCCCACCATTGATTTGTTTTGATATATTTTTTTATATGAGGTACATCATCGAATTTTAGAAATTTCTGCACTGCCACAAGATAATCCATCACAAAATAATGAAATTCTCTATGTTCATCTGCATAACATCTGTCAAGCAAATCCCAGTCAATTATTTTTTTGCGTTTCTCAGATTTCAGAAAATCCTTGTAAATTGCTTTCCTTTTAGGTGTTGGTAAACCATAAAATGAAAACAAATTCCTCATATACGCCGCCATTTTTACAGCATTTTCATCATCTCTATTTGCTTCAAATTTTTCTTTTAGTTCAAGGTATTTATCCATTTCCATTCCTTTCACACTTCCAACTTCCGATTTGCATTTCCATTCATTTTAGAAAATGGGCAATCCCGATTGGAATTGCCCACTCATTGCACTAATTATGCGATTTTTTCTTGCTTGCACCGATTTCTGCATCAATTGATGTAAGTTTGATGTAAATCGCTGTTTTTTCAGTTTTTTATCAAATGAAGTACGTCCCGTCTATTCGGTAAAACGGTACATCTTTACATCATCTTAATAGAGCTTAGCACCTGCCGGGATTCTGTCATTTACCATCAGAAGGTTCAGTCCTTCATGACCATCTTCCTCATGTACTGCTGAAATCAGCATACCCTCGGAATCAATGCCCATCATCTTTCTCGGTGGCAGGTTCACGATAGCGATTGCTGTCTTACCGACAAGTTCTTCCGGCTCGTAATAGTCGTGAATACCGCTTAAAATCACACGGTCTTTGCGCTCACCGTCGTCAAGCGTAAACTTGAGAAGCTTCTTCGACTTAGGCACTGCTTCACAGGCAAGAATCTTTACTGCACGGAAATCTGATTTTGCAAATGTATCAAAATCAACCATTTCCTCAAAGATAGGCTCAATCTTAACCTTTGAAAAATCAATCTTTTCAGCCTCGGTGTTCGACGTCTCTGCTGCCTTTGCGGTTGACGATATATCTGCCTTTGCAGAGGAATCGCCAATCGGCTTCATTGTGGGGATTTTCGTGACCAGCCTTAGATAAGCTCCGTTTAATGGCTACTAAGTTCTGATCGGCATCCTACTCATTCGGCGCTGGGGCAAGCTAAGTTACGCCTAATTCAGGTGGTGGAAAATCTATTGGCGTAATTCATGGAGTAAGATGGCGTAAGGTTTTAAGGCACTTTTGGACTGCATTTTTGTGAAAACGAGAAGTTCTACATTGTTGGGCTTTTTTACCCGCATTCTCATATCTGGTTTCACTTTTTGAGAACAACCCGTGCGCTATACTTACATCATCGATTTTAATAGTATAACACACGGCTTAATAAAATTCAATATTCACTGCTCATTTTGGGAGCGCTTCGGCTTTTCCATATTAAAAATCTCTCTCGAAGCACTTGAACATCGTGCTCGGAATCCGTATGGAGATAAATATGATTGTAGGCAAATAGCGTCTTAATCTCCGCCGCCATTTGCAAGGCACCCGTTGTTCTTTTTATCAGGTAGTAACTCAGCCGATTGCTTTGACAAATGTGAGCCTTCACGCTTTGCTCTCTTTTCTCCGTCACGGTTGCTCCGGCAATATCGACCGCACAATGTAATTCAGGGAGGTATGCAACAAGTCGCATTCCAAGCTCCGAGTCGCTATTGCTTTTGACCGTAATGCCGTTCTGTGCTCCATACATCATTATCAGCATCTGCGGGAGAGCCTGTTGAAACTCTGCTTCACATTGAGGGCAGCCCTTTTGCTCAATAGTTCTATCTGTGATTTTGGCACGGTAAGAGTGTCCTGCTCCGCATTTCCACCAAACGACCTTCATTGAGTTTCTCGATACATTACTCGGTGTCCACTTGGAGTTCTTTTCATAGTCCCATTCTGAGAGCAAGTGAGGATCAGTTGTTCCAAGGTCATTATAGCCTTGCAGAACGGCTCTCTCAGCACAAACAGGACACATACCGCCTTTGACCCGTGCTTTGACGATGGCTTTCCATTCATAGCCGCAGGTACGGCATTTCCACCAAACATTCTTTGTTGACTTCTCATTGACCGCATCGGGAGTCAACGGCAGATTCTTTTCCGACCACTCTGCGGCAAGGGAAGGGTGCTTTGTTTTTAAGTCATTAAAGCCTTTGAGTAGCTTTATCCCACTACAATAGGGACACTGACTTCCTCCTGCACGGGTTGAAATCAATGTGTTCCATTCGTGACCCAAGTGACATTTCCACCAAACTTTAATATTCTTGAAAGCCGTAACCTGATCCGGCGTCAGCGGAAGGTTGCGCTCTGACCACTCCGCAGCGATTTCAGGGAAACGGCTTGCCAAGTCGTTGAAGCCCGGTAGTACGAAGTTGTGTGAGCAGTAGGGACAACCTGTACCGTTCACTGTCCGGCTTTTCACAGATGCCGTCCATTCGTGTCCGAACTTGCACTGCCATATTACCTTCCTGTGCGTAGCCGCTGTAATCATCGACGGTCTTAGCGGCTCATTCTTGGGCGACCATTCCTTCGCAAGCTCTGGGAACTTACTTTCAAAGTCGTTGTAACCTCGAAGCACCCTCGCTCCCGAACATATTGGGCATTGCTCGCCTGCGGAGCGAGCTTTAATGCTTGTCTGCCACTCGTGACCGCAAGCTCCTTTCCACCACACAATTTTATTAGACCCAAAGGTCACTGTATCAGGAGTCAACGGTAAGTTCTTTTCTGACCATTCTGATACAAGATGCGGTCGCATCCTGCTTAAACTATTCTCCATATCTGAACGCTCCATTTCTCATTACTGCTTATAGTATAATTTCCATCCTCAGTTTTGAGAAATGTGCGAAAAAGAGAAAGCACTCTGCGAATTACTCACAGAGTGCTTTCCCTTCAAGTTTCCAGCTTGGTTGTCATATAGTCATCAAAGGCGGTGATCTCTTTCTTTTTCAGAGCGTCGGTCACATCAACATAGATATTCATCGTCGTCGATACATCAGCGTGTCCCAAGATGCTCTGAATGAATTTGAGGTTTGCTCCCGACTCACATAGCCTTGTTGCGAATGTGTGCCGGAGAATGTGGCAACTGAACTGTGGCAGCAGAACCGGATCAGAGTCTGCTCCATATTTTTCGAGGATTTCATCATTACAATCTCGCATCATACGGCGGAGTGCTTTGTTGAGGTTTCCCTGATTTTGAACATCCCCGTAACGGTTGACAAAAATAAAGTCGTCATAACCGTCCACTCGGCTCTTACTGCTGATTTCAGCCTGAGATTGAAACTCTCGCTCCATTAAGAAGGCTTGTTTCACTCCCTCAGTCATCGGGATTTCTCGTTCACCGGCTTTTGTCTTGGGCGTGTTGATGGAAAAGTAGCAGCCCTTTTCGTCACGGTGATTATAATAGACAAGCGTGTGGTTGACTCGGATAATGCCCTTTTTCAAGTCAATGTCGCTCCAGCGAAGCCCGGTGATCTCACCGACTCGCATCCCCGTGTTTGCCATAACATAGAACACTGGATACCAGTGGGTGTCCTTGGGGTGGCTGAGCATATAGTCAAAGAACAACTTCTGCTGAGCCACGGTCAATGCCTCTTTCTTCTCACGCTCAAAGCCGTGAGAGAGCTTCAACTCTTTGAGCATATTGTCTGTTGGGTTTTGTCGAATCATCCCATCATCGACTGCCACCTGAAAGACTTGGTGGAGCACATTATGGACATTATCTATCGTAGCGATCTTCAGCACCTTGCCGTCTGCGAGGGAGTTGTAGAGCCTCCGTACATCGGACTTCTTCACTTGGGTAAGCCGGTTCTTTCCGAAAGTCGGCTTTACAAACAGCTCATACATATAGATATAATTCTTGAATGTGCTGTCCTTGATTCCTCTCTTGAGCTGACACCAAAGATCAAACATCTCATTTACAGTGATGCCCTTAACATCAGACCGTATTCCATCGTGCTTGTCTACGATGATCTGTTCTTCCTGCTCTCTCAGCTTTTCCAGCGTCGGAGCATAAATAGAATGCCTTTTTCCGTCAGGCGTTGACCAACGGTACGCATAAGTGCCGTTGGGACGCTGGGTTTCTCCTGTTTTAAGTCGGGTACGGTTGCTGTCGAACCTTACGCCGACCTGTTTCTTTTTAGTCATAGTAACCTCCTGTTTTAGATTGAGAAGCTCTTGATCAGGAACTCCTCTAATTGCTTGCGCTTTAGAAGCCTTTTTGTACCGACCCATAGAACAAAGTCACACGACTCACGATTCGATAACTCACGAAGTTTATCCGTTCCGATACCAGTGTAAGCGGCGGCTTCTTCTAAAGTCAGGTTCATTCTCTCCCAAAGGGGAACTCGGTTATCTTTTTCCTGCTTGGTCATATCGGTTTCCTCCTTCATTTTCGTTTGGCTTTAGGATACCGATAACCACCGTTTGGGACAACGATGCGATTTTGCGAATCGCATCGTTGATTGTTAGATTGAATAGGCTCTTTCCAAAAACTCATCGAGCTTTTTCCTTTTGATGAGCCGCTTTGTGCCGTTCCACAAGACAAACTCGCAATCCTCTCTATCGGACAGCTCTCGTAGCTTATCTGCGCCAATGCCTGAGTAGGCTGCCGCTTCATAAACGGTGAGGTTTGCTTTTTCCCAAAGAGGAACGGCATAGTCTTTACTGGGCTTTCCCATTCGTGCCGCCCTCCTTATGCTTCATAGCCTTGCGTAACTCCGAAAGGTTTGAGTAACGATATTCTCGACTGTTGTACTCATCGGATTTGTAAAAAGCAGCGGTGACTCCATCAAAAATCCGAAGTAAAGCATCCTCATTCAGATCTTCGGTTGCGAGGATTTCCCTTACGGTCACTCCACTTAAAGGCTGGTGTTTCTTTTTCCATTCCCGATACGAGAAATACTGGTCGATCTCGTCGTTATAAATACCTTCGTCAATCCGTCTGTCCGGCTGGAGAAGATGGTAAATACAAAGAAGCATTTCTTCAGTCCTGTTATTATTGATGCGGCTAATGTTCAGCAGGTCGAATACACGCAAGTCAACGACATCCTTGACCTGCCGAAAACCGACATCAACAAACGGGTTTGCGACCTTATACTCATCTACCTTTCTCCATTTTGGGGAGTCGAATTTGACCATCATTACCTGTTTCATTATCCATGCTCCTATCTGTTTGCGTTTTTTGCTCTCTACTAACCAACTGGGAAAAAATTTTCGATTTGAACGAAAAAACTTTTAGAAACGGAGCATATTTTTTAGACGCTTCAGAATAGCAGCTTTCTGACAGTGGATCGTGCTTTGCGTTTTTCCGACTTTTTTGGCATATTCTCTCTCCGTCATAGGAAAATCTGATATGATTAAGCTCTCTATCAAATCTCTTTCTTCGGGGTGTAGTGCAGCGAGTGTTTCTTGGATATGTGCTTTTTGAAAGCGGCGCAGGACTTCCTCAACAACATCGCATTGATTATCTGCCAGCAATTCCTCGCCGGACATTTCATTCTCTGTGGTTGTCTGTGTGTTATAGGAAAACACCGTCATCCCGGACTGTTTCTCGATTGATGCAAGATAATCGTGTCTATCTTTCTCGGATCGCCACTGTTTTGCGGTTTCAGCTCCACATTCAGCGATGATAATCACATCGTCAACAGAGCAGGCATCTAACTGCCCAAAGCACGCTTTTCGTTTCTGCCCCTCCGGGGTCTTAACGAAGTTCATAAATTCGAAGCTGTTCATTACGATCCAGTTATTGCCGTCAGCGGGTTGTTCGGGGTTCTTTTTGACAAGGTATATTTTTCTCATTGCCGTAATCTCCTTTGAATTTTGAATTTGGTTTTCGGGTTCAAAATTCGGAGATCACGGATATTCAGCGATATAGCAGAGCCACTTGTTCAACATAGAAAAAGGCTTCCTTTCAGAGATTTCTCTGCCGGAAGCCCTTGGTCGGTTGTTTTTGCCGAAAAAAGAAGCCACCGGCAAGACAGGGTAAGCCTATGGCTTACTGTCTTGTCGGTGGCCTCTCATATCTGCATAGCA
>OQVT01000466.1_pt1 | contig 22483 bp, 19 predicted proteins | sample 1691561 | NCBI WGS metagenome assembly OQVT01 (sample SAMN03418260, study PRJEB22391) | human gut metagenome | biome: human-gut; feature: organic feature; material: feces | host: Homo sapiens | place: Tanzania | collected 2013-01 | reverse complement strand
GTCGGATCCTCCTTCTGGGTCGAGTCCGACACGTAGTGCGTGCGCCAGGCCGTCCCGTCGTCGGAGACGCGGAACGCGCACGTGACCTGGTTGTTGAGATGGTACTGCGCGAACTGCGGACCGATCCGCATGCGCACCGTCCCGATCTCCACCGGCGCGCGGAACGCATACTCCAGCCACTGCTCGGTCTTCGCGCCCTGCGTGCCGACGACCCACGCGCAGCCCTTCGGGACGGCGAGCGTCTTGAGCGCGGCGTCAAGATGGACATTCGTCGCGACGGGCGTATAGGCGCCCACGTCGTAGGCGTCGCCCGGCACGGAGGGGAACGCGACGACCGCGACGTCGCGGGAGAACCCGACGGGACTCGGACACGCGGGCAGGCGCACGCGCACGGGCGCGCCGCCCGTCACGACCGTCTCCGTCCAGCACATCATCTTCATCGCGTTCTCGGGCTTGATCCACGGCCCGCCGGACGAACTCCATCCGGGGCAGTTGTGGAACGAGAGCGACAACCCCAGCCGGTCGGCCTCGCGCCCCGCCCAGTTCACCATCCCGTACCATTCGGGCGAAAGGCTCTTCACTGCCCCCTTGTCGTGCCGGAACTCCGCGATGTCGAGGATCGTCGCGCCGCCAAGGCCCGCCCGCTTCATCGCCTCCAGGTCCTTCGTGACGCCCGCGCGCGAGATGTTGTTGTCCATCCAGTGCCACCACGTGCGCGGCCGCGACTCGGCGGGCGGGTCCGCGAACCCCTCCGCCAACGCATCCGCGCCACACGCCATCCCGGCAACGCCAAGGGAAAACACGCACACCAAAGACAAAAGAGACGACAATTCTTTCTTCATGTTTCCAAGTATAGCATATCGCCCCTCGGTTGGGTATTGGGTGTTCGGTAGCCGTTTCAGGGGGCTGCATAAAGCCGCTCCCCTCCGGCCTGTTCTCAATGCAAAAGAGCCGGATGACCGGCTCTCTCTTATTCAGAAATTTTGGCGGAGGGAGAGGGACACGAACCCCCGGAGGGGTAATAACCGTTGCGTTTTCGCTCGGTCGCCGCTCTTATGCTCAACGCATAGAGCAGAGATTTCTCAGCCATCGCCAACCCTCTGTCCCCATTGGTTTTCTCTCTGTCAAATACCATCAGCGGTGCGTTAGGCTGTTTTTCATCCGCTTATCATGCGGTAGCACCCCGCGAGCTTCTCCGGCTCACCATGCTGGTCGTCCCGATAGACGGGTCCGACCGTGTGGATCACGAACTTGGCGGGCAACTTGAACCCCGGCGTGATCCGCGCCTCGCCCGTCGGGCATCGTACCCTCGGACGCACCTCCGGGACTTTGAGACACGCCTCGTAGAGTTCACGCCCCGCCGCCCGATGGATCGCCCCGTCCACCCCGCCGCGCGACCGCTTGCGCGCCCTTCGGGTTCGTCTTCAACTGCCGGGGGGGTCAGACCCCAATGGTGGGGTTGAAGTGGTGTGGTTAGGCACAAATCACCGCCTTCCCCTTGCGCAGAATCCTGTACTGCTTGCCGGGCAGATAGCGATTCTTCTCGCCTCCAGCAACCGCAATGTAGCCCGACTTCGCAAGCGGCGTCAGGTAGCGGGCCGTGAAGAAGTTCGCGCTGGCGATTCCGAGAGCCGCGCGCAGTTCGGCCGGACGCCTCGGGCCGTCCGCCAGCCGCTTCAGGATGTCGTACGCCACCTTGTCACTGCCCTTCTCCAGAATGTGCGGGACTCTCTCGGGCATGTCCTGCTCGAAGCGGGAGACATCCCGCCGTCTTGCCTTCTGCTGCTTCTCATCATCGACCGAAAGCCCCTTCTTCGCACGGCCCGCCAGCCGTTCGTCCTCAAGTTCCTTCAGAACGAGGTGAATCGACTTCTCGTGCATCTCACGGATCCGTTCCCAGGTCAGGGGCGCAAAGACCGAATAGATGAACCGATAGCCGTCGACACACCGCGCATCACCCCTCGCCGCCGCGGCGAAGCTGCACCATTCGTATTCGTCCGGCCAGCGGACCATCTTCGCCTTGACCGGATTGCGGTCGATGTAGCCCGCCATGTTCATCAGCTCCGACTTCTCGTCCGGCTCGCACGTCTTCGCGCGGAAACGCGACTCCCAGATCGTCCCCGTGTGGACGTGCCGGCCGTTGTAGGACATCGTCGCGGTCTGCTTGAGCGTCTTCATGAACTCGCTCGCGCTCCACATCCGGCGCAGATAGCGCTTGCGGAAGCGCCCCCTGCCGTTCACACCTCCGATCTTCCCCAGCAGCTCCCACTCCTTCTCGATCTCGGCCAGGGCCGTCCCGGAGTAAAGCGCGCGGATGCGGGCCAGGAGCTCGTCGTCCGACAGCTCGCGGGGATCCGGCACGTAGACGAGGATGTGGAAGTGGTTGCTCATGAAGCAATACGCCAGCACCTCCACGCAGGAAAACGTCGCAACGCGCCAAAGCCGTTCGACGAAGCGCGTCTTCTCCTCGTCATTCAGGAAGAACGCGCGGTTGGCAATGCGGCTGATCAGATGGCAGCACTGGTTGGTCTTGAAGTTGCGCAACGGCCTCATGGCGTACATTATACCATAATCTCGCACAACCCCACCACCCGAACCACACCATTAGGGTCTGACCCTCGTGACCCTCCCTCGTGACCCTCCGGGTAAGTTTCCCGAACGGCTCCCCGGTCTTCGGATTGATCGGCCCGTCGGTTACGAGGAACTCCTTGTCGAACGCGGCGCGTCCCTCGCAGACAAGCGTGTGCACGGCGCGTCCCATCCAGAAGCGTGTGCACGGCGCGTCCCATCCAGTACGCGGCGGTGTCCTGCGGCGGAATCTCGCCCGTCATCTTCTGTCGGTAGAGTCGCGGACAATGCCGGAAGTCGCCAAGCAGGTGGCTGGGCTGGAGAGGTATTTCCCCGCACGTGCCTCTTCGTGATAGGTTTTCACCGGAATGTCGGCGAAGAACGGATAGTCCTGAATCGTCTTCATGTTTTCCTTTCGGTTTCTTTCGCTGGGGTCCCCCCCGACGCCGTTGTTATTCACAGCGGACGGGGGGTGACCGAGAGACTTTTTCAGGCGTTCAGCGCCTTCTTGAACACCGGGACGAGCGACGGAAGGATCTGCTGGCGGATCTTCCACTCGGGAACGCCCACGACCTTCGCGATGTCGACGTAGGACTCGCCTTCCATCACCAGCTTGCAGATCGTGCGGACGCGCTCGTCCTTGATCTGCGACAGCGCGTAGGCGACGTCATGGCGCAGGTCGGTGAGTTCGAGATCACGCCCGGACTTCTCGTCCGGGACGAGATCGACGCCCGTCGTCTCGTCTGAATCCAGTTCGTCGTCCGCGCCGTTCGCGACGGGAGCGTCAAGCGTCAGCACGAGGCACACGCGCTTGCGGGCCTGGCGGTCGCGCAGGAAGTTCTTCGTCTTCGCGTCGATCTCCATGTGCAGATACGACTCGAGCGACATGCGCTTGGCGGCGTCGTAGTTGTCGCGGGCGCGGACGACGCAGAGGCAGAGATGCTGCTTGAGGTCTTCCTCTTCGGCGTAGGAAAGCCCGACGTTGATGGCCGTCGTCTTCGCCTTCCTCGCGATATAGTTCATGGTGTTCTGCGGGAGGGCATACGCCTCAATGCGGATCTTCTTCATTTGTTCGGTTCCTTTTTTGGTTGTTTTGCGGAACGCGGCTCACCGTGAGCTTCGAGTCAGACATCCGGCTCTCGCGTTCACGTGAAGAATTTTTGCGGTAATAGCGAATTCAGCGGCAAACGCCGCAATACGCACATTGCGAAAAATCAAAAACAAACAAAAAAAGCGCGTTCCAAAACGGATCGCGCACCATGAAGAATGCAAAAAAAAAATGCGATTCCCCCTTGACGGAGAAATCGCATTACCGAATATTACTGTTTATTACTGTTCGCGCCTACGGCACGGCATCGTGCCATGCGTCTTTAAGATCCCTACGAACCCGACGCTTTTTCTTACTGACATTCGTCTGCCTCTTGTCGTTTGTCTTTTTATCGTAAGTACTGCCACCTTTGCAAAATGTCAGCAAACTTGTCAAAGACCATCCATACGCCTCCATCGCATCTTGAATGACCTTGCATTCCTTGAAGTACATCTTACCTCTACTGCAATTAACGATGTAGTCCCTCGCCTGCGGGTTCTTGCAAATCAACGGGAACTTCGGACTTGAAATCAACTCCTGTGCCAATCTGTGCGCAAGCTTTTTGATCCCAATTTTATACACCCGATGATCGCCAGTGTTTTGTGGAATATCAAGTCCATCTTTTCCAGGCGAATCCGGCATCTCCTCCAAGAGCCGAGCGTGAAGCAGATCGAACAGCCCTTTGACATCCTCAACGGCGCACGATGATTTGACTGCAGGCTCCGTAATGAATTCGCCGAGACATTCAACGCAAGGTTTGATAAGTGCGTAAATCGACTTGATCCTGTCCTTCGCTTCTTTGCCCGTCAAAACTTTCCCGACCAGCGCAACAGAATCCTTCACGACAATGCTTCCCGGGCGAAAAAGATGCGCAAGCGTCACTGTCGGTCTGGAATTTGACCTCCCTGCAATAAACGCATTCCACTCGGCGGCAACCCGTTTAACCCTATCGAACGAATCGTTCAGGGTTTCAAGTTCCTGCTTGAATTCAGCATCGGTCAAGACTTCACTCCTTCATCGGCATACCATTCGTGAGGGATCAGAGCATTACCACCGCGCCACGGTTTGAGAATGTTAATCCCATTGATCTCACCGTACACATCTGCTCCCGCGTGATCAAGGACAATCGCCTGCCATGAACCCGTGCAGGCAGAAGCAAGTGCCTGAAATATCTTCCGAACGTTCTCCACGTCATCGGCTTTCAGTTTCGCCTCTTCAACCTTCTCGTCATCGTTATTCTTCCCTGCCAGCTTTGGCGAAGGGAAATACACTTGGCTCGGTTGGTCATAAACCACGAACTGCGGTATGCATGACTGATCACGGCTCGTAGAAAACTCTTGTAGTGCCGATGTAAACGCAACATGAGCGGCAACCCAGTTGGATGCACTACCAACCTCATGAAGCGAATACTTCTGATTGTTTCTGTCAACGAGATCAATAGTCAGATCCTTTTCATTGAACTGTGGCGGATAGGTCTGATAGATATCCTCACTATCCATTGAGCAAAATAGTTCGTGTGTAAGATTGCATATCCGGCTATATGCCTCTATTGCCCTCGCCTTAATCTTCGAGGGATCGTACCTTGCCCGGATCTCCTTCTGCCTCGCCTTAAGTTCCGCCTCTTCCTTGTCCAGACGGCTACCTCCAAGTGTCGCAGTATTGAGGTCAAGAGTCCGCTTCAATCCTTCGAGGATTGCCGCTTTGCGTTTTTCCTCCTCAACGAAATTGCCGAACTCGGCCTTCTCCTGTTTGACCACATTCAACTGCTCATAGATGTCGGCGGCCTTGCGCTTCGCGGCAACCGCCTCGTCCCGGCGTCTTTTCAGCTCGTCGAGTGTCGCGGCGGGGAACTCAGCAATGCTACTCTTGACCTTTTCCAGTTCCTCAACGACATGGCAGATCTTCTCGACTTCGCTCCGGGCTGCGGGGTGCGTGTCTCCACCACACACGGGACACACCTTTGATGGTTGCCAGTTCAAGCTTATCCACCTTGAAATCTGAAGTCTGTCACGCTTTTCGACATTTGCCTCCCCGGATTTGGCAATGGCCTCAGTCAAATCTTCAAGAGTTCCAAGTCGCCTTTCAGCACGAGACTGCTCGGCACATGCCTTCTCATATTCCGCATCAAGCTTCTTGAGATCGCGCTTGATTGCATATTCTGACTTCGGCGGCTTCGCCTTGTGATTTGCCGAGATTGTTGTCTTGGCAAGTGCGAGAAGCGCGGCCTTGTCTTCCGCTGGCGGAATCTCACAGCTGTCGTCAATCAATCCATAATTCCGTGCGTTCATCAATTCGCCACGAAGCTGATTGATCCATTCTCCAAGCTTCGTAACGTCGCGTTCGCGCTCACGTGCTATTGCTTCGAGTGCGCGGCGGATCTTCTCAAGTTCGATCTTGTCAAGAATGTCTTGAACCGTCTCCACGCCAATGACGAAGTTAAACCAGTTCGCAAGCTTCTCCTTGCTGTGATAGACATTCATCTTGTCGAACATTTGCAATCGGCTCGCAACCACGTCTTGCGGTTGGAAGAGCAGATGGCAAATATCTCGAAATGAGATTCGGGCGTTTTCATAACCGGAATCATCCCGACGAATAGGTTCGAGACCCGCCATGCGCGTCAGGATTTCAACCACCGCATCCGTATCCTTGTTCTTCTCTTCAATTGTCTTTGGAACGGGTTCGTTCGGTTCAAGTGGCTTGACGAAGAAATCGCTCGTCTCTTTCCGTTCTGCATCCGGATTTCGACGCGCCAAAAGATGCCGCCCATCTGCAGTTGAAATGACAATTCCGAACCACGATGCGTTCTCGCGCACCTTCCCTCCCGGAACGCTACAATCATGCGATCCAAGGCAGTAGTCGATGATCGCCACGACCGCAGACTTGCCCGTGCGTGAATCACCACTCAATACATTCACACAATTCGGCTTGAACTCGATTTCGCGGGGATCAAATCCATCTTTTTTCGGCCACACGATCAGCCGCTCAATTTGGAGTTTCATAGTTCACAACCTCACTTTCAGGAGCGCCGCGATTTCACCTACGGACGGAATGGCGGCAAAGAGCTTGCCCAGCGTCTCGGCAATAGTCACCAACTTATTGAAATAGGACGAGTCACGATACATGCCGCTTCCTCGGATTGTCGGCATTTTGAGCGGGCGCAGAGACGCTGTCTCAAAGTCCCACTCCATCATGCCGGACGCAACGGCTATGTCGATTGCCGCTGATGTGTATTCCATCGAATTGCGAACCCGGTCATGAATCCCGTCTATTAGGTCCGCGTCACCATTTTCCTTGATGGCCTTTACGACCGTCAGCAAGGACAACCTCCGAAAGATGTACTTCGTAACGCTCCTGACATCGCGGAACATGCCGGCAAGCAGAAAGAAATGAATACAGCTCGGCAACCGTCCGTCCCTGCTCTTCTGAACGAAAATAGTCGCAAAACGCCAAAAGAGATATGCGCCAATCGCTGGCGTATGCCAAACGCGATACTCCTCAGCGAACACTCCGCGCTCACTCGCCATCACTCACCTCGCTTTCATTCCCGCGCAACCGCTCCTTCCACTCAGGATGCCAGCCAATCACCAAGTGATCCGCGAGGGTATGCAACATCCCCGCACCATAACCAGTGTACGGGACAACAGATGAAACAGTGATTTCGGCCGCCTTCAATTCGCACTTCTGAAGTGTACCTCTCCCGAATTTCTTTTTATCCTCTTCTGTTACAGGCTCCGCATCTTCACGCGAAGAATACAATCTATGAAACTCCCTAAGACGATCCTCGTAGTCGTCGAGATCGTCCGCACAGACCACCTCGTCACGAATCCACTTCTGCCGGTTCTCGTCCGCCTGGAACTTGCGTTTGATCGCCTCAAGAACGTCATCATCATCCTTGATCTCGATCAAATCGAGCTGGCGCACAAACATCGGCGCATCATTGCGAACGCGCTTCTGATCGGCGGGACGCACCATGCAATCCCGCGCTCGGTTGATCAATGGATTCTGTGAAACTGCATTCATGGCCTATTGCTATTTGAACCTCACTATCCCGTTTTCGCGCATCGAGACGTAGCCCTTTCCGTCGGCCGAATCGATGGCCCCGAGGACAAGATGGTCAAGAAGCGGTATCGACATAATCCGCGACGCCTCAATGAGTGTCTTGGTCATCTCGATGTCGGCCTTGCCCGGCTGCGGGTCGCCAGACGGATGGTTGTGCGCGACCATGATGGCGTGTGCGCCCCAACGGACCGCCTCTTGAAATACTTCGCGCGGATGAACCATCGTCCGATCCATCGTGCCGCGAAAGACGATAAATGGATCTGTGAGCGGATGCATCTTGGTGTCAAGCACCAACACGCAGAAGTTCTCCTGCCGATCTTCGGGACGGAGAACGCGGCGGAAGATGCGGTAGCGGTTCTCTACCTTCGAGACATCAAGCTTCCGTTCGTCGTCATCGCGCCCCGCGTACTCGCGCCGCACCAGCTCGAACGCCGCCGCGAGTTCCATGCGCTTGGCCTCGCCGATTCCGAGTATCTTCGCCTCGGGGTGCTGCTCGTTGTACACCTCAATCTGCCGTTTGAGCGTCGAGAGTTCGGCCCGGACAAGATGCCCCGTCCCCCCGAACGCGGCTATGAGCCGATGCGCCAGCGTAAACACGTCGCAGCCGGGCGCACCCGTCTTGAGAAGGATGGCCAGGAGATCTTCCGACGTGAGCGCACCGGCGCGTCCAGTCGCCGCGAATTTTTCACGGGGCATCTCGCCCGATGCATGGGCACGGTTGCTGGGGGTCGCGATCACAGTTCGCCTCCGCTTTGGATGAAGACGTCGAGAAGCTGCGGCCCGTTGTCCTCGAGCATCTTCTTGAAGAGCTGGACCTTGACGAGGTCAGTGCGCTTGTTGAGCATGAACTTGTACACCTTGAGCACCTTGGTGTACTCCGCGAGCTTCATGTCCGGCGTGAAGACGCTGTCCTTGATGACCGCCATGAACTTCGCCTGCGCGGAGAGCCACGCGAAGAACTTGCCGATCTCGGCCAACCATTTCTCGACCTCGGCCTGTGTCAGCTGCTCGGCGTCGTTCCAGGCCTTGATGATCGCCAGGATGTCCTGCTTGTGCTTCGCCTGTCCGCCAGATCCTTCTCCGCCTTCGTCCCCGTCGTCGTCCCTCTCGTCGAGCGGCGGCGCTTCTTCCGCGATGGTGATGCCGGGTATTTCGTCGTCGCCTTCGACGTCGGGATGCAGCGGCTTGTTGGGATCGTTCTCGCTCCACCACTGCATGAAGGAGCGGTAGATGCGGCAGTAGATCTCCCAGAAATGCTCGAACGTGTACTCGGTGTACTTGGGCGCGATGTCGAGGACGTCCTCCAGCGACTTGATCGACGAGGCGTACTGACCGACGGTCTTGCGGAGTTCCTTGGCGGCGTTCACGACCTGCAGGAACGCATCGTCTGTCGCCTTGAGCCCCCGCGCGGCGGCGTCCCGTGTCCGCTCGAACTGGACGCGGATCCACTGGCGGATGCCGTCTTCCATCTGGAGCATGAACTGCGGATCGCCCGACCGCTTCCGGTAGTCCGCGAACCAGCGGACGAACGGTTCGCCGGCGCAGAGCTGGTCGTAGAGCATCTTCACGACAAGCTCCTCCTGCTCGGGATTGAAGCCGGATACGTTGATGCCGCAGTATTTCTTGAACGCCTCGCGGATGTTCTCCACGTTGACGTTGTGCCACGAGAGGTCGACGATGTGGCATTCCTCCTTGTACTTGCACGTGCGGTTGACGCGGCTAATCGTCTGGATCGCGTTGATGTCCGAGATCTCCTTGTCCAGGAAGAGCGTGTGCAGCTTGGGTTCGTCGAATCCCGTCTGGAGCTTGTCGACGACGATCATCAGTCCGTTCTTGGCGTTCTTGAAGTCCTGGATGACCTTGGCCTCGCTGTCGCCCCCGTTCATCGACGCGCTGGACTCGTATTCCTGGTTGTCGCTATAGACGATGCTGACGGGCGCGTTCGCGTACCGCGCGTAGAGCGGCTCCTTGCACCGCTCGCCCATCATCTTGCGGATGAGGTTGCAGTAGCTGATGGCGAACGGGATGGACGTGACGGCCAGCATGGCCTTGCCCGTGCCGTGGATCTTGCCGTAGACGAGACTGACGAGCCGGTTGGCGATGAAGTGCGCGATCTGCTCCATGCGGTCTTCATTGCCGTAGATCTTGCTCTTGTCGATCGTGATCGTCTGGTCTTCGGATTCCGGGTCGTAGTCCTCCGGCGTCTCGAAGTTGATCTTGCTGACGACGGGGATGATGTGCTTGGTCGGATTGAGGATGTACCCGTCATCAATGGCCTCTTGCATCGTGTAGGCATCGAACGGAACCCAGGTCGGAATGATGCTCGCGCTCTTGAACTCGCCGAACCGCGCCAGAACCTTTTCTGTCGGCGTCGCCGTGAAGCCGACGATGAGGTTCTTCTTGTAGACCTTGCCGCCGCCCTGCGCGACCGCACCGTTGATGCCGTCCTGCAGTTTCTCGAAGAGATTGATCATCTCCTTGTTGCTGTCGCCCGTGTTCGAGCGGTGGATCTCGTCGATGAGAAAGGCGACGCGCATCTGCTTCAAGGTCTTGTCGGACTTGTCGAGCGCGTTCTGAAGTTCAAGGAACTTCTGAATATTGACAACGATGATGCGCTTGAGGCCCGTCAGCGCCGCGATGAACTCGTCCTGGTTCGTGACCTCCGTGAACATGCTCTTGTCAATGTTCATGGACATCATCATTGTGTCGATCTGGTCGCGAAGCTGGAGTCGGTCGACGACAATCATCACCTTGTCGAACGCCCATTCCCCCTCGTGCCGGAGATCCTTGAGCTGCAGGGCCGTCCAGCCGATGATGTTGCTCTTGCCGAAGCCCGCCGCATACTGGAGGAGGAGCGAATAGACGTACTTGTTGTTGCAGTAGCGGTCGCGGTCAGCGAGGATGCCTTCAAGCTTTTCGCCCGTCACGCCGAGCGCCTTGAGTTCCTTCTTGAGACGCTCGCGGTAGAAGTCGGGTTCTTTCTCATGCTCCAGCATTTCGCGGACGCGTCCGAGGATGCGGTCGCAGCCGAACTTCTGCTTGGGACGCGGCGAAATGAGCGTACCGCGATGGCTGACGCGCACCTTGTGTTTCTTACTGCCCTTGCCCTCGTCCTTGTATTTGTATTGAAGAAAGTTGTAGTAGAGGATCTCGCGCTCGATCATCTTCTTGGAGTAGAGCGCATGCATGACCTCGACGAACCGCTGCTTGTTCGACAGCAATTCGCTCGTAATTGGATAGATCTTGAACACCTTTTCCATGTCCGGCTTGAGCTGCGTGATGCTCACCGTGTTGTCGGCAAAGCCCTTGACCGCATCGTCGTAAAAGCCGCCGATGGAACGGATGACGTAGGTCTCGTTCACGTCCGTCGTCGTGAGATGGATGCCCTTCTCGAACATCCAAAGCGTCTCGCGGCGGTCGTCAAGCGCGGCAGGGTGTGCCTTGGCACGTTCGGCCATGCCCTTGACGCTTTCAAGGTAGTCGCCGATGATCTTGCCGCGTCCCTGCACCTTGGCCGTCTGTCCGTTCGTGACGCTCTTCAGCTCCATGTAGCCGATGAAGATTCCGTTGAGGAAGAATGAGATGTCGGGGCGTAGGTTCTGGAGCGTCACACCGTCGCAGACGATCCTGTGCTTCATCTCCTCGACGGCGGCAAAGATATTCTTCTTGAAATCCGCATCGCCCCCAAGTTCCGTCCCGCTGACGAAGTAAAGCGGCACGGTCTCGCCCTCGAACGTGATGGTCTTATGCGTGTTCAGCCAGACAGCGACGTTGCTCGATTCGAGGATGCCTTTCTTGATCGTGTCCTTGAGCGCAAGGGCGAGTTCCTGTTCGCTCCCGTGATGATTTGACAGGAGCGACTTCCACACCTGCGGATCAGCCGTCTTGACGAATTCCGCCAGCTGGCTGGGAATGAAGAGATCGTCCGAGACGATGTTCGGCTCCGTCTCGCGGTAGCCAAGCCCGCCGCTTTCTTCCGGCTTGCAGAAGAACGGCATGATTTCCTTGTGCTGGAGTTCCGTCTCGATCATATGCCACCTTTGATTAACCGTTTGCTAAATCTCATTGACAAGTCTCTTTGACTAACAATGCCTGTCGCGCTTTGTCAGTGAGTTTCCAGAGAGGTTTTGTATCCGTTCCCGAATTGTGAATATCACCTTTTCGGCGCAAATACGTCAATAAATTGCCGATTTTCGTCAGCTTCTCGCTCTCTGACAAATCACCACGAATTTCCTCAAGCATGTATTCATTGATTTCAGCCCGCGTCAATCCGTTGAATTTTCCGATGTAGTCAATGAGCAATCCACGATAATGCGCCCCGGTTCTCTCCTTCTTCTTCATGTAGGCGGCTTTTTGATTGGTCAGCGCGGCGACCTTGGCCGAGACATGCAGATGGGGAACCCGTCCCTCGATCAGCCCCTCGCTCCGCAAATGACGAACGGCGTCCGCGCCGATGCGCAATCCTTTCTGCACCCGGTCCAGAAGCAGAATATCGTCCAAGCGCATCTCGCCACCACGTCGGATGAGCAATGTCGAATACGCGATATCAACGACATGCCCGTACATCGTCATCTCGACGGACTTGTCCGTTGTCTTGTAGTCGGGCAACGGGAAGTACCGTTTGGCCTGCCCGATATAGATTGAATGGATACCATAGCCGAGCGTGTCAATCATGTTCAGTTCGCGCATGGCGGACGCGAGGAGCGGATTACGGTAGCGGTGCGGAGTATGATCGCCCGCAATGTAATCGGTCGGCACTCCCTCGAAGAAGCTCCCGCCGTTCCAGAAGGTAAGACGGTCGACATACTCCGTGACGATGATGCGTTCTCCCCGCGAATAGTCCTGATGGGCGATGCAGTTGTTGAGTGCTTCCAGAACGCTCTTCTGATTGTACTTCGGCACCTCTGTCGTCAACATCTGGTCTTCGGGCAGCACCCGGACTTGCACGTTGCGGATGCGGGAGTAAAGCTCGGTCGTTGCCAAAATGAACGGCGGATAGAAGATGTCGTTGGCGCATTCCTCTCCGACGAGCTTCCAAACCAGCTGCGGCGAATACGGAGAAAGGACGTCAGCCGCCGCGCCGCTCTTGCCAAGGAGGAGGATCGCCGCCCGCGTCAACTTGCCGTTCCGAAGCAAATGCAGCTTGTCGAGGAACGCCTCCGTTGTCCATCCCGCGACATCTTCGGGCGACACCGTGCGGCTGTGCTTGTCGGCAAACTTGCTCCGCGCCAAGGTGAGCGCATCGGGATCAAGACAATCCACCGTCACACCATCGACGGTCTGTGCCGTCCAGTCAAGTGTCAGCCCTTGTCCACGGATGGCATCGAGCTTTTCGAGTCCGAGCGCGACGAGGTTCTCTCCGGCTCGGGCGAAGTAATGTCGCTTCCACGGCACTGGCATACCCTGCGGAGCCGCCGGAATCTGGAAAAAGATAACATTGGCGTTCGTGCCTCGCGGCAACACGTGAACACCCGCAAACGACAATCCGCCCGTTCCCTCGACGATCTGCGACTTGAGCCCGCCCGACTTGTTCAGCGAGTTCGCGTCACAAGGGTATTCGCTTCCGGGTGCGGCATGCGTCTTGTTGTTGACGCCGAAGACCAGCCACGCACAATCCGCACCGCGCAAATTCGCCTCATTGGAAAGAGCCGAGAAATACCTACCGACCTCGTCTGAAGAAGTGTTCTTATTTCCAATCTTGAATTCGACGACCTCATCTTCCCAATTGGCGATCAGTCGATCCAAAAGCGCAGTCATTTCCTGGTCTGTCATGCCTTGCCTCCTTCCAGAATATTATACCGCATTATGCCACCTTCCGTTTCCCCGTCACGACCTCGTTGATGAGCGAACGCTTGAGCTTCCCGTAAAGCTCAATCTCCCGCGTCACCAGCTCCGCCATCTTGTCGATCTTCGCGCACTCTGCGTCGAGGTAGTCGGCAATGGCATTTGCATCGGCTACTGACGGCAATAGCAACGAGACTCCTTTGAAGATACGCTGCGTAATACTGAACACTTTGATGCCTGCAACTTTCGCGCGAATTTGCGCCCTCCAGCGCGGAGCATTAAAGAGATAGCTCAAATAACGAGACCGCCCCGATTCATCGGGACGAGCGACAATCGCATGATACCCAGCATACACGGGGAACTCTGCGTCAATCAAAACGCAATTTCCACATCCCTCCACATCTTCGGATGTATCTGCAAATACAATGTCGCCGACTTTGAGCCGCGAGCCCGGATCGGCTGCGGCAATTGCCTCGGGTACATGCCGTAGAAGTTCTGGCCTTAGATGAGTCCCAATGTTGAGTTTGGAATGGATCTGTCCATAACTGATAACTGGCGTACCGGATTCGGTCAAATCAGCTTTCGTAATCGCCAGTCCCTTGAAGAAATCACAGCATTGCGTAAGATTTCTTGCCTCCCACCCCGCCGGAATCTTTCCGATCCAGTCAACGCCCGAATCCTTCATCTCCGCCTTCGGATCAAGTCCTCGCGTGACGGCGCGGTTGATGACGCTCGTCTTGAGCCGGCGATACGCCGACAGTTTCTTCTCCAGCACCGCCACCCGCGCATCAATCGCCGCCGCCTTCTCGTCAAGGTAGGCAACAATCTGGCGTTGTACAGAAAGTTTGGGAAGCAAAACCTCTTGCGATGCCAAACGATCTATTTTGAGATTAATTCTTGTAAATCCACGAGCCTCCAAACGCAAGAATTGCCGTACGCTTTCGGCACTCAAATAGTACGCCACATAATCGGGGCACACCTCCGATCTTGTAATACGCAAACCGCGACAAAAGCTGTTAAGATAGAGTTCACCTACTTTGTCAGAAACAACAGATGGCTTGCCGATACTCTCGTAATCTTCCGAGCTCATTAAAAAGAGGATGTCGCCCGTCTCAACACGGTTTTGCACCTCTCCTTTCGTCATAGCCACAAGACGTACATTGTCAACGTCTACCCGAAAATTATTGAATATATTGGTGAATGGCACAAAAGGCTTGCCCTGTGCAGGATCCTCAATGGCGAAGTCCTCGCCAGCTTTCCCTGTCAGGCCACTGTACAAATACCCAAGATCTTTCAGTCTCACAGCTTCACCTCCTTCAGCTCCGCATCCAGCGCCTTAATCTCGGCGAGGATGTCCTCAACCGAATCGAGATTCTCCGGCACGTAGAATTCCTTATTGAAGTTAAGTTCGATGCCGACCTTGTTCTCGCCGAGTTTACACGGCTTGAAGATGTACTTCTTGATGAACGCCGCAATCTCGGCCCTGTTCGCGTCCGAATCGAAGTGGTGCGGAATGATCTCGTAGTCGGTCGAGATCTCCGGGCCAACGGTCACCTTGATGGACTTCGTGCCGCGTACCGATCCCGACATGAGCGCGAACGTGAACGTGCCGCGACCGAGCGATTCCGTCTTCCCATCTTCGGTCGTGCGTACAACCGTTTCATGTCCCAGATCCCATTCATAGCTCGTGCCGTCCTCATCCCTGAACTCGGACAGTTCACTGCGCCAGTCAAACGCCTTGAGACGCTGAAGCAACATCTTGGCCTTGTCCGGCTCGAGATCGACGAGATTCTCTTCTTCCAAGACATTATCAAACTCGTCGGCTTCTGAATCCACACTTCCGAGCTGCGCATGTGTCAGCTTAAATGTGATTGGTTTCTCGACATACTTCCCGTCCCGGTCGAGTTCCGTCAGAAAGATCTTCTGCTTGTTATAGTAGAAATACTCGCGGTCGAAGATCTTACAGATTGCGGACGGCTCAAAGTCGTGCAACGCCTTCACAATCGCGGCACGGCACTCCGCCGTCATTTCGCGGCGCTTGTCGCCCTTAGACTTCTTGAGCGGAATCCAGCCCTTGGAACCGTCGATGAGCGCGACAAGGTTTCGGCGGGCGGTGGGCTTGTTCTTGTTGAGGATCCACAGGTACGTCGTGATGCCCGTGTTGAAGAACTCCTGCTGCGGCATCTGGACGAGCGCCTCGACCCAGTCGTGGTCGAAGATGTACTTGCGGATGTTGCACTCGCCCGATCCGGCGTCACCGCTGAAGAGCGTCGAGCCGTCGGCAACCACCACCGCCAGCCCCTTCGAGTCGAGCTGCCAGAGGATATGCTGCATGAACAGGAACTGTCCGTCGCCGACCGACGGGAGTCCGCCCTCGAACTGGCCCTTCTGGTCGTTCGCGATCTCCTTGGCATATCCTTTCCACGGCGTGCCGTAGGGCGGATTCGCCACCACCGCGTCGAAGGCGATGCCGCTGAACGGGACCTTGGTGAGCGTGTTGCCGTATTCGATGCGCGAGAAGTCCCGGAAGCGGCTTTCGATCGCCGCCAGCGCGTAGAGGGCGTCGTTGTATTCCGAACCGTAGGTGGCGATGTGTTCGTACTTGCCCTTCTCGTGCAGCCGGTCGGCCACGCCGAAGAGCAGGTTCGCGCCGCCGCACGTGGGGTCGTAGACGTGGACGATCTCGCCTTTCGGCTTGTGCATTTTGTCCGAGACGATCTCCGCCATCAACGAGATGATGTCATCGGGGGTGTACTGTTCTCCGGCTGTCGATGCGGAAATGTCGGCCCACTTGCGCTTGATGTGTTCCTCAAGCGTTGTGATTGCCGAATTGTCATACGGCGAAAGATCGATCTCGGCCCACTTCGCCGCGACCTGCATCAGAATCTTTTTGCCTCGCAATTCTGCCGCGATTCCGTCCATGTTCAGGAACTTCTGCTCCTGACTCCCGCACCCGACGCCCAAGAGCCGCCGCAAGTCGGGATCGAATCCATTCAAGTACGCCTTGAAGTCCTGCTCAAACGTCGTATCGTTCGCGCAGATCTTCGCCAGCGTCTTCCCCTCGATCACGATGAACTCGTTGAAGCCGCAATCCTTCGTGAGAAACATCTCACGAAAATCGTCCGGATTCTCCGCCGCCGTCACGCCGAACTCCGCCTCAACCGCCTTCGCGGCATTGCGCATGCGGCCCTCCAGCATCATCACCGCGAAGAACGGCATCATAAAGGCAGGGAAGTCGCTCTGCTTCACGCTCGCGGCGATAAGCAGATCGGCGACACTCCAAATGTCGCTCTCATAACGCATGATATCCTGAATGTTCTCTTGCATGATTCTCTCCGTATAATTCTTCTCAGCAATCTTGTTTGGCCACTTCGCGTCCGATCAGCTTCACAAGACCGTCTCTGAATGCGGTCTTGGTAATCTTGAGGTCTCCCGCCACGTCGCGCAGTTCTTCGACAGGCGGGTAGCCCGGCTGGCTGCGCAATGCTTCAAGCAAGCTACTTGAATCACCCGTCCCCGTCGTTTTGTGCGGAACGGGTCCGCACATGATGGCCGCTATCGAAGGGTTGTACTGCCAGTCGCGGCAATCCTGGCCTTTGGTCTCCTTGTAGTCAAGGAAGGTGAACCGGGCTTTCGAGAAGCCCATATCCTTGGCTACGCCGCGCAGGATGTCTTCCTTCACGCTTGGCTCGCCAAGGATGATGATGCGACCAAACGGGTCGTTCTCAATGCCGTAGGAATCGCCGGACGTCAGCAGATGCTGCATCCCGACCTTCGCAAGGAACTCTTCGAGAGTCCCTTGCTGGTTCTCAATGCAGATCCTGCTTGTCATCTCCTCGATGACCCGGTCCAGTTCGTTGATTCCGAGCGGCATAACTTCAGCCCTCCGTCACGGTCTGGTCGTAGACCTCGCGCAGCGAGTTGATGGCACGTTCGAGTTTAACACGATAGAGTGCCACTTCATCGATCTTAGCGCGGAAACGGTCGGCGATTTTCTTTTGTTCCGCCAGCGGCGGCAGGGGAATCTTGATCTCTTTGAGCCGTCCGAGCGAAATGGACGGCATGACAGACGCAAGACAGAAACGCTGGAGGAGTGCCGTTCCTCGTTCGCTCTCAAAGAATGCCTGCAGATAGTAAGGATCGGCCTTCTCCTTGTCGACTTCGATGATGAAAAGACTGCCGTTGCCGAGAAGTGTCTTTCCGAAAGCGACTTTTGCGACGGCAACCTTGAATGGCCGCCCCATTTTCGATACGATCAAGTCGCCGTCCTTGATGCAGTAGGGCAGAAGCTTGCGCTCGACATCCTTAAGATATGGCAACTCCGAATCGATCATGCCGTTCTGAATGTTACTCAGCATCAGATACTGGAAGTTCGTGGGGGCGTTCGATTCGAGTCGGTCAAGTTCCGTGGCGTTAATCGTCGCACCTCGCGTTACCGACTTCATGACGGTTCCGAACTCGACCGCATTGGGCATGTCCTTCTCAGTGAAATCGTCACCCGTGTAGAACAGCGGATTCAAGATGCTCTCGCGAGAAATCAGCTCTTCGACGGGAAACGCCGGACACGCCATCGGCATTTCATCGTGTACCGTCATAAGGATGTCCCGAATGTTTTCATCAGAGAGTTCATTCATCCGACGGCCTTCGACGCACATTTTAGTAGCATCGAGGAGCTTGACGCTCGTGTTGTCTTTCTTACTCAGTACCACGAGGGTCGTCGGGATCGCCGTCCATTGGTAGATCTTTGACGGCAGAGACACGACAGCTTCAACGAAGTGCCGCTCCAGTAGAAACTTGCGGATATCCGCATCAGGCTGATTCCAGACGGCGCTATTCGTCATGATGACGACAGCCCTTCCCCCGTCCTTCAACGAATAGAGTGCCCGAAGCGCAAAAAGCCAGTCGCTTGAAATGCTGTTCTTCATCTGCGGAAGCGAAACCGGCAGACGGGACAAGAACGACTCGACGGGCGCATTGCCCTTGAGCCGCAGCCCCCACGGCGGATGGCAGAAGATTTTTTCATACGATGCCTTATCGTCGCAAAGGTCAAACACATCGCCGCCATGAACCTTCATCTTGCCGCCGAGATCAATCAGATAGGCGCGAATCCGAGCGATTGTCAACGCCTCCTGATTCAGTTCGATTGCATCAATCGACTTGATCTCTGGAACTTCCAACCCGACTGAAGTGGAAAACAGACCCGTACCGCAGCACAACTCCGCAAACGCATCATCCTTCTTGACGTCCAGCAGACCACGAACAAGGATCGCTACCGAAGCCGGAGTGGGAACTCCAAACCGTCCCTCGGTTTCACCTTCGTATGTTGGGTCGAAGATAAACGCATCAAGCGCCTCGGGGGAAAATGCAGTGATATACCGCCGCCATCCGTCGCTCGTTCGGCGGAGGATCTTCTCCACCTCTCCTGCCAACTCCGCAGGTACGCCGCCCTCGCAGAGAACTTTAACGACGTCCTTGAGTTCGACATCGACCCGACCGACCTTTCTTGCCATCAGCATGACAAACACCGCGCAGACGGCTCCTGAATAATCCACAAACACTTCTTTTTTCAGAAGTGCCTCTGCGATATGCTTCACCTCAATTTCGAGTTCTGACACGACGAATTCTCCTTCTGTGTTGAAAACGCCGTGTATTATATCATAACTTCCAACCGCCTGTCAAGGTGGGTAAATATCGCATACTGCGGTTTTATAAAACCCCTTTAATCGATCCCAAGGAGCGCGTGTTGCTCGGCCCAGAGGGGAAGCGTGATGAGCTTGTCCGCGACAGCCGTGAAGCGCGGAAGCGGCAATGTGCCGTCAACGAGTTTCTCGACTATCACGGGCGAGAGGAACGCCGAGCGGCAAAGCCGTGACACTTGCGCCTGGCTCATGCCGAACATGTCGCCGATCTCCTGCTTGTTCTTATACGTGCCGGACGAGAGCATCTCGATCATCTTCCGCGCCCGGGCGAGGCGGACGATGATCGGCACGTTCTCGGGATTGACGAGGTTGCCGTCCTCGTCCCTGGCGATAAGCATCTTCCGCTCCGCCATCGACCGCAGATCGCAGTCGATGTGAATGAGGAAGACATCGTCGTCGAGTCGTTGGATTTGCATTGCCTATTCCTTTCCCATCAGCTTCTTGAAACCGTCCCCGCGCACCACGAGGTCGATGCCGTCCTTGCGCACCGTCACCTCCCGGATGAAGATCTGCGCCAGCCGCCGCAGTTCCACGCGAGTCATCGTCTTGATGAGGCCGACCTTGTTCGCCGCCAGCTTCCGCAGCTCCGCCACCTCCTCCGGGTCGGACACCAGGTTGAGGAAATACTCGTTCGTGATGAGCTTCTCGACCAGGTTGAAGATCGGCTCCTCAATGGCCGCGCCGGAGATGTTCTTGAGCTGACACTCCTCGGTGACGAGCTTGTGCGTGTTGTTGCAACGGTAATAGTGGAACGTCCCCCGCCCCGGCACCTTCTTGCCGCTGTAGGTCGGAATCATCGCGCACCCGCAGTAGCCGCACTTGAGCAGTCCCTTGAGCGGAGCGGACGATTCGCTTCTCGCCGTCTGATGCCCTTTCCGACGGGACTCGATCTCGCGCTGAACCGTCAGCCACAGCTCAAAGGGAACTATCGCCTCGTGCTGTCCCTCGAACAGCTCGCCCGTCTTGGTGTCGCGGACGCGACCTGCTGGCCACGCCATGTTGAGGAGCGTCCGCACGTGCATCACGTTCCACCGCTTGTCCACATGGTGGTTACCGTACTTCTCGTTCAGCTCCCGCGAGGTCTCAAGGTACGAACGGGTGATCGCGAACCGCTGGAAGGCATACAACACCTTCGGGGCGTTCTCGGGATCTGGAACGAGCTTCGAGTCGATGCTCTTGTACCCGTAGGGAATCACCCCGCCCGTCCAGATGCCCTTCTTGCGGCTGGCGGCCATCTTGTCCCGAACGCGGTCGGACGTCATCTCACGCTCGAACTGCGCGAATCTCATCAGCAGGTTCACGATCATCCGCCCCATCGAAGTCGAGGTGTCGATCTGCTGGGTAACGGACACCATGCTGGCACCGTTCCGCGAGAAGATCCCGTCCAACTCCGTGAAGTCCCGGAGCGAACGCGAAATGCGGTCGAGCTTGTACACGACCACCACGTCGATCTTCCCCTCGTTCACGTCCTTCAGCAGCTCCTGAAGTCCGGGACGGTTCATGTTGCCGCCCGAGTAGCCGCCATCGTCGTAATGCTTGTCCACTATCGTCCAGCCCTTCCCAGACTGGCTGTGGATGTAGGCCGCGCAGGCGTCGAACTAGGCTTCAAGGGAATTGTAGTCCTTGTCGAGTCCTTCGTCGGTGGACTTGCGGGTGTAGATGGCGCATCGCTTCGCCGTGCTTTTTTCAGTTGCGTCGCTCATTTCTTTATCCCGAAGAATGCCGGACCGTTCCAGTGGGTTCCCGTGATCGCCTTGGCGACCGCCGTGAGGGACTTGTACTTCTTGCCCCCGTATTCGACCAGCGAGTCGTTCACGACGAACACCTCGTAGTCCTTGCCCTTCCAGTTGCGGACGAGCTTTCGCCGTGAGGATCGCACATCGTCCGCTGGGGCGTGAAGGAGCTTGTCGCCCTCCACCGCCTTCTCCAACAGCCGTTCCGTCTCACGCGAAACGCGCTGCCCGTAGAACTTCTCCTGAATGCGGTAGATCACAATCGCCCGAAGTATCTCGATACGGTTGCACCCCTCACAGTCCTTGAGGTACTCGGCGTACTGTGCGCGGATGCCTTCCACCGGCAGCCATTGCAAAGCGCTGATCGCCGACCTCTCCTGAATTCCAAGTTCAATCATGTTCTCTGCCGCCTTACCGAATCCACTCGATCTTCTCGCCCTCGATCAACTGGGGACGTTCCTCGCGCAGCCGTCGCAGGAACGAGCGCACGACATCGACCGCTTCAAGGATGTGCGGCGCGGGCGGCGGCGTCTCTTCTCTTGTGTTCTCTTCCATAATCGCTTCTCCATCGGGGTTCCGTGATGTCGGCGACTATAGTACCGTAAACACTCTTACAATAGTCGCTCGAAGTTAATCTTTCGACACCGTAGTTATTCACGGCGAACCGCCTCGACCGAGAGACTAATTTGCGACGGCAAACGACCATCGCGATTGAAAACGAACGCGGTTCCTTTCAACCGCCAATCGGCAGTTGCGTTCCCGTGCGCAACTTACCACGCACAAACTCCCGCAGACCTTTCAGCCGAAAATGCGTCCCGCCCAATAGAATCAAGGGTTCTCTGTTCTCTCTCCAATCAGAGCAGAGAATCGGAGAGAGTGCCGCAATTCACCGCAACGAACGCGCCGATCTTCCCGCCGCACACTCTCTGAGAAAACAGCCCCCGCGCGAAACTATCCGAAAGAACCCCAAACAATTCGGAACTTCCCGATATGAAAAAGAGCCGGATAACCGGCCCTCTTTACCTTCCAAAATTTTGGCGGAGGGAGAGGGATTCGAACCCCCGAAGCCTTGCGGCTCGCCGGTTTTCAAGACCAGTGCATTCAACCTCTCTGCCATCCCTCCAAAGGAAATCAGGGGATATTATACACGATTTCACGGATGTGTGCCGGACGAAATTTTCATCCCCGGGAATTTCACGTTTCCGTCCGGAAGCGCGATGTGGACGGGGCGTCGCCCGGTGCGCCACCCTTTAACTTCCGGGCGAGGGCACGGAGGTGGGAGGCGAGGGTCTTCTCGCTGCGGGCGTTCGAGACGGAGATGCGCAGAAAGGAGTCGGCGGGGGCCGTCCCCACGCGGAAGCGGTCCGAATGGAAGACCTCGATGCCGTGTGCGCGCAACGCGCGTTCGATCTCCTGTCCGCGTCCCGCCGTGCCGGGCAGGGGCAGCGTACGGAAGAGGCGCACGTCGTCCGTCGTCCCCGCAAGGCCGAAGACGGCATCGAACACCGCGTTCGCGCGGCGGCTCGCCGCCGGCCTGCGCGCCACGTTCGCGG
>OQVT01000461.1_pt1 | contig 22556 bp, 24 predicted proteins | sample 1691561 | NCBI WGS metagenome assembly OQVT01 (sample SAMN03418260, study PRJEB22391) | human gut metagenome | biome: human-gut; feature: organic feature; material: feces | host: Homo sapiens | place: Tanzania | collected 2013-01 | reverse complement strand
ACTATATGGCAGAAAATAAAGGCCATGCGGCATATTCTTCCCTTACGCATTATCCAAGAATCTCAACAGAATGGCAAATTTTTTCACGCAAAATTTAGAAAGCGTGTTTAAAGAATTTTTAAACACCAAAATTTCAACGCTCATCAAAGAAAACGAAAGCAAGCTCACAAACCACAGCGCGCCCAAAAGCACCAAGCAAAGCCAGCCAAATCTGCTTGCCAAAGTGCTACAAAGCATAAGCGATGATGACACAAGCGTGCTTAAAAGCGAGCCAAAAAGCACGACACCAAAGCTCAGCGAGCTTTTAGACGCGGCTGATGAGCTGCAAAGCAAGACAAGCAAAACGCCTTTAAACAGCGATGAAACGCAAAATTTAAGCACCAAGCCCGCAAAGGTAGAGTTAGCCTTAAACAAGGGGCTTGAAAATGTCGCCAAAGCGACTTTGAGCGAGCCAAGTGCCGCGCTAAAAGATGAAAAGCCACTTTTAAACGAGCAGCCAAAAAGCACGCCCACAAAAGAAATGCTAACTAATGAGACAAAACAAACGCCCACAAACGCACTTGATAGCAAGCCACAAAGTGAGCCAAAAACTTTTGCAAGTGTTATAAGCGCACAAAGCCTTAAAAGCGTGGCAAATCAAGCCCCACAAGAAAATTCCTTAAAAGAAAACAAGGACAACAAAGAAAGTAAAATTTCTCCAAAAGAGAGCAAAGAAACTAAAAGTGAGCTGAGTCAAAAATTTATGCTAAACGATGAAAAACCCGTCATTAAAGATGAAAAAATCACCCAAAGCGTGCTTAAAGCAAACGAGCCACAGGTTCAAAAGGCGCAAAGCCCACAAATTCAGCCTATCACGCCCAAAACACAGCCCAAAGCTCAAAACAGCGTAGAAAGCAAAGGCACGACAAGCAAAGAGAGTTTTGAAAAGAGCTTGCAAAGCGAGCTTTCAAAAGAAAATTTAAGCACAAACGCCACAAACACAAGCGTTGAGAGCAAAAACCCTACAAATTTAGAAAGTTTGATGATTGCGAAAAATTAATCAAACGATATTCTAAACACAATGCTTTATTTGGTAAATTATTCCAAAAAATCATAACATACGCACTAGCAACTTCAGAAGAAAACTTAAGAATGGGAAAGATTGTTGCTTGTCCAACAGCAGGTTCTTGTGGAATAGTACCGGCAGTATTAGTCGCATATAGTGAAGAATACAATATTTCTAATGAAGAACAAATCAATTTTTTGATAACTGCCGGCAAAATCGGTAGTATCATTTCAAACAAAGTTCAATTAGCGGGAGCAGTTGCAGGTTGTCAAGCAGAATGTGGAGTTGCAGCAGCAATGTGTGCTGGTGGACTTGCACAAACAATGGGTGGAACTATTGATGAAATATTGAATGCTATGGCATTAGCAATGAAAAATCTTTTAGGCTTAACTTGTGATCCAGTTTGTGGACTTGTTGAAGTACCTTGTATCAAACGTAATCCAATATTAGCAGTACACGCAGTTACAGCCGTTGAACTTGCTATGGCTGGAATTGAGAGTAAAATTCCACCAGACGAAGTTATTGATGCAATGCGACAAACAGGTCAACTAATGTCACCATTATTGAAAGAAAGTGCTCAAGCAGGATTAGCAACAACAAAAACTGCCCTAGAACTTCAAGCAAAAATTATTCAATAATGAACAATTTATTTACTATTTAGAATTTTCCATTATATAAATTTACATATTCTCTAAATTTCCTACATATAGTTGATTACAATTTATTTATATATGTATAGGATATTTATGGGGAAGAGTACTCTATGGAAACAAAAGAAGAAAACATAAAAACAAGTTTTAGTAGCGAATTATACGGTCAATTTGACTGGTTCAAAAACACGTTTGAAGCACCAGTACAAAAGGCTTGTGATGATTTCTTTTCATCTGGTTTTGAGTTTAAATTAGTTGGTATTAGTGAAAATATGAATGTTTTAACTCAAAACGAAAGTTTCTTTGTTACTAAAGTTCAACTAGACGGCAAAAACGACGTTTTTATAAGAATTTCTCAAAATGCAATTAGAGTAATCTTAGACAAAATTTTAGGTAAAAGTAACAAAAAATTTGACCTTTCATCTATTTCAGATTTGGAAGCAAAAATCATTACTACATTCAATGAATTTTTATATGAAAGAGTTTCAGACAAGATTGATAAAACCAAGTTGGAAAAACACCCAACTACAATCAATTTAAGTTATTTTATTAGAAACCTTTCATCAGATGAAAGTGCAAGATTTGTACTATCATTCCCAAAATCAGTTTTAGCACCAGTAAATCTTCCACCAGTACCTGATGCTAAAAAGATTAACGAAATGATTTTTAAAGATTGTCCTGTTGACGTAACAATCAAAGTGGGTTCAACAGATTTTGCCGTTAACGACATTAAGAAATTGGGAGTTGGCGACATTGTATTATTTGAAAACAGTAATGCAAGAGAAATGACATTAATATGTGATAATATACTTCAACGTTTTGCAGTTAATCCAAACAAAGAAATTATATTGCCATACGATGAAGATGAGGACGAAAGTGACGAGGGGGAAGAAGATATGGACACAAGCAGTATAACAAACTTATGGGACAGTCTTCAAATAGAAATGAGTGCCGAATTTGAAAAAATAAAAGTATCTCTTGGCGAATTAAAAAATATTCAAGAAGGTCTAGTTGTAGATATAAGTTCTGTATATAATAACAAAGTTTCACTAAAAGTTGGTGACCAAGTAGTTGCTGACGGTGAACTAGTAATTATTAACGATAGATACGGTGTAAAAATATCTAAAGTAACAGCAGATGAATTCAAAGATGCAAACAATGTAGAAAGTATGGTAAATGCAGCAGCGGCTGCTGGTTCTACAGTAAGTGTTGCACCAAATTCTAATGTAAAACAAGCAGGAGGTCCTGCACCTGCTCAAACACCTACACCTGCTGATGGTGGAGATGAGTTTGATTACAGCGACTTTGATTTAGATGAATAAGAAAAGGATTAAAAATGGGATATATATCAAATTTTATAGTTTATTTTCTTGCAATGATTGGAATTATAATCCTTGCATTGTATGTATATAAAAAATTCAGTATTTCTTCTTTCTCAACAAGAAGAAATAACTCTTTAAAAATAGAAGATACTCTAAGTCTTTCACCTAGAAAAACTCTCTTTGTTATTCGTGATGGAAATGAAAGATTTTTAATAGCAGCAGATTTAGAAAGAACAACTCTAATCTCTAAACTAGAAGATAGAGAAGAAGTTCACGAAGAAATCAATCACCGTATGATTAGAAGCAATGTTGATTTAACAGAAAGAGGCATTCGTGCACAAGATAACGTTGCTCCAATGAAAAGACCTATTATGAAAGAGATAAAAAACAGATTAAATTTTTAGAAAAGGAATTAAAGGAATAAAATAAAATGGACGTTTTTGCTAATTTTAACCCAGTCTTACAAATGCTTGTAGTAATGTCGTTATTTTCGATGTTACCATTTATGTTTTGTTGTATGACAAGTTTTTTAAGATTTACAATTGTATTTTCAATGCTTAAAACAGCATTAGGTACACAACAAGTACCACCATCAATTGTAATCATTGGTTTGAGTATGATTTTAACATTCTATACAATGGGTGGAGTGTTCCAAAAAATGTATGATATGGGTTCAGTTCCATTTATGAAAAATCAAGACTTAGTTCAAACAATCAATCAAGGTTCAAAACCACTAAAAGAATTTATGATGAAACAGACTAGAGAAAGCGACCTTGCATTCTTTATTGAATTAGCAAACAAAGAACAACCAAAAAGCCCTGAAGAAATAACTATATGGCAAGTTGCACCAGCATATATTTTGAGTGAACTTAAAACAGCATTTGAAATTGGTTTTGTTGTATTTGTTCCATTCATCGTACTTGACTTGATTGTTGCAAACATCTTGCTTGCACTTGGTATGTTCATGTTATCACCTACAATTATTTCACTACCATTTAAGTTATTAATCTTCATTGCAGTTGATGGTTGGGCTTTAATTGTTCAAGGTTTAGTACAAAGTTATAATACTTAAAGGAGATTGCAATGGAAATTTTAATTGAATATTTAGCAAAAGGTTTTATGACAATGTTAGCCATTTCAATGCCTTGTGTATTAACAGCAGCAGTTATAGGTCTTGTTGTCGGTATTATCCAAGCCGTTACACAGGTACAAGAACAAACTATTGCAGCAGCACCAAAAATTTTCGCTGTATTCTTAGTACTTGTTATGGGTGGTATGGGTTTTATCAAACTATTAACAAACCTTTTCAATGACGGTATGGGAATTGCGTTCAATGTTGTTCCTAAAAATGATAACTATGTTTTAGCATCAGATTATTATAGATACACCTCACCACTACAACAAGGTGAACTATCTGATAAATATCCTAAGAACTTACAACTTAGAGAAGTTATTAAACGTCCTAGTGATGCTCCATTTATTGATAAAGACGGCAAACCAAAATATGATAAATCACCAAGAACACCTATGCCAAAACCAAACTTTATTGAAACTAACAAAATTATAGGAAGATAATAAATGATTAATTTCAAACGTTTTTTAATAACTATAATCGCATTATGTTCAGCAAATTTTGCATTCGCTGACAGTTACATAATAATTTCTGACTATGATATTTCAGAAATCAAATGTAGTGATGAATCAGTTGTGAGCGTAAAAGCACTTACAACACTTTCTAACGAAAGAAAATCAATAATAGTTAGTTCTATAAAAGACGGACAAACAGAATTTACAATAAAAGTAAAAAACAAAATTCATACTTATAAAGTTGATATAAATAATAACAAAATGACAATTAGTGGCGATAAATCTACCAAAATTCTTCCAATAGATTTACCACCAGAAGCATTACCAACAACAGAGGAGTGTAGCAAGTGATAGCACAAGACGTAATATCACAATTAGGTTCTACATTTCCAATGTTCGCAGTATATCTGACGACAGGCTTTATTATCTTTGCCAGAGTAATGGGTTTTATTAGACTTGCACCAATCCTAAACAGAAAAGAAATTCCAGGATTAGTAAAACTGTCGTTGGCTTTGTTATTAACAATGATATTTATATGTGCAAAAAAACCTGAGACACCACCTATTGAAAATAGTTTTATCTTATCATTGGTTCTAAACTATGTAAGTGGTGCATTGCTAGGATTTATGGCTCAATTGATATTGCTTGCAATTGATGCCGGTGCAGATATGATAAACATGCAAATGGGTTTGAGTTCAGCGATGGTACTTGATCCGACAACATCATCACAAACGTCTATATTGGCAAAACTTATTTCACTATTAGGTCTTGTAATCTTTTTGGAAATAGGTGGTTTTTATTGGTTGATGAACGCATTTGTAAGGAGTTTTGATATATTCCCACTATATGCAAGTTGTATCCCACTAGACAAGATTGTAAATATGGACTATTTAATCAAGATGAGTTCAAATGTATTGTATATGGGCTTGCAGATTGCATCACCAGTTTTGCTTGCGACACTAGGACAAGATATTATTCTAGGTGTAATATCAAAAACAGCACCTCAAGTAAACGTATTCCAATTGAGTTTCTTGTTCAAACCGGTATTTGGTGCAGCAATTATGATGTGGATTTTACCAATGCTTGTAAATATCATCGAAGACTATTTCAAATCTTACGCAAATATTATTTAACAAAAAAGCCTCTTTTGATAAAGAGGCTCTTTTTGATACACGTTAATTTTACGCATTTTCTACTGGCACGAATACCGACATATTCTCTGAATATCGCATATTCCTTGTGATACCATCACTCGCTGCCGTACCGTTGCCAAGTGTAACTTCAATATGACCATATTTTGAACTATATCTTGCTGCTCCTGCCTCATATACTACAACGCAACCAGCAGGTAAACTACGCAACTGTTCTTGTGAAGTTATTTTTATCTCTTTAAAGTTTTTATTCTTTTCTAATTTTGTATCCATCATGTGTGCTGCAGCTGCACGTTCATGACCTAATCCAGATGCCTCTAAAGCATTGCTAACATGTCGTGAACAATGACCTGTAAAGCCAACAACTTTACTTCTAACTTGTTGAGCCAATTTTTGACCTTTTGCACTTGAATATTTCAAGCCCTGTTTGTTCAATTCATCAAATGACATCAAATTATCATTCTTGTGGAAACCTGAGTCATCACCACTTTCATCAGATGATGGTGATGGCATTTGAGATATTGCATAACTTCTTGCTGCTTCCAATTTTTGAACTTGTGCTTGATAACCATTTATATCTGCTTGAGCAGACAATTTTTCTTGTTCAATCTTGTCTTTATAATCTGATATTTGCACCTTTATAGAAGAATCTTCCGTCTGAACTTTCTTCGTCAATTTTGCAAGATTATCTCTAGTCGAACTAATCAAAGATTGATAATCATTATTTTTCGATACCAACGATGCATAATCATTGCCCAGATTTTTTTGTCTTGATTCTAATTTCTTCAACTCACCTTTACGAGATTCTATATCATCTGCATTCTCATCAGGATTGAGTCCAGACAATTCCTTGTTAATTATTTCTGTCTCAGTTTGAGCATAATCAATTTCTTGTGATTTCGATTGTATCAATGAATTATTTTTATTTGCCTCACGTTGCAACTTCGCAATTTTGTCAGACTCTGTCTTATATTCTTGTTTTAAATCATTGTTTATTTTTGAACTTTTTAAAACCAAATCATCAATTTTAGATTGATATTCATCAATAATATTTGAAGAATTTATCTGACGTGAAGAAATCAATTCTTTCAACGTATCAATTTGTGCTGATAAATCTTCAACATAAGTATTTGATAAAATATCAGGATTTTTCGCCATTGCAGATTTATACATGTCTTCTGGCGACATATTACTATATTGAGATTTAATTCTTTCAGCAGTCTTGTTATACAAAACTTTCAAATCATTCTCAGTAACAGCCTCATTTTTATCACCATCATCAGTAAAAGCCAACAATTGCTGAACTTCTTTCTCATCAATAGTATCATTGCCATCTACATTCAATGTATCAAACATATCGCCAACAACACTCGACATGTCACTACCAAATACAGAAGATTTATCTCCAGCAGTAGATTGTTTCATCTCTTGATATTTAGAGATAAATTGTTCTCTGGTCATGCCAGCCTTAAATAAATCATTTAATGAAAAGTTCTCACTCATTTTTATACTACTGCCTCACTATATATATAAAGTCACATGTTTACATCCAATTTCAGACATGTCATTTTTTGTAAAATATCTTAACAATTACATTATTTTTTCAATTATATTAAGTTTTGTAAATGCGAGTTTTTCGTATTATAATTGATGTTTGGCTTATAATTGTACAAAATACAATTATAAACTAGCAAAATAATCCGTTCAGATGATTTAGAATAATATGCGGAAGGGTATGCTTAAATAAACAGAGACACATCACTGAGCAAAAAACGCAAAATATGAGGTAAGCTCGATGGTAGATAACAGAGCCGCAGGGTTCTATGGTGTGGCCGGTGCATTTAACTTTAAAAGTGGGGACATATCTGGAACCGCAGCAAAAACAAGCGACGACCGTGCGAGTCAAGGAACAGAGTATGGACGTGTAGATGCTGCCGAAGAAGAACAAGCGGTAAACGGAAACAAATACGTAGATAATAGTGCTCAACTTAACGCAACTCTTAATTCGTTAGCGATGATGAATGTTGCGTCAGTAATCAATTCTAAACTTCCAAAATTAACTAGAAACAAAGATTTTAGAAAATTATTAGAAGAAGCAGAAGGATTGATTTCTAGTGTTTCTCTTGATGATGAAAGAGAATCAAAGAAGCATGATAACAAAAGTCACCACGATGAAGATGATGACGACGATAATGAATATTATTGATAATTTATGCTTATGTTCGTTTAAATTTATAATTTATGAGTGCTTTAAAATTGTTTTTTGAAAAAAAACTATTAAAATAAAATATATGAGAAAATTACTACTAACATGTTTATTGGTGTTGATGAGTGCGTCAGTTTCTTATTGTGAGCCTATACCACAACAAGGACCATCTAGTGCTGATACACCATATTATATGGATTCTCAAAATGTTTTAAGAGAAAAGCCAAAACAAGATGAAGAAGTATCTCCAGAAGATTCCACTGTAAGTGATACAGAAGAAAGTACTCCTAACAATAACAATGATGAACAAATTGACGATACAAACAATCCAATAAATTATGATGCCAGTCAAGAAAATGTTCAAGACAAAAACTTCAAACCAGTAGCACGACCTGCTCAAGATGAAGAAATTAAACAAGACACTCAACCACAACAAGACAAAACAAAAAAAAGAACTAAAAAAAATAAAAAGAATGCAGTAAAAGAAACGCCTGCACAAACACCACAGGAGAATGTAGAACAACCACAACAAGAAGGAACAACATTAGACACAACTCAAACTAATGAAATTCAGCCTACTGCACCAAAAACATATTCTCAAGACGATTACGAACAAATGTATAGAGATATGCCTGTTCCAACATTTACATTCGTACACGGTGTGGACCCCGACCAATATTACGATATGAAAGATACAACTTGGTCACCTTACCCATTGTTGAGATTAAATTCTCCACTCTATTTTAAAACAATCACTATCCAACCTGGGTATTACTTATTAACACCTAGAAAATATAAAGATGATTGGTACATCTTATTCAAAGAAGCAGGAAAAGTAAAATATACAATCCCTGTATTTGCAAAAGATTACACACCTGAATTTTATTACCGAGATAACTTAAAAGAACTTGATATGGGCAAATCTCAAAGATGGCAAATCAAATTCTTAAATGCTTGGGGTAAATATATCAGAAAATCAAAGAGAAGACCTGCTACAAAAACAAATGTTGAATTAACAGATTTAGATAACAATTTCTTGTTAATTGAGTTGTATTATGGTCCTTACAAATATTCAACAATTTTTAGAATAGAAAAATTCTAATAAAAAACAATTAATTGTTGGAAATAAAAAATTTGTTATTGTATAATATTATCAAATATAACTCAGGGTTAATCCCCATATACTTAGGAGGAGTTGTTGTGAAAATACTTAATAAAAAAATATTTCTTATTATAAATATGATATTTATATTGTTCTTATCTGGAATACAAGCAAGTTTTGCAGTATCACCAGACCAACTTTATGATGAAGTTTGGAGATTGATTAATCTAAAATATGTTGACCAAACTGACAATTCACAAGATTGGAACATTTGGCGTCATAGATATGATGGCAAAATGAGAACAAAAGAAGATGCTTATATAGCAATAGATACAATGCTAGCAAGCCTTAATGATCCATATACAAGATTTTTAGATCCAAAAGAATTTGCAGAAGAAACATCTTCTATCAAAGGTTCTCTACAAGGTATAGGTATTCAAATTGGAATGAAAGACGGAAACCTTGTTGTAATCGCTCCGATTGAAGGTTCACCTGCTGACAAAGCCGGAATTTTAACAGACGATTTAATCTTAGAAATTGATGGTGTAAGTACTAAAGGTATTACAATTGATAAAGCAGCCGACAAAATCAGAGGTAATGCTGGTAGTCAAGTTACACTACTTGTAAAAAGAAAAGATGAACAACCTAAAAAATATACAATCACACGTGCTGAAATTGAAATCAAATCAGTATCCATAAAAACACCTATCGAAACAAAAATTCCTGATAGTGTACAATATATTAGATTAAGTTCATTTATTAGTAAAAATGCTGCTAGTGAAGTTTTAAATATCTTAAAGACAACTGCAAACACTAAAAAAGGATATATTCTTGACTTACGTTCAAATCCAGGTGGATTGCTAAGTAATGCTATCCTTATGTCAGATATGTTCTTACAAGGCGGCGGAATTGTTAGTACAGTTGACAGATATGGTTACAAAGATACAACAAAAGCCGCAAAAATTAGAATTACAAACAAACCACTAGTAATCTTAGTAAACAAAGGTTCAGCATCTGCTAGTGAAATATTTAGTGGTGCTATGAAAGATAACCAAAGAGCAATTTTAGTTGGTGAACAAACTTTTGGTAAAGGTTTAGTTCAAGAAATAAACAAGTTATCTGATGATGCTGGTTTAAATATCACTATCCAAAGATATTTAACACCAAATGGAACAGATATTCACAAAAAGGGAATTACTCCTGATTATGTTGTAAAACTAACAGCAGATGATGTTAAAAATAAAAATGACGTACAATTAAAAGAAGGCTTAAAAATCTTGTTGAAAGAATGTGGAGAATCAATTCCAGAATACTTAAACGAACCTATTGCTGACAAAGCAAAAGATACTAACAAAAAAGCAACTGTAACAGATGAAAAGAAAAGCACTTCTGAATGTACAACACCTGAAAGTACAAAGAAAAATGAAGCAGTGACATTACCTGCTATCAATTCAAAACCTGTAAAAAAATAATTTATAATTAGTTATGATAAGAAAAGAATGGAAAATAATTAATAATAAAGATACAAAGCCGCTAATTGAGCGGCTTTTATCAGTGAGAGGAATTACTAGCAAAGAAGATATAAAAGAATTTCTAAATCCGTTAGACATTACCTTAACTCACCCAAATGCTTTTTGTGATATGCATAAAGCCGTTGATAGAATAGAACAAGCCGTTCAAAATAACGATAAAATCCTAATCTATGGTGACTTTGATGCCGATGGTGTAACCTCTACATCATTATTAATGAAAACATTGACACACGTTGGTGCAAATGTCGAATACTATATTCCAACAAGAGAAACTGACGGGCACGGACTTAACTCTAACTCATTAGTAAAACTAATGGTAAAAGTAAAACCAAAACTAATTATTACTGTTGACTGTGGTATAAGTAATATTGAAGAAGTAGCATTTATAAACAGTTTCAAAAAAGATGTAATTATTACAGACCACCACGAAGCACCAGAACAATTGCCAGATGCATTAGCAATAATAAATCCTAAAGCACAAAATTCACTTGATGAAAACTTAACAACAAAAGAATTAAAATATTTAAGTGCGTTAGCAGGTGTTGGTGTTGCATTCAAATTGGCACAAGGTGTCTTAGAAAGATTTGAAAAACTCGACTACTCAATGGAAATTTTACCATTCGTAGCAGTCGGCACAATTGCTGATATTGTACCGTTAATCGGTGAAAATAGATATTATGTACTCAAAGGTTTAGAACTAATTTCAAAAGGTCACCATTATGGACTTAAACGAGTTTTAGAAAATGCTGGATACAATGATATAGAATCAGGTATAACAGCAGACCAAATAGCCTTTGGTGTTGCACCAAGAATAAATGCTTGTGGCAGATTAGATTCTGTTGAAGATGCTATTAAAGTTTTAATTAGTGATAACACGCAAGAAATCGAATTATCAGTAATGGCACTAGAAAACTTTAACAAAATTCGTCAAGAATTATGTAATACAATTTTTGAAGAAGCCGACAAAATGGCAGAAAAATCTAAGGATAACATTCTGGTTCTTTTCAAAAAAGATTGGCACGTAGGTATTATTGGTATTGTTGCTTCAAAGTTAGTTGAAAAATATGGTAAACCAACATTCTTAATGACATATTCAGAAGATACAAATCAAATACGATGTTCTGCAAGGGGTGTTGAAGGTTGTGAAGAATTGAATCTATATAATATCATTGCAAACATTTCTGAAAAACTAGATGGTTTTGGTGGTCACGCATTGGCGGCTGGACTTTATTTTTCACTAGACAAAACAACTTTTGAAGATGTTAAAAAAGCATTGATTTTATCTTACAACACTTTGATGAACTCTAAAAAACCTACTCCTATACTTAATATTGATTTAGAAATTGAGCCAACAGACTTAACAGAAGACTTAATAACAGATATTTCTAAACTTGAACCATTTGGAGCAGCAAATCCATCACCAATTTTTGCAATAAAAGATTTCAAACTAAAACAAAAAAAACTTATGGGTTCTAATAAAGAACATTTAAGACTAACGGTCGAAAAAAATGGAGCAATTTTCAATGCTATATGGTGGTCTTATGGTGACATTGCCTTAAAAGATGGAGATACATTAGACATAGCATTTTCACCTCAACTAAACACCTTTAACGGAAATACAACAATCCAATTGATAATAAAAGATATTCACTCAGATTGTATAGTTGAAACTCAAGATTCAAAAGTTATCACTTACGATAATCGTAAAAAAACAGATATTACTGAAAAGGTAAATTCATATCTTAAAAATGCTAAATATGATTTTTGTATCTTTGCAGAAAATCATTCTATTATTGAAGAACTAAAAAAATATAATGAAATAAGCAAAAGGATTGTAAACAGACACTCTTTAAACCCTACTGATGGCATAATGTTTTTCGATTATCCACCAAGTGAAGAAATTATGCAAACTGTATTAGAAAAAGTTTGCCCTATCAGAATTCACTATATGTACTACGATTTAGACAAAGTAAAATCATTTGATTATTTAAAAACAATACTAGGAATGATAAAATATGTTTGCAAATCAAAAGATGGAAAATTTGATTTGAATAGTAGTGCTTGTTTTTTAGGCATTACAAATAATATGGTTGAAACATTACTTGAATTATTTGAAGATTGCAAATCAATCAATATTACAGAAAGAACAGAAGACTATTTTATTATCAAATTTATAAAACAAATTTCAACAGAGAACTTAAAAAACTCCGAAAACTATAATGTATTTGTGGAACAACTTTCGAACTCAATAGAATTAAGAAAACACTACCTTGAATGCGATATAAACGAATTAACAACAGTCTAGCAAATTATATTTTTTCATACTTTAAATAAATATGACCAACATCGTTAATCCTGCTGTGAAATTTTCATATAACATAATAAAAGGTTCTATATCAGAACGCCGTAGAATGATTGCTGATTATAATAAAAAAATCTTTAATGAAGTATGTGAACACATTGAAGATAAAAAAATTTATAAAGGTGATTTACAAAAATCTATTGAAAAAGTACTACCCGAAAAGAAGAAGATTGAAGTTATTTCAGCTAAAAAAAGTAATGTTGTGAGTGGTGCATCTGATTATATTTATGGTAAAAAGAACGAAATTATTGGTCAAACAATAGAAATGCCTATGAAAAGTGGCAAAATGGCACAAACAAATATTGCTGTATTTATGCACGAATTGACTCATGTTATGGATGCACTTGTAAATCCAAAACTTACAGCACGAACAAATAGAATGTATCAACATAATTTATATACAAAAGAATATGATAATCTAATGTTCAACACACTATACAAATACGAAAAAGTTAATTCTTCAACACCTAAAAAACAAAAAGATGAAATTATTCAAAAAAGAAAAGAACAAGTTTTACAATTTTTAAAAGGGAAAAAAACTGAAGATAAAATTGATTATATTCAAGAACTTAAAAATTCATTACTAACAGAAAAAAATGCATTTACAGAAGAACATATTTATGCAAAAAAACTAGAAAAGAACAACATCAAAAGTGATGAAGATTCATTAAATGACAGTAGATTAGGCTATATGTTTAATGAAAAAATACAAATGTTACATGAAATTGGACTTGATATAATAGCAAAAGCCAGAAAAGAATTTGCACAAAAATTAGCTCGAAAAAATAAAAAGAAAAATAAATTATAATACTTTGGTATTAGTTGATTATAAGTTATATTTAGTGTAGTGTTTAGTTGTGGGAAATGAAAATAATTTAGACTTGGATTTAATAAAACAAACTTGCGGTATCGGTTCAGAGATTAACGCAGAGGTTTTAATACAAAACCTTATAAATCTATCTGATAACTATACCGACGAGGAGTTAGTGCAAATTTATAATTATCTAATGGGAAAAGTTTATAATCCAAAAGTGTTGATGCAACTAATCAGACTTTCAGATAAATATAGAAGTACATCATCACTTGGTGTGCTTGTAGATTTACTTTTGATGAGAATAAACTTAGAAAACACACCTTACGACTTTGATGATTTAATCAATGTTAGAGTAATGTGTGCTAAAGCAATTGCTAACATAAAAGATACATCAGTTGTTGGTTCACTTTTATATTGTCTAAACAACAAAAATGAAAACTATAAAGTTAGACTTGCTTGTGCTGATGCACTTGGTAAAATTGGTGACAAATATGCGGTTGCACCATTGATTGATTTAATGCAAGATGAAGAAGAAAAATCTGTATATCTAAAAGAATCTGCAGTATCTGCTCTAGGCATTTTAGGAGATAGTAGAGCAGTTGATCCTTTGGTTTCTATATTAGAAGCAAAACAAGGCTTCTTAGACAAGTTCTCATTCTTAAAAGAACGTGTTATTGAAGCACTTGGAAAATTAAATATCAATAGCAGTAAAATAAATAAAGCATTAAAACAATCATTGTATGATGTTTCACCAATGGTAAGAATAAACGCAATTGAAGCGATTATGAATAGTGATGAAGAAGATGCTGCAGACACTATACGACCTTGTTTAAATGATGATGATAAAGAGGTTAAAAAAAATGCACTTATTGCGTTATACAATTTAGAGGGCAGAGATATTCTTGATGAAGTTTTAACAAAATCAGAATATAGCGACGATTTAAAGACAGAAGCAATGAATTTAATAGAAGAATACGAAAACGGAGAAGACGAAGATGAAGAATAAAAAATCTATCATTCTTTTGTCTGGTGGATTAGATTCACTTGTAACAATGGGGGTTGCAAAAGATGAATATAATATTCAACTTGCATTAACGTTTGATTATGGTCAAAAATCCTTAAAACAAGAAACTTCTGCATCAAAAGAAATTGCTAAATATTATAACGTTGAACACAAAATTATAGAATTACCATTTTTAAAACAGATAACAAAAACGGCACTAGTGAGTGACGAAGAAGTTCCAACAGACGAATTATACACACAAGATAGTGCAAAAGCCGTTTGGGTTCCAAATAGAAATGGGTTATTTTTAAACATAGCAGCATCTTATGCTGACACTTATGAATTTACACATATTTTGTTTGGTGCAAACAAAGAAGAGGGTGCAACATTTCCTGATAACACACAAGAATTTGTTGATGGAATAACAGAAAGTTTCAAATACTCAACACTAATTCAAGCCAAAGTCGTAGCACCATTGATTAATTATAACAAAAATGATATAGTTAATTTAGCCTTAAAACAGTCTATACCATTAGAAATGGCAAGAAGTTGTTACAGGCAAGGGGAGAAGAATTGTGGAGTTTGCGAATCTTGCAAACACCTAAAAGACGCATTAGAGTATAATAATGCACAGGAATATATAGAACGGTTATTTTAAAATGATTACAAAATACTTAGATGAAGAGATTAAATACATAGGTTCACAACTTGCACCACATTGGATTTATAAAACTCATAAAATTCAAGGTGATGCTATTGTTGCATTTTGTGGAGAGTGCGAAGTTAAACTAACAGAAATGGTTGATATAGAAGACGTTATCAACAATGAACCTATTTATAGCAAGTATATGCTTAGTTTTATTACTGAACAATTCAATGTTGACCTTGTAGAAGGTGTTTTCAGACAAAGATTACTAATTTGTATTATTAAAGAAGAATTAGAAAAAAGAGGAATTTTTGTTGAAAGACGTGGTGACGATTTGATGATTGATAACAAAAAATTATCAGTATCAATCGCAACAAAATCAACTACGTCAATATTAATTCACACAGGATTGAATATTGATTCTACTGGTGCACCTGTAAAAGCATCAGGATTGACTAGTGAATTAGGAATAACTGATATAAAAGAATTCGCACAAGAAATTATGCGTAGATATTCAGAAGAAATTGAAGATATAATATTAGCAAGTACAAAAGTTCGTGGAGTTTAAATATGAGCCAATACTATAAAAAATATATGAAAAAGAGAGAAGAAGAAAAACCTAGTTATTTAAAATTGTTTATAGGTGCTTTTCTTGTAATGATAGTTTTCTTTGTAATAGTTGCGACTCATTTATCATCAACAGTTGATACAACTATTGGCGAAAATGATGAGGGCGATATTAAAGAATCAGGTTTAGGTGTAAAACATTTAATAGACAGCCGTCTTAGACTAATTCAAATGGAAGATAATAGTGGAAGCCAAACTACAAATACACAAAAACCAAATATTGATAATTACGGAAAAACTGTTCAAGTAAACCAAGATTCTGAATACAAAGGACAATATCAAAACTCTTATGGCTATAATCAAACTCAACAGTCACAACCTTATAGTCCAACATATAATAATGCGAAAAATCAATATAACAATTATGGTTCTTCTGCAAATTATAGTAGTGGTAGTACAAATTCATCAAGTTATGCAAACAAAACATATACTGTGCCAACACCATCTACTCAAATAAGAACACAATCAACTACTCATACACAAAATAGTAGTTCTCCTGCACATAATATACAAAAGAACCTAACACCAACAGGTATGTAATTATGGCATATTTGATTGATACTCATGCTCATATTGATATGTATGAGAATTGGGAAGAGATTTGTAATAATGCAGTAAACAACGGTATAAAAAAAATAATTATACCGTCTGTTGAATTAAAATATTTTCAAAAAGTTCTTGATATTGCTAACAAACGTGAAAATTTATATTGTATGCTAGGAATTTTTCCATCAGAAGCAAAAACTTGGAATGATGAGATTTTAGATACGATAAGGGAATTAAGCAAAAATAAGAAAGTTGTTGGTATTGGTGAAATCGGATTAGATTATTATTGGGATAAAACCTTTAATGAAAAGCAACAAGAGATTTTTATAAAACAAATTAAACTTGCTAATGAACTTAATTTACCAATAGCAGTACACGATAGAGAAGCACATAAAGATTCTTTTGACATATTAAAAGAATATAACAAAAACTCAAAAGTAGTATTTCATTGTTTCTCAGGCAGTCCTGAATTTGCAATGGAATGCATAAAAGAAGGTTGGTATATTGCACTAGGTGGAGTTGTAACTTTCAAAAATGCAGTTAAAGCAAAAGATACAGCAAAGATTGTACCATTAGATAGATTACTGCTAGAAACAGACTCACCATATTTGACACCTGTACCATATCGAGGAAAAGAAAACCAACCAGCCTATGTAAAATATGTAGCAGAAGAAATTGCTAAATTACGAGATATAGACGTAGAAGAAATTATGACAAACACAAGCAAAAATGCAGAAAGTGTATTTGGGATTTGAAAAAAGAACGATTAGACAAAATTTTAGTAGATTTAGGTTATTTTGAAACAAAAAGCAAAGCTTCAGCATCAATACTTGCAGGACAAGTTAAAGTTAATGATGAAGTAATTACTAAGGCTGGTTTTCAACTTAACCCAGAAAAAGAATATGAATTTGATATAAAAACTATGCCTTACGTTTCTCGTGGTGGTTTCAAATTACAAAAAGCACTAGATGCATTTGAATTTAGTCCACAAGATAGAATTTGTATTGATGCCGGAGCATCTACTGGTGGTTTTACAGATTGCCTTTTACAACGTGGAGCAAAATTTGTTTATGCAGTTGATGTCGGCTATGGTCAATTGGCTTGGAAAATTCGTTCAGATGAAAGAGTTAAAACAATTGAAAAAACAAACTTAAAAATATGCTCTAAATCTGATATTTATTCTAACGAAGATACAATTGCCGATTTATTAGTTTCTGATATGTCATTCATTTCATTAGAACGAGTTTTACCGAATTTAAAGACACTTTTAAACCCTGAATTTCATGAAATGATATGCTTGATTAAACCACAATTTGAAGCAGGTAAAGAATATGTTGAAAAAGGTGGAGTAATAAAAGATAAATCTGTACACAAAATGGTTATTGAAAATGTTGTTAATTGCGTACACTCTTTAGATTACAAGATTTTGGGATTAACATTTTCTTCTATCAAAGGTCCAAAAGGTAATATTGAATATTTAATTTGGTTCAGCAACGATAAAGAACAAGATGAAACAGAATTTAGTATTGATGAAGTTGTAGAAAATGCACACAAGACTTTGAACTAGATTATTTTGTCAAAGCCATAACTATTTTGTAAATATCCTCTATCTTTTCGGGGTGATTTTTCAATTTTTCATTTATTTCGTTAAGCAAATCCTCTGTTGTCTTTTTATGTTCAAAATCAAACACATCAACAAAATTAAGTCCTAAAACATTAAGAATTGCTTCAAGATTCATCATAGACGGATAATTTTTTCCATTTTCAATATTACTAATCGTAGCAGGTTCAACCGAAATTAATTCTACTAATTTTTCTTGGTTTATCCCCTTACGCTTACGCAATTCTCTAAGTCTTTTTCCTAGTAATATTTTTTTATTCATAATCACCACATAATTACTTTTAAAAAGTTTTAGCATTTACAGGGTTGTTTTTGAACTAAATATAACTTAATAATCTATTGAAAATTAAGTTGAATTTAATTATTATGAACTTAAACTTACGTTTTTATATAAAAATTAAGTTTAATTTTATAAAAGGGGTTTAAAATGTCAAATGTAAAAGAAAATACACTGGACATAAAACTTCAGAACTTGGGGAGTTTACTAAAAAGTTTAAGGGTAGAAAAGGGATTGAAACAATCTGATGTTGCAGAACGTGTGGGAGTTTCAACACAACATTATTCAAGAATTGAACGAGGCGAATATACACCAAGTTTGCAAACATTTTTCAGTTTAGTTGAGATGTTCGATATTGATATATCAAGATTAAAACTGAAAGATAGCCAAAATATTTCATCAACGATGTATGAAATATTGAAGTTGTTGGAGAAATTCAACAATACGCAACAGCAGGCCGTATTGTCGTTTCTAAAGACAATGGAACCTGTGACAACTTGATAATTGAATAATCATAACGTCATGCTGAACTCGTTTCAGCATCTGTGTGGAGAAAAACATAAATCAGGCTATGTCTAAAAAAAGAATAGATTCCGAAACAAGTTCGGAATGACAATCAAATAAAAAACAGTCATCCTGAATTTATTTCAGGATCTCTGTGAAGATAGATTCTTCGCTTCACTCAGAATGACAGTAGTTATACGTCATTACGAGGAGCGAATGAAATGAACGACGAAGTAATCCAGTAAAATAGTCATCCTGAATTTATTTCAGGATCTCTACGAAGATAGATTCTTCGTTTCACTCAGAATGACGAAATTTAAAACAATAAAAAAAATAAGAGGACATAAAGTTTGAGTTTTATAGAAAGTATATTTTCAATAAAAGACTATGGAGAAACGCATAAAATAATGCGTTTATTAGGATTGAAAATAAAATTTCCTAAAAGCGAATATGCGAAAAAGAAAAAAGAAAGCCCTTATTATTATTACAAAAAGAATAATATTGATATAACAACATTACCACCAGCGACAGGTCAATTGAGAGATATACAATTAGCAAACTTGGCTTTGTTAAAAGAATTGGATTATGTCTGTAAACAAAATGGTCTAAAATATTGGCTTGATGCCGGCACATTGATTGGTACAATCAGACACAAAGGTTTTATACCTTGGGACGATGATATTGATGTTGCAATGATGAGAGAAGATTATGAAAAAATAATTGATGCTTTCAAAAAATCTTCTCGTAACCCTGATATATATGCAGATTATTACAGAGATACGAAAAATACTTGTCAATATATGATAAAAATTCAACATAAAAAATGCCACCATTTATTTGTTGACATTTTTCCATTTGATAAATATGGGAAAAAAATATCAAAAGAAGAACAATTATCAAAAACAAAGATTATAAAAAATATTCGTAAACGATTACAAAAAAATACATCATTCTCAACACCAAACAACATTGTTAAACAAAAAATTGAAACTGCAATGAAAGATGAAGTTTTAAAAAATAATGACTCGGTTGATAAATCAAACTTAGAACTCGTTTGGGGCTTAGACTTTAATCATAGTTGGGATAACTGGTTTACGGATTACGAAGTTATATTTCCATTAAAAGAAATTGAATTTGAGGGAACAATGTTTTCATGTATGAACAACCCTAATGCATTTTTAACAAGAGTATATGGGGATTATATGTCATATCCACCAAAGATAACAATGGGGCATTCTATGTTTATAGAATTAACAGAGGAAGAAAAACAAGTAATTGAAGAATTAAAGAAAGGATAAAAACAGCGTAATTATACGTAACAATGACACAAATAACAAACAGAAGAATAGATTCTTCGCTTCGCTCAGAATGACAATAGTTAAACGTCATTACGAGGAGCGAATGAAATGAGCGACAAAGTAATCCAGTAAAATGGATTGTCACGAAAATCAAAAATTTTCTCGCAATGACAAATAAAATAACAATAAAAACAAAACAATAGGAATAATATGGGACAGAAAAAGAACAATATAGCAATAATATTCGCTGGTGGAGTTGGTCAAAGACTAAACGGAAAAGATGCAACGCCAAAGCAATTTTTAAAAATTAATGGTAAGCCTATCATTATACATACACTAGAATTGTTCGAAAAAAATCCTAAAATAGATAGAATCTACATTGCTATTCACCCCAAATATTATGAATATATGCACGAACTTGTAAGATACTATTACATAACAAAAACAGCAGGTATCGTAAAAGGTGGTACTACGGGACAAGATTCAATCTTTAATGCTCTAGATTTAGCAATGCAAGACAATTCGCCAGAATCGTTAGTACTTATACACGATGGAGTAAGACCAAATATAACACAAGATGTTATTAACCAAAATATTGAAAACGCTCTTAAAAATGGAAGTTCAATCACTTGTACACCTTGCTATGAAACAATATTGATTAGTAAAGATGGAATTGAACCATCGACAGTACCATACAGAAAAGAAACTTTTGCAGCACAAGCACCACAAACATTCAAATTGGGTGAAATTTACGATGCACACAAAAAAGAACGTGAAATAAATCCTGACTACATTGATATTATTGATTCTTGCACATTGTTCAAAAAACAAGGTAGAACAACATCAATGATTAGAGGAAACTTTGGGAATATAAAAATTACAACAATAGAAGATTTGTATATTTTAAGAGCATTGATTAGATACAAAGAAGATATGGAAGCATTTGGGTTTGTAAAACAGGAGTCATAATGAATTTTAAAACTAATATAGAAGAACTTGATACTAGAGAAATTGTTAATTCTGAATATATAAATTGGGATTTTTTCAAAAATTCTACAATTATGATTACGGGTGCAACTGGATTAATAGGAGAACAGATTGTAAAATCAATCCTTTTGGCTAATGAAGAAAAAAACACAAATATCAAGATTCTTGCACTTGTTAGAAATAAGAAAAAAGCATTAGAAAAATTCTCAAAAAACAAAAAACTAAAATTCATTATTCAAGATATATCAAAACACGTAAAATACAATGGTAATGTAGATTTCATTATCCATACTGCAAATAGTACCAGTTCTAGAGATTTTGTAGAAAAACCAGTTGAAACAATCGACTCTATTATGACAGGTACAACAAACATACTTGAATTCGGAAAATCAAAACATATCAAAGGTATGATTTACCTATCATCAATGGAAGTTTTTGGAAAAACCGATTTTGAAAGAGTTGAGCCATTAAAAGAAGAAAATTACGGATATATTGATATACTAAACACTCGTAGTTCTTACCCAGAGGGTAAAAGATTGGCGGAAACACTTTGCCATTCGTATTTTAAAGAATACAATGTTCCAGTAAAAATAGCACGACTTGTTCAAACTATTGGTGCTGGAGTGAATTATAACGATAATAGAGTTTTCGCACAATTTGCAAGAAATATATGCGAAAAGAAAAATATTGTTTTAAAAACTACTGGTGATAGTGCAAGAAGTTATTGTTACGTAACAGACACGATTACTGCTTTATTCACATTATTAGAAAAAGGCAATAATGGTGAAACATATAATGTTGCTAACGAAAGCACAAATTGCAGTATTAAAGAACTTGCATATATGTTAGCTGATAAATATCAAGATTCAAAAGTTGAATTTCAACTAGATGACACTTTATACCCACCTGCTACAAAATTATTTGTAAATGCAACAAAACTAAAAGAATTAAACTGGCAAGCAAAAGTTGATTTAAAAGAAATGTTTAGCAGATTAGTACAAAATTTTAGCGATATTGTTATAAAAAATAAAATAAAAAAACTAACATTCTTGCAAAAACTGTTTTCTGTAAGAAATGAATACACCTCTAAAATCATTAAAATATTTGGTCTTGATATAAGATTTAATATGGAAATACTTATAAAAAAGTTCTATAAATTACCTGTAGAAAAGAATAAAATTGTTTTTTCTAATTTTAATGGTAACGGATATGGCTGTAATCCAAAGTATATAACAAAAGAGATTCTTAAAAGAGGTCTTAATTATGATTTAGTTTG
>OQVT01000460.1_pt1 | contig 22622 bp, 20 predicted proteins | sample 1691561 | NCBI WGS metagenome assembly OQVT01 (sample SAMN03418260, study PRJEB22391) | human gut metagenome | biome: human-gut; feature: organic feature; material: feces | host: Homo sapiens | place: Tanzania | collected 2013-01 | reverse complement strand
TCCAGACAGGTGCATTCACATAGGCGGCACGGGGGAGCCTTTTTGCGCGAAATTTATAGGTGTATGCCGCGGCGCAGGTCAGAACGCGAACGGGCTCCGCCCGGTGTCCGTGTCATGCGCTCTGTCCGCCGCGCCGGGGATGACCTCTGCGATCATCAAACCTCACTCGGCACTGTTCAGGCCTTCATCCCACTTCCAGCTGCGAATCTCGGGCAGATCCACACCGTTGTCGCGGATGTACTGGCGATGCTCTACCAGCTTATCCTGCATCTTCTGGACCAGGTATGCGCCGCGATTGCCCAGCTGCGGCAGACGGCGCACCGTGTCGATGACCAGATCAAACCGGTCAATGTCGTTGAGCACCCGCATATCGAAGGGCGTGGTGATGGTGCCCTCCTCCTTGTAGCCGCGGACGTGGAGATTCCGGTTGTGCCGGCGATAGGTCAGCTCGTGGACCAGGGTGGGATACCCGTGATAGGCGAAGATAATGGGCTTATCCTTGGTGAACAAACCGTCGTATTCCTCGTCGGTCAGGCCGTGGGGATGCTCCGTGTGGGGCTGGAGCTTCATCAGATCCACCACATTTACCACCCGGATCTTCAGCTCCGGCAGCTCCTTACGCAGAATGCTGACGGCAGCCAGCGTTTCCAGCGTAGGTGTGTCGCCGCAGCAGGCCATGACCACATCCGGCTCCTCGCCCTGGTCGTTGGAGGCCCAGCTCCAGATGCCGATGCCCTGGGTGCAGTGCTTCACTGCCTGCTCCATGGTCAGCCACTGCTGGCGGGGGTGCTTGCTGGCCACAATGACATTCACATAGTTGCGGCTCTTGATGCAGTGGTCAAAGCAGCTCAGCAGGCAGTTGGCATCCGGCGGCAGATACATCCGCACCACATCCGCCTTCTTGTTGGCCACATGGTCCAGGAAGCCGGGGTCCTGGTGGGTGAAGCCGTTGTGGTCCTGCTGCCACACATTGGAGGCGAGGATATAGTTGAGGGAGGCGATGTCGTGCCGCCAGGGCAGCTCGCTGCACATCTTCAGCCACTTGGCGTGCTGGGCAAACATGGAGTCCACGATGCGGATGAACGCCTCGTAGCTGTCAAAGAAGCCGTGACGTCCGGTGAGCAGGTAGCCCTCCAAAAAGCCCTCGCAGAAATGCTCGGAGAGCATGGAGTCCATCACCCGCCCGTCGGGGTCCAGGTGGTCGTCAATGCCGGGGATCTGCTGGTCCAGGAAGCGGCGGCCGGTCACATCGAAAACGGCCTGCAGGCGGTTGGACGCCGTTTCGTCCGGCGCAAAAATGCGGAAGTTCCGGGCGTCCATGTTCAGCTTCATCACATCCCGGACATAGGTGCCGAGAACATACATATCCTGCGCCTCCACCGCGCCGGGAGCCTTCACGTCCACAGCATAGTCCCGGAAATCCGGGGTGCGGAGATCCCGCAGCAGCAGACCGCCGTTGGCGTGGGGATTTGCACCCATGCGCCGGCTGCCCGCAGGGGGGAAGGAGGCTACCAGCTCCACAGGCGTACCGTCGGCGTTGAACAGCTCCTCCGGCCTATAGGACCGCAGCCACGTCTCCAGCTGGACCAGGTGTCTGTCCGCGTCCGCGCCCATGGAGATAGGCACCTGATGGGCCCGCCAGCAGTCCTCCACTGGCAGTCCGTCCACCTCCTTGGGGCCTGTCCAGCCCTTGGGGGTGCGCAGCACGATCATGGGCCAGCGGGGACGCTTGGCTTCGCCGGATTTCCGGGCCTCCCGCTGGATGCGCTTGATCTCGCGGATCGCCGCGTCGAGAACGGACGCCATCTGCTGGTGCATGGTCATGGGATCGCTGCCCTCCACAAAGTAGGGCTTCCAGCCGCAGCCAAGGAAGAAGCACTCCACCTCCTCATGGCTCATGCGGGAGAAGATGGTGGGATTGGCAATCTTGAAGCCGTTGAGGTGCAGAATGGGCAGCACCGCGCCGTCGGTAATGGGGTTGACGAACTTGTTGCCGTGCCACGAGGTGGCCAGCGGGCCGGTTTCCGCCTCGCCGTCGCCCACCACGCAGGCGGCGATCAGATTGGGGTTATCCGCCACCGCGCCGAAGGCGTGGGCCAAGGAGTAGCCCAGCTCACCGCCCTCGTGGATAGAGCCGGGGGTCTCCGGTGCTACGTGGCTGGGAATACCGCCGGGGAAGGAGAAGCGCTTAAAGAGCTTCTGCATTCCCTCCTTATCCCGGGTGATATTGGGATACACCTCCGTGTAGCTGCCGTCCAGCCAGTCCTGGGCCACCATGGCGTTGCCGCCGTGGCCGGGGCCGGAGAGATAGATCATGTCCAGGTCGTCCCGCTTGATGACCCGGTCCAGGTGCGTATAGATGAAGTTCTGCCCGGGGCAGGTGCCCCAGTGACCCACCACGGTCTGCTTGATGTCGCTCCTGACGAGAGGACGCTCCAGCAGGGGGTTATCCAACAGATAGAGCTGGCAGGCGGTCAGATAGTTGGCAGCACGCCAATAGGCGTCGATCTGCCGGAGTTCCTGTTCGCTCAGGGGTGCCTTGTTGCCAAGGCGCACACGGGATCTCAATGCGGACATGGGAATTCCTCCTTACAAAACAAAATATAAGATCGTTGCGGATGAAAGAAAACATACGGTCACAAAGAGGCGCACGGCTGCGCCGTCAGATGTGGAGGGCATCCTCGAAGTAGGTGGTCCGGACAAGCTCCTCCACGTTCTCCAGCCGGCGGTTTTGCAGCGTTTCCAGCAGGCAGCGGTGGGCGGCAATCAGCTCCTCGCCGCGCCCGGTGTTGAGCATAGTGGCTACCGTTTCATAGCGCATGGCATGGGTCAGGGTGCGGACGACGCGGCTGATCTTGTCGGCCAGGGGGTTCTTCCCCATCTGTGAGATCAGGTTGTGGAAGGTGTTATCCACCTCGAAGAAGCGGTCTACCACATTTTCACCGCTCTGCACGATGCCGGTCATCTGATCCAGTATGGCGGCCAGTGCGCGGCCCGCCTCCTCATTGTATTTTGCGCTGGCCAGCCGCATAATGCCGGACTCCACCATTTCCCGCAGCTCCATCAGGTTTTCGGAGGAATCCTGATTGAGGATGATGCCATAGATCATGGGATCGATCATGCTCTCCTGAAAGCCGCTGCAGACAAAGGTACCCTCCGCTCGCTTACTCTCCAGCACACCCAGATACGACAGGATCTTGATGGCCTCCCGCACGGAGCTGCGTGCAACGCCCATAGAGGCGGCCAGCTCCGGCTCAGGCGGGATGCGGTCGCCGGGCTTGAGCTCCTTGCTGCGCATAGCGTCCGTCAGACAGTTGATGACGCTCTGCACAACAGACTCCTTCTTTAAATTCTTCACATAAGCCGGGGTTTCACTCATGGCAGTTTGCTCCTTTCCTTATACGCTACTATGTATAACATAGTACAAAAAGCGCTCTGCGTCAAGAAGGAACTTCCATACGGTACATGGAAAAGGCGCCAGACGGCAAGATATTTGCCGCCTGACGCCTCCAAAAGCGCCGCGCCGGCTTTGCTCAGCGGCCCAGATAGATGGACTGCTTGGCCAAAACCAACTGCAAAAGCAGATCGTTGCAGGGGGTGGGGACGTGATGCTCCCGTCCCAGACGGCACACAGCACCGGTGATGATGCGGATCTCCGTTTCCTTGTGGTGGGTCACATCCTGCACCATGGAGCTGATGGTCTCGTCGGTCATTCTGGCAACCTCGAAGGCGTGCTCCAGCTCTGCGTCATGCTCCAGCGTGCAGCCGCAGGCGTTGGCCACCACGATGGCCTCCTCCACCAGCATACGGGCCGCCTCGTGGGCGTAGGGATTGGCGTCTACAAAGCCGTTTTTCGTTTCCAGCAGGGCGCTCATGCCGTTGATGGCTACATTGGCCAGCAGCTTGTGCCAAATGGCGTTCATCACATTCTTGTGAACCTGTACCTCCAGACCGGCGGCACGCAAGCCCTCCGCCATGCGCTCCACATTTTCCATGGGAGCCTTCAGGGAACCCATGTTGGTAACGCCGGTGCCGGTGTGCCGGACATGACCCGGCTCGATGGGGGTGGAGCCGAAGGCGGTGTTGCCGATGATGATCTGCTCCTCGGGGACCACCTTGGCGATCTCGTCATAGTTGCCCAGACCGTTTTGCAGGCACAGGATCATGGTGTGCTTGTCGATCATAGGCAGTGCATTGCGGACAGCCGCCTCCAGGTACTGATAGTGTACGAAAACGATCAGCAGATCTACCACGCCGATCTCCTTGGGATCGGTGGTAGCCATGGCGGGACGATAGGATACGGTTTCGCCATTCCCGACGCCGGGAACGCATTCATCCAGCAGAATGCCGTTTTTCCGGATAGCCTCGATGACCGGGGCATAGGTGTCCAGCACACAGACCTCGTGTACCTTGGAAAGATAGCTTGCATAGCAGCTGCCGATGGCGCCGCAGCCGACAAATCCGATTTTCATGGAAATATCCTCCTGTATGTCTGATTTATTTCCGGGCCAGCTCCTGGGCCAGCTCCACAATATGCTCCACCGTCACGCCGTTGATGGCCAGCAGACGCTCATAGGGAGCGGACTGACCGAACTGATCCTGAATACCCACGCGCTTGACGATGCCCTTGCCCATTTCGGCAGCCACCTCGCACACGGCGGAGCCGAGACCGTTGAGAATGTTGTGATCCTCCACGGTGATGATCTTGCCAATGTCGTTGACGGCGGCGGTGACGGCCTCCACATCCAGGGGCTTGATGGTGTGCATATCCAGAACGCGGGCGCTGATGCCCTTGCCTGCCAGCTCCCTGGCGGCCTCGATGGCCAGACGGACGGTATCGCCGTTGGCGATGATGGCAACATCCTTGCCGTCCTGAATGGTGTGAGCCTTACCAATGGTGAACTCCACATCCTCGTCATAGATCTGAGGCACTGCGTCACGGGTGAAGCGCAGATACATGGGACCGTAAGTCTCAGCGGCCTGCCGCACCAGCTTGCGCGCGGCGTTATAATCAGCGGGCATGATGACCGTCATGTTGGGGATGGTGCGCAGCACGCCCATGTCCTCAATGGACTGGTGAGAGGCACCGTCGTTGGCAGGGGTCACGCCGCCGTGGGAGCAGGCAAACTTCACATTCAGGTTGGGATAGCAGACCTCCTGACGGATCATCTCGCACATACGCAGAGAGCCGAACACCGCGTAGGTCACCACGAAGGGGACCTTCCCGCAGGTGGCAAGGCCCGCGGCCAGACCGGCGCCGTTTTGCTCGGCAATGCCCACATTGATATACTGCCCGGGCAGCTCCTTGCGGAAATCACCGGTCTTGCAGCTCTTGCCGATGTCGATATCCACGACCAGCAGGTCGGGATTTTCCTTGCCCAGTGCTACGATCTCGTGGCCGAAGCCGTCGCGGGTGGCGATATTCTTCTTTTCGCTCATTTCATGTCCCTCCTTGCTTAGTGAACCAGCTGGGCCTTCAGCTCAGCCATGGCCTGCTTATACTGCTCATCATTGGGGGCGACGCCGTGCCAGCCGCACTGGTTTTCCATAAAGGAGACGCCCTTGCCCTTGACGGTGTGCGCATAGATGCACTTGGGCTTGCCGTTCCGGGAGGCGTAGCACTTATCCAGTGTAGCTACGATCTCCTCCATGCTGTGGCCGTCGATCTCCAGCGTTTCCCAGCCGAAGGCGCGGAACTTCTCACCCAGATCGCCGTTGGGCATCACCTCGTCGCAGGTGCCGTCCAGCTGGAGATTGTTGCAGTCTACAAAGACGATCAGGTTATCCAGCTTGTACTTGTGGGCGGTATTGGCAGCCTCCCAGATCTCGCCCTCCTGCGATTCACCGTCGCCCACCACGCAGAACACCTTGTAGTCCTTGTGATCCAGCTTCCCTGCCAGCGCCATACCGGCGGCGCAGGCCAGACCCTGTCCCAGAGAGCCGGTGGAAATATCAATGCCGGGGCATTTGTTCATGGAGGGGTGTCCCTGCAGCATGGAGCCCTCCTTGCGCAGCGTGTCCAGCTCGGACTCGGGGAAGAAGCCGACGCTTGCCAGGCAGGCATACTGGATGGGACAGACATGACCCTTGGAGAGCACCATGCGGTCGCGATCCGGCCAGCGTGGGTTCCTGGGGTCGAGGTTCATGTACTTGAAATAGCAGGCGGTAACAAAATCTGCGGCGGAAAGAGAGCCGCCCGGATGGCCGGACTGTGCCTTGTAGATCATGTCAATGACCTTCATGCGCATTTGTACGGCGGTGTTTTTCAGCTCCTGAATGGAAATGTCTTTCATAAAAATCACCTCATAATAACATTTTCGAAGGGGTATTGTAATATGTCTGACAAACTATGAGTACAGTATACTCCTTTGTCGGACAAAGTCAATAGGGTTTTTGACTTTTTTGGTTTTCTACAAATCAGAGGGCGGCTTTTTGTACAAAATGCGGGAGCAGCTGTCCGTTCCGGGGCTTTTTTACAGGAAAGCTCCGGGAGGAGAGATACCCGGAGCTTTCCCGCAGGGTCAACCAACAAGCATGGTGGAGAGAGCGGGGATATAGGTGACGAGGAGCAGAACGACCAGCTCTGCCACAAGGCAGGGGACGATGCCCTTGGTGATCTCCTCGATCTTGATCTTGCCGATGCCGCAGGCCACATACAGGTTGACGCCCACCGGCGGCGTGAACAGGCCCACGGCCAGGTTCACGATCATCACCGCGCCCAGATGAATGGGGTCAATGCCCAGCTGCAGCGCCACCGGCGCGAACAGCGGCGTGAAAATGTACAGCGCGGAGGTGGAGTCCAGGAAGCACCCGGCGATCAGCAGGACGATGTTCACGATGATGAAGAAGATGATCGAGCTGCCGCCGGTGACATTCATCATAAAGCCCTCAATGGCCAGATCCAGCCGGGCGCGGGTGAGCACATAGCCGAACAGCGTGGCGCCCATGGTGATGAACATGACGGTGGCCGTGGTGCTGCAGGAGTCAATGAGGATGTCCTTGATCTTCTTCAGGTCGATCTCCCGATAGACGAAGATACCCACGATCAGCCCGTAGAACACGGAGACGGCGGCCGCCTCGGTGGGGGTGAAGATGCTGCCATAGATACCGCCGAGGATGATGACGGGCATCAAAAGACCCCAGAATGCATCCTTGAACGCTTTCCAGCGCTCCTTGCCGGTGGACTTGGGAAGCACCTTCAGATCCATCTTCCGGCCGACGACCAGCGCAGCGACGATCAAGCCTGCGCCCATCAGCAGACCGGGGATCACGCCGGCCTTGAAGAGGTCGGTGATGGAGGCGTCCGCAATAGAACCATACACGACAAAGGTGATGGACGGCGGGATCACCACGCCGATGGCGCCGCCTGCCGCCATCAGAGCGCAGGAGAAGGCGGCGGGATATCCGGCCTTTACCAGGGCGGGTATCATGATCAGGCCCAAGGCCGCCACCGTGGCGGGGCCGGAGCCGGAGATCGCTGCGAAGAAGCAGGAAACCACCACGCAGACCATGGCCATGCCGCCGCGGATGTGGCCCAGGCACTTCTCCGCCAGATTGATAAGGCGGCCGGAAATGCCGGCCTTTTCCATCACATTGCCGGAGAGGATGAAGAAGGGGATCGCCAGCAAAACAAATTTGCTGCTGGCAGAGGAGCACAGACGGGGCAGCACGCTCATAATGGCGTCCAGAGGCTTACCTGCACCCTGCGCCAGAATAGCGCCTACGCTGGACATACCCAGACACACGGCGATGGGTGCGCCGAACACCAGCAGCACCACAAAGATGCCCAATAATACGATTCCGACCATTATTTCTCGCCCTCCTGTTCTTTATATTCCTTGCACATGACCAGCATGGTCTGGAAAAAAGCAATTGCCGCAAAGGCCGCGCCGATGGGGACGAAGGACCCATAGATCCACTCGGGCCACTGCATATTGGCAGTTTCCTGACCCAGCCGATACTGGCTGATGACCATCTGTACACCGAAAAACACGATCAGCAGACAGAACAGCACGGAGATGCCGTACATGACCAGTTGGATGATCAGCCGCGTATGGGGACTGACACGGTCGGTGATGATGGAAAGCCCCAGATGCGCTCTGCGCCGGGCCGCGATGGCGGTACCCATAAAGCTCATCAGGACAAATAGGTAGGTGGACATTTCATCCGAAACCGCCAGAGAATGCTTGAACAGGAAGCGGGCGATGACGTTTGAAAAGACCAGCACCGCCATAATGGAAACGCACGCGCAGGAAACGAATTTTTCGATTTTCTCAAACATATGGATCCTCCTCATTCAATGCCGAAAGCGGCACAGGCGGCTTCGCCATATTGGGCCTTCAGCTCAGCCGTTACGTCACTTACCGCGTCCTTAAAGGCCTGAAGCTGCTCCTCCGTCAGGATATCCACCTGCATACCGGCGTCCTGGAAGCCCTGGATCAGCTCGTCCTCCTCGGCCTCCAGCCGGTCGCGGCCCCATTCGCAGGCATCGGAGGCGCACTGCTGGAGAAGCGCCTGTGTATTTTCGTCCAGGCTTTCCCAAACCTTTTTGTTGGCCACAAAGAGATCATTTTCATAGCTGTAATTCCAGATGGTCATGTACTTCTGAATTTCATCCATCTTGGCGGATTTGGTCACGGAGCAGCCGTTTTCCTGTCCGTCAATGGTCTTTTGCTGGATGGCGGTGAACACCTCGCTCCAGCTCATGGCCGTGGGACTGGCGCCCAGCGCCTTGAATACGCCCATATATACCGCCGAGCCGGGGACACGGATCTTCAGATCCTTCAGATCCTCCGGTGTGGTGACCGGATGCTTGCTGTTGGTGAGCTGGCGGAAGCCGTTGTGGAAGGAACCCAGATACGTGATGCCCTTTGCATCCAGCAGCTCTGCGTAGTAAGCACCGCCGGTGGTGTCGATGACCTGACGTGCCTCCTGATAGGAGGTAAAGGACCAGGGCAGCGTCGCCACGGACATCTTGGGCTCTATGTTGGCCAGGACGCAGGTGGCATAAGCTCCCAGATCCGCTGCGCCTACGGCGATATACTCCACGCCCTTGGTGCTGTTGCCGCCGGCCAGCGTGTCGTTGGGAAACACATCAATGGTGATGCTTCCGCCTGAACGCTCCGCCACCAGGTCTGCGAAGTGGTGGGCTACCAGCGAGTCGATTTGCGTGTCTGTTCCGTTGACCGCCATGGACAAATTGATTTTCCGATATGCGCCGTCCTCACTGTCAGAGGCCGTTGTGCCGCCGCAGCCGGACATCGTGCCCAGCAGCAGTACGGCACCCAGTAGTAATGCGAGCCATCGTTTGCACCGATTCATGTTCCATACCTCCAGCAAAACTTCGTCATTTGTCATGTGTCTGACAAAGGCATTTATAGTATAGCAAGCCCCATTCTTTTCGTCAACCCCTATTGAGAATTTCAACAATTCGCACTATTCTGACAGAATGATTTTGTGCAAAACGGAGGGGATATTCCTTGGCCGCCTGTGCCTCTCCTGCAAGTTCAAGGAGGAAACGGGCGAGAGCCTGACGGACGTTATCCTGAAAGAAATAACGGAGAAGGCCAACGCCTCCTCCGTTATTCGGATAAGCCCCTCACCGCTATCGGCTCATATCCTGGCTTTTCCTTTCCGCCAGTATGGAAACCCTTTTCAAATCCGAAAGCACTTTTGCAGGGCTTTATACTCACCCAACGCCAAAATCGTAATGTCATCGGACAATATGGTGTCCGGCGTAACGGAAACATCCGTTTCTCCTGCGCGTTTGATGCCGAGAATGTTGATGCCAAACTTTCTGCGGACGTTCAGCTCACCAACGCTTTTCCCGATCCACGCCTCCGGCACCTGCACTTCAAAGATGGCGTGCTGCTCGTCGATCTCTATGTAGTCGAAAATATGGTCGGCAGTGAATCGGATCGCCGCCCATTTTGCCACCTGCTTTTCAGGGTAGACCACGTTATCTGCGCCGTTGCGGAGCAGAAACTTCGCCTGCACATCGCGTTCGGCGCGGGATACCACGCATTTGGCACCCAGCTCTTTCAGCAGCGAGGTGGTCTCCAGCGAGTTCTGGAAGCTGCCGCTGATGGTCACAAAACAAACATCAAAATTTCCGATACCGAGCGAACGCAGGAACTCCGCATTGGTGCTGTCGCCGATCTGTGCGTTGGTGACAAACGGAAGCACATCGTTGATCCGTTCCTCATTGGTATCGACTGCCATGACCTGATGCCCCAGTTGAGAGAGCTGCATGGCGATATGCCGCCCGAAGCGGCCTGCTCCGATCAATAAAACATTTTTCATGGGATAGATACTCCTTTGCTTATCCAATCGTGATGCTTTCCTGCGGCAGCTTTGCGCTGCCGGTTTTCTTGCTGGACACCGCCGCATAAATGAGTGTAAGCCCGCCGACTCTGCCCAGATACATCAGCGCGATCAATACCATTTGCGAGGGAATATGCAGCTGCGGCGTAATACCCAATGTCAGTCCAACCGTGCCTACCGCCGACGCTGCTTCATACAGGCAGGAGGACAGCGGAAGATTCTCGTATACGCTGATAAAAACGCCTCCGCCAAAGAACAGGGCAAGATACATCGTCAGGATGGTCGCGGCGGTTTTGACGGCGCCGCAATCGACTCTGCGCCCAAAGAGTTGGGCGCTGTCCCGCTGGCGGAAGGTCGCGGCAGCATTGGCAAGCAGGACTGCCAGCGTGGTGGTTTTCATGCCGCCTGCCGTGGAGCCGGGAGAACCGCCAATGAGCATCAGAAGAATCATCACGCTCAGAGATGCGCTGGACATGGCGGGCAGATCGACGGTGTTGAAGCCCGCCGTTCTCGGCGTGACCGATTGGAACAGGGCTGCCTGAATCCGCTCTCCGAGGGGAAGGGCATCAAAATCCGCAAAGAAGAAAAACAGCGCCGGAAGGACGATCAGCGTGAGTGTCGTGACAAGAATCACCTTGCTCTGCATTCGATAACGGTGGAAGTGCAGCTTGTTTTCGCAAATGTCATCCCACGTTAAGAATCCGATGCCGCCGGTTATGATCAGCAGCATGATCGTGATATTGATCACCGGATTTTGGACATAACCGGTAAGGGACGGATACAAGTTATTGTTCGTTCCCAGAATGTCAAACCCGGCGTTGCAAAAGGCGGAGACGGAGTGAAATACCGCCATCCAGATCCCGTTCCATCCGTAGTCGCGGCAAAACACCGGCAGCATGGCGAGCGCGCCGATCAGTTCGATCAGAAACGTCCCCCGCAGGATGAACCGGGTCAGCCGGACGATCCCTCCGACCTTCGGTGCCGAGATGGCGTCCTGCATGGTGCTGCGCTGCATGAGCGAGATTTTGCGGCCGGACAGAAGCGCGAAGGCCGCAGCGACCGTGATGATGCCGAGTCCGCCGATCTGGATCAGCGTGAGGATGATGGCCTGGCCGAAGCTCGACCAGTAGGTGCCGGTGTCCTGCACGACGAGGCCGGTCACGCACACCGCCGAGGTCGCCGTGAAAAGCGTCTCGTGGAACGGCGTCCAGAGACTGCCCGCCGACGAAACCGGCAGCATCAGGAGCAGTGCACCCACGAGGATGACGCAGGCGAAGCCCCCGGTGATAATCTGAAACGACGAAAGACGATGCATCCGCCGAAGCTGTTCTTCAGTCATAAATGAAATCCTCCCTGAAATCTGAGACCAGATGCGACGCCGAAGTCGTTAAGAGGTGCGCACAAAGCCTCGATCAGAATTGCACTAATGATAGCAGGGAAGAGTTAAAGGAGGGATAAGGGAATAAAGGATGGTATTAAGATGGTGTAAAGATGAGTAAAGATGAGTGACAGGAATCGCCGTTGCCTCGGGGCCTTCCGGGGATTATAATGAACAGAGATTTAAGTATAAAACATGAAGCGGGCCTTCGTAGTCCCCCGTTTCATCGAGAGAGAGGAAAGGACATGGAATATCGTATCGAACATGACACTATGGGTGAGGTCCGTGTGCCGGCAGAGCATTTCTGGGGTGCGCAGACCGAGCGTTCGCTGGAGAATTTCCGCATCGGCACGGAGACGATCCCGCGCGAGGTGATTCACGCCTTCGCGGTGCTGAAGTCCGCGGCGGCGACCGCGAACCACGCCCTCGGCAAGCTGCCGGAGGCGGAGGCGCAGGCCATCACGGATGCCTGCCGCGATATCTGCGACGGCAAGTACCCGGAGGAGTTCCCGCTGAAGGTGTGGCAGACCGGCTCCGGCACGCAGTCGAACATGAATATGAACGAGGTTATCGCACATATTGCGATGCATGATCATCCGGAGCTGAAGATTCACCCGAACGATCATGTCAATATGTCCCAGTCCTCGAACGACACCTTCCCGACGGCGATGAACATGGCCGCGGTGCTCGCGATTCACGCGCAGCTCATCCCAGCGATCGATACGCTGATCGCGACGATGAAGCGTCTCGAGGAGGAGAATCATGATGTGCTGAAGATCGGGCGTACGCATCTCCAGGATGCTGTTCCGATCCGCTTCAGTCAGGAAATCTCCGGCTGGCGCGGCATGCTCGAGGAGTCGAGAGTACAGATCCTCGAGGCCTCCGATCATCTTCGGAAGCTCGCGATCGGCGGTACGGCGGTCGGCACCGGACTCAACTGTCCGGCGGGCTTCGACACGGCCTGCTGTGAAGAGATCTCCCGCCTCAGCGGACAGACATTCACGCCGAGCAGCAACAAGTACCACGCGCTCACCTCGAAGGACGGCTACGTCTTCACGAGCGGTGCGCTGAAGGGCCTCGCGGCGAACCTCATGAAGATCGCGAACGACATCCGCTGGCTCGCAAACGGTCCGCGCTGCGGTCTCGGCGAAATCTCCATCCCGGAGAACGAGCCGGGCAGCTCCATCATGCCGGGCAAGGTCAACCCGACCCAGTGTGAGGCGATCACAATGATCGCGATCCAGGTGATGGGCAACGACAGCACGATCGGCATCGGCGCGTCTCAGGGCAACTTCGAGCTCAATGTCTTCATGCCGGTGCTCGCCTACAACATGATGCAGTCCATCCGCCTCTTAAGCGACGGCATGGTCTCTTTCGAGCTCCACTGCGTCCGCGGCATCAAGGCGAAGAAGGAAAAAATGGACGAGAATCTCCGCAACTCCCTCATGCTCGTGACCTGCCTGAGCCCGGTCATCGGCTACGAGAACGCGGCTGCCTGCGCGCACAAGGCCTTCGAGGAAAACACGACGCTGAAGGAAGCGGTGCTCGCCCTCGGCTTCCTGTCGGAGAGCGAATACGATCAAACTGTACGCCCAGAGAAGATGGTAAATTAATTAGGAGGATTTTAAGATGGCAAAGGATGTATCTGCAGAGTCTATCAAGCTGCACTATGAATTAAAGGGTAAGATCGAGGTGGCGTCACGCGCGAAGGTCGACAGCTCCGAGGCGCTGTCCCTCGCCTACACACCGGGCGTGGCTGCGGTCTGCAAGGAGATCGAGAAGGATCCGGAGAAGCAGTGGGAGCTGACCCGCCGCTGGAACACGGTCGCGGTCGTGACGGATGGTACCGCGATCCTCGGACTCGGTGATATCGGCCCGGAGGCCGGCATGCCGGTCATGGAAGGCAAGTGTGTGCTGTTTAAGGAGTTCGGTGGCGTGGACGCGATTCCGCTCTGCATCCGCTCGAAGGATGTGGACACCATCGTCAACACGATCTCGCTGCTCGCCGGCTCGTTCGGTGGCATCAACCTCGAGGACATCGCGGCTCCGCGCTGCTTTGAAATCGAGAAGAAGCTGAAGGAAAAGTGCGACATCCTCGTATTCCACGATGACCAGCACGGTACCGCTGTCGTTGTAGCCGCGGCACTTCTGAACGCGGTGAAGGTCACCGGCAAGAAGATGGGCGAGCTGAAGATCGTCATCAACGGTGCGGGCGCGGCCGGCTGCGCGATCGGCAAGCTCCTCGTGAAGATGGGCTTCGGTAATGTCATCATGTGCGACATTAACGGCATCATCTGTGAGGGTGATGAAGGCCTCAACTTCGGTCAGGAGGAGATGTCCCACATCACAAATAAGGATCACATCCACGGCACACTCGCCGATGCACTGAACGGCGCAGACGCCTTCATCGGCGTTTCCCGCGGCGGTCTCGTGTCGAAGGACATGGTCAGAAGCATGAAGGACGGCATCGTCTTCGCGATGGCGAACCCGACTCCGGAGATCATGCCGGAGGACAGTAAGGAAGCCGGCGCAGCGGTCATCGGCTCCGGTCGTTCCGACTACCCGAACCAGATCAATAACGTCCTCGTCTTCCCGGGCATCTTCCGTGGTGCCCTCGATGTACGTGCAACCGACATCAACGACGAGATGAAGGAAGCTGCCGCGTATGCCATCGCCGGCCTCGTATCCGACGACGAGCTCACCCCGGAGTACATCATCCCGAAGGCCTTCGACCCACGCGTACGTGACGCTGTGGCAAACGCTACTGCAGAAGCAGCCAGAAAGAGTGGCGTCGCTAGAGTATAAAACATATCGATGGAGAGGAACTGCCGAAGCGGCAGTTCCTCTTTTTATGAGTCTCTTGCGATAAAACTTCCAGGCAGGCCTGGAAAGCTCCGATTTTTCACCAATCAGGGAAATTTCCCTGTGCTGCCATTAGATTTTTTTACTTTTGACACAATCCCCCCGTTTCTCATACTTGTGACATTAGGACACTTTCGCAAAAACCGTTTCCTGAAGTCTCGTGCCATTATATATTTTCACAGACTGTCCCTGTCCCGGAAGTTTGACATTAGATATCATCTTAAAAAAGTTTCCCATATGAGATTTCTTAAGAATACTCGATTTTTACCTAGTGTCATTCATTGGAAAAAGGACGGTTTTGCGTCAAAAACAGGGATTTTACCAAAAATTCTTCGCTGCCGAAGAGCTCGAGTTAATGGCACATCCTCGCCAGAAGCCAGGTTTGTGAAATATATAATGTCATCGCTTCGTCAGTAACCAGGTTTGTGAAGTATATAATGGCAGTTGCTCTTTACATCATCCGGTCATTCGTTTAATATAATCATAAATAACTTCCTTACGATTCAGTTTCTTATGATTCAGTATTTTGCGATTCAGCTTTTACGAGGAGGCATCATGCAAGCGTTCTATTGTCGAGAGAATGAGCTTCATAAATTAAATAAGCGTTACAACGATGATCGTTTTGAGTGTGTGATTATCTATGGCCGGCGTCGCGTCGGTAAAACAGCGCTGATCAATCAGTTCTGCAAGGATAAACCGACGGTCTTTTTCTCTGCCCTGAATACGACGGGAATCGAAAATCTCGAAGCTCTGTCGCGGGCCATCATGAGCTATGAGCGGCCGGATGCGCTGTCCGCGCCTCAGTTTACAAGCTATGATGCTGCGCTGTCGGAGCTGACGATGCTGGCCATGAAAGAGCGGATCGTGTTTGTCATCGATGAATACCCATACCTTGCGAAGGCGAAGCCTGCGATTTCCGCGATGCTCCAGCATCTCATCGACCATACGTGGTCCGACTCGAAGATGTTTCTGATCCTGTGTGGATCCTCGATGAGTTTCATGGAAAATCAGGTTTTAGGAAAGGAAAGTCCTCTGTATGGACGTCGCACAGCGCAGTTTAAAATCGAACCGCTCGATTATAAGGAGACGGCGGTTTTCCATCCGCTGTTATCTCATGAGGACAATGCACTTATTTATGGCATCACCGGTGGGGTTCCACATTATATCAATAAACTGGATGTCCGGGGCGACGTGGATGATGCCCTCCTCGAAAATCTCTTTGACCGCTCCAGCTATCTTTACGAGGAGCCGGGGAATCTACTGAAGCAGGAACTGCGGGAACCGGCGATTTATAATGCCATCATTAAATCGATTGCAGAAGGAGCCTCTCGTCTTAACGAAATCGTAACGAAAACAGGAGAAGAGTCTTCTATCACATCCAAGCATCTGAAGACCCTCATTGACCTCGGCATCGTGAAAAAGGAAACGCCCATCACCGAGAAGTCGGGGAAGAAAACGATCTACATGCTGGATGATCTATTCTTCCGTTTCTGGTACCGTTTCGTTCCGATCAACATGAGTGCGATCGATTCAGGACGCATCACGAAGACCTATCCGCATGCCGTGAAGCAGTACCTGCCGGACTATATGGGCTTGATATTCGAGAAAATGTGTCAGGATTATCTCTTGTATTATGCGGAAGACCTGCCGATCGAGCTGAGCGAAATCGGTCAGTGGTGGGGAACTGATGCCCGGAAAAAGAAGCAGATTCAGATTGACATCGTAGGAACACCGGTGAGTGGTCATGAATACATCATCGGCTCCTGCAAATACAGAAATGAAAAAATCGGCGTGGATGAGCTCGAACTGATACGTGATTATGCTTCCGTTTTCGGTCAGGGCCAGCGCTACCACTACTATATCTTCTCAAAAGGAGGCTTCACGGACGGCCTGCTGGAAGCAGAGAAACGAGGAGAGGTCCATCTGCTGACACTGGACGACATTTATCGCTGAGGAATCATAAATTATAGGCGCAAACTCCTTACACGTAAATCGTGTGAAGCACATTGAAAGCTCTTGAAAGCTCTATATTCCAGACAATAACAGGGATTACTTTAGAGACCAGTCTTCGTGATAAAGAACACTGAAACTTATGGTTGACATCACTGCTTTACCATGGTAGAGTGTTGAATCATAAAGAGAGTTTCACGAGGGGCTTGAGGAGGCTTCTCGTCGCACGGGAGTGCAGGAGGAGATAATTATGAAAAAGACTTTAGCGATGATGACAGCGGCGATGATGGTGGCGGGTGCGCTTGCGGGTTGTGGTTCTTCCAGCTCGACACCGGCGGCGACTACGGCAGCAGCGACCGAGGCAGCGACCACCGCAGCAGCTACGGAGGCAGCCACCACCGAGGCGGCAGGAGATACCACAGCGGCCGCAGAGGGAACCGTAAAGACACCGAGCGGCAAGTTCACCGTTGGTTTCGATCAGGAGTTCCCGCCGATGGGCTTCGTCGGTGATGATGGAGAGTTCACCGGCTTCGACCTCGACCTCGCGAAGGAAGTGGCTTCCCGCCTCGGCCTCGAGTTCGTACCGCAGCCGATCAACTGGGATGCGAAGGACATGGAGCTCGAGTCCGGCAACATTGACTGCATCTGGAACGGTTTCACGATGCAGGGCCGTGAGGACGCCTACACCTGGGTAGGCCCGTACATGGCGAACAATCAGGTATTCGTCGTCAATGCGGACAGCGATATCGCGTCGAAGGCGGATCTCGCAGGCAAGGCGGTCGAGGTTCAGAAGGATTCTTCCGGACTCGCTGCACTGCAGGATGATGCTGAGCTCAGCGCAAGCTTCGGATCGATGACCGAGGTTGCGGACTACAACACGGCGCTCATGGATCTCGAGTCCGGTGCCTGTGATGCAGTTTGCATGGACAGCATCGTCGCCGGCTACCAGATCAAGTCTTCCGGTAAGGATATGAAGATTCTCGATGATACCCTCTCCGCAGAGGAGTACGGCATCGGCTTCAAGAAGGGCGAGGACGAGCTTGCGAAGGCCGTTTACGATACCCTCATGGAGATGAAGGACGACGGAACCGTAGCAAAGATTTCGAACGACTGGTTCGGCTCCGACGTATTCACCCTGAAGTGATACATGCGAGTGTAGACATTGGACCTGATGGGAGAGGGCTCCGGCAGACACCGGGCCGGACTCCTGTCAGGTTATATTTGCGTTTAAGGGCTTCTCATGTTCGGAGCACCGCTTTATGCAGAAAGCTGTGTTCCAGGCTTCGGATTTCGCGAGAATATGATATGATGAAGTCTGGTTGTGTTGTGCGTGCACGCGTGCGGAGAACCGCTGAAAGGCGGCCCGCAGGAGCGTGCGCATGATAAGCCATGAATAATTGTTTTTTGGAGGAAATACCTTGGCACTGTCACAGATCATCCTGGAACTACTGAAGGGACTTGGCGTTTCGGTCGAGATCTTCGCCATCACCCTGCTGTTCAGCCTGCCGCTGGGCCTGCTGGTGGCCTTCGGGCGTATGTCGAAAAACGGCGTCGTGAGCGGACTCACGAAGGCCTACATCTCCATCATGCGTGGCACCCCGCTGATGCTGCAGCTCTTCGTCGTGTATTACGGTCCGTACTACCTCTGCCACATCAAGCTGAGCCCGACCTACCGTAATTCCGCCGTCTACATCGGCTTCATCATCAACTACGCCGCCTACTTCGCAGAGATCTACCGCTCGGGCATCCAGTCCATGCCGGTCGGACAGTACGAGGCCGCCGACATCCTCGGCTACACCCGCGTGCAGAGCTTCTCCCGCATCATCCTGCCGCAGGTGCTGAAGCGCATCCTGCCGTCCGTCACGAACGAGGTCATCACCCTCGTCAAGGACACCTCGCTCGCGTTCTCCATCTCGGTCATGGAGATGTTCACGAAGGCGAAAGCCCTGTCGTCCAGCCAGACCTCGATGACGCCGCTCATCGTCGCCGGCGTGTTCTACTATGTCTTTAACTTCATTGTCGCCCTCCTCATGGAGCGCATCGAGAAGAAGATGAACTACTATAAATAAGGAGGTACGCGATGAATCTGCTCGAAATGAAAAACGTAAAGAAAAGCTTCGGTGACCTCCAGGTCCTCCGGGATATCAGTCTGACCGTCGCGGATGGCGAGATCGTGTCGATCATCGGTCCGTCCGGTTCCGGCAAGTCCACCCTGCTTCGCTGCGCCACCCTGCTCGAAACGATGGATGCCGGCACGCTGAAGTATGAGGATACGGTGGTTGCGGACAATGCTTCCGACGGGCGTGCAGCATACGCCGATAAGGAAACACTCCGGAAGATCAAACAGGTCTACGGCCTCGTCTTCCAGCAGTTTAACCTCTTTCCACACTGGAATGTCCTGCAGAACGTGACCGACGCGGTCATTCATGTGCAGAAGAAGCCTCGTGCAGAAGCAGAGAAGATCGGCCGCGAGCTCCTCGAGAAGATGGGCCTCGCCGATAAGGAGAAGTACTATCCGTACCAGCTCTCCGGCGGACAGCAGCAGCGCGTCGCCATCGCCCGTGCGCTGGCGCTGAACCCGAAGGTGCTTTTCTTCGATGAGCCGACCAGCGCCCTCGACCCGGAGCTCACCGGCGAAGTCCTGAAGGTCATCAAGTCCCTGAAGGATCTCCACATCGCGATGGTGATCGTCACCCATGAGATGGCCTTCGCCCGCGACATCTCCGATAAGGTCATCTTCATGGCCGACGGTGTCATCGTCGAAGAAGGCACCCCGGAGCACGTATTCAACTCCGAGAACGAACGCATGCAGAGCTTCCTCGGACGATACAAGAACATACTGTAAGAAAACGCAGCACCCGGGAAACGGGTGCTGTTTTTTAAAAATAAGTGGCATTTTATGAATGATCATCCATGAAATATATTGACAGGTAACCGTTCGGTAACTATACTTAGAGTTACCGAACGGTTACTTCGGTAAAAGGAGATAGATGATGGCGGAAGGTACGAAGCAACGGATTTTAGACATTGCACTTGAGTTGTTTGCGCAGAATGGATATCTGGGCACGTCGATGAGCGACATCGCGAAGCAGCTGGGGTTTACGAAAGCGGCGCTGTATAAGCATTACACCAGTAAGCAGGAAATTCTGGATCATATCGTAGAGCGGATGAACCGGATGGACTACGAGCGTGCAGAAGAGTATGAGATGCCGGAAACGGAGCCGGACGGTTTCGCGGAAGCGTATATGCATACGCCGATCGAGAAGATCCGGACATACAGCCTGGCGCAGTTTGACCACTGGACGAAGGAGACATTCTCCGCAAATTTCCGTAAAATGCTGACGCTGGAGCAGTATCGTGACCCGAAGCTGGCGCAGCTCCACCACGATTATCTGGCGGACGGACCGCTGGAGTACATGGCGGCGATCTTTCGCAAGCTGGCAGATTCGGATGAGGAAGCGATGCAGTTAGCGCTGGATTTTTATGGGCCGATGTATCTGCTCTACAGTGTCTACGATGGTGCGGAAGATAAGGCGTCTGTTGCGCCGATGCTGGATGCCCATATCCGCCGCTTCATAGAGAAAGTCGAGTCTGCGTATAGAAGGACGGAAGCAGAAAATGTCAGCAGTCGATGACACCTACTGGCAGGAGAAAGAGTATGTCACGGGGAAGCCGTGGAAGTAAAGTGAGCTTTGATAAGAGAAAAATTATGTCAGATTGGAGGGATGACCGATGAACTATATTCTGGTCACAAAAGAGAATATCGAGAAAGAGCACATCTGCTGCGCCATGTCCGGCAAGCAAAGTCTGGCAAAAAAAGAGTGGATGAGACAGCGTTTCGACGATGGGCTGGTCTTTTACCGAAGCGAGGAGCGCGGAAAGTGTTTCATTGAGTACATCCCTGCTGAAAACGCATGGGTGGCGATCGAAGCAGACGGCTGGATTTACATTAACTGCCTGTGGGTGTCTGGCTCCATGAAGGGACACGGGTATGCCTCTGAGATGCTTTCCGAGTGTATCCGGAATGCGCAGGCGCAAGGCAGAAAAGGAGTCTGTATACTCTGCGCCGAGGGGCGGAAGCGGGAGTTTCTGGCTGATCCGAAGTTCCTAAGCTATAAGGGCTTTCAGGTAGCAGACACCTCCGATTGCGGAATTAACCTCATGTATCTACCAATCACAAACAACGTCGCGCTGCCGAGATTCAAGGACTGCGCGCGACACCCGAGGGTGGAGGAGAGTGGATTCGTCCTCTACTACACCGACCAGTGCCCGTTCACATACTACTGGGTACCGAAGGTGCTTGAAATCGCCGAGGAGTACGACATCCCGTTCAAGGCCATCCATATCACTGACAGAGAAGCCGCGCAGAACGTGCCCGCGCCGGTCACCACTTATGCCCTGTTCCGGGACGGACAGTTCCTGACACAGGGGATTTTGTCAGATAAAAAGTTTCTGAAACTGGCTGGGATTTCGGAGTGAGCAGCGGACCAGGCATCGCCAGTGCTGTCCAAGCGAGTGATGCTGTACCAAGACAGCGTTTGAAAGAAAAGGCAGCATTGTATAAATACTACTATAAGAGAAGGAGAAATAGTATGTCAGAAAAGGATATGATCATTCGTCTGGAAACGAAAGACGATTACAGAGCCGTCGAAAACCTGACGCGCGAGGCGTTCTGGAATGTTTACCGGCCTGGCTGCATGGAGCACTATGTGTTGCACTGCTTACGGGATGACCAGGCATTTGTGCCGGAGCTGGATTTCGTGATGGAACTGAACGGTGAGCTGATCGGGCAGGTCATCTATGTGTGGTCGGAGATCGAGTGCGATGACGGAAGAAAAGTGCCGATCATGACCTTTGGGCCAATCGGCATCGCTCCCGCATACAAGCAGCAGGGCTACGGAAAGAAGCTGCTCGATTATTCCATGGAAAAAGCGAAGGAAATGGGCGCAGGGGCACTTGCCATCACCGGCAATATTGATTTTTATGGGAAGTCTGGCTTTGTTCCGGCCAGGACCAGGGGCGTTCGCTATGCTGACGACCCGGAGGCGGATTACTTCCTCATCAAGGAGCTGACATCCGGATTTCTGGACGGTATCTCCGGCACTTACAAAGACCCGGAGGGCTATTTCGTCTGCGAGAAGCATCCGAAAGCGTTTGAGCAGTTTGAAACCACTTTTCCGGAGAAGGAAAAGTTGAAGCTTGCAGGACAGCTGTTCTAAACAGGAAAAGGCACTTAAAATGGAAGCAATGGAAAACGACTGGTATAAGAAGATATGGACGCTGGATATTCAGGACCTGTCCTGGGTAGAGGATACGCGGCGGCAGGTGGATTTTCTTTGCATGGACATACGAGAGATTCCGTTTGAAGGCGAATTCGATGTGGTGCTGAGTATGGCAGATGGTGCCATCGGTTACCTGGAAAATGATGCGGAAAATCTGAAAATCTTCACGGCGGTATCGAAGGCGTTGAAGCCTGGCGGGAAGTACTTCATGGATATCATGAACGGCAGCTACGCGGATCAGCACTTCCCGTGCCGACTATGGGATGCAGGTCAAAAATGTCTGACGCTGTCCGCATTCGAATGGAACCGCGAAACACGCGTGATGCTTTATGGGCAGCGGGATTACGAATACGGACAGCCACTCACCAGGCCAGATATAGATGAAGGACATCCGATCCGCTTATATACACTTGCAGAGATCACGGACATACTCTCTTCACATGGAATGGAGGTCTTCGGCGTCTATGCGGATTTTGACGGCACCGTTTCATCTGATCAGCATATACAGCTTCTGATCTGTGCGGAAAAGAATTAGTCACTGTATTGAATGAAAAGGATAAAAGGAAAAGGATTAATTTACAAAATAGAATACTTTACCATTGTCAAATAGAAGAAAGAACGCCATAATATATAGACAGGAATACAACGATCGCCGCAGCAATGCGGCGTTTCCTAAACGCGAGAGTTAGTCAAACCTAACTATCTGGCAGCAGGGGATTTTATATGCGTATGACGAAGGAGGTCTCGTTGTGAAAAAACAGTCTGATCTTTCCCGGCTGATGGGCTACGCCGGAAACTACCGATATTTCACCTACGCTTCGTGGGTG
>OQVT01000459.1_pt1 | contig 22649 bp, 9 predicted proteins | sample 1691561 | NCBI WGS metagenome assembly OQVT01 (sample SAMN03418260, study PRJEB22391) | human gut metagenome | biome: human-gut; feature: organic feature; material: feces | host: Homo sapiens | place: Tanzania | collected 2013-01 | reverse complement strand
GAGTTCTTGACCTTGGACGAGCTCCAAAGTGCAAAGCGTGCCATAGCCTTGCTCGGCGGCTCGGCTTTGCCTGCGAAAGAGTTTTTTATAGAGAATTGCGGCGAAAGAACAATACTCTGCGTCAAAAAGATTTCGCAAACTCCGCCAAAATATCCGAGAGCTTCGGCACAAATTGCAAAAAAGCCTCTCGAATAAAGCTAAAAGCTGCTGCCTTTGGGCGAATTTGCGCGATGAAAAAAACTGGACAAGCTTTTTGCTGTGTGCTACCTTGATAAAGGCGACACACAGCTTTTTTATTGAAAGGAAATGCTCAATGGTAAAATTCAGCGAAAAGACAAAGCGCAGCGGAGAGATTATCAACATACCCGTCAATGACATCAGACCCAATCCTTATCAGCCGCGCAAGAGCTTTAGGTGGGAGGATTTGGAGGAACTGGCGCAAAGCATCTATCAAAACGGCTTGCTTCAGCCCGTAACCGTGCGCGACACGGGCGGCGGCAAATATGAGCTTGTCGCAGGCGAGCGCAGGCTGAGAGCCTCTAAAATGGCAGGACTTGCGGCAATACCGGCGATTGTGGTTGATATAAGCGAGGAAAAATCCGCCGTTTATGCCGTGGTAGAAAATCTTCAGCGGCAGGATCTTCACTTTTTTGAAGAGGCGCAGGCAATCGAGAAGCTCGCGCGCAACTTCGGCATGGACAGGGACCGCATAGCCAAAAAGCTCGGCAAATCCCCCTCTGCGGTGTCTAACAAGCTGAGACTTCTGAAATTGCCGGAGGAAATACGCGAAAAAATCATTTCCGCAGGTCTTACCGAACGCCATGCGAGGGCCATGCTGCGCTTGCCCACTTATGCGCTCATGGACGAGGCGGTGAATGCCGTGGCTCAAAACCGGCTGAATGTTTCTGAAACTGAGCTTTTAATTTCACGCCTGCTTGAGGAAGAAGCTCCGCAGGCAAAAGAAGAAAAGAAAAAGCCGCGCGGGGTCAAGGTCTTTCGCGATATTAAGCTGTTTATCAATACACTAGACCACGCTGTGACAACCATGCGAAAAAACGGCATAAACGCAGACTCAATCCACAGCGAAACAGATGATTACATAGAATATATCGTCAGAATAAGCAAAGCGTAACTGTTTCACGTGAAACATTGACAAAGAACCCCTGCCCCTGTATAATTAAAAGGCACTTGAAAATAAAGGATTTGATATAAATGGGAAAAATTATTGCCGTTGTAAACCAAAAAGGCGGAGTCGGCAAAACCACGTCCGCAGTGAACTTGGCTGCGGCGGTGGGTCAAAGGGGCAAATCGGTTTTGCTTGTGGATATTGACCCCCAGGGCAACGCGACCAGCGGAATGGGTCTTAACAAGCGCGAGCTTGCAAAATCTTCTTATGACGTTATAATAAACGGAACTCCTGCAAAAGAGGTCATAAAGCACACCGAATTTGACGGCGTTGACGTTTTGCCGGCAAACATGAACCTTGCAGGCGCGGAGCTGGAGCTTGTTGACTCCTCAAAGCGAGAGTCAAACCTCAAAAACGCGCTTTTGCTCGTCAAGGGCGAATACGACTTTATTTTTATGGATTGTCCGCCGTCTTTGGGGCTTATCACGCTCAACGCACTTTGCGCCGCGGACACGGTGCTTGTGCCTATTCAGTGTGAATACTACGCGCTGGAGGGCTTGTCACAACTGATTTCCACCGTTCGCCAGGTCAAGCGGCTTTATAACCCGATGCTTGAGATTGAGGGCGTTTTGCTCACAATGTATGACGGCAGGCTTAACCTTACACAGCAGGTTGTTGATGAGCTGAAAAGATTTTTCCCCAAAAAGGTTTATTCAACGCCGATACCGCGAAATGTCAAGCTTTCCGAAGCGCCGAGCTACGGTCAGCCTGTTATGTATTATGACAAACGCTCAACGGGCGCAGCGGCATACGGCAGCCTTGCAGATGAATTTTTAAGCAAAAACTGAGGAGGACGTTAAAATGGCAGCAAAAAAAAGCGGCCTCGGCCGCGGACTTGACGCACTTTTTGCAGATAACGCGGTTGAAGAATCAGCCGCAACAAATAATGTAAAACTTAAAATAATGGATATTGAGCCGAACCGCGACCAGCCCAGAAAGGTGTTTGACGAGGCGGCCTTGGCGGAGCTTTCGGACAGTATTGCAAAGCACGGTGTAATTCAGCCCTTGCTTGTCAGACCGATAAGCGACGGCGGCTATCAGCTTGTTGCAGGCGAACGCCGCTGGCGAGCCGCGAGAATGGCGGGGCTTACCGAGGTTCCTGTTGTGATAAAGGAGCTTTCGGACTCCGAAACCGTTGAGCTTGCAATGGTTGAGAATTTGCAGAGAGAAGACCTCAATCCGCTTGAAGAAGCCCTCGGATATAAATATATGATGGAAAAACTCTCTATCACGCAGGAGGAGGCGGCGCAAAAGGTCGGCAAATCGCGCCCGGCGGTTGCAAACGCGCTCAGACTTTTGAATTTGCCCCCCTATGTGCAGGAGCTTGTTGAAAATAAACAGCTCTCCCCCGGTCATGCCAGAGCGTTGCTCGCGTTCTCCTCCGAGGACGATATGATTGAAACCGCAAAGCTTATTATTAAGCAAGGACTTTCGGTTCGCGAGATAGAAAAAATGGCAAAAGCCAAAAAGGCAGAGCCCAAAATTCCAAAAAAGAAAAAACGCGACACTTTTTATGACGAAGTGGAGCTTGCTCTCGGCAAAAACACCGGCAGAAAAATAAAGGTGAAAGAAAATACAAAAACAGTTGAAATAGAGTTCTTTGATAAAGACGACCTCTCCTCCCTCGCAAAATTGCTTGGGGAGAAGTGATGAAAAGCAAATCGTATTTAACGGAGAAATCACAACAATTGCGTCGCAATATGACGAAAGAAGAGCGGCGTTTGTGGTATGATTTTTTGAAAGGCTTGCCGATAACGTTTAACCGTCAGAAAGTTATCGGTCAATATATTGTAGATTTTTATTGTGCGAGTGTCGGTGTTGTTGTTGAGATTGACGGCTCGCAACATTATGAGAATATCGGCAAGGAAAATGACCGGGTGCGAGACGAATACATGAAATCACTTGGTTTAACGGTTTTGCGTTATTCAAACGATGAGGTAAATAATAGTTTTGATGCTGTTTGCGAAGATATAAGGCTTCTCCTTGAGGAGAAGCTGTCACGAAGTGACTGATGAGGTGAAATCTACAAATTTTATGAGTGCCGGCGGTTGAACCCCTCCGTCACGGCTTCGCAAAGCCTTATATACCCAAAAACCCTCCTTTTCGGGAGGGCTTTTTCTTTTTGCACGCTCCCCTGTCAAAAACCTGTGCAAAAGGTGTCAAAGCGCTGTCAAAGCTTTGGCAAAAAGTGGTGCGGCAAGTGCCGAAACACCATATATAGAGCCATTTTTGTTTATAAAGAAAAATGTTAAAAATTTTTCACAACAATATTAAAAAATCATTGACGAAACAAGAAAAATCTGTTATCATAATTTACAACTATAGGTGGGATAGTATATCTATGCCCAAAAATAAAATCAGCCGCTAAAAAGGCGGTCAGGCAGACGGCAGGTCAGGCCGAAACCCTGCGGTAGCCGATACGGCGGCAAACAAGGAGGATTTATTATGGCTAAAAAAATGGGCAAAAGAGCATTAAGCGTACTTTTGTGCTTGGTTCTTATTGCTACAACTTTTTTCATCTTTGATCCAAGTATTCTTATTAAGGACGCAGACGCTTATGTCAATGTAGAGGGCAACAAAGCGGTATCTTCACTTTCGGGTCAAATCGCTTATGCTCCCGAGGCAATTTATCTTAAACCCGGCAGCAGTGCGTTCAGGTATTTCTTAAATTACAACTACAGTTCAGGACGTGTTGCCGAAATCAAGAGCACGTCTTCAACTCTTAAATTTGAGAATAAAGACGCTACCGAGGTTCAGCTTGCCGTTAATAAGGTTTATTATAAAAACGGCACGGCAGACGTTGCGGTGACATCGTCTAACCTTAAACTTAACAATACAACCGTTTCGGCTGTTGCAAACTGCACGGCGACAAGCACGGCTTACGGCGCTACGCCCACTGTTATTGCAAGCGGCACAACGGGCATAAGCTACACGCTTACTTCCGGCTCTCTTTCAAACTATGTTGCAGGCAGAACATATTTCATTCAGTGGGTGGTTCGCTACAAAATAGACGGCAACTATCACTTTATGTTTATGTATACGGGTATATATGCCCCCTCTCTCGGTCAGGCGGGTCTTTCATATGCATCAACGTATTCGGGCAAGTTCTCAAACCCCGAGAGCCACGCTTATACATTCATAACCGGCGCACAGAAATACGGCGGCGGTAACCGTGTGTCAAACTACACAAACACAACCGTTTCCACAACGGCAAAGACCGCTCCCCTGGTTTCTTTTGTAGGTCAGAATGCAAGCACTACAGCTTATACTTTCCAAGGCGGCGGCAGCAAGTGGAATGATACATCAAACTTCACCGCGCAGACAAACGGCGGTGTGTTTGTTGCGCCGTCACATCAAGTCGGTGGCAGTGACCGCTACCACAGAACAACATGGACAAATGTAGGCTCTTTTGCAAACCCGACGCCGACAGGTACAACCGAGGGCAACGGCGATACTTCTTACAACGTCGGCCAAACATCGGGTGTTGCATACATAGTTGTAGATACCTCGCGTTATTCCGACTATAACCAGATTCCCAACCTCTCTGCCGGCTGGCTTCAGTTCTATCACCACAGATCGGGTGCAGGTAACTATCTGCGTTATATTGTGGGTCAAACTCAGACCTACGGTGCACTTACCGACGAGGTAACGTGTTCTGTTGACACAAGCTCTTATGAAGATCATGACGATTACTCCGTTGCAAGAGGTCTTTATCCATTCAACGGCAAAATCAACGGCGGATTTATCAACATAAAATTTAACTCAAGAACAGGTTACAAAGGCGCTCTCAGCGGCACAGAGAGTCTTTACGTTGATACATACGTCGGTCTTCATACCACGGCGGTTAACAAGACTTCTCTTCGTGAAACATACAACAATGCGCTTATATCGCATATTGATAAATGGTATGTAGACAACAGCAAAACTGCGTTGTCCACCATGAATTATACCGATTATTACAATCAGCTCAAAACAACGGGCGAAGCTCTTTGCGACCCGACTGCGTATTCTATGAACGCAAACTCAACGCTTGAGGGATATGTAACCACATGGGGCAAGGCGATAGACTCTGCTTTTGACAGCAGTATGTATTTCTATGTTCCCGAGACTATTTATATCAATCCGATTGCTTCAAGCTCAAAATACAACTTCCAGTATTATGTAGACAGAGCTGCCACCGCAGACAGTGTTCTTGACACATCTTATAATAAAACAACAGGTAATGTCTTCTTCTCGTGTGCAAAGGCGAGCAATGTCAGCATAACCGCAAGCATCAGCGGCGGCTCGGTTACGCTCGGTCAGAGCAGTGCGACAAACGGACTTATCAAAACAACAATGACGGGCTACTCAACAACATATTCAAATAAGACGATTGAGTGGACCGCAACTTACACCAATATCGCAACCGGCAGGCAGATGACGACAAAGGCATATACTTATTGCTATGCGCCGATAACGACATCAACAATTTCTGCAACAGCAAACGAAAGATATAAGGGCTCATGGAACCATGATAAGGCATCATCGTGCGTTACTGCATGGTTAGTCGGCGCGGCAACCGTTGATGTATCTAAATATAAGATTTCTTCGGCATCTTCGGGCTCGACAAGCACAGACAGTGCCGATTCTGAGGGCACATATAAATATAACTACCTTGCCAATCCCACTGCCTCAATCCCGACGGCAGGCCACGAAAACGTAGCTGTTTATAACTCGGGAACCGGCGGAAGCGGACTTTGGAAAAACAATGCCGACGCAGATTGGTTCACGGGCGGTAAAGGTACACTTTATGTTGACTCCAGCCGTTACACAAACCTTAACCAGATACCCGACCTTTATATAGGCCTTGATTGTAACTATAAGGATAAAGGCTCGGCAAACATCAAGCTTTTCCACGCTTGGTATTCAAAGGTCAACACAACACAGCTCACAAACAGCAGTGACGCGGCAATTTCAAATGTAACAACAGCGGCTTCTCAGGACGCAGTGGGAACAGGCGCAACCTTAAGAAACAATATTAAAATCAATGCGTCCTTCACCGCAAAAACAACCGCGACCGATACCCTTGTTCTCATGGGTCAGTCGAGGCACTCGGGCGCACACGAAAACAAACGAGCGAGAGCGTCATGCTACCTTGTTGTTAACTTCAGAGATAAGTCTATTCTTCGTAAGGCTTATGAGTTTATGGAGAGTAACGCGAACTATCTTCAGCAGGATTATTTCACCACAACCGCGTGGAACAGCTTCATAACCTACAGAAATTACATCAAAGATTATCTTTGTAATCCGGCAAGCAATGCAGCACAGGCTGATTTAAACACTTACGGCAAAAACCTTTATAATCAGATAGCAAAAATGGTTGCCTGCATAACAGCCACACCCGGCAGCACAACCGCAACATACAAAACTTATGACGGTACATCCACTACCGTTAACAGAGCTGATGTTCTTAAAACAGGTACTGCAAGAGTTTATCACAGATACCTCAACGGTTCGGGTTCATCCGCAACCTCAACCGCACTCAACATCGGCGATAACGGCACAAACGTAGAGACAAAGACCTATTACTACGGCGAAACCGTTAAAACAGGCTATAACGAGACTAAGGATTACGATTATTTCGGCTACTTCCGCAACGAGGGCACAACCCAGTGGACGAAGCCCGGTGACGGCAGCCTTGTCGGCAACGACAGCGGACCCGATATGTACGGAACCTCCGGCCACAACAAAGATGAGCTTGTGGCGGTGCCCAACCTTACCTATACCTATGTATATCACAAAAAGACGGTAAGTCTTTGCAAAGACTATAACGGCTCACCGCAAGATTTCGGCTTGGTAACAAACCTTGCAAACCTTGCAGGTGCAAATGCAAATGTGTCATATACAGGCTGGGGCGCCTCCGGCGGCACTGCGAATGTTTCTGATAAAACTGCAACGGGCTTTAAATTCAGCGTTACCAATGCAGGTACAATCAGAACCGGCTTTAGGCTCAACGATATGCTCTTTAACGGTGTTGCAAAGAACCTCACCGCAGGCAAGACCTACACCGTTTCGTTCAAATCAAACCTCACCTATGATGAAAAGCATTGGTTCGGTGTAGATTTCACCTCCTCAAATAGCTGGAGCGCATGGGAAGACTATGCCTATGAATCGGGCAAATTACAGCTTTATGTCGGCTACACAAACGGCAGCGGCATTGCAGGCACAAAAGCTTTTGCAAAGGTAGAGACCAGCTTCTCAGACGGCGGCACTATCGGCTCGTTCACTCTCCCCTCCGGCGCAAGCGATATTTCGCTTCTTTTCAGAGTTATATCAGACGCCAACGGCACAAGATACACCGGTGAAATCAGCGATATTAAAATTGCAGAGGGTCAGTATGTTTATGAGGGACTTGACGGCGACAGCGTTACCCTCGACGCACCCACATGGGTAGGTCACACTTTCCAAAATTGGGAAGCAGAGACTTCTCCGTTTGACGGCACACTCTCAGGCTCACAGAACAGAAACTTCACATTCGGTCGCGGCAACGACGTTGTCAGAGCGATTTGGAAAACCAACGAATATGACGTTCTGTTTGAAAACGAATTTGACTTTGATACGTGGGTTTGGAACCGTGTTGCCGGCGGCTCACAGGTTCTTGACCATGAAAACAATGCTATAACCATTACCTCAAACAGTACAGATACATATACAGAACCGTATGTGAACACAAGCCCGAGCCAACATTATATGACCCTTATCCCCGGTCATACATATGAGTTCTCTTACTATTATGAAAACGGCTCGGTTGCAGGTAATTTGCACCCGTTTATGTTCGCTTATGAGAACACTTCAATGAGCAGCTATGACGGCGGTATAACATCATGGAACCTTGGCGTTGCCGCAAATGAGAGCGGCAGACATACCGTAACATGGACTATACCCGCAGGCAGACCGTATGTAACCATGAGACTCGGTATGACCACAGTCGGCATGGTGACTAAGTTCTCGGATATTTATATCCGCGACATTTCTAACCCCGCAGGCGCACAGGATAACGTAAGTCTTCCCACTGTCGGCGGCACTGCCGTTCGCGGTGTATCGGTTAAATACGGTTACACAATCGGTTCGTCAGACACGCTCGGCGGCAGCTTGCCCACCATCAGCAGAACGGGCTACACCTTTGAGGGTTGGTACACTTCACAGGATAGCTACGGCAACGGTACGGGTACAAAATACACCGCAAGCAATGTTATGGGTACGGCTAACGTTAAGCTTTATGCAAGATGGCTCGTCGGCGTAACCTACAACGCAAACGGCGGTTCATATGCATCCGGCAGCTCCTACGCTCCGAAGAGCAGAACCAATCTCGACGTTGCAACAAACATTGCGGTTTCTAACCGAATTGATCAAGGCAGCACAAACTGGAACGACAGCCGCCTCGGCTACGCATATGTTCCCTACAAGGTTGGCTACAACTTCAAGGGCTGGAAAGCAGTGTCGGCAGACCCGGCGGTAAACGGCAAAATTTACTTCCCCGGTCAGACGGTAAGCGTTAAGGCTAACATTGAGTTCGTCGCTCAGTGGGAGGCTTGCTCCACAGCTTCGCTGGGTACGCAGTATAACATCGGCACCGCACAGGGCGGCTACACCTTCTACCCCGGTCAGCTTTATTTCTACAAATTCACACCGTCCACCAATATGCAGGCAACAGGCTACACATATAACAGCGGCGACGGTGATACCGGAGTAGATCCGAAGCTCTACCTTTACACCGGAACAACACTCACCGACGAGAATGATGACTATGAAGAAAGCTTCGGTGTAACGGCAGTTCAAGAGAACGACTATAACGCCGTTCTGAACGCAGACCTGACTGCCGGCACAACATATTACTACGGACTTGGTCTTGCCGGAACAGCATTTAATGACTCATGGGTCTATAACTTTAAGATTAGTGAGAATTATGTCAACTATACCTTAAATGCAAACGGCGGCTCGGTCAGCCCCACAACCGTTATCGGTCACTACAACACCGCCGTAACGGTCAATAACCCGACAAGAACAGGCTGGACCTTTGCCGGATGGAAAGCGAGCGACAACAATAAATCCTACACAGGCTCTGTTCCTGCGGCAGATACAAATGCAAGAATCGACGCTAACAGAACGTCGCTTATAACAAATGTTACTCTCACCGCACAGTGGAACATCAACCAGTACACGCTCAATGTTTATGCCCAGTTCAACAAGGCTTCGAGCGCAACGGCTAAGACCTCTACTTATGAGAGAGGCACCACCGGCGGTACCGTTAAGATTACGTCAAGCGGCACGGCAGGCGCTTCGGCAACAACAAAGATAAATTATCAGTCCACCACAACCATTGTTGCAACACCTGCAACAGGTTATACATTCGGCGGCTGGTATACTTCGCCCACACTCAGCGGAACGACAGTTACGGCATGGGGCACTCAGTTTGCCTCGACCGCAACCGCAACAACCTCTGCAATGGGCACAGGCGGCCTCAACTACTATGCGAAGTTTGAGATAAACACCTACACAATCGGCGTTTATGCTTATAACAACTCCGCAGCCGCACCCGGCACATTCACAAACGGCACAACCGGCGGCTCTGTCGGCTTCGCATCAAGCGCAGGCTCAAAGGGCACAACAAGAACCAATGTTCACGGTCAGAGCGTAACAATCTACGCAAAGCCGGCAACAGGTTATACATTCGCAGGCTGGTACTACGGCAACACCTCTTCTATGAGCAGTGCGGCTTCAATAGCAGTCGGCTCATGCACACTTTCGGGCGGCGTATACTCATACAGCTGGACAACAACAGATTCGAGAAGCTACTCGGCTAAGTTCACAATAAATCAGTATACATTAACAATTAACCCGAACGGCGGCTCTTACGGCGGCACAACAAACAACTCCACCGTAACACAGTACTACGGCACAACATACTCTGTTGCAGACCCGACAAGAACAGGCTACACCTTCAAGAACTGGACAATAGCCAAAACAGGCGGCGGCACTGCAACAGGCTCAATCAGCAACAAGGTATATACATTCGGCGCAGGCAACGATACAATCACCGCACAGTGGTCCGTCAACAACTACGGTATCACCGTTGATCCGAACGGCGGTACGGTATCTAATATGCAGTATTACAACGCTGCAAACGGCGCAGCATCGGGAACGCTCACGTCCTCAGGCTCATTCACAGCCTCAAAGACGTTCCAGATGGCATATAACACCACCGCAACCATAACTGCACCCACAAGAACAGGTTATACCTTCACGGGCTGGACTAAGACTGCCGGCAACGGTACTCTTACAAACGGCTCACCCGTAACAACAGCCAACTCATCGTTTAAGGTTACCAACTCTACGGCAACCATCAAAGCAAACTGGCAGGTTAACCAGTATACCCTCACCGTTAAAGCTTACAGCAACACGGCGGCGGCTCCCGGCACATTTGCCAACAACGTAACAGGCGGCACGGTTAAGATAGGCTCCGGCGCAGCAGGTGCAACCGAGACCGCAAACATAAACTTCGGCTCAACCGCACAGATGACTGCGACAGCCGCAACAGGCTACACTTTCAAGGGCTGGCAGACCACTGTTCCCACATCCGCAAACGGTTCTTCTATCTATTCAACAAGCAACCCGGCAACAACCGAGACAATGGGCACAGGCGGACTCACCTACTACGCAAGATTTGAAATAAACAGCTACACCGTAACAGTCTCTGCCGCATACAACACGGCGGCGGCAACCGGCACATACACAACCGGTACAACAGGCGGTACGGTTTCCGGCGGAGGCTCCAAATACTACGGAACACAGGCGTCGCTTTCGGCTTCTGCCAATACGGGCTATCAGTTCATCGGCTGGTTCGAGAGCCTCACGGCAACAAGCGCAAAATCAACCGCTAACCCCTACACGCCCACAATCACGGCAAACCTTACGCTTATTGCCAAGTTCTCTATCAAACAGTACACCGTTTCTGTAAAGGCTTACGGCAACAGCGCGGCGGCACTCAACTCATACACAGAGGGCGTCGGCGGTACGGTCTCCGGTGCAGGCAAGGTTTATTACAACCAAAAAGCATCGCTCACCGCTTCTGCTAAAACGGGCTACACCTTTGGCGGATGGTACACATCGAGCAATGTAAGCGGTACACCTGTTGCAACAGGCACCACTTACTCACCTGCAATAACGGGCGATGTTACCTACTATGCAAAATTCTCTGTTAAATTATCTAAGGTCAATATTTATGCTTACGGCAACAGCGGCGCAGACCAGAGCAAATTCACTCTCGGCGTCGGCGGTAACGTAAACACAGACGGCACAGAGACAACCACAAGCGCATCAAAAGAGTTCTACTACGGCGCTGTTTATACCGTAAGAGCATATCCTGCAACAGGTTATACCTTCGGCGGCTGGTACAGAGACGCAGCTCTCACAACAGAGGCAACAGACAATGTCTCTGAGACAGGCGGATTATACGGCGACTACTATTACAGAAGATTTATCAAACAGGACGCTACCGAGAGCGTATATGCTAAGTTTGTTGTTCAGAGCTATACTCTCACAGTTTATGCTTACAGCAACACAGGCTCTGCACTCGGCACATATCAAAACAACGCAACAGGCGGTACTGTTAAGATTAACTCAAGCGGCGTTGTTTCCGGTATCAGCGGAAACGACACGTTAAAGGCAACCGCAAAGGTTGTTTTCGCTCAGGCGGCAAGCATCACCGCAACAGCCAAGACAGGTTATTCTTTCGGCGGCTGGTATGCAACAAGCAATTTGAGCGGCACTGCAATCTCGGCAAGTGCAACAATCACATTGCCTGCAATGGGCGTTGACGGAATAGAGCGCTATGCTAAATTCAACGTCGGCAGCTTTAAGATTAACTTTAACGCAAACGGCGGTACGGCCGGCACAACAACAAGCGGCACCGCATATTACAACACTCCGTTTGACATTCCCGCCTCGGCTAACCCGTCCAGAACAGGCTTTGCGTTCCTCGGCTGGAGCACATCAAGCACCGCGACGGCGGCAGAGTATCAGTCGGGTACGTCGATCCCCGCAGCTACTATCAACAGCTGGTATAACACAGATAAGACCCTTTATGCGGTATGGAAGGCGACATCATTCAACGTCAACATCTACTCCGCATATGACGAGCTTTCTCACCAGGGCGATTACCTTATAGGCACCGTCGGCGGTACTGCAACGATTGCAAGCTCTTCGATAAACGCCTACGATAATCTTCAAAGCAAGATGACCACCACACCCAAGACCGGATACAAGGTTGATCAGTGGAGATATTCACAGGGCGCAGTTCCCTCACAGGGCAACTCAATAAGCATCAACTGGGGTACTCAGGGTAACAGCGAAACTCAGATGCCCACATATGCTATCAACATCGTTGTTTACTTCCGTTTGAGTGAGTTTAACATCAATGTATATGCTTACAGCAATACGGCAGCCGCAACAGGCACTTACACCAACAACGCGGCAGGCGGTACGGTAAGATTCGGTCAGACAGGCACACAGGGCGCTTCGGCACAGACAACCGGCACTTACGGCACAACCGTTCTTGCTATCGCAGCTCCCGCAACAGGCTACAAGTTTGACGCATGGTATTCAGACGCAACACTCAAAACTCAGGCAGGCACAAGCACATCGCTCACCGCAACAATCGGTGACACAACAGCTAATGCCAACGCCAACAAGTATTATGCTAAGTTCTCAATCGTAGCTTATACGGCAAAGGGCAGTGCAAGATATTACAGCCAGGGCTTTGACTATGCAACAGGCGCAGGTTATATCGGCACAGACGGCGGTACAGTTAAGCTTTCAAACAACAACTCAACATGGTCGACCGCAAGCGGTAACCAGAAAGCAAGCGTAAACGCATATTACACCGCAACGATTTACTATGTTGCAACGGCAAACACAGGTTATGAGTTCATAGGCTGGTATGCAGGCGACGACGCCGACATCTTCACAGCTCCTACGCTCTCAACAACCGCAGCTTATACCACTACAATGCCGGCAGAGGATATTGATATCCATGCTAAGTTCACGCCTTATAACTTCATACTTGAGCTTCACCCCAACGGCGGTACATCGGGCACAACGGTTGTTATAACTCTTACTTATAACCAGGATACCAAGATACCCGCAGACGGCACACCGACAAGACTCGGCTATGCGTTTGAAGGCTGGTCGGACACCCAGACGGGTGCGGTCAACAAGACCTATAACGGAACTATCGCTTATACGGTTGTTAACTCATGGTTCTCTACTACCGACACATATAACAGCAAAAAGACTGTTTATGCGGTTTGGTCAGAGGCTCTTTACACCATAACGCTTGACCACCAGAACAACGGCGGCACAACATCAATAACCGCTAAAATCGGCAGCGCATTGCCTGCAACCGATGTTCCCACATATGCAGGCTTCGTCTTCGGCGGTTACTTCACAGGCACCGGCGGCGAAGGTGTTCAGTATTATGATGCAAGCGGTAACGGAACAAGAAACTGGGATATCCAGGGTGAAACAACGCTTTATGCTAAGTGGACCTGCCCGGTACTTTCTGATGTTAAATATGAAAACGGCAAGTGGACTTATATCTACGAAGCCGAATCGGGTACAGCTACCAAGACATCTGATACAGCGGTAACAGATAAGTCCGGCATCACAAGCAACGCACCCTCAAGTGCAAAAGAGATAACCTCTATTGAAGATACAAAGACGTCTTATGTAACCGAGCAGGCTTCTTATGCAAAGGATATTAACCTTAACCATTACACGCAGCTGGCTCTTAACGACCTCAGAAACAGCGTGCTTGCAACAAACACAGCTAAGAAGCTTTCGGCTCTTACACAGCCTCAGCTCAACGAGTATGTTGCAAAAATGGCAAAGAATATGACTCTTGCTCTCTCAGAGAATAGGAAAGACGAAAAGCAGGAGCCTTCTATCAAGGTTTATGAGACAAACAGCAAGCTTGCCAAGATAAAGGGAGATACAATCCTCAGCGCGGCAGACAGTGCGAACGGCTCAACCTACAAATATCCCACAACCGCAAGCGCGGCAAACTACGCTTTCGCAGGCAAGTGGAGCTCAAAGGCAAATGCAGCGGTTGACTACTACCTCTACACTAACAGCGCAACACCCGTTATCGCTCTTGAGATAGATGACGGTGCAGTAGGCACAACGGTTGCAAACAACAATTCGTCTTATCCCACAAATGCAATAGTTACAGATAACTCCGCAGGCTTGTCTTATGTAGGACCTACCGCTTCGAGCGACAACAAGACCTACACCACAAGTGCGGTAAAAGCAACAGACGATATAACAACGGCTTGGTTCTATTCTTACACTCAGGCAGGCATAGGTACTAAGTACGATTATAACGCAAAAACAATTATTTATCTGACCCCGACATTCTCATCATCAGGCACAACAAACGAGATAGTTTATACTATTACTCCCACCGATGATGCCTATACTGTAAATGAGGGCGTAGCTTCTGCAACGCTTGCAGACGCCACCGCTGCTCTTCAGACGAGATACTCTTCATACAATTACAGCGTAAATAATAAGGATCAGATTCAGGTATGTATCTGCTACCACAACTCCATGAACGGCACAAGCGACGAGGGCTCTGAAGCAGGCGGCGCATACCTTCAGCTCAAACCCGACCAGGTAGATATGGATACATGGCTTAACCAGATGCACCTGTTCAGAACAGCAGGCGGCGCTTCTAACTGGGAGCTTCCGCAGACATCTGAAGCGGTATATCCGGTTGACGACAGCACATATGCTTCAACAGGTTATGTTTTAGGCTCGTTCTTGTATGTATTTGACTCAACCAACGAGCCGGAGGCAACGGCTTATGCAGAGGCAGGCAATCAGCAGGCCGCAAAGCAGGCGATTATAGACTCTGTCAAGAGAAATCCGTCAGAGGTTCAGGCTGCTGTTTCAAGCAAGTCGCATACAATGAACATTAACTCGGCCGGCACAGGTCTCGGCTACGCCAAGATTGACGGCTGGAGCGTAAACTTCTATCCGAAGAAGGGCGCATATGTTTACGGTCACCTTGTAGACAGATGGGGCAACGTATTCAACAAGGTATGGAAGTGCTTCAATGTTGACAGCACTAAATCAACTGTTACCGGCGGCACAAACAGCGTATATAACGTATTTGAAGACGGCGGCAGTAACCTTGACGTAATGAGCCTTGACTGTGCAAACATCGAGTTTGTAACAGGTCTTGATTCAAGCTTTGAAAACGGCGTATTCACCACGTCAGGCGGCAGCTTCACGGTTGCTACCGGCACGGCGAACAAGACCTATGACATCACGGTAACCGACCATGCAGGCAACAAGACCGCGGCTAAGGTCAAGAGCGATGCAAACGGAAACGTTACATTTAACGTTGAAGATACAAGCGCAAACCTTGCATTGGGCGCATACAGCTTCGATTTTAACGGATACACCGTAAACCTCTATGCAAGAGATCCTGCTCTTGTAAGAGACGCTTCTATAACGGCAACATCTGTTTTGGGCGGCGATACGGTTATCACGGTTGTTACGGCAAGCGACGCATTTAAGGTTCAGCTTGTATATAACGGAACCACCGCAACTTACACCAAACTCAACGGCAATGTAACCGTAACAGAAAATGAAGACGGCACATTGACATGGAGAATTGTAAGAAAACAGTCTCTCGGCACATACTCCTTCGGCATAAGAGCAAGAGGAGCAAAGGGCTGGGAAGACAGCGACTTCGTTGTAACAACGCAAATCGTTAAACCCGCAGACCCTGTTGTTACCGCACTCATCTCTGCCGAAGATGCAACCGCAGTAATCGGCAACAGACCTAAGGTAAAAGTTAAGGTCAAAGAGGGTACGCAGTCAATCAGATTTATTGATGAAAACGGTGATACGGTTACAATAGCAAAAGATTCTGCACTTGCAACAACGGTTTCGGTTGTTGACGGCGTTGAGACTTGGTACGCAAGCTTGCCCTCAAGCGGCAAAGAGCTTACAAGAACCTACAGCGTAATTGCAAGATATAATTACAAGTGGCAGAAAGATAATGCTAAGACTGTAAGCACAACATTCGTTAAGGTTGACGAACCCGTACAGATTTACTCCGTAACTCTTAACAGTGACGAAGTTAAAGTATGCGAATTTGCAGAGTTTGAGTTCATCACAAGCGGCAAAATCAACAAGATTTGCCTTGTAAGAGAAAACGGCGATACGGCAACATACTCTGCCGATAACGCAATCGTAAAAGAGCTTGCAGACGGCACAAAAGAGTGGAAGATTAACCTCAAGTTCTACAAGCGCGGCACAGCGAGCCTTGACTTTAAGGTTAAAACAAGCTCCGGCTGGTCAGATACAGCAAACTACGGCACGGTTGAAGTTAAATAAACCTAATAATAAACCGGCGTTGCTCTTTTGAGCAGCGCCGATTTTTTTGTGCGGCTGCATAAGTCTTTGTTTTTAACAGTCTCTCCTTGTGGGAGGAAGTGCCGCGCAGATTTAATCAAAAAGCCGCGAGAGCGCATTTGTTTGCATAAAAATATCCCTCTGCGGCAAAGCTACATGAGGGAGGAAGATATATGAACGAACAGAACAAAGAAGTTCTCACAAAAATTTATCAAAATGCCAAAATGGGGAGCGATTCAATCTCTTATGTCAATGAAAAATCAGATGATGAATCGCTCAAATCAGCCTTGCTTCGTCAGCAAAGCGAATATTCACAGGTCGCCTCGGAGGCGGCGGAGCTTTTAAACAAAGACGGCGAGCCTGCAAAGGACAAGGGTGTGTTCAGCCACGCCTGTCTTTGGGGAAGTGTGCAAATGAATACGCTCGCCGACAAATCTGCCGACCACATCGCCGAGATGATGATGCAGGGCAGCATGATGGGCATAATTGATATGTCGCGCACTCTTAAAAAATACAGCTCGGCAGAACACAGTGCCATAAAGCTCGGCGAAAAGCTGATTGAAACAGAAGAAAACAATATTCAGCAAATGAAAAGTTTTTTGGGATAAACCGCAAGTGCCGATTGTATAACAGAGCATAAAAAACGGATACCGATTTGTCGTCGGTATCCGTTCTGCTATATCTTATTTTCGGCTTTTATTTATGATGCCGAGCTTTTTGAAGATGATGAAGCGTTGCTTCTTGCAATTGTTTTCTTATATTTTTTGAGAAGCTTATCTTCAATGTAGTTTACACGCTTGGGACCTACGCCGATTACATATTTGTCGCTCTCAAGAATTTCATCAGAGAATTTCTCAAGATCTTCGCTTGCAAGTGAAGATCTGATTGCGCTGTCGGCATATGCGCCGTTTTTGCTTACAAAATAGATGATGTGATAACCGTATTCGCTCTCAACAATATCTGTGTCGCCTGCCTTGCGGCTGTCATCAAAAATCCACTTGTCAAATGCGCCTGTCATCTGTCCGGGAACAACGTTCTCATAAAGACCGCCGTTTGAAGATGAGCCGGTGTCCTCTGTGAGGTCTGTTGCAAATGTTGCAAATGAATCTTCTGTTGCTTCGCCGGCTTTCCATTTAGCAAGTGTTTCGCTTGCCTTGTCTTTAGCTTTCTGAATTTCATCATCAGAAAGAGCCTTGCCGGTCTTTGAATCCTGTGTGAGGAAGAGTATGTGACGAACCGTTACGGTGTTAACATCGTGCTTGGGGTTAACCATAAGTGCAACGTAATATGCGCCGTTATCGCTGTCTTCAATAAGCTTTTTGTCGCCTGCTTTTGTTGAGCCCTCAAATGCCCATGTTGCAAGGTCTGAATTCATGCTCTCAAGATATGTTGCGCTTGAGTTAAACTGTGACTGTGATTTAAGAGCAGCCTTTATAAGCGTGCTGCTGTCTGCGTCATAGCCTTCTGTGGTGTTATATTTGGTTGCGAGAGTAACAAAGCTCTTTTCATCCGTTACACCGTCAAACATCTCGTTTGCATTTGCCTTTGTCTTTGCGTCGGATTCGCTCTGACGCTTTTTAAGGTCGTCGTCCGATTCGCCGTTGTTCTGTGTGAGCGACTCATTCTTAAACTGATAAAGTCTGAGAGTTACAAACTGATAGCTGTCGGGGCTTTCGTCAAATACCTTTTTAACTTCATCCTCGGTGTAGCCTTTTTCAAACTCGGCTGACTTGTCGTTGTAGAATTTCTTAACAAGAGACTCCATCTTGAGCTGCTTTTTGAGGAATCTCTCGGTTACGCCGTTGCCGTAAGCCTTGCGAAGGTAAGCGTTGAGAGAGTAGCCCGCTCTCTGGTTTTCATCATCCGAAGAGCTTGAGTTTGAGCTCTGGTTTGCGGTTGATGCCTCTTCGCGGAGGTCTTCAATCTGCTTGTCAACCTCTGCAAGGTCTGCCTCTGTGAGCTCTGTGCCCGCTTCTTTGGCCTCTTGATAAAATGCAAGATACATTTGAGCTGTTTTTACAGCCTGGTCGTGAAGGTACTCTACCCAAGTTATCTCGTTGCCGTCTTCATCTTTAGTTGTCTTGGTCTGATCCTGCGGGGCAAGAGAAGTGTCATAGCCGTAATCATAGCCGTAGTATTTATAATACTGAGCGTTGTAGCTGAGCTGGTTATATGCACGGCTGTAATAATACAAATACTCTGCGTAAGATATTTTTTCGTTACCTACATATCCCACCTGAACGGCCTTTTGAAGAACGCCGCAGTAGTTGAGAATACCGGTTACACAGCCGAGAGCGATTGCGGCAATAACTATAATAGCTATTACTTTTTTAACCGCCGAGCGTGCTGCAACTTTCTTTTCAATGTTCTTTGCGTTCTTTTTTGCGGATTTAGCCAGGCGTTCTTTTCTCTCCTGACGGTACTGTTCCGCCTTGTTCTGGTTGTTATCTGCCATAATTTTCATCCTTTTCAAATTATAGTCTTGCTGAACGTACAGCATAACAAATACATTTTAAACTATTTTATAATTTTTTACAAGTATTATTTTAAAAAAGAGGGGCAAACAATGCAAAATTTACAAAGCCGTCACATTCGTGCGTTGACACTTTTTTGCCCTGATGATAAAATACCGTTGTAATAACTGCTCGGAGGGTGTTTTATGGCAAACAATAACTTTAAAAAGCCGGACAGAGGCTCTTCCTCTGCACCGGACCATATAATGATAAGCTTTTGCGGCGACGCAAGGCACGAGATGGCAGTCACCTGGCGCACCGACACCTCTGCACGGGACGGCTATGTTCTCTATTGGGCAGAGGGCGAAAAAGAGCAAAGGCAAAATGCAGTATGCCGCACGATAAAAAGCGACATTGATATAAGCAAATTTAACTGCGCCCGGCTATCGTCGTTAAAAGCGGGTACAAAATATTATTACACCTGCGGCGACGAGAACAACAGGAGCAAAACATTTTCTTTCACCACACAGGGGGAGGGCTGCGACAGCTTTAAATTTATTGTTATAGCAGACCATCAGGTGGGCGACCCGTGGGAAAAACCCGATTATTCGGTTGTGAAAAATATGCTCAAAAAGGCAATCAAACAGCATGAAGACATAAAATTCATCCTCACCGCAGGCGATAACTGCGACGACGGTCAAAATGAATTGCAGTGGAACGGTATGTTCAGCGGACTTGACGGTATTGTGGAATCTTTGCCTTATATGATGACGACGGGCAACCACGATAACCGCGGCTTTGAGCAGTATCTGCCGGAGCCCAAAGGTAAGTTCTATCTTGACCATGCGGATTTTTTTGATGAGCAGTTTAAATATTCTTACCCTCAAAACGGACCGAAAGGCTTTGAAACAGAAAATTATTCTTTTGATTACGGCAATGTTCATTTTTGCATAATGGGCATAAACGAGCCGCAAAAAGTCGGCGACTGGGCGTATGACGATATAAACGGCTCTTCTGCCGAGTGGAAGCTGGGCGCATATCATTTTCCGATTTATCCAGCAATCCCCGAGGGGCAGAATGACGACGGATACCCGTGGCTGAGAAAAGCGGTGGAATCGCTCGACCTTATTTTTGAGGGGCACGAGCATACGTTTGCAAGAACATACCCCATGAGAGGGGATGCAATGTACGAAAAGCCATCGGAGGGGACGGTTCATTGCCAGTGCGGCAGCGGCTCCGGCGGCAGAAGTGCAAACGAGCGAAAAATCTGGCACACTTCTTTTTATACTCAGGAGGAGGGCGTGCCGACCTATACTCTTGTTGAGGTGTCGGGGGCAAAACTCACCGTCACCACAATGCTTTCAGACGGCAGAGTTGCCGACAGATTTTTGATTGACAAAGAAAAAGATGCCATTGACCCTCCGGCATTACCGCCTGTTTACGGCAGCGGAGCGAGAATGATTTATAAAGGCTCAATGCCGCACATTGCCGCAAGAGGAACATATTGCGAAAAGAAAGATGGCGTTTGGTTTTGCCCGTTTGCTGTTTTGGCGCAGTATATCGGCGCGGCGGTGAATAAAAAAGAGGGCAGTGCCGAGATAGAGATGTACGGCAAAAGAGCAGTGTTCTTTGAAAGAGAGAGTTTTGCCGAGGTGAACGGAGAAAAAATCTCTCTCGGTGCGGCGGTTTATTTCGGCGGCGGTCAGCTTATGGTGCCGGCAAGCAAAACAGCAGAAATTTTCGGCTTGAGATGCAATTATATTGAGCACAATAATATACTTGATTTTGAAACAGAAATTGAGAGCTCGCCTTTGTCGGAGCAAAAAAGAAAGAAGGGGTAACGTGATAGAAATTTATAAAAGAGATTATGCGGATAAACTCAAAAAAATAATCGGAAACGAGCTTTATGAACGCCAGAGCAACAGGCGGCATATCTGTGTGCCGATTGAGGACGGCTACTTTTTGGCATTCAGATTTTGTGATGTAAAAAACGTTCACTCCGGCACACAAAGGTGCGAGATAGTCTGCACAAAAGACCGTTTGATTTTCTTTGGCAACCTGCCGCGCCTTTCTGATGTGCTTGCCGCTATGCCGAAAGATACCGAATCGTTTTATGCCTTGGCAAAGATGTTTGAGGATATGTTCTCAGACGATGTTGACGCGCTTGACGGCACGGAGGGCGAAATAAACAAACTCGAAACGAGCCTGCTCTCTTCAAAAAAACAGGGCAACATCAGCTCGCAAATTATAAACCTGCGCCGCTCGCTTTTAAAAATAAAAAGATTTTATGAGCAGCTTGCTGTCGTTATTGACAGACTTGCCGACAACGAAAACGAAATTATTCCTCAAAAAGATATTCCGCTTTTTGAAGCTCTCGGCAGATATATTCACTACCTTTTGCAGCTTGTTATTGACCTTAGAGAATATGTCACGCAGGTCAGAGAGGCTTATCAGGAATATCTCGGCATTGAGCAAAATAATGTTATGAAAATTTTTACCGTTATCACGGGCGTATTTTTGCCGCTGACTTTAATAGTCGGCTGGTACGGCATGAATTTAAAAATGCCGGAGTTCGGCTGGCGTTACGGCTATCCGTTTGTGGCGGCGCTGAGCGTTGCGGTTTGCGCAGGCTGTTTCTTTTTGTTTAAACGAAAAAAATGGTTTTAACTTCGGCTCATTTTGCAAAAACAGGCGACTTGACCGACGCTCCCGTGACAAAACATATGCGCGGTGATATGCTGTGAGGCGGAGGTGATCGAATGATTAACAAAATTACATTCGGACAGTTTTTGCGCCAAAAGCGCATAGAAAAGGGCTTGACTCAAAAGGAGCTTTCAGAGAAACTGTTTTTGAGCGAGTCCGCAATTTCAAAGTGGGAGAAAGGCAAGAGCTACCCCGACATAACCATGATACCCGACATCTGCGCGGTGCTGGAGGTTTCGGAGCATGAGCTTATCAGCGGAGCGAACGACACGGAATACCATGCGATGAAAAGGGACGCGCGGCTTTACAGAAAAATTACCGAAACATTCTTTTGGGGCTTTACGGTGTCTTATATCGCGGCATTTGTTATTTGCCTTATCTGCGACTTGGCGATAAACAAAAGATTGAGCTTTTCGCTCACGGTGTTTGCCTCGCTTTTGACGGCGTTTACTTTTGTGCCGACCTTAACGAGATTCACAAAAAAGCACAAGCTTTCAGTCTTTGCCGTGAGCACATATCTTTCACTTGCGATTTTGTTTGCGGTGTGCTGTTTGAGCTACGGACAAAATTGGTTCGGCATAGCGGCAAGCGGAACATTGCTCGGCTACGCAGTGATTTTTTTGCCGTTTATTTTAAAAAAATATTCGGGCGAAAAAATAAAAAAATTCACGCCTGCAATTTATTTTGCGGCGTGTGCGGTTTTGATAATTTTGCTTTTGTTTGTCACGAGAATTACGGTGTATTTTAATTTGCACAGCGCGGTTCTTATAACGCTGTTTTCGTTAGTTCCGTTTTTTATTTCTGCGGCGGTGACTCCTCTGAGCACGACGTGTCTATGCGCTCGG
>OQVT01000456.1_pt1 | contig 22684 bp, 23 predicted proteins | sample 1691561 | NCBI WGS metagenome assembly OQVT01 (sample SAMN03418260, study PRJEB22391) | human gut metagenome | biome: human-gut; feature: organic feature; material: feces | host: Homo sapiens | place: Tanzania | collected 2013-01 | reverse complement strand
AACAGTAATATTATCAATAGTACAGCTTTCTTCCTTCAGTGACTGCTCCATAATATAAAGCATCACAGAAAAAATGACATTCAGCTGCTCGTCCAAAGTATTAAAGCCCAGTTCCTTCCAGATATACTTCTGACTGCTATTATCATAAAGCAGAGCATATAAGCCTACGCATTTCATGCGTCTCGTAAAATCCTTCAAAAAATCGTACTGCATAATCAACCTCAAAAATCACTTATCGTCAAAATCTCCTGCGGGATATACAAATCCTGCTGCAAAATACTTTGCATTTGCGCTTGCACATCAACAGAAAAATAACGGAAGAATGCTCCCTGCATATTGCGGTTCTGGTCCTTTTTCGTGGACGGCAGCTCCTTATAATCTCCTGCCTTCGCCAGCATCGCCAGATACGCAGGAATAAACGGTTTAATCTCCCCCTGCTCAGCAAAGCCTTCTGCCAGCGTTTCGTAAATGCCTATGCCTTCGTAATCCAAATCGCCAAAGTACAACAGCTCATTTCCGTCTGCCAGCATATACGGTTCAGCGCTGGCGTTAAACTCCTGAAAATAGCTGACAACTCTTTTGCCAGCGCCGTAAATAATAGTACTTATACTTTCTCCCAAAAGCTGGCTGTTTCCTGCCAGCAGATGCTTTCTCATGCTAAAAAAGGTGTCTTTATTTTCTATAATCAACAGCTTTTGCGGTACGTCGCGTGTTGAAGCAAAATAAGCAAAGGGCTCAGCAGTACTGTAGCAGTTGAGTTCAGAAAGCTCCAGGCCGCAGTGACTCAATATTTTTTTACCTGCTCCATGAAGCAAAAACTTTTCTCTTTGCCAGATTTGGAAGCTACGCTCGTTATAAGAAACCTGCTTCGCAAGTAAAGTTGCACTGTTCTGCAAGAAACTGCTCAACGGCAAAACATCCTTACGTTCTTTATTATAAGTTTCAAGATTATGCTGATAATATGTTATATTAATTTGCGAAGCCAGCTTATACAAAAGCTCTTGCTTCAAAGCTGAATAATCCTGCTCTTCTTCCAGCTCCCAGTATTCCCGATACAATGCTGGCTTCTTGCCGTTTTTCTTCGACGCAAGCACAGGCTTTATTCGTCCACTTTCTACAAGCCCCATGATATAAGCATGCTGTTCGCTATATTCTGCATTAATCTTACTGCCTAAAATTTCTTCCAATGTCCTGCGCTTTTTCATTTTGCACCTCAAACAAAAAACTCCTAAAGCAGTTAAAACTATAAACTATCTGCTTTAGGAGTATTATACCATATTTTTATCTTACTTTAATTTACTTTCCCAACAGCGCCTTCAGCTCCTTGAGCTTAGCAGCAAACTTCTGCAGGGTTACGGTTACAGGCTGCGGCGTATTCAAATCTACGCCGGCGTTCTTCAGGATGTTCAGGGAATAATCGCTGCCGCCCGCATGCAAAAAGCCCAGATATTTTTCCACCGCTCCCGCTTCGCCGCTTAAAATAGCGCTGGCGAAGGCGGTCGCTGCACTGTAGCCTGTTGCGTACTTGTACACATAAAACGGCGTGTAGAAGTGCGGTATGCGTGACCATTCGCTTGCCAGTTCCTTATCCACAGTCAGCGCCGGGCCATAGTAATCCCTGTTGCTCTGCAGCCAGTATTCCTCCAGCTTTTCGGCCTGCAGTGAACGGCCTGCGGTGATTTCGCCATGAATATATCTTTCGAATTCCGCAAACTGCACCTGTCTGTAGACTGTTGTGCGTACTGCCTCCAAAAACTGGTTCAAAAGATAAATCTTCTGCTCCGCCGTAGCATGCTTCAAGGTATGCTCCAGCAATAGGTTTTCGTTCGTTGTGGACGCAACCTCAGCGCAGAAAATAGTATATTCCGAATTAACGTAGCTCTGCGCCTGACTGCTGAAATAGCTGTGCATAGCATGGCCCATTTCGTGCGCGATGGTAGAAATGCTGTTGTAGCGCGGCTGATAATTGAGCAGCACAAAGGGATGCACGCCGTACACGCCCCAGGAATATGCGCCGGAGCGCTTGCCCTTGTTTTCGTAAACGTCAATCCAGCCTTCGGTCATGCCTTTATGCAGTGCCGTCAGATATTCCTTGCCCAACGGTGCCAATGCCTCCTCAACCTTAGCGCAGGCCTCCGGAAAGCTGCAGGCAAAGCTGTCGCCCGCAGTAGAAATCGGCATATACATATCATAGTAATGGAATTCATCTACGCCCAGTACATCCTTCTTTAATTGGATGTATTCATGCAGCGGTGCAAAATTATCATGCACGGTATCAATCAGTCCGTCGTAAAGACTAGCCGGAATATTATCCTCTGCCAACGCTGCTTCCAATGTATCCTTGTAGTTATGCACGGTAGCATAGAAATAACCGGTGCGTGAAGAGCCGGTGAGCGTTGTTGCCAAGGTATTGCGGTATTGATGATAAGTATTCATCAGACCGGTAAAGGAATTTTTGCGCAGTACGCGGTCAGGTGAAGTCATATTCAGCAGATAACAGCCCTCGCTGACGTTTGTCTTGTTACCCTGGCCGTCGGTAATTTCCGGAAACTTCATGTCGGCGCTCACCAATGCGCGGAAGGCCGCTGCCGCCGTGCCTGTTGCCAGATGGCTTTGTGCAAAGACAGACTCCTTATCGGCAGACAACACATGGTCGGACAAACGCACCTTGTTTTCAAGATAGAAGCGGTATTCTGCCAACGCAGGTTCCTCGTCCAGCATTTGCAGCAGTCTTTCCTTGCCTAAGGCCAGCATTTCCGGCTCTACAAAGGCGTTAGCGTTGCTGAAGGCTGCTGCCATGCCTTCGGCCTCGCCTGCAAGTGCCTGCAGCTTCTGGTCGGTATTATCCGCATCCTGCTGCAAGCGTGCGTAAGCGTAAATCTTATCCAGCAGCTTTGCCAGATCCTCCTGCAGCTTTAAGGCTGCGCAGACTGCGGCTGCAGTATTCAGTTTGCCCTGCATAGCCCGCAATTGCGGCAGCTTGCTTTTATATTCTTCGCAGGCCGCCTGCCAATCCTTTTCGCTAGCATATATATCGCTTACCTGCCATTTACAGGCTGCCGGAATCTGCTCTCTGGCAACATTACTGCCATGAAGCGGAGTAATATTTTTTTCTTCTGTCATTATTAATCAGCTCCTTATAAAACTGCTCATTTAGGCCACAGGCTGGGGTTGCCGTATTTGGCATCCAGCTCATCGCTGAACCAGCGTCCGTTCAGCACATTATGAATGATATAATTTTTGCTTTGCTCATTAACGCTCTTATCATTAGCCATCTCGGCCAAAATACCGGCATAGCTTACTCTGCTGTTGATGCTGCTGATGCGTGCATGCTGACGGTTAGCATCCAATACAAGCTCCGGACGGTAGGTGGGATTCCATGCCTGCCACGTTGTTCCCAAGGCCGGAGTATTAGGATTACCGGTACGCATAAAAGCTGCAATCGAAGCAATAAATGCTTTGCTCAGCTCCTTGGAGCCTGCCTGCTCAAAGGCATCGGTATTTTTGGTATAGCCATAGCCCTGATCCGTCAGGAAGGGCTGGAAGATGCCGTGCAGCGCACCGTTACGCACCATGTATTCCTTGCCGACAACGTCAGCAGTATGAGCAAAAGCAAAGCTGCAGACATACATATCAGCCTTATAATGCGGATACAAAACCTCGGCAGACTGCTGGCCGTTGAAGAAACCATATAAAGCACTGCCGTATTTATTGGCAAATTTAAATTCACTGGTAGTCTTATAATCATTATTGATTAAGTTCAGACGGTCCTTGAAGAAAGGATCACGCGCAGCAAAGGAGCTGAACTCGTCAGCACTTGCCAGCATCAGCAGCGGTACACTGTAGTAATGCTTCGTAGCAAAGCCTTCTTCCGGCAGTACCTCGCCATCACCGTAAAGATGAGGAAAGGCGCTCATGCGGATGACAGCGCCTGCCATCACCGGAGCCAGACGTTCTGCCGGCATTGCCTGCAGATATTGGCGCACGGCCTTTTTATCCTTACCGTTATCGCTCAACAGCCAGTTTTCGGCGTTAATCAGATTATTTTGCTTACCATCCTCTACCACCATCGGCGCTAATTTCTGTGCGATAGTTTTCTTGCTTTTATCAGCATCGGCAACAGTCAGACCGCCGCTGAAGGAAATAGCCTTATCAAATTTATTTTTGAAAACAGGCGAAATCAGCATCGCCATAACATCACGTCCACCGGCGGAAAAACCAGAAACAGTAATATTCTTGGCGTCACCACCGAACTCCTTGATATTTTCGCGTACCCAGTCCAAGGCTGCAGCCTGGTCAAGGAAGCCGAAGTTACCGCTCTTTTCTTTCTTGTTGCCGTCTGCCAGAGCAGGCAGATTGTTAAAGCCAAAAAGTCCCAGGCGATACTGTACAGAAACATAGACCATGTTTCCTTCCTGCGCCAGCTTGTTGCCCTCCATCAGATGGCTGTTGCTGGCCTGATTATTGCCGCCGTGGATATAAACCAGTACCGGCAGATTTTTTTCCTGCGTATCAGGGCGCACAATATCCAGCGTCAGCATGCCCTCCTGCCCGAGCACCTTTTTGCCGTTGTATTGGATATTAGCCGGAGCAGCCTTGGTGCAGTCCAGAATTCCCTTATGCTTCCTTGCCTGCTGCGCCTCACGCCAACGGTCAGCGCCCGTCGGCTGCTGCGCATACGGAACGCCCAGCCATTGCACTACCTGATGCTTTTCGTCATAAGCACCGGCAACAACACCCTGCTGGGTTTTAACTTCATTATTAAAATTAGCAGCCTCGGCTGCAGTTGTAAAAACGCTTGCCGCCAGCAGCGAAGCAAGCACATATTGCATCTTTTTCATCTGTATCATCTGCTCCCTCATAGAAATTTATTAAACACTTACTTTCTATTATAAAGAAGTAACGCCAGCTTGACAAGCTAAGGCACGAAAAAAGAGGCCGCCTTCTCAGCAGCCTCAAATAACTATTGTGATTGACTTTTTCAGATTACCTTTGCAGCGTAAATAGCGCACAGGGTTTTGGCATCGTACAGCTCGCCGTCTGCAACCATCCGACGCAGCTCTGCTGGAGTAAAGGCCTGCACGCCGATAAACTCGTCCTCATCGGTATGCTGGGCAAACTTTTGCAATCCCCAGGCCTTATATAAATGGATAATTTCATCAGAAAATCCCGGCGTAGTCGCAATACTGATCAGCTTCTCCCAATGCTCTGCGTCATAACCTGTTTCCTCACTCAGCTCACGCTTCGCGCATTCCAGTGTGTCCTCCTCCGGCCCATGGTCCAGTTTGCCGGCGGGAATCTCCCACAGCAGAGTAGCAAGCGGATAACGGCACTGCTTCACCAACACCACACGACCGTCAGGCAGTACCGGTACAATCGCCACTGCGCCCGGATGACGGATATATTCGCGCGTTGTAGCATTACCGTTCGGCAACGTTACATGGTCGCGCTGCACCTTCAGAAGGCGGCCGCTAAAGACCTCCTCATTGCTTCCCGGTACGTATATTTCATCTAAAGCTGCCTCATGAAATTTTTTCAGCATCATCTTACCTCATTTCTCCTGCAGTCGCTTTAAGCTGCTTTTTATCTGCTCCGCACCTTCCAGCAGCTCGGTAGCACTTTCAAAGGCCGCCCTGCTGGCAGTTGCGCCTGCCGTCATACGCACCAGCTCCTGCAGTCTGCCGTTATAATCAAGCGTTGTCAGCTGCGTTACCGTGCGTCCGTCAGCACTTTGCTTTTCGATATGAATATGATTATCGGCAAAGGCAGCAATCTGCGGCAAATGCGTAATACACAGCACCTGGCCGACACTGGAAATAGCAGCAATTTTTTCCGCCATCTTCTGCGCCGTAACACCGCCGACACCGGTATCAATCTCATCGAATACCATCGTCGCAACATCGCCGCTGTTCATCAGCACCGTCTTTACCGCCAAAGCAATACGGCTCAGCTCGCCGCCGCTCGCAACCTTTTCCAGGTCATTCAGCGGTTCGCCCATATTTGCACTGAAAATAAATTTCAGCTCATCACGTCCCAGCGGCATAAACTTGTCCAGCTGACCACACTTTATCTGCAGCACACCGTTAGGCATCGCCAAATCACGGATATGCTGCGTAATACGCTGCGCCAACGCCTGCGCGCTAGCCTCACGCAGCTGCGTCAGCACTGCGGCAGCACGTCCTAAACGCACAACCGCTTCCGCTACCGCCTTCTGCGCCTGCTCTAAGAGCTTTGCAATCTGCTGCAGCTGTTCCAGCTTTTCCTGTGTCTGCTGCAGATATTCCAACGCCGACTGCGTACTGCCACCGTACTTCTTCTGCAGGCGGTAAATCACATCAAGACGCTGCTGCACCTGTGCCGCACGCTCACCGTTAAACTCACTGCCTGCCATATATTCGCTAAGCTCAGTACGGCAATCGTCCAAACTTATCCAGGCACTATCGGCACATTCAGCCAACGGCGCCAGACGGCTGTCGTAGCGTGCCGCATACTGCAGCTGGTCGCGCACACGTGCCAGACGTGAAAGAATCGCGTCCTCCTCATCAAGCTGCTGATAAGAGCTGTCAACAGCCTTCATAATGCGCTCACTGTTCTGCAGCAAACGCGCCTCCGCCTCCAGGCCATCTTCCTCGCCCGGCTTCAGGGCAGCGTCCGAAATCTCCTTGATTTCCCAGGCGTAACGGTCCAACAGCAAATCCTGCTGCTCATTCTCCTGCTCCAGGCTGCTCAAATGCTTGACTGCAGCAGTATATTCGCTGTAAAGCTGCTTATACTCCTGCAGTGCCTGCGCCAGCTTCGGACCGCCAAAAGCGTCCGTCAGATGCAGCGGTGCATCAGGCTTCAGCAAGGCCTGGTTCTCGTGCTGGCCGTGAATATCAACCAAACGCGCACCGATAGCCTTCAGCACAGCCAAAGGCACCTGCACGCCGTTGATATAAGCACGGCTCTTACCCGCAGCGCTAATCTGACGCTTCAGGAATAAATCCTCCTCCGGCTCCAGACCATGCTCCGCCAACAGCGCTTTAATTTCCTGCTGTCCGCTCACGTCAAAAACAGCCTGCACCCACAGTCCGTCAGTACCACTGCGCACGTAATCAGCAGATGAACGCCCACCAAGCACCATACCGAAGGCATCTATCAAAATAGATTTACCGGCACCGGTTTCGCCTGTGAAAACATTGAAGCCGGGGGTAAAATCTGCATGAGCGTCCTCTAACAGTGCAAAATTGTGAACATGCAATGATTGCAGCATAATCCCTTGCCTCGCTTATCTGTAATCCTTGAAGCGTTCCAGCAGAGTGATTACAGCTTCTTTATTTGGCAGAGCAATGAAAACGGTGTCATCCCCGGCAATAGAGCCAAGAATCTCCGGCCATTTCATGTAGTCTACGGCAAAGGCAACAGCCTGCGCTGTGCCAGGCAGAGTGCGAATTACCACCATGCTGTCGGAAGCACGCACACTTACAATAGAATCGTTGAAGGTACGCTCCAAACGCTCCATAGTCAGCATCGTGCTGTGCTCCTTCGGATAAGCATAGTGATAATGTCCGTTGGCATCCGGCACCTTGACCAGCATCAGCTCCTTGATATCACGCGAAACCGTAGCCTGTGTAACATCAATGCCCTGATGACGTAAAGCGGAAGCCAAATCCTCCTGCGTTTCAATTTTATTGTTGTCAATAATCTCTTTAATTTTAGCGTGTCTGGTCATTTTCATAGTCAATCACCTCTAAAAGCAAAATATTTCTATGTCTTATCATGCGCCGCGCCCTGTACGTCTATCCTTCGTTTACGTCACGGCACACGAGAAGGTGCCGGAAGCGAAGAAGGGTAACGATGGCGTACTACTGCTACGTCCAGAACCCCTGATGACGTATATAGTGCCTTATCATGCGCCGCGCCCTGCTAAGTCTATCCTTCGTTTACGTCACGGCACACGAGAAGGTACCGGAAGCGAAGAAGGGTGACGACGGCGCACTACTGCTACGTCCAGAATCCCTGATGACGTATACGGTGCCTTATCATGCGCCGCGCCCTGTTCGCCTACACATCGCCCACGTCACGGCACACGAGAAGGTACCGGAGACGAAGAAGGGCGACGACGGCGTACTACTGCTACGTCTAGGAGCCCTGATGACGTATACGGTGCCTTATCGTGCGCCGCCTATAAATTGCGCATTAGCTTCTGTTGCCAAGTCTGATAGTAGTCGCGTCGCGTAAGTCTAACAAACTTCATCTCATAAGGCGATTTGGCGATATGCACACTGGTATCGTTAGGCACCTCGATAACATTTTCACCGTCCGCCGAAAGCAGCATTTCCTCACTGCCGGGAATCGGCCTGAGCTCTATTGTTTCCGACATAGGAATAACAAGCGCTCTGTTCGTCAGCGAATGCGCGCAGACCGGTGTAATGACGCTGACATCCAGCTCCGGCATAACAAGCGGTCCGCCTGCGGAGAGAGAATATGCCGTAGAGCCTGTTGCCGTTGCGATAATCAGACCATCTGCCGCATATTTACCGGATAAGCGTCCGTTAATAAAAAGCATCATATGCGCCAGCTTGCTGAACATGCCCTTAGCCAAAACTAAATCGTTGAGCGCATGCGCAGTAGCAAGCAGCTTATCGCCGCAGATAACTCTGGCCTGCAGCAGACTGCGGCTTTCCAGCGTATAGTTGCCCTGAGCCAGACGGCTGATAGCCTTATACATACCCTGCAAGTCAATCTCTGCCAAAAATCCCAGCTTGCCGAAGTTGATACCGAATGCAGGCACATCGAGCGGTGCAAGGTGACGCGCCATCTGCAACAGTGTGCCGTCACCGCCGAGGCTGACACCATAGTCCAGCGTTTTGAGCGTTTGCGGCTCGCTTTTATTGTAGCTGCTCACGCCATACTGCTGCGCCACCTCCACAGGCAGCACCGGTTCAAGTCCCCAGTCCTTGCAAAGCTGAATAAATTCCGGCAGAGCAATGCAGACGTTTTCTTTACCAAGGTTGGGAAAAATCCCTAAACGTTTCTTTTGCATCTCATGCCTCTGTCTTTTCTGCTTTCTTATCTAAGTCGCCATGACTGCGACCTACAAGCTGTGCTACCTGCTCGCTGCTGACAGCATCGTCGTCACCCAGCGTCAGGTGCAGCAGATATTCAATATTGCCCTCCGGTCCCTTGATAGGAGAAAAATCCAATCCGGCAATGCCGAAGCCTTCGCTCTTGGCAAAGCTGATGACGTTATTGATAACCTGCTCATGCACGGCAGCGTCACGCACAACGCCCTTCTTGCCGACATTTTCCTTGCCTGCTTCAAACTGCGGCTTGATTAAAGCCACCACAAAGCCTTCGGGCTTGAGGATTTTGTGTACCGCCGGCAAAATTTTATCCAACGAAATAAAAGCTACGTCGATAGTAGCAGCATCCACCTGCTCGGGCAGGCTGTCTGCTTCCAGATAACGCACGTTGGTGCGCTCCATGTTCACTACGCGCTCATCGTTGCGCAGCTTCCACGCCAGCTGGCCATAGCCTACATCAATCGCATACACCTTCGCAGCACCGTTCTGCAGTGCGCAGTCGGTAAAACCGCCGGTAGAAGCACCAATATCGGCAACAACCTTGCCATCTACGCTGATGGGGAAAATCTGCAAAGCCTTTTCCAGCTTCAGACCGCCGCGGCTTACATAGGGCAGCTTGTTGCCCAGCAGACGGATAGTAACCTCCGGTGCCACCGGTGTACCCGGTTTATCTATTTTCTGTTCATTGACCAATACCTGTCCTGCCATAACCGCAGCCTGCGCCTTGGCACGGCTTTCAAACATACCGCGGTTAACTAACAGAACATCAAGTCTTTCTTTTTTCACTCTTCTTCACCCTTTACAAATGCTGCAGCCTTGGCAGCAATGGTTGGCGTATCCAGTCCCAAATCACGGAACAGCAGCTTTTTGTCGCCATGCATTACAAATTCGTCAGGAATGCCGAAGCAACGTACATCACACTGCTCCAGCAGTTTATTTTCATTAAGCTCTTCAAGAATTGCGCTGCCGACACCGCCTGCTAGTACGCCTTCTTCCAGAGTAATAATCTTGCCGTAGCTTTGCGCATGCTCACGCAAGAGTTCAACATCCAGCGGTTTGGCAAAGCGCATATTCACAACGCCGGCGCTGATTCCCTGCGCTTCCAGCAGCTCCGCTGCATCCAGCGCAGTCTGCACCATGCTGCCAATCGCCCAGAAGCAGACATCCTTGCCTGTGCGCAACACCTCTGCCTTACCGATCGGCAAATCCTGCCATTCTGTATCCAGCGCAACGCCTACACCGCTGCCGCGCGGATAACGCACGGAAACAGGTCCGTCAAAATCCAGCGCTGTTTTCAGCATGTGCTGCAGCTCATTCTCATCCTTCGGCGCCATAATAGTCATGTTGGGAATGCTGCGCAGATAAGCGTAGTCAAAAACGCCATGATGCGTATAACCGTCATCACCGACAAGACCAGCACGGTCCAGGCACAATGTTACGTGCAGCTTCTGCATGCAGATATCGTGCATGATGGAGTCATAAGCACGCTGCATAAAGGTAGAATAAATCGCCGCCACAGGCTTCATTCCGGCAGCAGCCATGCCTGCAGCCGCAGTAACCGCATGCTGCTCGGCAATACCAACATCAAAGAAATGGTCCTTATGCGCCTCGGCAAAAATATTCAGGCCGGTGCCGTCAGGCATTGCAGCCGTAATACCCACGATTTTATCGTCGGTATCGGCAAGCTTAGTCAAAGTTTTACCAAAAACCTCGGTGTAGCTTACAGGTGCATTCGGATTAATAATCTTTTTGCCGGTAGCAATATCAAAGGGGCCGGTACCGTGGAACTTATTGGGGCTTTCTTCGGCAGGCTTGTAGCCCTTGCCCTTTTTCGTCAGCACGTGTACCATAACCGGTCCGTCAATCTTTTTAGCAGCCTGCAGTACATCCAGCAGGCCATCCAGATCATGTCCGTCAACCGGTCCCAAATAAGTAAAGCCAAGCTCTTCAAAAATAGAAGTCGGCACCATCAGGTATTTTACGCTGCCCTTCAGGCGGCGGATAGCCTTCAGCACATCGCTGCCGAATTCCATATTTTTGAGCCAGCCCTCAATATCATTTTTAATTTTATTATAGGTTTCGCCTGTACGCAGCTGATAAAGATATTCACTCATCGCACCCACGTTTTTGGAAATAGACATTTCGTTATCGTTGAGCACGACAATCATATTCTTATGCAGCATACCGGCGTTGTTCAACGCCTCAAAAGCCATGCCGCCGGTCATGGAGCCGTCGCCGATAACGGCTACGACATTATAATCCTCACCCTGCAAATCGCGGGCGCAGGCCATGCCCAGAGCAGCGGAAATAGATGTACTGGAATGACCGGTACCGAAGGCATCATGCTCGCTTTCGCTGCGCTTAGGGAAGCCGGAAAGGCCGCCGTATTGACGTAGCGTAGGAAATTGCTCCCTACGTCCGGTAATAATTTTATGGATATAGGCCTGGTGACCTACGTCGAAAATAATCTTATCTTCCGGCGTATTGAAAACCTTATGCAAGGCCAAAGTCAGCTCTACCACGCCCAGGTTCGGCGCCAGATGGCCGCCGGTGTGCGAAATAACACTGATTAAAAGCTGTCTGATTTCCTTAGCCAGCTGCTCCAGCTGCGGCACGGAAAGCTTTTTGACATCAGCCGGTGAATTAATTTTATCTAAAAATTTATTCTCTGCCATAATTACTTCTTTCTGTCAGTCATCAGGCGAGTAATTTCACGTAACGGCTCTGCGTTCTCGCCAAACATTTCCAGACATTCCAAAGCCTCTGCCACAGTCTTTTCTGCCAGCTCGTGTGCTGCCTGCAGGCCGTACAGTGTTACATAAGTAGATTTGTGGTTCTTGGCATCGCTGCCTACCGGCTTGCCAAGCTCCTCCTCGGTACCTTCGACATCAAGGATGTCATCGGTAATCTGGAAGGCAAGTCCCAGCAAATCAGCAAATTTGGTAAGAGCCAAAAGCTGTTGGTCATTAGCACCGGCCAGATGTGCGCCGCTGCGGATGGCAGCAATAAAAAGCGCACCGGTCTTGCCCGCATGCAGTTTGCGCAGCTCCTCCGGCGTAATCTTTTTGCCTTCAAATTCCAAATCAAGGCCCTGGCCGCCAACCATACCGAAGTTACCGGCACACATAGCCATTTCGCGTACAGTTTCAATCAAAACCTTAGGATCAACATTCTTCTGCTCCAGCATTACCTCAAATGCCAAGGTGAGCAGGCCGTCACCGGCCAATACTGCCATAGCCTCACCAAAAACCTTATGGTTGGTCAGACGTCCGCGACGATAATCATCGTCATCCATGCACGGCAGATCATCGTGAATCAGAGAATAGGTGTGAATCATTTCCAGACCGCAGGCCACAGGCAAATAATTGTAGCCCTTGCTGCCTACAGCCTCTGCCGCAGCCATCAGCAGAATCGGACGAATGCGTTTACCGCCTGCCATCAGGCTGTATTCCATAGCCTCATCTACCTTGGAAATGCCCTTTTTGGCAATCCTATTCTTCAAATAATTTTCTACAAGTTTTTGCTGGTTAGCATAATAAGCTTTAAAATCCATTATTTTACCTCCAAATCCTGGAATGCTTCTAATTTATAGCCAACGTCATTACTATCGGTAACAACGATTTTTTCAACCTCCTGCTTCACTGTTTCCAATCTGCTGCTGCAGACACGGCTCAGCTCCACACCGTATTTGAATACCTCCAGAGCCTTGTCCAAAGGCAGCTCGCCGCTTTCCAGAAGCTGTACCTGTGCTTCCAGCTCGCTCAAGGCATCTTCAAACTTTATGTTCTTTGCAATCTTTTTCGTTGCCATCGTTTACCGCCTTTCTACCTGCTGTACAACCGAGGTTATCACACCATCTGCTACTGTCGTCAGCAGCTCATCGCCCCATTTGAGTTCATCAACACTGCTTACCAGCGTATAATCAGCTTTCTGGCTCACAGAATAGCCACGCGCCAGCACTGCCAACGGACTGAGACTGTCCAGCCTTGCCGCCGCCAGCGCCAGCTTATGCTCATCCTGCTGCAGATGCAGCTCTAAGGCCTCACGCAGTCTGCGCGAAGCAGTATCCAGACGCTGCGACTGGTCGGCAAAAAGCCTTTCCGGGTCACGCAACGCCCACGAATTAACTAAATTATCCAATCTGCGCTGCTGCTGCGTAATCAAAGCCGACAACAGACTGCGCGCACGCTGCTCCAGATAGACAACGCGCTGCTTGTAGCCTTCAACATCAGCCACCACCAGTTCCGCGGCCTGCGACGGTGTCGCTGCTCTCACGTCGGCAGCAAAATCACACAGCGTAAAATCTGTTTCATGGCCTACGGCGCTGACTACCGGAATTTTGGAGGCAGCCACCGCTCTTACGGTAATTTCTTCGTTAAAGGCCCACAAATCTTCGATAGAACCGCCGCCACGTCCCACAATCAGAACATCGGCCAATTTTTTGCGGTTAAAGAATTCAATCGCCGCAGCAATTTCCGCCGCAGCGCCCTCACCCTGCACCTTGACGGGATAAAGCAAAAGCTTTATGCCCTGATTTCTCCTTCGTGACACTGTTATGATGTCACGCACAGCGGCACCTGCAGGAGAGGTAATAATTCCCACAGTGCGCGGATGCAGCGGCAGCTGCTGTTTACGCTCAGGCGCAAACAGGCCTGCGCGCTCCAGCTTCTGCTTCAGCTTTTCGTAAGCCTGCATCAAATCGCCCACACCCTGCTGCAGCAGTAAATCTGTATACAGCTGATAAACACCGTCGCGTTCATAAACTGCCAGACGGCCAACGGCAACAACAGTATCGCCGTTCTGCGGCTGAAAGCGCAGATTGACAGCCCTGCTGCGAAACATTACGCATTTGAGCACCGCACCGGCATCCTTCAATGTAAAATAGCAATGACCTGAGGGATAGCGTTTAAAATTGGAGATTTCACCGACAACCTGCAGATTACGCAGCTCCGGCTCCTGCTCCAGTATATGCTTTATGAAATTATTTATTTCGCTTACCGAATAAACAGCTTCAGTCATTTTCCTTATGTAATCTCCAGGCAACAGCGGCACAGCCACTGGCATTATCACAGCTGAAGCGACCTTCCGGCACCCACAGGCGCACACGGCGCTTCGCCAGCTTTTCTTCAACATGCTTGCGGATGTACTTGTTGGAACCTACGCCGCCAACCAAAATCACATCACGCACACCATATGCCGCTGCACCGTTACGCAGCAGACGGGCAAAGGTTTCCGCCAGCGTATACTCTACGCCCAAGGCCAGAGAAGCAGCATCTGCCCCCGCCTCCAGCTTGCGCATAGCGGCAGTTGCAGGTCCCGATAAGCTCACATCCAGCTTACGCACGGACACCGGCAGCTCCAGCGGCGCTTCCGCCTGTTCTGCAAGCTGCTCCAGCGCCGGACCTGTCGGAAACTGCAGTCCCAGCGCCACACCAATGCGGTCCACAAACTGACCGGCATGCAAATCAAGACTGCCGCCAACCTGCGTCATGTTGTAACAGCTATCCTCACGGCGTTCGCACAGCAGCAAATCGGTAGTGCCGCCGCTGGCATGCAGCAGCAAAAAACGCTCCGCCTGTGGTCCGCCTGCCGACCAAAGACCGGCCTCCAAGTGATTCTCCTGATGGCTGATAACCTCCAGCGGCACCTTATAGGCAGCTGCCAGGCTGCGAGCAACGCTCATGCCGGCAAGAAACGCCGGCATATAAGAGTCCGCGAGCGGACGCGGATAACCGCTGACACCAATCGCCGCCAAAGTACAATCCTTATCGGCAAAGACCTCCTCCACCAGGCGCGGCAGATTGCGTGTATGCTGAAAAACCATCTCGGACTGCTGCAGGCCGCAGCGTCCCGGCTTCACGCTTAAAATCTGTCTTGCCTCGGCCAGCAGGCTGCCATCCTCCGCCAAAAGTGCGGCAGAGGTAGTGTAACAGCTGGTATCAATGCCTAAATAAACCCTCTGGCTCATTTTCTTGCCAGCTTACCTAAAACACCGTTGATAAAGCGCGGAGATTCTTCGGTACCATAAGCCTTGGCAATCTCCACTGCCTCATTGATAGCAACACCTGCAGCCAGGGCAGGCTTTTCATGGCGCATTTCAAAAACTGCTACGCGCAGGATATTTCTGTCGGTAGCAGGCATACGCTCTACTGTCCAGTCAGTTGCACAGCTGTTTAAGGTCGCATCAATGGCCTCTTTGTGTTCTACAACACCGTTAACAAGCACCATAGAATATTTTTTAACATAATTTCTGGCGCTTGCTGCGCCCAGTTCCTTATGCATATCCAAAGCCTTGTCTACAGCAGCCTCAGGATGCAGCTCCTCGTGCTCATCTAAAGCTGCGTCAACAGCCTGTTCTACCTCATTACCGGTAAAGTCTATTTGGAATAACGCCTGTAAGGCAACCTCTCTTGCAAGTCTACGAATCATTTGCACACTCTCCTTGTATAAAAAATTTTAATAAATATCTTGTATGATGATGGATTCAGATTAGGCAGATGGTGCCTTATCTTTCGTCATTACATATTAATTTAAGGCGAAATAGAAGGTATCAGATGTGAAGCAAGGGCGACGACGGCGTACTGCCGCGTACTCCTAGGAGTCCTTGTGAAACAGATGATACCTTATCTTTTGCCGCCACCGCCGTTACCTATGATATCCTGGAGGTAACAACCTATCCAACCACTCCAGCAAATCCTCTTTCTTATCCAGCTTGTTGCCGATAAAAAAGCCCAAGCCGATGCAGATCATCAGAAACAGTGCCTGAAAAAATCCCAGCCACAGCACAACCACGCCGATAAACAGGCCAAACACCGAGCAAAGCAGACGGCCGCGATAATTATTCCAGATATCATTAAGAATATCGTTAAACATAGCTTCTGCCTCCTATTCTTCCTTTGCTTTAATCTGTTTGAAGAACAGCTCTATTTCCTTAACCTCAATGCCGGTAACCTTTTTGATGGTTTCACGGACGTTAGTCTTAATCTCACCGGAGGTTTCCGGAATATTTATGCCAGGTTCAATAGAAGCATTAATGCGCACATCAATGCATTGCTCCTCCAGCTTCACAATAACCTTAACATGATGGATGCCATATATTTCCTGCGACAGAACAGCAATATAATCCTCCAGTGCGCCCTTGCCTACGAGCACCTTGCCCTTGTCGCTGTCGCTCAGCTTCAGCGAGCTTACGCCCGTCAGTCCCAGGCCGGTAATCAGCAGGCGCAGGCTTACCAAAAGCATAATCACGCCGCCCACAGCATAAACCCAATTGCCCGGGATGTGGCTGATGAACGCTACCATGCCGGTATCCGAAAAAACGCCCAGACTGCACAGCAACGTCAGCACCGATGCTACTGCCATCAATATCGTATACAGTGTCAGGATAATTCTATCCGCAATACCCATAACCGTTAATCCTCCTCTAAAAATTTCCTATGCTTTTCGTCCATGTCCTCTTCAGGCGGCAGTTTGAAATCATGGTCATCATGCAGATTAACCAGCTGCTGCTCAAAGGAATTAGCCTCCGTTGCTTCCGCACTCTTAGCCTGCGCCTGCAAAATTTCCGCCATATCCACATCAGATGAGCTTTCCTTTTCCAGCTCACTTGTACGCCGTTTTGCTACGCCTTCAACATTGACGTCCACAAACTGTACCTCGTAACCGGTCATCGCCTCAATAGCGTCCTTAACCTTTTCCTGTACCTCCAAAGCTATTTCCGGAATACAGCAGCCGTATTCGACATTAATATAAACGCTGGCATTTACCAGCTTGCCTTCAAAATGCAAACGCACACCTTTAGAAGCATTTTCCTTGCCCAAGAAGCGGTTAATGCCATCTGTCAGTCCGCCGCTCATGCCAACAACGCCGGGTACCTCCTGTGCCGCCAGGCTGGCAACGATACAGATAACCTCGTCAGCGATACGGATATCGCCATATTCCTCGCCATTCTGAGCCTGTGCTGCTTCGGCAGCAGCTTCAGCGGCTTCATTGGCCTTGGCCCTGATAGTTTCCTTTATATTTTTTTCTTCCATATCCGCACCTCCTGCTCGCTTACGCGCCGGACAAAATGCAGCAGCGTAATGAAGACAGTTATACATTTTTATCTTCTTATTATACCACAATTTATGCAATCCGTATGCATTAATATGTCAGTGACATAGTTTTTTATTCATATTTTACTAAATAGACTATGTTTTCTAAGTTTTTTATTCAGATTTTTTCTGTAAGGTTCTTGATCTATGTAAGGTCACAACGCAAAAAAATGCTTAAACTAAGCTTTTATGATAATCTAAATCTTCATAAGAAGTTTTACATGTTTTGAAAATTTGACTCAGCACTAACAATGTAATATAATTGTAGTGCAAGGAGGCGATATTATGGATGCTAATATGACGTTTAGAATAGAATCTGATGTTAAGGCTAAAATGGCTGAGATTTGTGCTGAAATCGGAATGAGTCAGTCTACTGCTTTTAATATTTTTGCTAAAGCTTTTGTACGCGCAAAAGGCATGCCCTTCCCTATTACCTTAGAAAAAGGAGAAGAAAAAATATCTCGTGCTAAAATGTTAGCTGATGCAGATGCTTTATTAAATGATTTCGCTGATGATTACAAGAGGATGGCAGAATGATTTGGATTACAGCAGAAGATGTCATTGCTCTACATAGCCAAATTATAAAAAGAACTGGCGGTATTGATGGTCTAAGGGATAGATCTGGCTTAGAGGCTGCTATAGTAGCACCACTTCAGTCATTTGATGGTGAAGATTTTTATCAAACCATCATCGAGAAAATTTCTCGTTTAGGTTATGGTTTAGCAGTTAATCATGCTTTTATCGACGGCAACAAGAGAATCGGTGCCTTAATGACACAATTGTTACTGCAATGGAATGAATATAATCTAGTATTAAAAAAAGGTGAGCTAGCTGACATGTTTATTGCTATTGCTGATGGCTCTGCTGATGAATCAGAATTATTAAAGTGGATTCAAAATCATATTGAATGAATCTCCTAAAATCAAATTTATAAGTTTTTATAGCTTGTTGCTGTGTTAAAACATAGTAGCAAGCTATTTTTATTCACTTTAGTATCAATTTGCTTAGTACACAAAAAGACCACTCCGCAGAGTGGTCTCTAAGCTCAATTTAAACTTATAATTACAGCGCTGCTTTAACCTTTGCAACCAGGTTTTCAACAGTAAAGCCGTATTTTTCCATCATTACATCACCAGGTGCAGAAGCGCCGAAGGTGGTAATGCCCAGAACATTCTTTTCAGTGCCGGTGTAGCGGCTCCAGCCGTAAGGAACGCCTGCTTCAACAGCAAACTTGGTTACGCCTGCAGGCAGAACGCTTTCCTTGTACTCATCGCTTTGAGCATCAAAAGCATCCCAGCAAGGCATAGATACAACGCTAACGTCAATGCCCTCTTCAGCCAGCTTAGCCTGTGCAGCCAGTGCCAAATGAACTTCACTGCCGGTACCGATCAGAACAGCCTTAGCCTCGTTCTTAGCCGGGCTCAGTACATAAGCGCCTTTATGAGCGTTTTCATGGATGGTTGCTGCATAGTCATGCAGTACAGTCAGTTTTTGACGGCTCAGCAGCAGGCAGGTCGGTTTATGCTTGTTCAGGCAAGCCTGTTGCCATGCGGTAGCAGTTTCCAGAGCGTCAGCCGGACGGATAACGCTTACGTTCGGAATCAGTCGCAAAGCCATAGTAGTTTCAATCGGCTGATGAGTAGGACCGTCTTCGCCCAGTGCAATGCTGTCATGGGTCAGCACGAATACGGACTGAATGCCCATGAGTGCTGCCATACGGATGGTAGGACGCAGGAAGTCAGCGAATACCAGGAAGGTGCCGCCGAAGGGAATAAAGCCGCCATGCAGGGAAATACCGTTCAGAACGGTACCCATAGCGTGCTCACGAACGCCAAAGTGAATGTTGCGGCCGGTTCTGTCCAGCTTGGAGAAGTAACCGCCGGTTTTCATGATAGTTTTGTTGGAAGGACCAAGGTCAGCACTGCCGCCAACCAGTTCAGGCAGCTGTGCAGCCAGAACTTGGATAATATCACCGCTTGCTTCGCGGGTAGCGTTTTTAACAGTATCCTTGAAGATCGCTTCCAGAGCAGTCAGGTTAACCATGGAGTTGCCGGCAATGCGGTCTTCCAGCTCTTTAGCCAGCTCAGGATATACCATCTTATAGTCATCCATCAAAGCCTTCCAGGCAGCTTCATTTGCAGCGCAGCCATCCAGCTTAGCAGCAAAATGTTCTTTAACCTCAGCAGGTACATAGAACATTTCCTGCGGCCAGCCGGCTTTTTCTTTGGTAGCTGCCAGTGCTTCGCCGCCCAGCGGCTCGCCATGGCAGGACGGGCTGTCCTGTTTCGGGCTGCCGAAGCCGATGTGAGTGCGTACAATAATCAGAGAAGGATGCATGGTATCAGCCTTAGCCTCTTCGATAGCTGCCTGCATAGCATCAACGTCCTCGCTGCTCTCTACGCGCAGAACCTGCCAGCCATAAGCTTTGAAGCGAGCTTCAACATCCTCAGTGAAGGCAATATCGGTGCTGCCTTCGATAGTAATTTTATTGTCATCATATAAGTAAATCAATTTGCCCAGGCCCAGGGTACCAGCCAGAGAAGCAGCCTCGCAGGAAACGCCCTCCATCAGGTCACCGTCAGAGGTCAGACCAAAGGTGTAGTGGTCAACAACCGGGAAATCAGGTTTGTTGTACTTTGCGCCCAGCATAGCTTCGGCAATAGCAAAGCCAACGCCCATAGCAAAGCCGTGGCCCAGAGGACCGGTAGAAACGTCAACGCCAGGAGTCAGGCCGAATTCCGGATGGCCCGGAGTCTTGCTGCCCCATTGACGGAAGTTTTTCAGCTCGTCCAGGGACAGGTCATAGCCTGCCAGGTGCAGCATAGCATAAAGCAAAGCGCTGCCGTGACCCGGAGAAAGGATGAAACGGTCGCGGTTGAACCATTGCGGATCAGCCGGATTATAATTCATAAAGCGGTCCCAAATAGTGTACATCAAAGGAGCGGTACCCAGAGGGAAGCCAGGATGGCCGGATTTAGCCTTTTCTACCTGGTCTGCTGCCAAAAAGCGAAGAGTGTTTACACATGCCTGATCAATTTTCTGCATCGAGAAAACCTCCATTTTTCCAAAATTATCTAAATTAATTATATCACATTTCCTTATATTGTCTACACTTTTTCGTTAAAATTGTAAACTATTTACACTTTTAACTGAATATCCAAGCGAAGTAATACTGTGATATTATTATTTGCCTGTGCTGCCGAAGCCACCGCCACGGACTGCTTTTTCTACCTTATCATCATCATCAACAGTCAGGAAATTGTAGAAAATACCTTGGGCAATGCGCTCGCCCTGCGGAATAATAACAGCCTCGGTACCCATGTTCATCAAAGCCACCATAATGTGACCTTCGTTATCAGCATTGTTATAATAATCGGCATCAATAATACCGACATTATTCACCAGCATCAGATGCTTCTTCACCGCCATGCTGCTGCGGATATGCAGGCCCAAGAACTCGCCTGTCTGCATATAAGCCTTCACACCGGTAGGCACCAGCACCAGCTTACCCGGCTCCAGCACAACCTCTTCGGCAGCGCTGATATCATAACCGGCGCTGAACTGTGTCTTGCGCTCCGGCATCGGAAACTCAACATCCATATACTTGGCAACCTTTTCAAAACCACGTGTTTTCATTAGTAAACCTCCTATTCTATAACAAACCACTTGTCAAAGAGCAATCTAGTACTTCAAGTTTTAACGAGCAAGCGGAAGTGTTGTGAAGATTAAGCAGCAACACATGCAACCCTCAGTCAAAATCACATAAGTGATTTTGACAGCTCCCTTTCAGGGAGCATATATTAAGGCAGACGTTTAATCTATCATGAGCAATTAACATATCGCAGAGAAACATAAAAATTTTAGGTAATGAGCGTCCGGATTCATAGAAACAAGGCAACTCAAGCCTAACGGTTACTCTCGAACAAAATCGGCGCCGCACGTTTCGTCCTGAATCCACGCGAAATTACCGTCCGAGAAGCGCTTCATATAAAATCGTATAAGAGATATAGCTCTTTAAGCGCTTCGCGGGAAAATTTTTCGTTGACGCGCGATATTTAATTGCAACACATGCACATACACCGCTAATATTCCACACATTCCAATTTACAAAAAAGAGCTGTCACAAAAGCGACAGCTCTTTTAAATTCACAAATTATTTTTGCACGCTCTTCATCAGAACAGCCTTGCGGGACAGGTTAATGCGGCCCTTGTTGTCGATTTCAGTAACCTTAACAACAATTTCATCGCCAACACTTACAACATCCTCAACTTTTTCTACATGCTCCGTAGACAGTTGGGAAATATGTACCAAGCCTTCCTTGCCAGGCAGAATCTCAACGAAAGCACCAAAGTTCATCAGACGGGTAACCTTACCGGTATAAACCTTGCCAACCTCAGCTTCGGCAGTAATGCCCTCGATCATCTCGATAGCCTTATTAGCAGCCTCGGTGTTAACAGCAGCGATAAATACGCGACCGGTATCATCGATATCGATCTTAGCGCCGGTTTCGTCAACAATCTTCTTGATCATCTTGCCGCCAGGTCCGATAACCTTAGCAATCTTATCAGGATCTACATGGATAGTAGTAATCTTCGGAGCATATTTGGACAGCTCTTTGCGCGGTTCGCTAATGGCAAATACGCAAGACGAGGAAATGACGGTAAACATTGTCGCAACTATTACTCCGAACGACGCGGCGAATAAAGCCGTCGATTGGAATGTTGCTTTCGTGAACGCATCCTCTGCTTGGGCGAACGGTAAAGCGGCGACGGATTATATCACGGCAGAACCCACGACGGACGGAGCGTTGACAGCAACGGTAACTTGCAAGGCGGCTTTCGGTGAGCAGATCAAAATAATCGTGACTTCGAGGGATAACCCCGATGCTTCGGCATCCTGCATAGTAGATTATAAACAACAATGCGAAAGCTATCTTTTTTCGGCATCGCAGACGGGTAAAACGCCGACGTTAAACAACTCGACGAAAAAAGGCACGATTTATGCGGATTTTGAAACAACCGAACAGTTAAAAATAACTTATTCGTATGGTAAATCATCTGTATACACTGTAGCTTTGAATGATTCAGAGATAACCGCGCCTGCGACTTTGGATGTTACCATTGATAACGATTCCTTAAAAGAAGCGATGAATGCTGCAAAATCAGGTAGCGGCGACGCGTTTAAAGTTACTCCGACAGATAAAGTGTTTACGATGGATTTATTCAATAAAAAATTAGTCGAAAACGCCACGCCCGCGCAGGTAAACGCGATTATTTCCGCCGTACCGACTTCATCGTTCTTCCCGCCGATAACGTTTTCTTTCAAAGACGGAGCAGGTAATCTGCTTATGGAATTTAAAATTTCTATAAATACAACGGCTATAAAAGGACAGAAAAAAGTTGAAAAAATAACGCTTGATCAGCCGCTTCTCGTGTTCGGCACGAAGGTTTACAATATAACCTATAAATGTGCGGGCGATACTTCGGGCGAGACTCTTTTTAACGCAGGTTATTTTGCAGAAGGTC